>Ga0164308_10000522_pt1 | contig 20952 bp, 24 predicted proteins | sample Whisoiple_246_MG_FD_109983 | JGI IMG/M metagenome (GOLD analysis project Ga0164308, IMG submission 109983) | Soil microbial communities amended with fresh organic matter from upstate New York, USA - Whitman soil sample_246_MG | ecosystem: Environmental > Terrestrial > Soil > Unclassified >...
GAAGTGGAGCCGGAACATGCGCCAGCAGAGGAGAGAAATTGCAATGCTGGCTGAGGCCCGTGCGCCGCTCGTCGCCCTAGAGCAGCCCGCCCCTTCCCTTCGTGCCGTCGAGGACGACGAAGACGAGGCGGACGACGAAGCCTCAAACGCCTGAGACCGGTGATCCGGACCCATCCGGAGCCACCAACTCCCTTTCTGTGAGGGGTCTCGCAGAGACGGCCCAGTACTCATGACCCTTTGGCTCATTGAAAAAGAAGCTGGGCTCCAGCTCGACGCCTTGCTGACTGCGGGTTTTCGCCCGACAGCCCTTCAAGAGGCAGAGCTGGAAGCTCGGACCCAGGCGCTGGCCACCGGGGGTCCGTCCCGCTTTCTGGCGACTTCGGGCGGGACCTCCAAGGTCTCCGTCGAAGGCGTTCTCACGAAGCGGCCCTCGTTCCTCGCGATGCTCTTTGGGCTCCGAGGAGGTGCCTCGTACGAGGAGATCTCGGCAGCGCTCCGTGAGGCCGACCGGGACCCTGAGACTTCGGCAATCGAACTCTACCTGGACTCCCCGGGTGGCGAGGTCTCCGGCCTTTTCGAGTGCCTTGAGGTCATCCAGGCCACCAAGAAGCCAATCACGGTTCTAGCTTCGCAGGCCTGCTCAGCGGCCTACGCCCTGGCATCGGTAGCCGGACCCATCACGGCAGCCAGCCCAGCCGCACTCTTCGGGTCCATCGGTGTCATGGGCACGTTCCGATCCTCAGGTTCGGACATCGTCCTTCGTTCGACCGAAGCGCCGAAGAAGAACCCGGACCCCAGCACCGACGAGGGCAAGGCTGAGATTCAGGCCTACCTCGACGACATGCATCAGCTCTTCGTCGAGGCCATCGGAGCCGGACGAGGAGTGAGCGCAGCCCATGTCTCAGCTCAGTACGGCCAAGGCGCCGCGCTCCTCGCAGCCGAGGCAAAGGCCAAGGGCCTCATCGACGCCATCAACAAGCCGACGCTCCGGGCAGTCGGCGGCTCGCACATCACTACCGCGGTTTCGGCCGCAGCAACCCAGGAACACAACAGTATGGACCTCAAGACATTGAAGGCGCAGCACCCCGAAATCTTCGAGGCTGTGCTGGCAGTGGGCGTGACCCAGGAACGTGAGCGCGTGCAAGCGCACCTCACGATGGGCGCTCAATGCGGCGACATGAAGATCGCCATCGACGCGATCAACCAAGGAACTGTTTTCGGCCACGCGCCCACCCAGGCGCTCTACATGGCGAAGGCAATGAACAACAGGGACCTCACGGCTCACGTCGAGGACTCCACGGTCGTGGCTCAGGTCACGGCTCAAGCCGAATCTCCCACCGCCCGAGACCTAGGCGATCAGCTTGCTGACTCCTTGCTCGGCCCCTCGGAGGCCAAGTAATCCATGTCCAACATCACCATCACTCCCGTCGATCTTGGCTCCGTCATCTACGGCGATTCACTCCACGAGGACGACACCCTCACCTTCTCGGGCGCTGACTCCTACGTGGAAGGCACCCTGCTTGCTCGCCGGAAGACATCCGCCGACTCGTACGCTGGTGTCATTGTCGGCACGGGCGCCAAGACCATCGCTTTGACGGCCCTGTCCGGGAAGTCGATGAAAGTCGGTGCCTACGTCCTGACCGTCGGCAACGTCACCGCAGGCGTCGGCCCGGCCACCATGGTGGACCCGGACGGCATCTCGGCATCTGTGACGCTGGCGACATCTGGCGCCCACAACATCCCGAGCCTCGGAGTCACCTTCGCCATCACGGCAGGCGGCACCGAACTCGACGACAACGCTACGGTGACCTTCACGGTGGCCGCTGGCGGCAAGCTCGTTGCCTTCGACCCCGCGGGCGAGAACGGCGTCAACGTACCCACCTCAGTGCTGACCTACCCGGTCACGGCTTCGGGTTCTGGCGACGTTCCGATCCGCGCCCTCGTCTCGGGCAAGGTCCGCAAGCAGCGCCTGATCATCGACGCCGATGGCGACGGCGACAACATCACCGCAGCCCACATCGAGGCCCTCCGTGAGGTCGGCATCTACGCTCTGTCGGTGAAGGACCTTTCGGTTCTCGACAACCAGTAACACTCCGGGGCGGCCTTCCTCCTTAGGTGACTCTCTCGGGAGGGCCGCCCCCTTCAATCACATAGCGCTCTCCTTGTGAGCGCAGGCCAAAACTACCGAAGGCCACGCCACCCCTGGGCACCTCGTTGTGCGGACCGGGGATGGGGACGTGCGTCTTCATTTCGGAGAAATCCAACAATGTCTGACACGTCCACCAAGCGCATGCTTAACGCTTACCTGGAGCAAAGCGCCCAGAAGCCAGGCTTCTTCACCCAGTTCTTCCAGAGCCCGGAGCGGAACTTCTTCACCCAGGAGACGGTGGAGATCGACATCCGTCGATCCGGCAATCAGATCGCGCCGGTCTTGACGACTCTCGGCGCAGACCTGCACCGTACCGAGAACCGCAAGTTCGTGAACAAGGAGTTCAAGCCGGCAGTCTACGGCGAGGAGTTCGGACTCGGTGTCAAAGACGCGATGAAGCGTCAGCTCGGCCAGGACCCCTTCCAGGACCTCGGCTACCTACGCGCCCTTCAAACGGCATTCACGGCCGAGATGACGGAGCGCGAGACCATGATTCGCGGTGGCATCGAGCTTCAAGCGAGCCAAGTCCTCAGGACCGGCACGCTCTCTCTTCCCGGCGTCACGGGCGCGACCGCGTTCACGCTGGATTACCAGCCGAAAAGCACGCATTTTCCCGGCGCAGAGACCGACTGGGACGAGTCCAACGTCACGACTCGCGTGAAGGACGTGCGCTCGCTCTGCAACGTCATCTGGGAGGACGGAAACTACCGTCCGAAGTACCTGGTGTTCGGCGAGAAGGCCCTGATCTCCTGGCTGGCAGACACCGAGGTGAAGGAACAGATCCGTAAGGACGGCACGGGCGTGGGTGAGCAGGTGCCCCCGCAGCTCCGTGAAGGCGGCGTCTTCCACGGTCGCGTCTCCGTCGGCCAGTTTCAGCTGGAGATGTGGAGCGCACCCGGTATCTACAGCGCAATCTCCAACGGCGCATCCACCAAGTACCTTGGTGATTGGGAGGTCATGGTCGTCTCTGAGGGAGCCCGTCTCGACTTGGTGTTCGGCGACATCCCGATCCTCGCCGCTGATCCCCGTGTTTCCGCGCTCTCCTTGGGCCGGGTCAGCTCCTCGGGTGGTCGCATTGACTTGATCACCAACGCTTGGGTCACCCCCAACGGTCGCAACATCTTCGGCTCCGTCGAAGCTCGCCCGCTCTGCATCCCAACGGCCATCGACACATTCGGCACGCTGAACGCCAAGGTCTCGTGAGCATGAGCCGCAAGCGCAAGCAGCCCCAGCCGGAGTCACCGGACACCGACATCGAGGGCCTATTGGCCCCTGATGCTCCCTCCGACGACTCCGAGCCCGAGCAGCCGAAGGCTCCTGAGTCCGCAAAGGCCGAGGCCCCAAAGCCCGAGACCTTCGTCGTCGCCAAGGGCCGGTCGGTCACCACGCGGGCACGGGGCATCGTCTCCTCTGGCCAGGCGGTCACGGCCCAGGACTTCGCCGGGGGCGAGGCCCGTCTCCAGGAGCTGGCTACGGCTGGCTACCTGACGGGCTCCTGAGTGGCTTCTCTCCTGGAGCAGGCCAAGGCCCTATCCCGCAGTGTCCTCAATGACACGAGCGGCTTCGGTGTCCCTGTGACGGTCACGTCCCCGGACGGGATCTCCGCAGTGGTCCACGGCCTCTCCACGGACATCGGGCTCAGCATCGATCCCGATACTGGCCTGACGGTCTCTGGCCGCAAGGCTTCGGTTTCAGTGTCCATCGAGGACCTGACCGATGCCGGGCTCGAAGTCCCAGAGGCTGTTCCTGACGAATCCGAGAAGCCCTGGCTTGTTCGGATTGCCAACGCTCAAGGGTCGCAGCTCATGAAGGTCGTGGACACGGTGCCTGACCTGACGTTGGGCGTCGTCATCCTCCACCTAGGAAAGTACCGGACGGATCTCCCCTAGTCTCATGGCAGCTCGCATTCAGACCCTCATCGACAAGAGGGACAATCGAGAGCTGATTCGGGACCAGATCGCGGCAATCCTGAAGGTCGAGTCCGACGAGCAGCAGAAGCTAGCTCGCTCCCAAGACAAGGACGCACGCCTCTGGGCGCTTCGGGTCTTCACCGAGCGTGCCGATCCCTGGGCGGCCTTCGCAGACACAGAGCAGAAGAGAGTCCCGATCATCAGCGTACGAGCGGATACCTCAACGTTCGACAAGTCGGGCTCGGATCCAGTCCGACATCAGAAGGTCGAAACGACCTATCAGATCGTTTGCTTCGGCTTCGGAGTCGCCGAAGACACCGACGCAGGGCACACAGCGGCCGACAAGATGGCCATCGTCGAAGCGGAACGAGCCGTCCGCTTCGTCCGAAACATCCTGATGGCAGGGCCCTACACCTACCTCGGGTTTCCGCAGGGAAAGTACCTTCCCTCGGGTCAGGAGCAGGTCGTCTGGGGACGTTGGGTCTCCGGGATCGTCAGCTCCGAGCCCGACTCACCCAGCCGCCCCGTCGAGCGCGTCGCCGGCATCAGGCTCGACCTAGAGGTCACGCACTCTGAGTTCTCGCCTCAGTACGTCCCCACGACGCTCGACATTCTAGCGCTCACCCTGACGCGCACACCCGAAGGCGAGTGGCTCTCCGCTGAGTACGCCGCTCCCTAACCACAACTAGCTCACGTCTCGGACCCCGCTGCCCTCGTTGGCTCTCGGGGCGGCCGAGCTTTGTCCGCATTCCGGAGATTCCCCATGGTTCTCGACGCATCCCTAGAAGCCCGCCAGATCGGCGTAGAAGCCACCTACAAGGACGCCCGCACTGGTGCGTTTCGACGCCTCCCCCAGCGGGTCTACCTAATTGCCTCGGGAGAAAACGGCGCCAGCTTCACGACGACCAAGTTCGTGGCGCAGTCCGCTGGGCACGTGGGCCAGATCGCTGGCTACCACAGCCAGGCCTACCAGATGGCCCGTCAGCTGTTGCCGAAGAACGGGGACGGCCTCGGCACGGTGCCTCTCACGGTCTGCCTTCTGGAGGACGCTGATGGTGCTGCCGCTGCCGCAGGCGACATCACTCCCTCAGGCACCGCAACCCGTGCGGCCCAGTACAGGGTCAACGTTTCCGAGGTCCTCTCCTCGGCCTTCGTGGTTCCGGCTGGTGCCGTCAACGTCACCAACGTTTGCCGCTCGATGCACGACGCAGTGAATGGCACCCTCGGGATGCCCGTCGTCGCAACGTACACCTACACGACGGTCACGGCTTCGTGGACCCGTGCTGCTGGTACGCCTTCGAACGGCACCATCGGCACCTTCGTCACGACCGGCCAGCCCAAGCCAGGCGTTTGGACCCTGGAATGCACGGCCGAAGCTAGCAACGCTGGCACGTTCAAGCTCGTCGATCCCGACGGCATCGAAGTAGCCGACGACATCACGACGGGCGCTCAGACCGTGGCCGGCCTCGGCTTCACCTTGAGCGATGGTTCAGAAGACTTCAACACCGGAGACGTTGCTCAGATCACAGTCCCTACCACCAAGGTCAACCTGACCGCTGGTTGGAAGGGCACCACGGGCAACGACCTGACGGTTCGCATTGACGGCCCCGAGCTGAGTGCCGGCGTCGAGTTTGCCTATACCCAGTTCACCGGCGGCTTGGTGGACCCGGATCCCTCGCCTGCTTTGGAGCAGATCGGCCAGACCTGGCAGACGATGCTGCTCAACGGCTTGAACATCGAGAACACCACGGCGCTCGACGCCTACCAAGAGTGGGGCGAAGGACGCTGGGCCTCGACCGTGAAGAAGCCCGCTCTGGTCTTCACCGGAGCAGCCGTCACGACCCCGTCCTCGGCCATCGTCATCCCCGACGCTCGCAGGGCGGACAGAATCAACGTTCAGCTCGTGGCTCCAGGGAGCCGAAACCTCCCTTGCGTCATCGCTGCCCGCCAGCTCGCCAGGATCGCTCGCCTCGCATCGAACGTTCCGTCCCACGACTACTGCCTCCAGTCGGCCGATGGGATCGTACCCGGCGCGGATTCTCTTCAGTGGGATCTTCTAGGCCGCGACACCGCCCTCAAGGGCGGCTCGTCCACCGTCGAGGTCATCGATTCGGTCATCAAGATCTCGAACGTCGTCACGATGTACCACCCGACGGGCGAAGAGCCCCCGGCCTACCGATACGTCGTCGATGTCGTGAAGCTCCAGAACGTCGTCTGGAACGTGGACCTCATCTTCAGCCAGCCTGGCTGGGCTGGTGCTTCGCTGGTCCCTGACGAGCAGCCGATCACCGAGGCCACGGCCAAGAAGCCCAAGATGGCTGTCAGCGAAATGGCCGCCTTGCTCGATAACCTCGGGCTCGCCGCGATCATCTCGGACCCTGCCACGAGCAAGGCCGGGATCACGGCGACTATCGATTCTCAGAACCCGAAGCGCCTCAACGTGAGGGCTCCAATCAAGCTCTCGGGCAACACGAACATCGTGGATGCAGTCGTCGAGTGGAGCTTCTTCTTCGGCAGCGCACCGCTCGTCGCGTAACGCCTTTGGGTGGGGTCCTCGGGTGCTCTAACTCCGTGTGCTGGGGACCCCGCCCACTCTAACTCTCTGAGGACCTAGGTCCTCACAACTCAATCCCAACGAAGACCCTGCCTCCCTCGATGGAGCGCGGGGCAGCCGCGTTTTGTGCGGCGAGGAGCCGACATGGCCGGTGGATCAATCCAGGAAGTTACCCTCAAGAACCGGCGCTTTGCCGTGGCGGCTGATGCCGAGGTGAACCGTAAGCTCGGCGGTTTCGAGAATGAGGTTCAGGCAAACGGCGACGGCTCTGTCCGAATCGTGAAGACCCGGGTTCCGTTCAAGCTCGATGGCCTCCAGCTGAGCATCGACGACAACGCCGGGGACCAGGAGTTCCTTCAGGAGCTGGCGGACGGAAACGATTCGTTCCCCATCACCATCACCCTCGTGTCGGGCAACGCCTACCAGGGCACCGCCACCATCACGGGCGAGATCCAGACCTCGACGATGAACCAGACGTGCACCGTCACCCTCGAAGGGTCGGCGAAGCTCACGATCCAGTAACGGGCCCTAGCCCAAAGCACACGGAGTAGTCATGGCTGACGTAGCCCCCGAAGTCGCGGAAGACGAGTTCTCCCGCATGTGTGAGGCCCTAGACTTGGACCTCGACGACCTGGACAAGGAAGACGACGAGCGCTTCCAGCTCCTGAGGAAGACGGTCCTCAAGGCCATCGTTCAGGGTCGAATCACCGTCGATCAGGACGGACTGGCAACGGTCCACCTGAAGTACCCGGTCGGTGATGTCGATTCGCTTCGGTTCAAGATCCCGACCGGCGAAACGCTGATCGCGCTCGGGGACCAGAAGGCAAAGAACCAGACGACGCAGAGCTGGAAGGTCCTCGGAGACCTCACCGAAAAGCCATCGACGCTCTTCGGCAAGATGCGCCAGTCGCCTGACCTCAAGACCTGCCAGGCCTTGGGTGCTCTTTTTTTGGGGTAATCCCGGTCGCCACAAGGCTGGTCCTTCGCGACGGGAGCGAAGGAAAACTGCCACGATTCAGAGATCCCGAGACCGGCGAGACCGAAAACGGACACACGCTTCGAACGGTCTACCGGACGATGTTGCTCAACATCACTCGTCACTACGGCAGCCTTCCTGATCCCAGGACGCTGACGATGGCTGAGATCCGATTCTATTACGACGGCCTCAGGCCCGAGTTCAAACAATTAGCCAAGAAGTAGCTCAGAGGGGAACTGGGCCACGTCTCTCCATGCCGAGGCCAGCCGTCAACGTAACCGACGAGCAGCCTCGGCATTTCGTGTTTTTGAGGACCTAAGGAAATCGCCGGGCGTTTCGCGATCAGTACCGTCTTCACGGCAACTGACCACCTCAGCTCGGCCATAGCTCGAATGCAGAGGAAGGCCCTCGGGTTCACCGCGGGCTTCTCGAAAAACCTCTCCGTCATGGAGGGCCACGTCGGCAAGGTGGCGACCTCCATCACGGGAGTCGCCACCAAGCTCGGGACCCTAGGCCTCGCTGCTGGAGCTGGCCTTCTCTACCTCGGCAAGACCGGTGCGGACTTCGAGCACACGCTGGCGTCACTCGCTGCCGTAGCGAAGCCGACTCAAGAAGAGCTGGCACAGATCTCCAAGACTGCTCTCCAGGTTGGAGCGGACTTCGGCTTCTCCTCCATCGAAGTCGCCAAGGGGATGGAGGCGATGAGCAAGCAGGGTCTTTCGACCCAGCAGGTCATCGCAGGTATCGGCGGCGTTGCAGCTGCCGCAGCCGCAGACGGCTCAACGCTGGAAGAAACCATGGGCGGCCTCCTCGCCACCATGGCGGGAATGGGCGCTGGAGCGGACCAGCTTCAGCATATCGCGGATGTCATGGCCAAGGCCGGCGACCAAACGGCCGCTGGCATCGGGTCCCTCACGCAGTCGATGGCGATCTTCGGCCCGACGGCGAAGGCGATGAACATCCCCATCGAAGCTGCCGTTGGGCAGCTGGCCTTGCTTCAAGACGCAGGCCTCGACGCCTCGACCTCGGGCACGTCGCTGGCCGCTGTCTACAGCAAGCTCTCAGCTCCGTTCGGTCGCACGGGCAAGGCTCTGAAGAAGCTCGGCCTAGACGTGAAGGACAGCTTCGGAAACATGAAGCCGCCCGATCAGCTCATGAACGAGATCTTCGCCGCAACCGGGAAGATCGAAGGCAACGTCGGCAAGGCCGCAGCCATCACGGAACTAGTCGGACTTGAGAGCCAAAAAGCCCTCTTGAACATCACGGCCGCAGTCGGCTCCGGCAAGTTCTCGAAGCTCATGGGGGACCTGAACTCCAACGTGGACGGCTACGCCACCACGGTTGCGAAGCTCAAGCAGGACTCGACGGTCGGCGACATCAACAAGATGACGGCGGCATTCCAAGCATTGCAAATCCAGATCTTCGGCCTGGTCTCCAAGGACCTCCGTCCTCTCATCCAGGGCTTCTCGGAATGGGTCACCGCCAACCAAGGCGTCATCTCCTCCGGAATCCTCGGCTTCATCGAGGGCTTCAAGGCCGCGCTTCCGACCATCGTCCTCTGGCTTGAGAGGATTGGGAAGGTCCTCGCTGTCTTCTACACGTTCGCAGCGGCCATCAAGATCGCGTCCACCGCGATGGCCGTCTTCAACGCCATCATGGCCGTGAATCCGTTCGTCCTCCTGACGTACGCCATCGTTGGGGCCATTGCCCTGATCTGGGCGTTTTGGCCTGAGATCTCGAAGTTCTTCACGGACCTCTGGGACGGGGTCGTCTCCCTGGCGAAGTCGGTGGCTACGGCCATCGGGTCCTTCTTCCTCGGCATCTTCAACACCGTGAAGCCCTACATCATGGGCTTCGTCGAGTTCGTTGTCGGGCTCGTTGCCATCATCTCGACGCCGTATCGCCTCATGTTCCAGGCCCTGGCTGCCCTAGCCATGTGGGCCTTCGGGTACGTGAAGCAGATCTGGGCCCCTATCTCGGAGTTCTTTGCCGGACTCTGGGCGGGCATCGTCTCCGTGGCCTCGGGTGTATGGGGCCAGATCACTCAGATTGCGGGTGCCGTCTATCAGACGCTCGTCGCGATCTGGAATCCCATCTCGGCCTTCTTCCAGGGCCTCTGGGACGGCATCGCTTCCGGCTTCCAAGCGGCCCTCGGCTGGGTCCTAGAGAAGGTCCAGTGGCTCATCGAGAAGGGCGGAGCCTTGGTGGACCTCGTTCGAGGAACCGGGCGCGAAGCCATGGGCCAAGGTGGGGACAACGGCGCCTTTGCAGAGGGCGTCGTCTCTCCCGCTGAGACCCTCGCCAAGTCCTTCTCCGAGCAGCGGTCCTCAGCCGAGGTGAACATCAACGGCCCACCGGGCACCACGATGACCAAGAAGGGCGACGCCCCAGGCATCAAGCTCGACATCCGACCCTCGGGAGCCTGGTGATGGCCCTCCAACAAGCACTCGGTCAGCCGGCACCTGGCTGGCAAGGCCGCGTGAAAGAGGCCGCGTACTCATCGCCGACCGGTGTCCGGGTCCCATTCCTGTTTGAGGACGTTTCCCGTGAGACAACGCTCAGGACCGCAGAGTTCCAGTTCAGCGGACTCGACGAAAGTTACATCCAGCAGAACGGCTTTGGGGCGAGGAAGTACCCCCTTCGCTGCATCTTCTCGGGATCCAGCCACGACAAGGACGCAACCCAGTTCGAATACGCCCTTCTGACCAAGGGCATCGGTGAGCTGGAGCATCCGTTCTACGGGACCTTTGCGGTAGTCCCGGTTGGCTCGTTCACTCGGCGGGACGACCTCGTCTCAGGTGCGAACCAGACCATCATCGAGGTCACGTTCTCCACGACCTTGGCGAGCGTCTACCCGGCTGGCCAGGGATACCCCGTCTCGGAAATCGAGGCCTCGCTAGGCAGCTTCACTGACGCAGCGAACGAGACCTTCGCAGCCACGGCGGAGCTGGACACAATCTCGAAGCAGGCGGACTTCAAGGCAACGGTTCGTGGGGTCCTCAAAGACATCCGAGGGGCCTTCGCCACAGTCGGCGGCATCACGGCCACGGCGAGGCGAGCCTTCGAGGACCAGGTACGGCTCGTCAACGAGGGCCTGGATACCCTCGTTGGCTCCCCTCTCGTCCTCGCTCAGCAAATATCGAACCTAGTCCTCGCCCCTGCCCGTGCGCTTGAGGGCCTGGTCGGAAGGATCGACGGCTACGGCCGGATGCTCCAAGGCATCGTCGGGAACCATTCTTCGACCCAGGGGGACAGCGCCACGCTGCCAGACGCCATCGCGTCGAAGAGGAACGAGTTCCGTCTCTCGGACCTCGTAGCAACCACGGCTGTAGCCGGCTCCGTGCACTCGACGACGGACACCAAGTTCACGACGAGGCCCCAGGCCCTCAGAGCTGCCGAGGGCGTCATGTCTCAGCTCGCTCAAGCCATCGTTTGGCGTGACGAACGGCTAGCAGCCCTAGAGCAGATTGACACCGGAGAGGCCTACCAGACGCTTCAAGAGGCCGTCTCTCAAGCAGCTGGGTTCCTGGTTGTGTCCAGCTTCAGCCTCGTTCCCGAGCGGCGAATCGTCATCGACAGGGACCGCACGATCTTGGACCTCTGTGCCGAGATCTACGGCACCACGAGCAACGAGCGCCTCGATTTTCTCATCACCTCGAATGACCTCAGTGGCTCCGAAATCCTCGAACTCAAGCGAGGAACCGCGGTCCTCTACTACAGCTAGTGCTGCCTCCCGAAGAGCACGAACTCAGCCTTGAGATCGATGGCACCAACTTCCGCTTCTGGGGCGAGTACGAGCTGAACCTGGGCATCGACTCCCAGTCTTGCGTCTCGTTCACGGCGCCCTTCGACCCCGAGAACGCAGAACACAGACAGCTCTTCCGGCCGTTCACATACCAGAGCTGCCGAATCCTCCTGGCAGGCAAGCCCCTCTTCACCGGGTATCTGCTGGACAAGGTCCCTAGGAGGGAGGCGGACAAGACTGTGGTCGCCGTCACGGCCTACGCAAGGACCAAGGTCCTCGACGATTGCCCGCTCCCGCCCGACAGCCCGCACGAGTTCAGCGGCCTCACTCTCCTCCAGATAGCTCAGAAGCTCTGCGAGCCCTTCGGCCTCACGCCGAAGCTCGGGCCTGGGGTTACCGAGGGCTCGAAGTTCGGCAAGGTCGTCCTCAAGCCAGACGAAAAGGTCCTCAAGTCGCTAGAGGAACTGGCACTGCAACGAGGCCTCATCATCGGTTCCGACGAGGACGGAGACCCGATCTTCAGGACCTCGGCTCCTGGTGTTGGGGTCACCGTCGCATCGCTGACGGAGGCCCAGCCCGTCATCTCTGTCACCGGGCAATTCACGCCACAAGACTTCTACTCGTCGGTCACTCTCGTTGGCACGACGAAGCACGGACGCAAGGGCTCCAAGTACACGGAGCCGAATCCGTTCCTCACCCAAGTCGTGAGGCCCTTCGTCGCCTTGCTCGACGACACCGACGCTGGGGACCTCCACCTAGCGACCCAAGCCCGCATCGCTCGGATGCTCGGCAACTCAGCGAGCTGGGACGTCGAGCTAGCCACGTGGTTCACGCCCGACGGGGACCTCTGGATGCCCGACATGAGGCTTCTTCTCGAAGCCCCGGGAGCCTTCGTCTTCCGGACGACGGAGCTTCTCGTGAGGTCGGTCCGCCTCAAGAAGGACACCGAAGGCACTCGCACGGCGACCCTCAATCTCATCCTCCCTGGAGCTTTCTCCTCGGAGCTTCCTTCCGAACTCCCCTGGTCTGAGTAATGCCCGAAGCCATTGTCCTCGAATACGTCCAGACGACGACCGAGGACGGCGCTCACGTGGGCGAAGCCAAGTGTGACCTCGGCGGGGAGCAGCTCGTCACGGCTCGGTACTACTCCCCTCCCGGGTACGACACACATCCGCTCCCGGGAGACACGGCTCTCTTGGTTCCAGCGGGCGGCAAAGGGAACTGGGCGGCAGTCGGCTTCCTGGATCCGGGGATCGCACCCGAGACCGAACCGGGCGAGGTCCTCTTCTACAGCCGCTCAGCGCCAGGGACCATTGCCGCGAAGCTCCTCCTCAAGGCGGACGGGTCCATCGTCCTCAATGACGGAGCAGCGGTCCTCGGTGCGGACGGGGTTCTCACGGTCCCCGAGGACGTTGTCGGAGGCGGAAAGAGCCTCAAGACGCACACGCACCCCGGGTCCTCGCTCACGACCACAGCCACCGCCGGCCTCAGCACGCCGGGCACAATCAGCGGCAACACAGGGACGCCCAACTGATGACCGACGTGATGCTCTTTCAGTCCCTCGATGGTGGGGACCTCGAACTCGTCAACGGAGTCATCACCCTCGACGAGAGCCCGTTCTCGGCGATCTACCTCAGCCTCTTCGGCGGCAATACCGACGACCTTGGGACCTCGGCCACCAAGGCCAAGCAATGGTGGGGCAATACCGATGAGCCGGAACCCACGAGGCACATGAGGTCCAAGACTCAGGCGCTCCTGGTTTCGCTCCCCGCTGTGACCTCAAACCTCATTCGGATCCAAGAGGCCGCCGAGTCCGACTTGGCCTGGCTCACCGACGAGATCGCCGAGGGCTTCGAGGTCATCGCATCCCTTCCAGCCAGAAACACGGTCCGGATCCTGATTCAGGTTACTGGCCGTGACGGCACTCCCTACCAATTTCGATTCGACCGCCCTTGGGGACTTTCCCAGCCCGCTAGTTGATCACAGTCCCGAGCACCCAGGACCTCAAAGAGCAGATTCAGAACCAACTCAGCACGGCCCTAGGTGGCGCCGTCTTCCTTCCGAAGTCGTTCCTTCGGGTTCTCTCCACGGTCCTCGCTGGCTTCCTCGTCCTCCTCTTCAAATACGGGTCCTGGCTCCTCCTCCAGATCCTCGTCCCGTACGCCTCGACCAAAGAGGTCACGGTCCAAGGTCGGAACATTGTGCCCCTCGTCGAGTGGGGCCGGCTCTTCGGGCTCGGGGACCCTCTCGCTGCCAGCTCCGCCGAGGTCGAGGTCACAGTCACCGTTACCCAGCAAACTGGGTCCATTCCCGCTGCTTCACAGCTGATTCACGCCCCGAGCGGCGTCGTCTACCTCTCCACAAGCTCGGTCGTCCTCAACGCTCCGACGGTCACCGTCAGGGTCCGAGCAGCCAGCGATCAGAACGGAGGCCTCGGGGTTGGCGTCATCGGCAATCGCCAGCCCGGAGACATCCTCACCTTCGCGAGCCCGCTGCCCAACGTCGGCAGGGATACGACGGTCACGACGCAGGTCGTCACTGCGGCTGATGCCGAGTCCTGGGATGCGTACCGCACAAGGATCCTAGAGTTTGCTCAGGCAAGGCCGCAGGGAGGAGCCCACGCGGACTACCGGCTCTGGGCTCGTGAGGTCCCCGGGATCATCGGGGCCTGGCCGTATGCCGGGGACCCCGGGCAGGTCGATGTCTACGTCGAGGCCACCGAGGAATCATCGGAGGACCCCGACGGCATTCCAACGGCGCCCCAGCTTGAAGCCGTCGAGCAAGCGATCCTCTACGACCCCGTCACTGGCGAGCCTTCCAGGAAGCCGGTCACCGCAGGCGTCAACGTTCTCCCGATCACTCGGCAGGCCGTGGACGTGGACATCACCCAGCTCACGGTGGAGTCCGAGCCCGAGGTTCAAGCACAGATCCAAACGGCGCTCGATGACCATCTTCGGTCTCTTGAGCCGTACATCGTCGGGCTCTCGATTCTGCCGCGTCGAGACCGAGTCCTCGTGGCTGACCTCGCCGGCATTGTCTCCGGTGTCGTGAGAGCGGCCGGCGGGACCTTCGGCGTCCTCACGATGGAAGTGAGCGGCGACACGATCACTGCCTACACGCTGGAGCCCGGCGAGAAGGCCAAACTCGGAGCACTGACCTACGATGGCGCTTGATCCCTCTGATACTTACGGAGCGCAGGTCGACACCAGCGATCCCACCGGCTACCCGCTCGGCAAAGCACGAAACATCACTGTCCCGGGCGACGGAACCGGTACGCCTCTAGAAAAGGCCTGGGTCAACGACATCTGGGGCCTCCAGCAAGCGCTACTCGATGAGGCCGGGATCACGCCCAGCGGTACCCCCGACAAGGTTGGCGCGTCCCAGTACGTCGAGGCCCTGAACTACCTCTACCAGCGGGAGGCCGTTTGGGGGTTCTTCACGCTGGAGCCGACGCTCAAGACCTCCGGCACACCATTCGTCCTCACGAAGGTCGGAGGCTCGACGGGCGTTACCCTGGTGGGAACGACCGGCATTCAGCTCCCGAGGACGGGGACCTATCTCGTGTCAGGCGTCTTCAACGTCGAGCCCGCATCCGGCAGCGACGGCGACCGGATCAATGCGTACTGGAGCGGCTCTGAAGGCTCGACCTACTACTTCTCTGGCTACAAGACCGGCACCTACGCACGACTGAGCGGGACGTGGCCCTTCTTCGTCACCAACACTGCCAGCGTCTGGAACATTCGGCCGCTTTCGATCACGCAGACGCCTGAGTCGGCCTCACCCAGCAACCAAATGGTGATCAACCAGATCGTCGTTCAGCGCATCGGGGACTGATGTTCCTCCGGCTCTTCCAGCACCTACTCCCGACGGGCGAGGCCTGGAGAACCACCACCGACAAGTACCTCCGGAAGCTATTCGAGGGCCTTTCCGGCATCGGATCCGACGCCAAGGCATTTCTTGATCTGGTCTATCTGGACCTCTTCCCCTCGACGACGAGGCAGCTCACAGAGTGGGAACGGTTCTACGGACTGGCGCCGACCATTCCCACCACCGAGACGGCACGACGCAAGGCCCTCGCCGCTGAGTGGCAAGCCACGGGCGGGCAGTCGGCCTGGTACATCCAAAGCGTCCTCCAGACCGCTGGGTTCGATGTCTACGCTCATTCAGCGTGGGAATCCGAGACGCCACCTTTCGTCGCTCGTGACCCTCGGGACTGGCTCGAAGCGTCAGTCCTCGGCCAAACCCAGTGCGGAGAGCCCCTCGCTCAGTGTGGCGAGCCCGAAGCCGTCTGCGGGGCCACGCTGATCGGTGCACCGACCTACCTCGTGAATCTCGACCTCACGAGCCGAGTGGCACCTCCCCTGCCATCGAATCCCGTCTTTTGGCCTCACTTCCTCTACATCGGAGGCGAGACCTTCGGCGACTTCGTCACCCTCCCCACTGAACGGCGACACGAGTTCGAACGCCTCGTCCTGAAGCTGCGACCTACCCACAACTGGGTCGGCCTCTTCATCGATTTCGCCGAGGCCATCCTCGGAGAAGACGGCGATCCGCTCATGACCGAGGGCGGCGATCCGCTCCTCCTCTGAAACAGCTATGCCCAGAATATCTGAACTCGACGATGCCTCCCCACTGACGGGTAGCGAGCTTGTCCCTGTTTCGCAGGGCGCCGAAACGGTGAAGATCACCGTGGACGACCTTCGCAGCGGAAGCGGCGGGGACAGCGGCACAGCACCGGCCGTGATCTTCGTGAACTCGGTCGCAGGGCACGATGCAAATTCAGGCGTTGACGCCCCCAACGCCCTGGCCACGATGATCGAAGCCCGGAAGCGCATCGGTGACAAGAACGGTGACACGTTGATCAACATCGTTCACGCGGACATCTACGCGCTGGACGGTTGGGAGAGCCAGCGCAAAGGAACCGGAAAGGTCACGATCCAAGCTCCCACGTCCTTGCGCCAGGTCGTGCTTTCCGAGCTGGAGGTCACCGCCTACTCGAACCACGTCGTCACTGAGTTCGGGGACGACTACGAGATTCAGACCGTCACTGTCGATGCGGAACTCACGCCCGGGGCCTACCGGGGAATGGTTCTCTACGGCGCTGCCGCCAACGCCGACCCCAATGCTCTGCACGGCATGGACGACTTCTACGACGGGAAGCGGACCGTCATCATCGACAACGACGAGGACACCCTGACGATCATCGCCGATCCGACGATGCTCATCGCCGTCGAGGACCTAGTCACGATTGGCTACCCGACGACTCAGCTGACGAGCAACTACTATCGGCCTTTCGTGGGCGGAAAGTCCCAGTCGCCTCAAGACCAGTTCCTGCTTCGCCACATCGAGATCTTCGCGGACGGCATTGCTTCGACCTCCAGCATCAGCACGTTCAGCGGGACCTGGGTCCTCCAGAATGTGACCCTGCAACCGAGCCGCACCCACAACTTCATCGAGGCCGACGTTTGGGGCATGGGTGTCGGCACTCGTTTCCCGTTCAATTTCGAGGAACCAGAGACCCCGCCCGCGTACACGCAAACGAACGTCCAGCTCCAGTTCTGTCGTGGCAAGCTCTACGGGTACCTCGGCAGCCTTGGGTTCGACCTCTGCGGACCAGGTGGTCTCTACGCGACTGGCGACGGCAACTTCTACCTGGCCGGTGCAGTCCACACCTTCGGCTGCCTAGACCACACGAACATCAACGCTGCCTGGGGGTTCCAGAATCACTCGGACTACTGGGGCTTCCCCATGCGCTACTCGACCTTCAGTCGGTCGGGAGCGTTGGAACGTCCAGCTTCCCTGCTGGTTCACGCCAACATGAGCGTGACTTGGGCAGCTTTCCCGGAGTCAGGGTTTGCGGACCCAGACGTAGCAGATGGGCGCGTTGCGGCCTCCACCCTCCAAACGGGATTCGCCGTGCCGAACGGTGGATGGTTCACGGCCGCTCATTGCTTCGCCGATAGCAACGACGGCTCTTGGTCCTCAAGTGGAGCGGGCGACTTCATGATCGGGCTCTACGCGACTCGTGACGAGAGCGAGGTATTGCTCCACTCGTTCAACCTAGCGGGTAGCGGAACCTTTCAGGCCACCGAAGTAACCAGGGCAGAGCTTCTGCCCAACGACTTCGTTCACGTACGGTGCTTGGGCGGGACCGCAATCGACGAAGACCTAATCGCGAACCTGACCGCCAGCTTCGAGCTTCGCTAACCAATACCTCAGTGTCGCTGATCACGGCGACGCGCTGATCTGACTCTCCGGGCTGCCCCATTCGGCGGGGCGGCCAGGCGGAGCTTTGTCCAATTTCTTCGATTCGGAAGGCAAAACCATGGGAAAAAGCAACTACCAGGAAAACGTAACCCTCGACGCTCGCTACGGCTCAGGCAGCCCGGCGACCGTCTACGTCGCTCTCGTCACCAGTGCATCGAGTGATGCCGGTATGGGGACAGAAGTCTCCGGCGGCAACTACTCGCGAGCCGCAGTCACCAATAACTCGACGAACTTCCCCGCCGCATCAGGCGGAAGCAAGTCCAACGGAACCCCGATCAACTTCCCCACTCCTTCAGCGAGCTGGGGCACGGTCGTTGGTTTCGTCACGTACGACGCTTCGTCCGGCGGCAACGCGATGGACTACGCGGCGTTGACCACGAACAAGACCATCGACTCAGGAGACACGGTCAGCTTTCCGATTGGCTCGCTCGTCATCACCGAGGACTGAGCTTTCCCGCCGTTTGGAGCCTCCAGAACGCGAGAAAGCGAGCGCTGATCCGTGACTCTACCGCAATACAGCTCGCTCGATCACTGGTACGGATCGAGGGCAGACCGGCAGGTCAGTGCGCTCTCGACTCGGATCGATGACTGCTCAGGCAAGGGGAAGCATGGCTCTCGTATCGGTACGACGATCAGCGTCGTCGCCGGGTGGTACAATCTCGGGGAACAGGCCGGCGGCAATAGCCACGGCATTCAGCCACCCACGCTCTCGCTCGCGGGTGGGGGCAGCTACTCATGGTGTGCGCGCGTGCGCCGGTCCACGTCGTCGAACTGGGGCGACCACTACCACGTGGTCCAGGGCGCCACGGGCACAAGCGCAGCCCTCAACTGCCTCACCTTTTGGAACCTCGACCATCCGGGCAGCGTCTTCACGACCGCCCACAACGGAGGGGCGTCGGGCAGTGACTGGACGATATTTACCGGTGGAGCGTGGCAATACTCACCGAGTGCTTGGGTGGTCGATGCCTCGCACACGATGGTGTGCACCTACAACGCATCATCGACGACGATGCGCACCTACGTCGATGGTGTGCTCGCGTGGACTCAGACCGGCGTCCCCGCAAACACGGGCGCGGGGAACCTGGCTTGGTTCGCCTGGGACGGTTTTGGTGGTCAAAGCTGGGGTCACGAGAGCGACAGCGTCCTTTTCTGGCCCGGCGTTGTCCTCACCGACGGCAGCGTATCCAACGGCGCTACAGCAGGCGGCGAGGTCGCCCAGGCCCTGGCCTATCTGGACGTCGCGGTCTCCTCTGTCACGCCCAGCGACAACGCTACCGGCATTTCGACGACGGACGACCTCGTCCTCACCTGCAACGTTGCTCCGACGCTCGGGTCGGGCAACCTCTACGTCAAACGAACGTCGGACAACTCGACGTTTCAGACGATTGCGACAGCAGCTTGCTCGGTCTCAGGGTCCACGGTCGTGGTCCCACATTCCACGTTCGCCGGAAGCACCGGCTATTACGTCACGTGGGACGCCTACTTCATCGCAGGCGTTGGGGCGCAGGCCAGCACGACGGCCTGGAACTTCACCACGGTCAGCAGTGGCACGACCCAGGACCTTGGTGGTACCGCGGCCGGGACTGCCGCCGGCTCCGGCAACCTATCTGATGCGGTCCCCCTCGCAGGAAGCGCATCTGGCTCGGCATCTGGGTCTGGCGCCCTTGCGGACGCAGTCACGCTTGGAGGCACAGCCGCTGGCCTTGCTGGTGGCTCCGGCGACCTAGCCGACAGCGTCCCTCTCGGTGGCACCAGCGTCGGCCTAAGTGGCGGTTCCGGTGTCCTCTCCGATGCGGCTCCGCTTGGAGGCACGTCGGCCGGTAGCGCGGGAGGCTCTGGAGCCCTCGACGATGCGGTTCAGCTTGGTGGCACGGCCACTGGCTCCGCTGGTGGTGCTGGCACCCTTGCCGACGCCGCGGGCCTTGGTGGCACCTCTGCTGGTTCTAGTGACGGCTCCGGCTCCCTTGCTGACTCCGCACATCTCGCCGGAACGGCCGCAGGTAGCGGCGGCGGCTCCGGCGTCCTCTCCGATGTTGTCCCCCTCGGCGGCCAAGCGGATGGTTCGGCCGGAGGCTCCGGCTCGCTCTCGACGAGCGGCGACATCGAACTCGGAGGCCTTGCCGCCGGCACTGGTGGTGGCTCTGGGACGCTCAGCGACGCGGCCGCACTCGATGGCACGGCTGCCGGTGTCGGTGGAGCAGCAGGCTCCCTAGGCCTCGGGAAGGGCCTCGGGGGCACGGCCCAGGGGCAAGCCGGAGGCGAAGCTGATCTCTCGGATGCCGTCTCGCTTGGGGGCGTGGCCGCAGGTCTGGCCGACGGAACCGCACACCTCTTCGAGGAAGGGACCGCGATTGTCCACCTCACGGTAGCTCACATCCCTGGCCGTCGCCTCTCCACCTCTCACACCCCGGGTTTCCACTTAACGACTCGCCATGGCTGATTTCCTCGCCAAGCTTCATCACGCTCTCGACCTCGGCACCATCGTGGTCACGCCTTCCGAGGGTTCCTTGGATGGGACTCGGGCGGTCATGCGGATCGGCCGCGTCGGCAAGATCGGCAGTCCTGAGGCCCTCCGGTATTTGCTCGACTCCGAGGATCCGCCCGACGAGCCCGCCGTCTTCACTTGGACCCAAGTCGAGGACAGCGAGGCCTGGAACCTTCGATGCGCTCTCTCTGGTGCGATCATCACTGCCATCGGAGTGGGCGGGTGGACCTGGGAGCTGAGCATCGTCACCACCAACGACGAGCAACTCTGGGGCGAGTCGGGGACCCTCAGGATCGCGCCGTCCCTGCCCGAGGACTTCGACCTATGACTGACTTTGATCAGATCCTTTCCGCACTCAACGAACTCAACCTCAAGGTGGACCGCGTCGAAACGAAGCTCGATGCCGTCGAAACGATCCTTTCGAACTACGTGAAGGCAACCGGCGAAGACCTAGACCGGGTGCGGACCCGGCTCGACAAAATCGAACGCCCAACGAACGGGCTCCACGTCGTTTGACCAACCAAGGCCCCGTCGAGATTCGCGAGAAGGAGCCGATGTCCACCAGAAGCCCGTGGAGCCTATTCCCAGCCGCTGAAGCCGCGAAGGCAAAGACCTCGGTCTCGGTGCTTTTGCTCGCTGGGCTCACGTACGGTGGGTACTTCCTTGGGAGCCAGAGGCACGCGGATCAGATCGCTGGCTTGAAGGCGGAAGTCGTAGAGCTGAAGCGATCCGTCGAGTCCTGCTCGAAAGCCTCAAGAGTCGAGGAGCTGATCTCGAACGTCGCTCGTGACCAAGCAGCGATGCACGGCAGAATCATGCAAATCAACGGCGACGTTCAGATCCTTCTGTCGAAGACGAAGTAGCGC
>Ga0164308_10000523_pt1 | contig 20942 bp, 5 predicted proteins | sample Whisoiple_246_MG_FD_109983 | JGI IMG/M metagenome (GOLD analysis project Ga0164308, IMG submission 109983) | Soil microbial communities amended with fresh organic matter from upstate New York, USA - Whitman soil sample_246_MG | ecosystem: Environmental > Terrestrial > Soil > Unclassified >...
ACCCCGTCGGCGTCGCGCCCGAGGTGCAGGACGAGGCGGTCGGCGTCGCCGGGCTCGGGGGTGCGGGACGACAGGGCGAGCGCGCCACGTCCGTCGTCGACGGTGTGGAGACGATCGCCGCGGACCTCGACGACGACGGTGCGCGGGTCGGCGAGGAGGCCGGCCACGGCGTCGGGACGCGCTCGTTCGTGGGCGACGCGGTCGAGGGTGCCCCGGGAGAGCGCGAGATCGTGCAGGGTGTCATCGACCTGGGCCACGCCCCCACCCTAGGACGCCTCCCGCGGGGCGTGCGCCGGGGCGTGCGCACGGCCGCGGGGGCCGGCGGCGCGACCGGGCCCGGAGCCCGCGCCTCCCACGATCGGGCGCGCGTGCGTCCTACCGTGGGCGCGTGACGCTCAGCCCCTTGTTCCTCGCCGCCCTGGCGAGCTCTGCCGTGCCGGGCCTCGACCCGGTCTCGGTCCGGGGCGTCGCCGCGCTCACCGACGACCGTTTCGAGATCGCCCACGTGCGCGACCGCCAGGAGCGCGAGTGGGTCGTCAAGGTGCCGCGCACGCCCGGAGCCGGCGCGCAGCTCGACGACGTCGCCACCCTCTCCGGCCTGCTCGCCCGGCGCCTCGACCTCGCCGTCCCGGCCTACCACGGCCACGCGCCCGTCGCCGAGGGTCGCGCCGCCGTGTACCCGCGCCTCGGGGGCCGCCCGCTCGACTTCACCGCGCTGCCGCCCGGCCCGCTCGCCGAGGCCGTCGGCCGTGCACTCGCCCACGTGCACAACGTCGAGCACCTGCTCTACGAGGAGGCCGGGCGTCCGACCTACGACGCCGAGACGCACCGGCACCGACGCCTGTCCGACCTCGACCGGGCCGCCGCCACCGGCCACGTCCCGACCGGCCTGCTGACCCGCTGGGAGCGGCTGCTCGAGGACGTCTCGGTGTGGCGGTTCGCCCCCACGGCCGTGCACGGCACGTTCACCGGCGCCAACGTGCTCGCCGCGTTCGACGACGACGAGGACGCAGCCTCCGGACGCGTCGTGGGCCTGCTCGCGTGGGAGGAGTCGCGGGTCGGTGACCCCGCCGACGACTTCGTCGACCTTGTCGCCTCGCTCGACCCCGACACCTTCGACACCGTCCTCGCCGCCTACGCCGAGTCGCGGGTCGAGCGGCCCGACGGCCACCTCGTGCGCCGGGCCCGCCTCGCCGCCGAGATGGCCGCGCTCGGCACCCTCCTGCAGGCCTCCGCCGAGGGCCGCACCGACGCCGTCGAGCGCACCGCCGCCCTGCTGCGCGAGCTCGACGAGCACGTCGAGGAGCTCGACGCAGAGTACGAGCGGGAGGACGCCGTGCGCAGCGAGCGGAGCCGCGCCGCTCACGCGGACGACGACACGGACGTCGACGCCCTCGACCCCGACGACCCCGAACGGCCGCGCTCGATCACCGACGCCGGGCCCGGACCGGCGTTCCCGATGCTCGCCGAGACCCAGGCGGTGCCGATGGCCGCGCTGCTGCGCGACGGCCCCGCGCCGCAGACCCAGGCGGTCCCGATGGCACCGCTGCTGCACGACGGTCCGGGTGCGGAGACCCAGGCGGTGCCGATGGCACCGCTGCTGCACGGCGGTCCGGGAGCCGAGACCCAGGCGGTGCCGATGGCGCCGCTGCTGCACGACGGTCCCGAGCCTGACGAGGCGACCTCCGGCAGCCAGCCGTCGGAGGAGTCCGATGCGTCCGGCCCGGACGCGGAGGCTGCGCAACCTCCGGCCTCCCGGGGAGCGGACACCGTGCTCATCGAGCCCTCGGTGCACGTGCCGCCGCCCGCCGACGATGACCCGGCCCACGCGCTCGTCGCCCCCGCCGGGGACCCGACGCCGGAGCCGTCCGAGGAGCCCGACGCCGAGCCGCCGACCCACGACGCCCCGGCGCCCGGCCGCCCCGAACCGGTGCCGTACGTCGACGCCGCCGACTCCTCGCCGTTCGAGATCGACGAGGTGGAGGCCCTGCCCGAGTCGTCGGCGGGGTCCGGCCGGACCTCCTGACCCGCGTCAGTCGACCCGCGCTCGGTCGGTCGCGTCAACCTGTTCGCGTCAACGGCGCCACGTCAGTGGGGCCGGCGTCAGTCCGGCAGGGTCCGGAGCAGCTCGAGCAGCTGCTGCTCCCCCGGCACCTCGGGGCGCACGGTGACGCCCTCGGCGGCGTAGTAGAAGGCCGCGTCGACCTGCTCCGGCGGCACGCCCCGGAGCCGGGCGTAGGCGAGGGCATAGGCCCCGAGCTGCAGGGCACGCACCGCGGCGTCGCGGCCGGTGGGACGCGCCCCCGTCTTCCAGTCGACGACGGTGAAGCTGCCGTCGGGGCGCCGGAACACGGCGTCGACGCGGCCACGCACCGCGATGCCGTCGACGACGGTCTCGATCGACAGCTCGACCTCCTCGGGCACCATCGCGGCCCACTCGCTGGCGAGGAAGTGCTCCTTCATGGCGTCGAGGTCGGCGTCGTCGGCCGCGCCCTCGTCGGCGCTGCCGGGCAGGTCGAAGAGGTCGACGATGGCGGCGCTCGAGTAGTGCTCCTCGACCCAGGCGTGGAACGCCGTGCCCTGCCGGGCCGCGACAGCCGGCGGCTGCGGCATCGGGCGGCGCAGCGACATGGCGAAGGCCTCGACGTCGCGGGCGAGCGACACGACGGCCGATGCCGACAGGTGCCGGGGCACGTCGACGACCGGCTCCTGGCCCCGGGCACGCCGCGCAGCGCGTTCGGCGAGCAGGAGACGAAGGTCGTCGACCCGCGGGTCGCCTTGCGGCACAGGCACGCCCGAGTCCATGACCGAGGCCAGCCGTGTGGCGACGCCTTCGAGCGCGGCGCGCCGGTCGCCCATCGGGTCGTGCGGCCACGTCGCGGAGACGGGCACGGCGAGGTGCGGGTTGGTCGGCGCTGTGGCCTTGCCCTTGTCGTCGACGACGGGCTCCGGGGCCGGCTCCCAGTGGGTGCGGGTGACGTCGTCGGGCATCGCCTCGCACACCTCGGTGAGGAAGCGCGAGGGCACCGAGAGGGTCTTCTTCGTCACGCCCCAGACGTGGCACGACAGGAGCATCTCCGAGCGGGCGCGGGTCAGCGCGACGTAGGCCAGCCGGCGCTCCTCGGCCACGGCGTGCCGGCCGCCGTCGAGGACGAAGGTCTCGATCGCCGCGCCGAGGGCCTTGCGGTCGGGAACGCTGCGCCAGTCGAGGAAGGGCAGGCCGTCGCGGTCGCCGCGCAGGTCGTAGGGCACGGAGTCGAGACCGACGAGCCAGCCCTTGTCCTTGGGCTGGCCGGCGCACGCGTACTCGACGGGATCGGCGTCGTCGACGACGGACACCGACGTGGCCGAGTGGGCCGGGAAGACGCCCTCGACGAGCGAGGGCACGGCGACGACGTCCCACTCGAGGCCCTTGGCCGCGTGCACGGTGAGGACCTGGACGGCGTCGGCGTCGGACTCGACGTGGCCGGCGTCGAGACCGCGCTCCTGGTCGCGCGCGGCGTCGAGCCAGGACAGGAACCCCGAGAGCGTCGGGCGGTCCGAGCTCGTGGCGTAGCGGGCCGCGACGTCGGCGAACGCGTCGAGGTGGACGCGGGCCGTGGACGCCGTGTGCTCGGCGCGGGCCAGCACCTCGACGTCGAGGCCGATCGCCACCTCGGCCTCGCCGACGAGGTCGACGAGCGGCAGGGCGGTGAGGCGTCGCAGCCGGCGCACGACGTCGGCGAGGTCGTGGAGGCGGCGCAGCGCCTCGTCGCCGATGCGGGCGCCGTCGCGGCCGGTCCAGCCCGGCCGCGGCAGCTCGTCGAGGGCCTCGACGAGCGTGGCGGTGTCGGCGCTGTCGGAGGCGAGGTCGGACCCGCGCCGGTCGGCGTCGTCCGACGCGTCGTCGGTGTGCCCGGCGGCGTCGGGCGTGGGCGGCGCGTCCGCCTCGGAGGGCGACGCGTCGGCGAGCGCCTCGAGGGGCAGCGCGCCCTGGGTCGAGGGCGTCGCGCCGACGCGCCACGGCCGCGCGTGCAGCTCGCGCGCCCACGACCACAACCCAGCGAGGTCGGCCGCGCCGAGCCGGACCACCGGGCCGGTGAGGAGGCGCATGAGCATGTCACCGCGTGTGGGATCCTGCACGACCCACAGCGCCGCGACGAGGTCGCTGACCTCCGGGGTGACGAGCAGGCCACCGAGCCCGACGACCTCGACGGGGAGGTTCTGGCGGCGCAGGGCCTCGAGGACGATCGGGAAGCTGGAGCGGCGGCGGCACAGCACGGCCGCGGACCGGCCGGTGCGACGTCCCGACGGGCTGCTCCACCGGCTCGCGATCCACGCCGCGACGTGCTCGGCCTCGGCCTCGGCGGTGGGCAGGCGCGCCACCGAGATGGCGCCGCGGCCGGCGTCGGGCCGGGCTCGGAGCGGCTGCACGTGCTCGGTGGCGAGCGGTCCGGCGGAGACGTTGGCGGCCTCGAGGATGGCGGCGTCGTTGCGCCAGCTCGTCGACAGCGGCAGCACCGACGCCGGGCCGGACGCGTCGGCGAACTCTCCGGGGAAGCGCAGCAGCGTCGTGGCGGACGCCCCACGCCAGCCGTAGATCGACTGGTTGGGGTCGCCGACGGCGGTCAGCGCGACGTCGCGGTGGTGGAAGAGCGAGCGCAGCAGGGCCAGCTGCGCCTCGGAGGTGTCCTGGAACTCGTCGAGCAGCACGGCGCGGAACCGCTCGCGCTCGGTGGCCCCGACGGCCGGGACCGAGCCCGACAGACGCGCCGCGACGGCCATCTGGTCGGCGAAGTCGAGCGACTCGCGCTCGCGCTTGAGGTCGAGGAACGCCTGGACGATGGGCAGCACGGTGCGCCGCTCGCGCAGGACGGCCAGAGCCTCGCGGGCCGGCGTCGTGCTGCCGCGGCCCTCGCCGTCGGGCAGCGACTCGAGACGCGCGATGACGGCGTCGAGGTGCTCGATGACCTCGGCCGGCGTGCGCACGTGCTCGGCCATCTCGCCGGCGAGCGCCATGACTGCCGAGACGACGGTGGACTCGCTCTTGACGACGTCGTCCATCGGGCCGTCCCAGCGCGCCACCGCCTCGGCCGCCAGCTGCCAGGCGCCGGCCTCGGTGAGGACGCGGTACTCGGGCTCGATGCCGACGCGGAGGGCGTGCTCGCGCACGAGCCGCCCGGCGTAGGAGTGGTAGGTGGAGACGGTCGGCGTGCCACCGAGCACCTCGGCGCCCGTGCCGTCGTCGGCGGGCGGCTCCCAGAGCCCCGCTCGCACGAGGCCGCGCAGGCGCTTGCCGATGCGCTGGCTCAGCTCGGCGGCGGCCTTGCGGGTGAAGGTGAGGCCGAGCACCTGGTCGGGGGCGACGAGGTCGTTGGCGACGAGCCAGACGACGCGCGCAGCCATCGTCTCGGTCTTGCCCGAGCCGGCGCCGGCGACGACGAGCAGGGGTCGCGGCCCCGCCTCGATGACCGCGGCCTGCTCGGGGGTCGGCGGCGGCATGCCGAGGGCGCGGGCGATGTCGAGCGCCGAGTGCCGCGGCGTCGACGCGTCGACCGCGTGCTGCACCGCTGCCTCTGCCGTGGTCGTCACAGCGCGTCTCCCTCCGGCTGGACCGGGCACGAGGAGCGCACCGGGCACGTCTCGCACGCCTTGCCCTGAGCCGCGACGAACTCCGCCGCGCCCATCCCCTCGGCCGTCGACTCGACGAGCGCTCGCGCCCACGCCGGGTCGGGGCTGGCGTCGAGCGAAGGCTGGTCGAGCACGCTGGGCTTGAGCCCGGACAGGCCCGCCTTGCCGATGAAGACGAGCGCGGCGCCCGCGCTGTCGGTGCCGAGCTCGGGGAAGCCGTTCTCCTGCACGGCCACCTGGTAGGCGCCGAGCTGGCCGTGTGCGGCGAGCTCGGCGCGCGACGGCTTCGAGGACCCCGTCTTGAGGTCGACGATGCGGATGCCGCCGGCGGCGTTGCGCTCGATGCGGTCGACGCGGCCGCCGAGCAGGGCGCGCCCCACGGGCACGCGGAAGTCCTTCTCGATGCCGACCCGCTGCCACGCCCCTTCGGTGCCGTCGCGGTAGGAGACGAAGCGGGCCACCATGTCGTGGGCCTCGCGGCGGGTGCGCTCGGTGGTCCAGCCCGGGCGCAGACCGAGCCGACCCCAGCGCGCGTCGACCTCGGCGCGCAGCTCGGCGAGGGACGCGTCGGGCAGTTCGGCGACGACGTCGTGGACGAACGTGCCGACCGACGCGGCACCGAGCTGGGTGCCCTCGCCGCCGACCGAGGTGAGGAACCAGCGCAGGCCGCAGTCGGAGAAGTAGGTGACCTTCGAGGGCGACACCGGCACCGGCTCGTCGCGCCGGCGCACGGGACGGTCGTCGGTGAGCGCGCGCAGCGCCCACCAGGACGCCGGGTCGGCGCCGCGCACCCCCGCCTGCGCCGCGGCCGCGAGCACGGCGAGCGCGGGCTCGGCCACCCCGGGATCGGGGTTGACCGCCTCGCGCCGCAGCTCGCCGACGAGGCCCGAGAGGGTCATGGTGCGGGCGACCTCGGAGTGCGGGCGCACCTCTGCCGCAACGCCTTCGCCCTCGGGCGGGTCGACGAGGTCGAGGTACACCGAGGGCTGCTCGTCCTCGTTGCCGACCGCGGTGACGAGCAGGCGCTCGGTGGCGCGGGTGACGGCGACGTGGAACAGGCGCGTCTCGTCGTAGCGGACCTGCGCCTGGGCGGCCCGGAACCCCAGCGGCCGGTCGGCGACGACGGCGACGAGGTCCTCGGAGCCGAGGACGGACCCGCGCAGCCGCAGGTCGGGCCACACGCCCTCCTGGACGCCGGCGACGACGACGATGCGCCACTGCCGCCCGGCGGCGGACTGGGGCGTCAGCAGGGCGACGCTGCCGCCGGACTGCCCGCGAGCGGCCAGCGTGTCGCCGGGCACGTCCTGGCCCAGGACGTGGTCGAGGAACTTGTCGGGCCCGGCCGTCGGCAGCCGGTCGACGTAGGCGCCGGCGGCGTCGAAGAGGGCGAGGACGGCGTCGAGGTCGCGGTCGGCGCGCTCGCCGGGCGGGCCGCCGGCGAGGGCCGTGCGCCGCCACCCCTCGGCCACGCCGGCGCCCTGCCACACGGCCCACAGGACGGTCTCGGCGGTGACGCCGGCGCCCCACCGGCCCTCGGGCGTCAGGCGGGCCGCGGTGGCCCCGGAGGCGATGGCGTCGGCGATGCGCGCGGCGGCGCGCCCGACCGAGCCGAGCAGGTGCGCACGCTGTGGTTCGAGGAGGAGGTCGGCGAGCAGCTCGTCGCTGGATCGCCCTCCGCCGGAGGCGAGCTCGTCCTGACGCAGGACGCGGCGCAGCCGGCGGAGGCCCACGGCGTCGGAGCCGCCAACGGCCGACAGCACGAGGTCGGCGGCGACGGTGGGGTCGATGGCGTGGCGACCGCCGACGACCTCGGAGCGGGCCACCGCGAGGCTCTCCTGGAGGATCGCCAGCAGCGGCCGCACGGCGCTCTCGTCGCGGACAGGGGTCTCGGCGGCGCCCGCGGTGACGGGCACGCCGGCCTGGGCCAGGGTGCGGCGCATCGCGTCGGCCCGACCCGAGCCGCGGACGATGACGGCCATGTCGGTCCACGGCACGCCCTCGACGAGGTGGGCCCGTCGCAGCAGGCTGCCGACGTGGCTCGCCTCCTGGGCGGCCGAGCGCAGCAGGGCCACGGCGACGCGCTGGTCACCGCCCGACGCGTCGGGCTCGTGGCGGCGCTGGTCGCCACCGCCGAGCGCCCCGATGCGCCGCGAGACACGCTCGGCGACGGCGTGGAGGGCCGGCCCCAGCCGGTGGCCGTGCTCGAGGACGACGGTGTCGGTGGACGCCGGCGGTGCGGCGGAGCGCCGCGGGGCGTCGGCGAGCGCCTCCCACCCGTGAGCGAGGAAGCGGGGGTCGGCGCCGCGGAAGCTCTGGACGGCGACGTCGGGGTCGCCGAGGAGCACGACGCGGGGGCCGGACGCCGCGACGACGCGCAGCAGGCGCGCGGCCGCCGCCGTGACCTCCTGCGCCTCGTCGACGACGACGAGGTCGAGACGCGCGTGGAGCCGGTCGAGGGCGTCGGGGTCGTCCTCGAGCCGCTCGGCGACGGCGGTCAGCACCCACGCGGGGTCGTAGGAGCCGTGCCGGCTGAAGGAGGTGACCTGGTCGTACTCGCGCAGGACGTGGGCGGCGGCGACCCACTCGGGGCGGTCGTGCTCGACGCCGAGGCGGTGCAGGTCGTCCGGGCCCTGGCCGTGCTCGACGGCCCGCATCAGCAGGTCGCGCAGCTCGTTGCGGAACCCGCGCGTGCCCAGGGCCTCGCGCAGCGCGTCCGGCCAGTCGGGGCCGGGGACCTCGCCCGACGCGTGACCGGCGAGCAGGTCGCGCAGGATGACGTCCTGCTCGGGACCGTTGAGCAGCCGGGGGCTGGGATCCCCGTGCAACGCGGCCTCGGCGCGCAGGACGCCGAAGCCGAAGGCCTGCCACGTGCGCGCAAGCGGCTCGGTGGTCGTGCCGGCGAGTCGGGCCGTGACCCGCTGGCGCAGCTCGGCCGCCGCCGAGCGGCTCGCGGTGAGCAGGAGACAGTGGTCGGCGCGGAGGCCACGCCGGCGGACGGCGTCGGCGACGAGCTCGACGGCGAGGGTGGTCTTGCCGGTGCCGGGCGAGCCGAGCACCCGCAGGACGCGTGCGTCGGAGTCGAGCGCCGCCTGCTGGGACGCGTCGAGGCGCACCTGCCGCGCAACGGGGACCGGGGCGCGACGCAGGATGACCACCGGAGGATTCCATCACGGCCTGCCGACACCGGCACGGCGCCCCGTGATGGGCGTCTCGGGCGGTTTCTCCGTTTTCGGTGTGGGCCCGCACGGCCGGGCGTAGCGTCGAAAGAGTTTCATCGCCCTGTGTGCTCACCCGTTCGGGGACGTGACGCCGATGTCGATGTGGGACGACCTGCCGCAACCGGTCCAGAACTCCGGAGCGTTGGACGGGCTGCGCCCGTTGCTCCAGGACCTCACCACCTCGGGGCCGACGGAGGTGAGCGACGCCGACGGCGCGTGGGACGTCTGGACCTTCGACCAGGACCTGACCCGAGCCCTCGCGCTCGACCCGCGCACCGGCGGGTTCGGCGCGAGCCAGGGCTCGACGGGCACCCCGGTGGAGTTCACCGACCCGCACGTCGACGGCGACTTCTCGCTGCACAAGGGCGGTCCGGGCGGCACCCGCGACGGCGGGTGGCGCCTGCGCATCGCCCCGCCGGGCTTCCTCTTCCGGGTGCCGTTCCTGCGCGGCGCCCTGCTCGACGGTCAGGGCCAATTGCGCGCCGACCCGGCCAAGCCGCAGGTCGGGTTCGTCGTGCCGCGGGTGCGCTTCCGGGTGCAGCAGCTCTCGGGCGGCTCGGTCGGCGTCGACATCCTCTCGGCGACGACGTCCGGCACCCCGGTCGACCACATCTACGAGTTCATCCGGATGGACCCGCCCTACGCCCTCGTCGGGCCGAGCGACTGCGTCGGGTTCGCCTTCCGCACCGCGGTGCTCGACCTGTCGGGCACCGCCGGCCCGGGCGTGCCGGCGGGGGCCCGCGCCATGCCGGGCGACTGGCAGGGCTTCTACCTGCCCGAGGCGCGCCTCTTCGTCGCGCCGAACGGCATGGAGGGCATCGCCGTCAGCGCGGGCGTGCGCAACCTCTGGATCGGCATCGGTGTGCACGAGGGCGTCACCGGCGTCTTCGAGGCCGAGGTCGTCAACCGCGGTACCAACCCGAACGTCCGCGTCCACTTCCGCACGGCCACAGGGGAGCTCGTCGCCGACCCGGGCACCGGGACGGCGATGCTGCCCGAGCAGTCGACGCTGTTCGTCGACGCCGACGGCGGGCTCGCTCCGTTGTCGACGACGATCGTCGTCGGCGGGGTCACGGCGACGCCGGCGAACACCGACCGCACCGCCGTGACGACGCCGGCCACCGGCACCGTCGCGGTCACCGTGACCGTCACGGACGCCGGGGCGCACACGACGGTGCGCACCTTCAGCGTCGGGCGGCGGACGGAGCCGGTGACCCCGGGCGCGACGGGCATGCCGGTCACCGTCACCGAGACCTCGCACGAGGCGACGCGGGTCGTCATCGTGTCGCAGACCGGCACGAGCGCCCGCGTCGCGCTCGCGAGCGGCGTGGCCGCCGACTGGTCGTGGACCGGTGGCAGCTCGGGCAGCCAGGCGGCCGCCACCGAGGCGGAGATCGACGTCGGGTCGGGCGCCTCCGTCAGCGTCACCGCCACGACGACGAGCGCGGCCCAGCAGCAGCTCGACGCCTACTTCCTCTTCGACCACCCGAGCCCGAGCGAGGGACACGACTACGCCGTCAACCCCGCCAACCTCAGCGTCTCCCCCGCGACCGACCGGACCCACCCCTCAGCAGGTCCGTCGTTCATGACCGACGCGACCGCGCGCCGGTCGGTCGTGGGGGCGGGGACGGCCCTGACCGTCGACGGGTTCGCCTCGTACGAGGGCCCGGAGCAGCAGCCCGGCCACAACCAGGCGCTGAGCGAGCGCCGGATCACGGCGATGCTCGACGCGCTCGCCGCCGCGGGCTACACCAACGCCACGCGGGGCACCGCCCACGGGCACGGGCCGGCCCAGGTGAGCAGCGACCCCGCGGCGCCGCGCTGGTGGCACGCCACCGCGACCTCCGCCGCCGGGCCCGCGCCGGTCACGGTCACCGCCGACCTGCACCGCGACCCGCCACCGCCGACCCACGACGACGACCCGGCCCCGCACCAGCCGGGCCGGCCCGACTGCTTCCACCTGCTCGGCGCCCGCGTCGAGCTGGTCCGCAGCACCTTCGTGCGCTGCGAGGTGTACGGCGAGTTCGACATCGAGACCGCCACGGAGCGACGCCTTGCCGCCCACGGCGCCGAGCCGCTGCGGGCCGGCGACCGGCCCAACCCCAACGACGGCATCTGCACCTTCCTCGTACGGCTGCGCATCGCCGAGGACCAGGGCTCGTGGGACATCACCGGCGAGTTCCGGGCCAAGGAGGGCGACCTCGACGGGCTCGCCGAGATGCGGGACTCGCAGGCGCACCCGGTCACCCTCGACATCCTCGGCGCCCTGAGTGTCCTCGCCCCGCTGACCTCCGCGGCCACCCAGCTCTCGCCCGCCGCCGGAGCCGTGGTCGCGCTCGGGTCGGTCGCGCTCGGGGCGAGCGACCTGCTGCACACCAAGCGGTTGACGCTGCGCGGCGCCGAGGTCATCGTGTCGCAGGGCGTCCTCGGCGCCGACGGCATCACGACCGTCAGCGACCGCGGCACCGCGGTCAGCGTGCTGCTCGACGTCGAGGTGGCGTTCTGGTTCGACCTCACCCTCGTGCGGATCGACCCGAACATGCCGGTGACGACGCGGTACAAGGCCATCGGCGTGCGGTCGCAGTGGGGCACCGGCTCGGGCGGGTCGCTCGACTACGTGCCGCTGCCGGTCTTCGACCCGAGCAAGGGCTACTCGCTCGACATCCCCGCCGGGTCGATGCACGCGGTGCCACCGCTCGACAGCGTGCTGCGGATCATGGGCGTGCGGGTCAGCCGCGACAACCCGACCTACCTCGAGGTCGAGGTGGGCCTCGGGCTCGACCTCGGCATCATCACCATCGAGACGGTCCGGGTCCGGGCCCGGGTCGACGGTCCGCCGCTCGACCTGCAGATCACCAAGCTCGCCGCGTCGATCGACATCCCGAACGTCATCACCGGGCGGGGCGAGGTCTCGATCGAGCCGGGCGGCTTCTCCGGCGCTCTCGACGTGCAGATCGTGCCGGTGAAGATCCGCGGCAGCCTGACCTTCACCTTCCGCCAGGCCGGTGGTGTCAGGGGCGTCCTGCTCGGGGCCGAGATCGAGTTCCCGGTGCCGCTCGTGCTCGGCAGCTCGGGCCTCGGCATCTTCGGCTTCCTCGTCGGTGTCGGCATCAACCACAAGCGCATCGAGGGCACCGGCCAGGTGCCCGCCCTCGACTGGCTGCGCGACCAGCTGGGCCGGCCCGGCGGCATCATGAACGGCGCCGGCTGGGAGCTGCACCAAGGCGGGTTCGCCTTCGCCGCAGGCGTTCTCGTGGGCACGCTCGAGGGCGGCTACGTGCTCCACCTCAAGGGCCTGGTCATCGTCGAGGTGCCCGGGCCACGCCTGCTGTTCGTCATGAAGGCCGACGTCATCAAGATGCCACCGGCGCTCGAGGACGCCAACCAGAGTGCGACGTTCCTCGCCGTCCTCGACCTCGACTTCGGCCGCGGCACCATCACCATCGGCATCGTCGCCGAGTACCAGATCGAGAAGATCCTCAAGGTGCGCGTGCCGGTCACCGCGTTCTTCGACACGAACGACGTCGAGTCGTGGCTCGTCGAGCTCGGCAACTACCAGGACCGCGTCACCGTCGAGGTGCTCGAGGTCATCACCGGCAGCGGCTACCTCATGATCCACGGCAACGGGATCACCCACGCACAGCTGCCGGTCGACGGCCTGCCGGCGGCGCCCAGCGGCCTCGCCATCGCCACGGGGTTCCACATCAGCGCGGTCCTCATGGGCAGCAAGTCGGTCGGCCTCTACCTCGAGGTGGCCGCGGGGTTCGACGCCATCGTCGGGTTCGACCCGTTCTTCATCGCCGGCAAGGTCTACGCCCGCGGTGAGCTGCGGCTCTTCGTCATCAGCATCGGGGCCTCGGCCGAGCTGACCGTCATGGTCGGCAAGCGCACGATCGGCGGCGTCGTGCGCGACGACCCGTACGTGCACGGCGAGGTGTGCGGCGAGATCGACCTGTTCTTCTTCTCGATCAAGGGCTGTGTGTCGCTGACGATCGGCGCCGAGCCGGAGGACAACCCGAAGGCCAAGCCGCTCGTGGCCGGGCTCGCGCTCGTGTCGCGCTCCCCCGCGCTCGTCGAGGGCACCGCGACCGAGCGGGCGGTCGACGCCAAGATCGGCGACGGCGTCGATGTCGACGCGACCACGCAACCGCCGATGCCGGTCGTGCCGATCGACGCCGTTCCCGTGCTGACGTTCTCGACGCCGCCCCGGGTCGTCGCGAACGCCGTCATGGGCGCGAACCCGCTGGGACACAACGGCGCCGCCGCCAACCCGTGGAGCCGCATCGGCGACCGCTGGTGGCGCTACGAGGTGTCGTCGGTCACCCTGACCGGCGGTGCGCTCATCCCGGCCCCGCCGACGGGCAAGACGCCGAGCGTCTGGTGGACCGGTGCGCCCGCAGGGACGGCGGTGCCCGTGACCGCGCTGGCCCTGCTCGACTGGCTGCCGACGCCGTTCTCCCGCGCGATCCCGTACGGCGAGCAGCTGACGACGAGCGTCACCGAGCGCTGGGGCACCGTGTGCCACCCGGCCGCGCCCGCCGCGCCGGTGCTGTGGACCTTCGACGGCAAGCCGGCTGGGCCGAGCGTCCCGGGCTGGCGCCTCGACGGCGTCGCGTGGCCCGACCCTCCGGGCACGACGCGCTCGGCACCGGTCCAGGGCCTGGTGCGGGTCACCGAGCCGTGGCGCACCGGCGACCCCGACGTCGACCTGCTCCAGGGCACCGACCCCGCCGTCGTGCTCGCCGACGCCGTGCCGTGCCGCGGTGGGAGGGTGCGCCGCTCCGACGCCCGCCTACCCGCCTCCCTCGCGACGGGCGCCGCGCTCACCGCGAGCGCGTCGGCGTCCGCGTGGACCACCGGCGACGCCGCGACGCTCGACCTCATCGACGCGGGCACGCCCCTGCCCGACGTCATGGCCGTGCGCGCCACGACCGCGTGGAGCCCCGATGCCGGCGAGGCCGGGGTCGGGTGCCGGGGCGCGATCCTGCGCAGCCCGCGTCGTGACTCCCCCGACCCGGCACCGCTCGGCACCGACGAGGACCGCAAGGAGGTCAAGGAGGCTTGGGCCAGAACGAAGTTCGTGCCCGAGGAGCTGCGCGACGCCGTCCGGTTCTCCCCCGACGGCGGGCTGCGGGGCGCGACGTTCCTGCTCCTCGTGCCCGAGCGGGCCGTGGGCGGCGGGCTCGTGCTGCGCGCCGAGGCGGCCGACCGTTCGGTGCTCCTCGAGCGCCCCGTCAGCGGAGGCGACCTCGTGGGCGCCGGCCACCCGCTGCCGGTGCCGTGGCTCGACGCGTCGGGGCCGTGGGTCGACCCGGTGCTGCGGGCCGGGCTCTACGCGGCACGGCTGCGGGCCACGTCCGGCTCCGGCCTCATGTTCGTGCTCGTCGACCTCGACACGCTCCCCGACAGGACGGCGAGCGTCGTCATCGGCTGGCGCCCCGAGGTGGCGGCCAAGCTCGACGAGCCCTTCTACGTCGTCGCCGCCACCGGCCTCGTCGGCTCGGAGGCGTGGCGCGAGGACTGGGACAGCACGACGTCCTCGGCCGACCAGGACGCCCTCCAGACCGCCCTGACCCAGGACCCCGACGACCGCGCCCTCCTCGAGCCGGGCCAGACGTGGACCGTGGCCGTCACGTGGACGGCAGCGTGGCTGAAGCAGGACGCGCAGCCGGCGCCGACCGACACCGGCACGGTCCAGCCCGCGGTGACCCAGTCGTTCCGGTTCCGCACCGATGCCGCCTCGGCCTACCCGAAGGTCCTCTCGCCGTGGCTCGTCGCGACCGCGCCCGGCATGGACGACGTCGGCGTCTTCTGCCGCGAGCCCGTGCGGATCGCCTTCGCGACGCAGAAGGTCGCCGCCCTCTACGACGCGCACGGCCGCACCCTCAAGGCCGTCGTGCGGTCGGCGTCGGGCGCCCACCCGCCGGCCCCCGGTTCGAGCGACCCCGGCTCCGCCTACGACATCACCCTCGACCCCGAGGCGCTGCTGACGCCGGCGAGCGGGCTGCAGGTGCTGACCCCGTGGGAGGACGCGGTGCGCGACCTCGTGGCCACCGGCGGGGACGGCACCCGCTGCATCGACACGAGCGGCGAGCGGACCCTGCAGGACGTGCTGACGCTCCCCTACGACTTCGAGCCGCTCACCGACTACCTCGTCGACGTCCACGCCGTCGCCTCGGGCGAGGGGACCACGACCGACAACCGCATCCACCGCATCGGGTTCACGACCTCGCGGTTCCTCGGCCTCGACGACCTCGTCGCCTACGTCGCGCCGGCCACGGTGCGGGGGCGGCTCGTGCCGACCGGTGCCGAGCTGTCCGCGCTGCCGTCGCGACCGAGCGGCGACGACGTCGACACGGCCTACCAGGCGGCGGGGCTGTCGGTGCCGCAGGTGCCCTCGTTCCCGGCCGTCGAGGTGCTGTGGTCGGGCGACGCCGTGCCACAGCCGGTCGCGCTCGTCGTCGAGTGCAGCGAGCCGTTGTGGCGCTCCCGTGTCATGCCGGAGGTGGTCACCGGCCCGATCGACGCGAGCGACCCAACCCACAAGTGGTGGAAGGGAGTTCGGGGCGACTGGCTCTCGCTCCAGACGAGCACGGCGCCCGTGGCGGGTGGGGACCTGCCACGGGCGACCGTGACCCGGATCGTCCGGTGCCCGGGCGACACGCGGGCCATCGCCCTGCTCGCACCCGGATCGCGCGGGCAGGAGGTGCGCCTCGACCTCGTCGTCGCCGCCGACCCGCTCGCGGCCGTCGCCGAGGACCGTCGGACCTGCGTACGGATGGGCCTGCTCCGGGCCCCCTGGGAGGTGGATGACTGATGGCACTCCTCGCGAGCAGCCGGCTCTTCCGCGCCGAGGCGATGCGCCTGGACTGGGGGCGCGTCGTCGAGGCGCAGGTGGAGCAGGTGCACCGGTCGCAGTCGCCCCTCGCCGAGAAGCTCATGCCCTCCGGCCGCCAGCTCGAGGACGCGAAGCGACGCTCGCGCGACCTGCACGTGTGGTGGGCGTGCAGCCCGCGCCTCGGGGTGCCCCGCGCCCCGTTCACCGTGTGGGCGCGCGTCCCGAAGGACCCCCTGGCCAAGGTCGCCACGGTCACCGTGCCGGCGGGCTCCGGCGAGGCGCCGATCACCGCCTGGCACGTCGAGGCCGCCGTCGTCGAGCTGTCGGTGGCGCCCGTCGACGCCGGCCGGCCCGTGCGCGTCACGCTGCACCGGCTCACGGGCAGCCTCGCCGACGTCGTGGCCGCGACGGTCGTGCCGGCCGGCAGCGGCCCCACGAAGGTCGGGCTGCGCTGCTCCGGCGCGACGTTCGCCCGCGTCGACAACGCGTCGGTCACCGGCGTACGCATCCGCAGCCTCGTCGACGTCGTCAACGACCCGGGCTGGCAGCGGCTCGAGGTGGTCGGCATCCCGGCCGAGCAGCCTTGGCCAGCAACGGACTACGACACCATCGACCAGGGGCTCGTGCACGACCTCAAGGCCCCGCGCGACGCGGCGGTCGACCGTCTCGTGCGTGGTGCGCCGCCGCTCGGGTGGTCGCCGATGACCCAGTCCGGTCGGGCGGCGCCGCCGTGGGTGTCCGCCGACCCCGACGGCCTCGTCAAGGAGGTGCAGGTCGAGCTGCTGCCCGAGCTCGAGCCGCTCTACCGCGCGAGCGTGCAGGAGTGGACCCAGCGCACCCTCGAGGAGACGCGTGCCGTCGCCGGTCCGAGCAACGGCCCGCGCACGTCGAGCCTCGACACCTCGGCCGTCATCCGGCCGCTGTCGCTGCTGACGCTGCCGGCGCAGACCGACCCGCTGCTCAACCTCGCGACCGGCTTCGGCACGACGTACACGGTCGACACGAAGCTGCCCTTCGACGGCTGGCCCGACATCGCCGAGCGGCTCGACTTCATGGTGACGGCCGACTACTCCCGGACGCCCCCGCCCCGACGCCGCAAGGGCACCTTCGCGGCCTACGCCCCCGTCGTCGGGCCGCACACGGCGACGGCGCCGCCCACGGGCCTCACCGCCGGGCTGGCCGGACTCGTCGGGCCGCAGCGCCCGGACGACCCGTGGCGCGAGAGCGTGCGCGTCTCCTGGGACGCCCTGCCGAGCACCGTCAGCTTCGGACGCGTGTCGGCCGGCGTGCTCGCCCGCTGGGACGCGTCGTCGCTGACGAGCGAGTGCCTCGCGCCGCCCCGCGACTCCGGCGGGGTCCGTCCGCTGACCCTGAGCCCGGACGGCCCGGAGGGGCAGCCCGGGCACGACCGCATCGCCTTCGTCGACGGCGCCGCCGACATCCCCATCGGCAGCGGTGGCCGCGACGTCGGCTACGCGGCGACCCTCGTCGACATCCACGGCCTGTGGTCGGCGTGGCGCGACGTGCCCTACGCCGGAGACGAGCCCGGCCCGCAGGCACCCCGCGTCATCTCGCTGGCCCTCGACAGCACCTTCACCGGCAACGCCGCCGCCTGCCCGTCGAGCCTGCGACTCGAGACCGCCGTCGACTGGAGCGAGCGCACCCCGGCCCAGGTGGTCGGCGCCGCGCTCTTCTACCCGATGGCGAGCGCCTCGTCGCCCCCGCCGGCGGGCCTCGACCCCGACCTCGCGACGCCCGCCGGCTGCTTCCGGCGCGAGTTCGCCCTGGACTTCCCGACCGACACGCCCGCGCCGTCGGGGTGCAGCGTCGTGTGCCTGTCGGCCGACGGCACCCAGGAGGTGCTCGCCGGCCCCGGCCAGGGCGACGGCGGCCGGCGCTACGCCCTCGAGGTGCCGATCCCCTCGCTCGACTGGACGCCGACGCAGCGGTGGGGCGTGCAGGTGTGGCTGCGCAGCCACCTGAACGTCGGCGCCTCCCCGACGCCGTGGGTCCCCGGCGCACCCAACCCGGCCCGTGCCGTCGCCGCGAGCCCCGTGCCCGTGACCCCGCTCCCACCGCCCGCGCCGCCCGGCGTGCCGCTCGGCAGCACCCTCGACGCGCAGGGCTGCTCGCACGTGCGGGTGCGGTGGTCGCTGCCCGCCGGGGCGCCGGTGCGCTCCTCGATCGTCTGGGAGGTGTCGGAGACCGCCCTCGTCAAGGCCGCCGGCGGGCTCTACACGCCGCCGCCCGTGCCGGTGGGCTCGGCCGGGTCGCCGTCCCCCGGGCTGCGCCTCGCGGCCCTCTGGGACGCCTACGACCGGATGGACGACACCCGACGCCGGGCGGCCTTCCGCCGGCTCGCCGAGGTCGACGCGTCGGTGACCGCGCACGACGTCCAGCTGCCGAAGGGCTCCACCGACATCCACCTCTTCGCCGTGACGACCCAGACGATGACCGGCATCGAGCCGCCGTGGCCCGGCACCGGCACGGGCGACGCGCACCTGCACCTGCAGGCCGCGATCGCGCCGCGCCTGCGCCGCCCCGCGCCGCCGCTGGTGCGCGCGACCCCGAACGACGACGGCACCGTGACGCTCGCGCTCTTCTCGGCCAGCCGCATCCCGGTCGACCGGTTCCTCGTCTTCGCGACGAGGTCGGAGGCCGCGGCGCGCGACCGGGAGTCGATGGGGCCGCCCGTCGTCGTGCTCACCGCCACTGTCGGCGGCGACGACCCGGTCACGAGTTCGCCGGTGTACCAGGCCAGCTGGACCGGCAGCCTCGGAGTCACGGCCTGGGACCCGTGGCTCGTGCGCGCGGTCGCACGGCCCGTCGACACCCTGCCGGTCGAGGGCGTGCGGGGCCAGACCTCGGACGCCTCCGACGTGGTCTCCGTGCTCGTGCCTCCCGCCGGTCCACCGGACCTCGACGTGCCGATGGCCGAGATCTGGGGCTCGAACCACCGCGGTGTCGTGGTCCGGTCCTCGACGAGCGCCCCCGCGCGGGCCACCGCCAGCGGGTCGCACCGCTTCGGCGCCACCACCGGGTCGGGTACCACCGACGTCGTGGTCCCCGTGCCGCTCGAGTCGCTCGACGAGACCGCCCTGGCGACGCCGCCCGCCGGCGCCTCCACATCTGTGGTGCTCGAGCGCGGCGCGCGGGCCACGGGCCGCTCACCGCTGGCCGTGTGGTTCACCCGGCCGGTGGCCACCGATCCCGTCGACGTGACGCTCCGGCTCATCGACCCGTTCGGGCGCACGACGGAACGCACCGTCACCGTCCCGGCCTGGGTGCCGCCGCCTCCGTTCACGGTGGCGATCACGGGCCTGGTCGCCCGGCCGACAGGCGTGCTCGCCGCCGTCGAGACCGACGCGCCGACCGCTGCCGCCGACGGCGTCGTCCTGCACGTGCGCGCCCTCAAGCGTCGGTTCGGACCGATCGTCGGATCGGTCCTCGGGCCGGTGCCGGCGCTGCCCGACCGGCCGTTGCCGCCGGTGGGTCCCGTGGGCCCGGTCGTCGGGCCACTGCGCCCGCCGGTCGTCCGTCCGCCCATCGGACCGCTGACGCCGGCCGGGCCGCTGGGCCCCGTCCGGCCGCCGATCGGGCCGCTGTTCCCGCTCGTCGTCGTCGCGAGCGCCGACCTCGTGCTCGCCGACATCCCCGTGGGCCTGCCGCTGTTCCCGGCCGACGGGCGGGTGCACGCCGTCCGGGTCAAGGGGCTGGCCGGCGCCCGGCGCTACGCCGTGTGGTTCCCGGCGGTCGCGCCGCTCACCGTCGAGGTGGTCGTCGAGTCACCGGACGGCCGCACGGCGCGCGCGACGAGCAGCGTGTAGCCACACGCAGGAGGGCCCGGCACCGCTGCGGTGCCGGGCCCTCTGGCTCGTCCTGACGCGTCGTGACGTGTCGTGACGCGTCAGGCGGACGTCACTTCACGTCGAAGCGGTCCGCCTCCATGACCTGCGACCAGGCGGCGACGAAGTCGCGGACGAACTTCTCCTTGGCATCGTCGCTGGCGTAGACCTCGGCGAGGGCGCGCAGCTCGGAGTTGCTGCCGAAGACGAGGTCGACGCGGCTGCCCGTCCACGTCTGCTCGCCGGCGGCGTTGGTCGCGGTGAACTGGTCGGCGGCCTCGGACGTCGGCGTCCACGTCGTGCCGAGCTCGAGCAGGTTGACGAAGAAGTCGTTGCTCAGCGTGCCCGGCCGGTCGGTGAGGACGCCGACGGTGGAGCCGCCGGTGTTCGCGCCGAGGACGCGCAGGCCGCCGACGAGGACCGTCATCTGCGGGGCCGAGAGGCCGAGCAGGTTGGCCTTGTCGAGCAGCAGGTACTCGGCCGGCACACGACCGGTCTTGCCGAGGTAGTTGCGGAAGCCGTCGTACTTCGGCTCGAGGTAGCCGAACGACTCGACGTCGGTCTGCTCCTGCGAGGCGTCGACGCGGCCCGGGCGGAAGGGCACCTCGACGGTGACGCCACCCGCGGCGGCGGCCTGCTCGACCGCGACGTTGCCGCCGAGGACGATGAGGTCGGCCAGCGAGACCGTGCGCTCGGACGAGCCGTTGAAGTCGGCCTGGACGCCCTCGAGGGCGCGGAGCACCGTGGCGAGCTCGGCCGGGTCGTTGGCGTCCCAGCCGGCCTGCGGCTCGAGGCGCACGCGGGCACCGTTGGCGCCGCCGCGCTTGTCGCTGCTGCGGAAGGTCGACGCCGAGGCCCACGCGGCCTTGACGAGCTGGGCGGTCGTGAGGCCGGTGTCGGCGATCTTCGCCTTGAGCGCGGCGACGTCCTCGGCGGTGACGGGCTCGCCCTCGGCCTTGGGCAGCGGGTCCTGCCAGAGCAGCTCCTCCTGCGGCACCTCGGGGCCGAGGTAGCGCTCGATCGGGCCCATGTCGCGGTGGGTCAGCTTGAACCAGGCGCGGGCGAACGCGTCGGCGAACTCGGCGGGGTTCTCGTGGAAGCGCCGCGAGATCTTCTCGTAGGCGGGGTCGACGCGCAGCGACAGGTCGGTCGTCAGCATCGTCGGCAGACGCTTGGCGCCGCCCTCGTCGGGGGCGGGGATGATCGCCTCCGCGTCCTTGGCCACCCACTGGTTGGCGCCTGCAGGGCTCTGGGAGAGCTCCCACTCGTGGCCGAAGAGCATGTCGAAGAAGCCCTGGCCCCACTGCGTCGGCGTGGGGGTCCACGTGACCTCGAGGCCGGAGGTGATGGCGTCCTTGCCCTTGCCGGTGCCGTAGGAGCTCCTCCAGCCGAGGCCCTGCTCCTCCAGCGGCGCGCCCTCGGGCTCGGGGC
>Ga0164308_10000524_pt1 | contig 20939 bp, 16 predicted proteins | sample Whisoiple_246_MG_FD_109983 | JGI IMG/M metagenome (GOLD analysis project Ga0164308, IMG submission 109983) | Soil microbial communities amended with fresh organic matter from upstate New York, USA - Whitman soil sample_246_MG | ecosystem: Environmental > Terrestrial > Soil > Unclassified >...
TAGCTGGGTGTACGTCGCTTGCATGGCTGGCCCTGGCGGCCTGCGGCAAGCTCGAGGAATCCCGAGGGGATGACAGCGGCGGCGCCACCGCGGCTCGCGCCGGCTTCGCCGAGGGCGGAGCTGGTGCGGGCAGCGGCGCTGGCAGCGCAAGCGGCGGCGGCAGCGGGACGGCCGGCGCTGCAATGAGCTTGGCAGGCAAACCAGGCGCGAGCGGCGGAGCCGTGGGTCGTGGTGGAGGCGCGCCGTCCGGCGGAGCCGAAGACACGCGCGGTGGAGGGCCAAGCACGGCCGAGGCGGGGAGTTCGACTGCGGGCGGCGAGGGCGGGGCTCCGTCTTGCGATGGCCATTATCTATCGTGCGGCTGCGGTTGTTGCGCAGGTCCGACCCCTGCTCAACGCTGCGCTTACCCGGGCTTTGGGCCGACCATCGACGAGCTCGTGGGCGACGACCTCGCGCGGCGCAACGATACCGCCGGTTGCGCGGCCGCGGGCTGCAGCCTGGGCGTGGACTACTTTTGTTGCCAGCCGCCGTCGCCCCAGGCCGAAGTGGTCAGCTATCAAACGAGCGTGTCCTTCGGTGGTTACGACCGCCTGCGTCTCCACAAGACGGGCGCTGTCGATTGCAGCACGGTCACGCTGGTCAGCCCCACGCTCGAACACCCAGAGTTTCCCGTCGAGCTGCCGAGCAATTGGGCGATTGACCAGATCACGCGCGTGCCGTGCATCGCGAGCGCGATCGGCCCTCGGGCAATCGGCGCGATAGGTAAGTTTAGCCTCCGTGTGCTCGCAGACGCTTGCGTGATCGATGCGCACCTGACTGCCTTTTTCGTCAACGCACACGGAGGCGTAGACGCGGAGCGCTTCGACGCCGAGGGCGCCGCGGTCGATCTCGCGCTTGCGCGCTGCAAATAGCTAGAAACACTTGCGAGCCCTCGAGCGCGCTCGCGCCTTCGTCTAAGTCGACCGGCGCTTCGCGCGGGAGGCTCGAGCTCGCGCGGCCAACCAACCGGCGACCGCGAGCGCCGCAGCGAGCGGGCCGACCTCTGAGCGCGGTACAGAGGGGCCGAGTGCGCAGCCCGACGCGGCGCTGGATGCGGGTGACTCAGAGCCGAGCCCCGCAGCGTTGGGGCTCGGCCCCCCGCCGCCACTGCTGTTGCCGCCGCGGCCACTGACCCCACTCGCCGCCCCGCCGCTGCCCGTACCCTCGCAACGCCCGGCAACGCACGAAATGTTTGCGTCACCGCACAGGGAGCCATTGCTGCCGTTGTCGGCAATGCCATCGCAGTCGTCATCGAATCCGTTACAAGTTTCGGCGAGCGGCTGTCCCGGCGTGCAGATTGAGCTACAGCCGATGGCGTAGCGACTGCAAAGGCCGACTCCACAAACCATGCGCACGCCTTCGTCGACCTTGCCGTCGCAGTCGTTGTCGAATCCGTCGCAGACTTCGCTCGCGCCAGGGTAAGTCGTTTTCGTGCGATCGTCGCAATCGTTGTCGCACGGGGCAAAGCCCGGACTCGGTTTGCAGTCCATTTTCGGGGCGCTGCTCGGCCCGCCGTGGCCATCCCCGTCGCGGTCTTCGCAGAAAGGTTGCTCGACGACCTCCTCGTCGACCTGGCCGTCGCAGTCGTTGTCTTTGAGGTCGCATTGTTCGACCGCGTCGGGGTGCACGTCCGCGTGAAAATCGTCGCAATCTCCGGCCTTGTCGGCATAGCCCAGGGGCGTCGCGCAGTCCTTACGAGAGGCATACGCCGGATCGCTACTGCCATAGCCGTCCGCGTCTTGATCGATGAAGTAAGTGCTGCCAGTACAACCCACCAGTAGCTCGAGCTTGGCGCTGCCCGCACCATCACCGCGGTTGGTCTTGTTGCCGTCGGCAGAGAGCGCGTAGACGTCGAAAGCGACGCCGGTCGCCTCGCTTGCCGTCCAGCGCGCTTTGAAGGTCGTGGTCCCTGCGCTGCCTGCGCGGGGCATCGAGTGAATGACTCCCGAGCTGGAAGCGACCGTGCCCGCCTCGAACGCCTCGAACTTCCCCGGCGTCTCATGCGCGGTGGTCAGGTAGAACCCGGCCGTCGAACCATTGGTCTGCGAAACGCCGACCGTCAGCGTGATGATCTGTCCGACCGCGGGATTCACCGGCTCAGCCGTCAGCGTAACGGTGGGCACCGCGCCGCCTTGATGGCAAGTGTCGCACCCCGTCGCCTCGATGCCTGCCGAGCGCGCCAGCGCCGACGAAGACTCAGCAAACAGCGAGGCGAAGACCACGACTGCGATCGCGACGCGGCGCGAGAGCCGTTTGCGCATCAACCAAGCACAGGCAAACACCCCAGCACCGTATTTCACTCTGACGGCTCGAACAATTCACTCGCACGCTGAATCGCCGTCTTTTAGCGGTCCCCCACGCCGTCGCGAGTGCGACTCGAGTGACCGAAGCATAAATTCAAGCCGCCAGCGGATTTCTCACTCAGTTGAGTGAGCGACCTTACCTGTTCCCGCTCGGCGCAGCGTCTCGATTGGGGTCGCGTCAGCAAAGCGTTCCCCGCGGGGACCGAAGCGTGCCTCGCCCTCCGACGATCACGACGACGTTCGCAAGCGCGGCGTCATTGCAGGGTCCGCGCGTTCGGCGCGGGTTGGCAATCGCGGTGCGTTTTTGTGCCGCGCCAGGAATCGACGCGAAGCACTACTTTTCGATCGAAGGTCCTCGTCGGGTGCGGCTCTAACTGGCTGCACCGTGGAAGAGTCGAGGGAAATGATGTTTAGAAATCGATTGAACTGGTTCGGGATCACGCTTCCCCTAGGCCTCATCCTGCTCTCGATGAACGGGTGCGGATTCGGCGAGGAGCCTGCTACCGAGGCAGTGGACGCAGTCGGTGAAGTCGCGTCGGGCTTGACGGAAGCCGTCTCTATCGTCACACGCACCGACGACTCGGCGTCGCCCGTCCATATTCAAATCAAGGAGTGTACGACCACGGCATCTGCAGATGCCCACGTCGCTGTCGATTGTGTCGTCGACCCGGAATTCGCGCTCGTTGGCGGAGGCGCCGCGGGCATCGGGTCGAGCTACGGTGGCTCCCCGTTCTTGACCGAGAGCCGACCGCTCGACGGCAGGACTTGGCGTGCCTCGTCGACCAAACACTTGGTCTCGGCGTCTCACACCCTCGCTGTATACGCGATCGGCATGCGGCTCGACGGGGTGAATACGCAAGCACTGCGCAACGCCATCGAGTGGAAGCAGGTGCGGGTCGCGGGTGACACAGCGGCGGCGCAGGTGCCCACGGGTTCGATGCTCATTGGCGGCGGGGCCCAGACGACCGCAGATCCTTCGGCGAACGGCGTCGCGCGCTTCCTGAAAGGTAGCTATCCGCCCGGCTTTCACGAGTGGAGAGCCAACTCGAAGAACCACTACCTGCCCGCCGCGGGCGAAACATCCGTCTGGCTGCTGACGATGAAGGATCGAATCGTGGAAGGCTTCGGCGATCTCGAGATCAAGATCCTGACCGCGAACGCGAACCGTGTGACGGCCGGCTACAGCACGAGCTCGCTGCAGGTAGAGTCTGGCTGGGCTCTGATCGGCATGGGTGGTCTCATCCAAGACGACGCCAACCAGACCGGCAGAATGTTCGTTTCCATTCAGCCGGGGCAGGACAGCCGCAGCGTCTCGGTCACCTCTCGCGATCAGATCAACGCGAGTTCCGGCACGACCACGGCCTACGCCATCGTGGCGCGCAAGCGGCCGAGCACGCATGGCCTATGCAACCCGGGCGGCGCCCTTGACCGCTACGTGGACAGCTGTGTCACAGCGGTCTGTAACCAGCGGAGCTCCTGCTGCACGTCATCGTGGGACTCCACCTGCGTCGGCCTCGTCGAGCCGGTGTGCGGCCGCTCGTGCGCTCAGGATACCTGCGTGCCCACCGTGTACGAGCCCCAGAAGTGGACTTACGCGGACGGCACTCCGGTGCAGTCGAACTGCTACTTCTACGCGCAGAACAAGTACCCGATCCCTGGCAACGAATGGGCGCAAGACCCGGGCTACTCGCTCAACCTTCGGCCCACGGACATTTTTGGCGCCGATCGCTTCCCGGCGCTGGCGGCCGGGGACGGCTTGATTCCGTCGTCACTCACGGCGGCTTGCCCGGACAACAGGACGAAGATCTACATGTATGCCAATCCATTTTCGTATCACGTCTATCGTCAGGACGGGAACGGGCAATGGAGCGACAAGTTTTCGAGTTCGGGGCTTGCGCTCCTCACGCCCGACACCGGCGCGCGGCCTCAGCACGACGCACCGCGCGGTAACCCAGTCGAGGTCTACATGTGCGCGTGTGATCACCCCCTCCCGTCCCAGCTCCCGCCGAAGTACTTCTGAGTTCACTCGGCGAAACGATCCGGCGACCGAGCGGCAATGTCGACCATCCAGCAGATGGTCGAAGCGTTCCACGAGGGCGATGTCCGTGCGAGCTCGTCATTGCCGCGCCGGACGCTGCGGGCGCGATCAGGTGGAATGGCAACGAGGCGCGTTCAGCGAGCGCCGCTGGGCTCGATGGTGACCGCTGTCAAAGGGACGTATGCCGCTAGGCGTTCTGCGCAAGCACTCATTCGGATTTGGGGAATGCCGTTCACCCATGCCCAGGTATCGCCCGCAAAGTATCTGACGAAGAATTTCGCGTCACTCCGCACGGTTGCCCAAGGACCGTAGCTCGGCTCCGCGTAAATCCTCGTGCCGATTGCGAGGTGCGCGGGGCCTTCGTATGCCGGGACCGGTGGTGGGAAGCGCGAACTCTGGTGAAGGCAGTTTAGACGCTGGCTTGAATGACTTAGACCGTCGTCGACGGAATACGTCGTAGCGGGGATGAGTTCCGACTTGCGAATCCAACCGCGCACCTCCGCGTGGCTGCCCCATTCGGCGCCGCCCGCGTGGGCCACGTTCACCCAGCCATCGTAAGTCGGCGAGCGGCAAAGTCGGAACTGGACCTGTCCGACCGGGTGGTCACAGGAATTCGTGACCGCAGAGCCGTTGGCCCGGGCGTGCTAGCGCTCGCCATTTTTCAGCTGATTCCGCCCCCGCGCCGCAGCGGCGATGTTGGCATCGGTGAAGTTTCTAGTACGTCAGTGTAGGAAAACGGACTATCGAATTTGAGGGGTCTCATGAGGCCCGAGCCTCTGCATGGTACGCTTCTCGTTTAGCTGGCAATCGGCTTTAAGGGAGAGACACAGTGCAGCGCAACTTGAGGCACGCAGCTTGGGGCTTGGTAGCGAACGCCTCTCTATTGGTGACGGCTTGCGCGACCGCGATCGTTCCTGACGTCGGCGGCCCGACCACTGCGGGCTCGAGCACGAGTGGCGGAGACGAGGGCGCGATGGCCGGGAGCAGCGGTGCAGTCGCGAGCGCTGGACGCAACACGAATGGCGGCACCGCCGGAACGAGCGAAGGTGGCACTGCGAGCGGCGGGGCGGGACGCGACGGCGGCACCGGCGGCGCCAACGCTGGGAGCGGCGGCAAGGGCGGCACTGGCGGCGCCAACGCTGGCAGCGGCGGCAAGGGCGGCACCGGCGGCGCCAACGCGGGGACCGGCGGGAAAGGCGGAAACGGCGGGAACGCCGATACCGGTGGAAAGGGCGGAACAGGCGGCACCGTGACCGGCGGCGGCGGAACGGGCGGCACCGTGACCGGCGGCGGCGGAACAGGCGGCGGTGGCGGTGGCGGTGGAGTGAACCTGATCACCAACTCCGGCGTCGAGACAAACACGACCGGTTGGTCCGTATTCGGCGGTTCGGCCACCATCGCGACCACCACCGCGCAGGCGCACTCGGGCACCCAAAGCTTGGTGATCACCGGACGAACGCAAACGTACCAGGGACCGCAATACAGCGTTCTGAGTCTCGTCACGCCCGGAACTAGCTACAGCCTGAGCCTCTGGGGCAGACTGCCCTCTACGAACTCAACCGGTTCATTGATCGTCACCTTGCACTACACGTGCAGCGGTGGCTCGAGCGCAGGCGAGAACTACTTCACTTGGGTTCCCTCCACACCCGCATCCGCGACCAGCTGGACGCAATTCAGCGGCGTCCAAACGTTTCCGGCCTGCGCGGGGGGCGGCACGATGAGCGCGGCGGCTCTCTACGTTGAATCACCCACCGCGACTTTGTCGTACTACGTCGACGACGTCGTCCTCACGACGCCCTGAGCAGCGGACGCCGCGCGCAGGCGGCATGACGACGCCTGCCGCATCGTCATGTCGGACCTGCTCGCCAGTTGGCCGCAAACCTTGCGCGATGCAGCGCGCAACTGCTGCGCTCCGGTCATTCGCGCTCCGGGCCGCGTGAGCGAGCGAGATTGCTGCCCACGCAGCGAAATGAGCTGGTTCGTGCCCTCGTCGCAGTCCCTGCTTCGCCTGGCATGAATGATGCGACGCTCTGAATCGAGCTGGGAGTTGGTCTTCTGTCCGCAGCCAAACGGAGATGCCATGGCCACATCTACCCTTGAAGATTGCTGCTTCCCGATCATCTTGCGCTGCGCGCTGGCCGCGAGCGTGGTGCTTGCGGCCGGATGCTCAGACGCCCCCGGCGATGGTGACAACGGCGGGCGTTCGGGCGGCGAAGCGGGCTCAGCCGGAGCAAAGGGCGGCGATACAGGCACTGGCGGTGGCGGTCGAGCTTCCGGTGGCCAGGCTGGATTGGGCGGAGCAATTGGCGGAGCCGCAGGTAGTGGCGGACGCCAAAGTGGAGCAGGCGAAGCCACCGGCGGTGGCGCTGGGGTCTTCTTCGGAGGCCAAGCCGGAGCAGGCGAAGCCACTGGCGGCGGCGCTGGGGTCTTCTTCGGAGGCCAAGGTGGGGCCGCCGGAGCGATTGGCGGAGATACTGGCAATGGCGCTGGTGGCGGGGCTTTCGGAGGCCAAGCCGGAGCTGGCGGAGGCGTTGGCGGAGTTGCTGGCGATGGCGGTGGCGCTGGTGACTTTGGAGGTCATGCGGAAGCGGGCGGAGATACTGGCAATGGCGGTGGCGCTGGCGCTGGGGCTTCGGGGGGGCAGGGCGGAGCGGGTGGAGCTACGGGTGGAACTGCTGGCACTGGTGCAATGCCTGGAAGCGCGCTCGTGTCGCCCTTGTCGTTGAACTTTGTGGGCCAGTGCCAGGTGCCCGCTCAGAGCTTCACGATCTCGAATACGGGCAGCATCCCGCTCACGTGGCACGCGGAGCTGCACGGCTCGCCACCGGTTTACGTCAGCCCACCATTCTCAACACTCGCGCCCGGTACCAATGTGGCGGTGGCAGTCACGCAGTTCTCCCAACCTTTCTACGGTACGTTCAGCGGAACGGTCGCGATCTCGACTGACGTCGCCGGCCCACTCGGCCCCATAGCAGTGTCCTACAGCGTATTGGGCTCGACCGTAGTCCCACCGTCCGACATCGATTTCGGAGAAGTGCCACTCGGCTCGCAGAAAGCAATATCGTTCTCGGCAGCCCCAACCCAGGCGAATCGCCTGCGGAGCAGCAATCCCGATTTCCTGCTGACAGGGATGACACCCGCCGATCCTTCCCCTGGGTTCTGGACCCTCATCTTCGTTCCCCATGTGGGCGGTCGCCAAAGCACGACTTTGACCTTATGGTCATTCCCTAACCCAGTCGTCTGTCCGCCCAATACTTTCAACGCGATCGGTGTCGGCGTCACTCCGTAGCTCGTTACCGTGCCAGCCGGGCGGATCATCGACCAAGGTCCCGGGCTTGGTGTTCGAGGGAACGAGAGTTGGCTGGAAGACCCTGTATGCCATTGGGCTCAGCCAATCCACGTGGGTCATGCCCGTGACCGGCTGCAAGGGCACCGCGTACGCGTATTGGGGCGATCATTGGGACGGCACTACCAACACGACTGCCCACGGCAAGCACAACGACTTGCTCACGTTGTGTTTCAACCGCGCGTGTTCAAGGGCACGAAGCTCAGCATGCCCCGTACCTGGCGAGTTGGAGGCTCGACGTCGGCGCCGGTAGTTGGTCGCCGTGAAACGCGGCTAGGGGCGCACGCCAGGTCCCTCGAGTTGGGCCAGGTTGACTGAAAGCGTGGACAGGTCTATCCGGCGCTTCCCAGAGGGACCATTCGATGAAACTCAATCGCTACCTGTGCATGCTCAGCGTGCTGATGGCCGCGCTCACGCGGAGCATTCCAAGCCACGCCGAAGAACCCGAGCCGGAGAGCCTGCTCGAGGGTAACAAAGCCACCGAAGGCAACACGGACGTGGCCAGCTCCGGTTTCGAGCTGCCGTACCACGCCAAGCCGGATGCCAAGGACGCCACCGAGTTCGTGATTTCCGCTGGCGGCTTGGCCTCCGCCGGCAATTCGCGTTCGCTCGCCGTCACTTCGGCTGGCAGGTTCCGCCTACGCCGCGGCTCCGACCAGCTCGGCGCCGGCATCGCGGCAAACTATGCGGAATCGGCGATCGACAAAGGGCAAGGCCTGCAGACGACGGTCGAGAACTTTCAGGGCAAGCTGCGTTACGATCGTTTCTTGGCTGGCTCGTTCGCCGCGTTCGCTGCGCTGTCCGCGCGCCATGATCGTTTTCAAGGCCTCGATTTACGGATCAATCTCGATCCTGGCTTCAGCTACTATCTGATCGATCAGGCTGAGCAACAGATGTGGCTGGAAGCCGGTTATGACTTTCAGCACGACGTGCGCAGCGCCGACGCCATCACGAACGCCTACGCCAGTGGCTGGTCGCTGGGCAAGACCAACGACCGCCACAGCCTCCGCGCGTTCGTCGGCTATGCGAGCGAGCTCAGCGATTCGGTGTCGGTCGCCACGGGGCTCGAGTACCTGCAAGGGCTAGATTCGGCCGCCAACTCCCGGCTCAACTGGGACGGAGCGTTGAACTCAGCCATCGGCAAGGGCTTTTCGATCGCGACCGCAGTCAGTGTTCGCTACGATCACAATCCCATCCCCACTATCGAAAAGACCGACGTGGTCACCTCGATCAGCCTCGTCTATCACCTGCTTTAGCGCGCAGCCCGGCCTTTGAGTGGCTTCCTGGATCCACAGCAGAAACTCGCGTGCAAAGGTTGACGCTGCGCGCGAGCCAAGTGCCTGTTCGAGACTGGATCTTGAATGCTCTCAACGCCAGAGCGGCAAGAAAATGGCGGCGCCACTTAAAAGGCAGGTGATCACTCGAATCGAGCCACCCTCCATCAGCCGAAGGCCCGCGTTGGTCTTCCCGGGGCAAGGAGATTTGGCTGCAAAACGCGCTGCGAAGCCAAAGACTTTGAGAATCAGCAAAGCTAGGGTTAGTCGTTTCCCTATCAATGACATGATCCGGATCCCGTGCTCCGCGCTGCTGTGCTGCTTCGTGCTGTGCTCCACCGGCTGCGGCAGCAGTTCAAGCGCCGCCGGCAACCAAGGCGGTTCGCTCGCGGATGGCGGCCGAGTCAGTGGAGCCGTCGGCGGCAGCCCGGCCAGCGCGAACAATGGCGGCATGGCCAATGGTGCGGCGGGCGGGAGTGGGACGAGCGCGGAAGGTGGCCGCAACGCGGAAGGTGGCCGCAGCGCGGAGGGTGGCCGCAACGCGGAGGGTGGCTCGAGCAGCGGTGGCTCGAGCAGAGGCGGCGCGGGTATTGGCGGTGCGAACGGGGGCAGCGTGAGTGGTGGCGGCGCGAATAGCGGCGGCGCTAGCAGCTGCACCGGTCCAGTCGGAACGATTTCGGGGGCGCTCGCGACAGGCGTCAATTTCCTAGATACGGCAGGCCAGCGCGTGAACGCGCATGGCGGCGGCATCATCCAAGTCGGCGACACGTTCTACCTGCATGGAGAGTATTTTTCGCCGACCACGACGGATAACAACTTCAACGGCTTTGCCATGTATTCCTCGAAGGACATGGCGACGTGGAAGAACGAGGGCATCATTTTGCCGCAGCAGCCGAGCGGCGAGCTCGGCCCGAAGCGTAAGGGCGAACGGCCGCACATCATCAAGTGCCCGAGCACTGGCGAGTTCGTGCTGTATGCGCACGCGGCCTCCGAGGATTACCAGACCGACAAAGAAGTCGTGTTTGCAACGTCGCCAACGGTGAACGGTAAGTACGCCTACCAGGGCCCACTCAAGAACGCGTCCGGCGCACTCGCCGTGCATAGCGACATGAGTGCCATCACGGACGGCAGCAACGCCTACGTGATCACCGAAAGCGCGCACGTTTACACGCTCGCCGCCGATTGCCACAGCTTCGTCTCGGACAAGACCTATGCCGCGGTAAACGGCGACTCGGGGGGGATAGAAGCGCCGACTTTGTTCAAAGCCGGCAGCACCTATTACTGGCTCGGCTCCTATAAAACCGGTTGGCGCGCCAACAATAACTTCTATTCGACCGCGCCCGCCATCACCGGCCCGTGGACGTATCAAGGCTACATTGCGCCGGTCACGGACCCGAGCAACAACATCTCCGATCAGCGAACGTGGCTCAGTCAATCCACGTGGGTGATGCCGGTGACCGGTTGCAAGGGCACCACGTACGTGTATTGGGGCGATCACTGGGACGGCACGAGCAGCACGGCCGCCCCCGGCAAGCACAACGACCTGACGACGTTCGTCTTCCAGCCGCTCGTGTTCAACGGCACGAAGGTCAGCATGCCGACGTACTTGGCGAGTTGGAAGCTCGACGTCGGCGCGGGGACTTGGTCGCAGTGAATCCGGGCTAGGCTGCGCGGCCCGTGCTGTCCAGCGCCGCCGCGTCCAGGCTCGCTGCCGGCCGCGCGTCGTCGAGAGCGAGCATCGGCTACTTGGTGGCGCCCGCAAAGCTTGGCCCCGCGCTCGAACCGCGGGCCGCGCAGCTCTCTTCCGCAGGCGTGAGCGACGCTTACCGAAAGGCACGACTATTGCTCAGGCTGGTCGCGGTCACGAAATCGCTGATGCGAGCAGCTCCGACAGAAAGGCATTCTCATGAGTACGGAAATCAAAGCGCATTCAACGAGCAGCGGCGCCGTCGTCGGACCCCAGGCGGGTGTGTCTGGGCTGGGTGCCCTGTTCAATGAACTGATGGAGGAACACGGCTACTTGACCAGGCTGATTGCGCGCGCCATTGCCGCCGAAACGCCGGAGGCAAGTGAGAACATGTACCCTGCATTGCGCAGCACCCTGCTCTCCCACGAGCAAACCGAGGCGATGGTCCTGTATGGCACACTGAGACAGTATTCCTCGGCGGCGCAGCTCGTGGACGCGCATGCCCGGGACGAGGCGGAGCTCGAAGCGCTGATCCACAGCCTCGACTCGCTCAGAGCCACCAGCAGCGAATGGCGAGTGCAACTCGAGGCCCTATCGGCATTGGTTCGGGAACACGTCCGAAAAGAGGAGGACGAGTTTTTCCCATTCGCCCGCGCTACCCTGGGCGAAGTTGCGAGCCACGATCTCAGGGCTGACTACTTGCGTACCAAACAAGGTGTAGCAAACACCGTCGAGGCGGACTTCGCCGCGCTGTCACACCAGGACTGATAGGGGCCGCCGGTGTTGGGACTCACGGCTGCAAAACCACTGACAGCAGTCTTCAGCGATAGACGGCAATCCCCGGTCGGCTCTCGAACCGGCGCGTAGCGTCTCGTCTCGCCGTGGCATTCTGCGCGCGGCCGCTGACCCAGGCCGACCGCAGAAGCTGCGGCTTTGTCGGTCCACAGTGTTGGCACGCGCTCTGCTTTACGTTGCTGTAGATGAGCAAGCTTTTGCGCGGCGTGGCAGCAGGTTGGGGTGCGAAGAAACTCGGAGGCGGTTGCTTTACGACCATCTTGGTGTTCGCAATCCTCTGGTACGTGCTCGGGCACTTCCAAATCTTCCGCTGAGTCGCGGGCAAATCGTGGAACAGGCGCCCGGCGCGGGGGGAAGGGCAAGGCCACCCCCCCGCGCGGCGCTTGCGCTCAGCCGAATAGACGCCGACGCCGACTTCGCCGAACGGCGCGACTGATGCCCACGATTGCAGCTCCTGCCAAGAACCACTTGCCAGAAAACATCAGCACGTCGAAGGGGACGTGCTTCCAATCGTTGCGATGTTGGCCGAAACGCGACCGGAACGCATTTCCTTTCAGCTCTGCCAAAAGGCCCATCTCGGTGACGGGATTGTCGGGGCGACCGCGCAAGGCGGCCGTCGCGATGCTCTCCATCACATCGATGCGATCCGCCAGCATGAGCAAGAGCCAGTGCGCGGACCTGCCCTCGCTGTAGCGGCGATAAGCGAGGCGCCGCACGAGCCCAGAGAGCCCGCGCGGAGGACATGACGTGCCGAATACGGGCGTCAAAAATTTGTGCTCGGTCGACTTCTCGCGCTCGTACCTTTCGACTTGCCGCTCGGGAAAGTCTCCATTCGTGCCGGCAGCCTTCCGCGGCACGTAGTTTTCCTTCGGAACGGCAGGACGAGTTCGCGGATCGAGGTCAGCTCCCCAGCCGGGGATGGTCTGCCGGAGCTGCTGCGTGTCATGAGCGATTGCAGGCTTCTCAGAGGTGTACGGCATCTTTCATTCCTTTCGCGAGACTGACTCAGGCCGCTTTGGCGACGACGAGGGGCTTGATCACGTTGTCGAGCTTGCTGGAAAATAAATGATAACCCTCCGCGATGTGTTCGAGCGGAATGCGGTGAGTCACGATTTCGCTCGGCTTCAAGTGTCCGTTCTTCACGTGTTCGAAGAGCCTGGGCCAGTGCCGCTTCACGCTGCATTGGTTGGAGCGAATGGTGAGTCCCTTGTTCATCGCGTCCCCGAACTTCACGGCGCTAAAAAGGGGGCCGTAGGCTCCCACCACTGACAAGTTGCCGCCCTTGCGCACGCTGTCGATGGCCCAGTTCAAAGCGACTGGAGACCCGGCCTGAAGCTTCAGCTTGTTCGCGAGCACCTGTCCCAACGCGCCGTCCGCCTCGGCCCCTACGGCATCGATGCACACGTCCGCGCCCAGGTAGTCCGTTTGCTCTTTGAGGTGCTGAACGATGTCGCCCACTTGGGTAAAGTTGAGGGTTTCGGCATTGGCAAAGCTGCGCGCCACGTCCAAGCGATAGTCGAGATGGTCGATGACGATCACCCGACCCGCGCCCATGAGCCACGCTGACTTCGCGGCGAACAAGCCAACCGGACCCGCGCCGAACACTACGACTACGTCTCCCTCTTGGATGTCACCCATCTCGGCTCCCTGATAGCCGGTTGGGCATGCGTCGGTGAGCAAAACCGCGTCTTCCTCGTCCATCCATTCAGGGATGATGCTTGGCCCCACGTCCGCGAAGGGAACGCGCACGAACTCCGCTTGCGCGCCATCGTAGCCTCCGCACGTGTGCGAGTAGCCGTAAATGCCGCCAACTGCGGAGGCATTCGGGTTCGTGTTGTGGCAATTGCTGTACAAGCCTCGCGAACAGAAGAAGCACGAACCACAAAAGATATTGAATGGCACCATTACGCGGTCGCCACGCTTCAAGTGCTGCACCGACGACCCCACCTCCTCGACGACGCCGGTGAACTCGTGACCAAACGTCATGCCGACTCGCGTGTCGGGCATTAGCCCGTGGTAGAGATGCAAGTCCGAGCCACAAATTGCGCCATAAGTCACCCGTACGATCGCGTCGTTCGGGTGCTCGATGACTGGCATGGCCTTATCTTCCACGCGGACACGATAAGGACCTCGGTAGACCATTGCGCGCATGTTGGTTGCCTCCTAAAGCGCGCAGCGTGCAAAGCACGTGCCCCTGGGGCACGCAATAGCGCGTCTGGCCCACGACGCTCAATGCAGTGCACGGAGCGCTGAAGAGCGCACCGTTCGCGCACACTCAGACACGAACCGAAACGCAGTCAACACATTCCGAGCCGTGGCCAGGAGGCAACGTGGGGCGCGTTAGAGCGCCTCAGTGCGCTCGTGCCACGCGGTTTGGAATGCGTGATATCGCCCATCGTGATGTGAGCCGGTCGGCTCATCGAACGCGGGCATCCCTCTTGCTGAAGCCGCTCCTTTTGACTGGCAAAGAGCCAGACACCAACGCGAAGCGTTGAAGGCGCCGCACTAACGACAATCGCCCGCCTCGCGCTCCTTTGTCGAAGTCCGTGCGAGCGCCCTGAGACTGTCAGCTGTACGCTGCTTCGTGCTCGAGGTGGCAGGCACGACTCTGCCGCAACGTCGATGACCTTGGCCTTGGTGTCGCGCCGCGCACCGACGCGAGCTGCATGGGCCAGCTCGCCAGGTACTACTGGCATGGGGGCTAGCTCATGAAGTGAACAGGAGCTCGTGCAGGGTCGAGCGAGGGCGCCGCCGGGAGGCGAGCCGCTCGAGCGTCCAGGGGCGAGGCGCTGGCGCATCAGCGACAACGCGGTCGCACGCCCAAATTGCCCATGCTGGCGAGGGAGCCCATCTGTTGCGCGCGAGCTCTAGAGGGGGCGGCCGCGTTCCGGCAGCGCAGCTCGTGTCTCGCCGTCATTCCCGGCGCGCACGGCAGCCGAAGTAGAGCGTTGGGCGGCATGCGGATTGCTGTTTGCGCTTCACGATGGCGGGCAGATTCGGGATTTGGGCACCAAACCGCGGTAAACAGCCAGCGCGCGCCCGACACGGGCATGACATTGCTGTCGCGGTTGGCGCCCTCGCGCGACAGTGGGCGCTCGCCGTGATGATCGCGGCCTCCGCGGCCGCGCTGCTCGCGACGTCCGCTCCCGACGAGAAGGCGGTGTACATCTTCAAAACGTCGAGTGACGGACCGCGCGCCACGCTCTCGGCTAGCAAGCCCCAATCGCGATACCTGGTGCGCGCCCGAGTGACTGCTCTTGGCCCCGAGCAAGTCGATACGACGCAGGCGTCGCACGCTACGCTGCACGGCACGATCACCGCCAACACGAACGCGACGGCCGATGCTGGAGCGACCAACGGCGGAGCGACCAACGACGGAGCGACCAACGGCGGAGCGACCAACGGCGGAGCGACCAACGGCGGAGCGACCAACGGCGCGAGTCCGTTCGTGCGCGTGAGCTTCGGCTCGACGGCTCAAGGGAGCGATTCGGTCTCCGCTCTGAGCAGCTTCGAGCTCGCGCGTCGACTGACGTTCACGGGCAACTGCGCCCAGCCCAACCAAGACACGCCGTGCCAAGCCGAGATCGAACTCGACCTGACTCTGGCGCAAACGAGCACCCTGCCGAACGACGAAAGCCTGAGCATCGATTGGACTGTCAATTTCGAATCACGAGCGCATAAGTCCAAAGACGCCTACGGCGAAGACGAATTGGTCGACGCGCCTTGGACCATCGAGATCGTCGAGCTGGGCAATCCATGAGGCCGCGCGAGCTCGCATCGGCATTCGCAACGGCATCTGCGCTCGCTTGCGCGTCGGCATTCGCGCTCGCCTGCGTGTCGTGTAGCGCGCCCGCCTCGTGCGAAGTGGAGCAATTCGCCTCCGGGGTACCCGCGGTCGAGACCGAGGAGCAGAGTGGCTCCGTGCGCTTCACCACGGCGAAGGAGAGCTTGACTTTGCGGTTTCGGGCAAGCCTGAGCGATTTGCCCGAACTTTGGCCGAACGACAGCATGGTCATCAGCGAGCTGCCCTTCGAACTCAGCTTCCGCTACGAGCGCGAGCCGTTCGGCGCCGACGGCGAAACCGAGATGCCCCGCCTATCCGTGGCAGTCCCCGAACGCGCCTGCGAAGGATTCACAGCACAGACGACGAGCTATCCCGGCCCCACCCCACTCCGCCTCGCTCCCAGCTTGTTCAAAGACTGCGCGTTCGGCTCCCGACACTGCCAGACGAGCCTGACCGTGATCATCCAACGGATGGACGGCGCACCCTTCCCACCCATCGACGTGAACTGGCGCGCCAGCGCCCGGGCCCAAGTCAACGCTTGTAAAGCACTGGGCACCGACCCCGAGCTCACGCTCGAGCTCGCAGAACCATGACCCGCGAACGCTGCGCGCTGCTCCACCCGCTCGCGGTATTGAGCTTGCTGGTGCTCGTGGCCAACGACCATTGGCTCAAGCACAACTACCCGGGCGTACTCAGCGGCAAACTGTCCGGCTTCGCCGCGGTCCTCCTGCTACCGCTCTTCCTCCACACGCTTTTTGAACTGAGCTACCGCGCCTGGACCACGCGGCCCCCGAGCGCGAGAGTCGCCAATCGCGCGCTCGTCGCCTGCCTCGCCCTGACTTGCTTGGTGTACGCGCCGCCCGAAGTTTGGCCCCCAGCCGAAACCGCGTACCGCTACGGGCTGGGCGCACTGCAGTGGCCTTTTCGAAGCCTTTGGTCGCTAATCCAAAGCCAAACCACGGCAGCATTCGTGCCCGTGCGCGCTACGGCGGACCCGAGCGATCTCCTCGCGCTGAGCATGCTTTGGGTCGCGTGGCGCGTCGCCAGGCGGGGACCCCACACGCAGCCGCGCGCGCTCATCACGACTACGTCGCTGGTCGCGCTCGCCTCCCTGAGCGCGCCCAGCAGCGCCTCGGCCGCGGGGCGCTCCCAACCCCGCACACACGACGGCTTCTACGCCAGCGCGGAACTGGGCGCGGAAGGCTTCTTCTTGCGGTCGCAAGCCAGCATCAGCAACGGCTTCCAGCAAGCCATCGCCTCCTCCGCAACCGGCCTCGCCCTACCCAGCGGCTCAGTGGAACTGGGCGGCACCCTCCCTGGCATCGGCCTCGTCCTCGGCGGAAGTATCGGCGCCTCGCGAATACAAGGGCCGGTCGTAAGCACGCTGGGCACGAGCTTCGAGCTGCGAAACGCCACGCTCGAAACCTTTCGCTTTGGCGCGTTTGCGCGCTGGTACCCAGACCCGCGAGGCGGGCTGAGTCTTGGCCTCGGTGGAGGCCTGATGAACTTGAAAATACCGCGGGCTAACGGCGATGAGCTGGAGGGTTTCTACTTGGGTCTGGATGCGGGCTATTCAGCTTGGATTGGGCAACAGTGGTCGCTCGGGGTGAACGCCCGGCTGAGTGCGGCACAGCTGCGTGGCGAAGTGGAGGGGGCAACCAGGGTGTTCATGCCGGGAGTGTTCGTAGCCGTGAGTTGGCATTGACTGCCCATCGCCGCAAAGTGGTCGTTAATCTCGGCCAGCCGCCTAGTCTCGAGCAAGAGCAGCGCAGCCCACCCTCAGTTTCTGTAGCGACGCGATAGGCAGCTGCGACTCGTAGAACAGCCGCGCGTCGACCACGATAACCCGCGGCTGGGTCCGTGTAACGGCAACACGCGAGCGCACTTGGCTGATTTTTCAAGCTGACGCCCTTTGCGCACCGCGTGCCCCAGCATTCGCTAGCAGTGCGCTCACGAAGGCACTCCGTCCGGCGGGAGCGCCTCGGAGTAGCTCGCGACGATCCGTGTGCAGGCTCTCGTTCCGGTTTCGCGGTCAGCTGCTCACGTGAGCGCGTTGGTCAATGCGCGACGGCTCTCTTGGCGGCAGATCGGCAGAAGTCGAGCTACTTCGCGCACACTCCAGCGACGCAGGCCTTTTTGGCACCGTGGCAGATGATTCCGCAGCCGCCGCAGTTCGAGTCATCCGAGTTGGTATCCACGCAGGTGCCCGCGCACCGACTATAGCCAGCATTGCAGGTGGTGCCGCAGCCACTCGGCGTGCAAGTGGGGCTCCCGTTCGCGACTCCGGGGCACTTGTTGCCACACGCCCCGCAGTTATTCAGATCGTTGCTCATGTCGACACAACCATTGCCGCAGCGGGTATAAGGAGAATTGCACTGCCAGTTACACGTGCCCGTGCAAACGGGCGTCCCATGCGCCGGCGCACTGCAAGTGGCTCCGCACTTTCCGCAATTCGACGTATCGCTCGAGAGCGAGACGCAAGAGCCGCCACAGTTGGTCTTCGTCCCACATTCAGTCGTGCAGACGCCCGCTTTACAGACCATGCCGCTTCCGCACGCGGTCGCGCAATTCCCGCAATGGTTCACGTCGGACTGCACATTCACGCATGCGGCGCCGCACACTGTATATCCCGAGTTGCACGCGACGCCGCAGGTCGCTGCGTTGCAGACGGCGGTGCCGTTTGGTGGTGTCGGGCAGACGTTGCCGCACTTGCCGCAATTGGCAACGTCCGAGGTGAGTGGAAAGCAGCTCGAACCGCACGGTGAATAGCCCGTCGAGCAATCGACGCTGCAAGTTCCGGCGCTGCACACGGGGGAACCATGAGCCGGCTCAGCGCAGGCGAGCCCGCAATCATGACAGTTGTGTGGATCGGTACTCGTATTCACGCATGAGCCGGCGCAGTTTTTCGTTCCACCCGGGCAATTCGAAACACAGTGACCTGCCGCGCAAACCTCGCCTGGCGCGCACACGTTGCCGCATCCGCCGCAGTTTCCGGCGTCGTTGTCCGTACGTACGCATGAAGTGCCGCACTTGGCATAACCTTGACCGCAGAGCGTTCCACACTTACCCCCGTTGCAAACAGCTGTTCCGCCTGCAGGCGCGTCACAAGTGGTTCCACATCCACCGCAGTTCTGCGGATCGGAGTTGGTATCGATGCAACTGGCGCCGCACGCGGTGTAGCCTGAGTCGCAACGGATGCCGCAACCGGACGGGGCGCACGCAGCCTGACCATGCGGGGGCGTGGGGCAAGAGTTTTCGCAGCTCCCACAATGAGTTGGCGAATTCGTCAAATCGACGCATGCGCCGTTGCAATTTACGGTTCCATTTTGACACTGGGTCGCGCAGTGGCCGGCAGAACACACCCCTCCCGCGGGGCACGCCGTTTCGCATAGACCGCAATGTGCCGGATCAGTCGCAAGGTCTACACACGCGCCGTCGCATTCTGTCAGCAACTTGCCACAGCTGAGGAGGCACACGCCGGCTTTGCAGCCTTGAGTTCCGCTACCACCTTCGCATCTTTTGCCACAGCCTCCGCAGTTTTGGGGATCCGTAGCGACATCGATGCAGCTATCTTCGCACGCCGTATATCCTTGCTCGCAAGCGAAGCTGCAGCGACTTTCGAGGCAAACGGGGGCCCCGTGGGCGGGCGCCGTGCATTCGGCGCCACAGCTGCCGCAATTGGCGGCGTCACCGCGTAGCACGACGCACTGATCGCCGCACACCGTCTCGCCATCGCGACACGCGCCTTCGACCGGCTCCGATGCCCCGGGTGCGGGAGACGAGTCTGTGCCTCCTCGCCCTGCCGAGAGTTCGCTCGCGCCCGCGGCGCCGCTCGTGTCATCGACGGTAGAACTCGCCGCGCCATTGGTCGAGCGAATGCAGAGGTTTCGAAAACGATCACAGCTGTACCCACTGACGCAGTTCCCCGCTGGATCGCATTGCTTGCCATCCAGGTCGTAACTGATTGCGCTATTACACGACAGCACCAGCCAGGCGCTCGCTGCGATGGACAGAGGCCACGCCAGCCATGACGTGGCAGGCCGCCGTCGTCGCATGTTGGACTTTCGCTCGATCATCATGCGCTTCGGAGGCAATAGGTCACGTTGCCAAGCAAAACTAATGCCGGTTTCCGACAGAGGCGGCAGGGCTGCAGTTCCACGCCACACCAACAACCCGGGATGCTTTGTTTCGGTTGCCGCCGCACGAACCCTGCAAAATCCCCCTAGCGGAATCGCCACGCTGCTGCGTATTGCTGCGTTCGGGATCACGGTGTGGCATGCAGCCTCGCTCTTGCGCATTCGCTAACATCGGAGTGCCGAGAAAATCCGACGCGCTCGCTTGGCCCGTAACTTGTAAGGGGGGCGGCATGAAAATGACTCGCGTGTTGGCAGGGGCTTGTTTGCTCGGTTTTGCGCTCGGCGCGTGCAACAAGGGCGAAGACCAGGCGAAGTTGGAGGAGGCAAAGCGCGAAGCGGCGACCAAGGTCGCCGAGGCCGAACGCGAGGCGAACGAGAAGAAGGTTGCGGCCGAACGCGAGCTCGCCGAGGCCAAGAGCAAGGCGGAAGCGGCTCGCGCGGAAGCGCGCTCTAGCCTGCAAAAGGAATTGGCTGCCAGCGATCGCAAAGCCGCAGATCTGAAGGGGCGCGCTGCGAAGGCGACCGGCAAACTGAAGCTGAACGCCCAAGCCGCGTCCGCCGAATACGACAAGCGCCGCGCGGTCGCCGAGCGTGATCTCGAGGGTCTGAACAACGCCAACGGCGATGCTTGGGACACCTTGAAGGCGACGGCACAGAAAGACGTCGACGCCGTCAAGGCCGCGTTGGATTCGTTCGATTCCACCCTCTCGCACTAATCGAGGCCAAAAAAATGCCCAAATTCGAGCATAATTCCGAGAAGTTTGGCTACATCAATTTGGAAACCTTGGCCGGCGCGCAGAAGGCGCTCACTCTGCTCGGCCACGATGCGGGCGCCCCGGATGGGAAGGATGGGCCTACCACTCAGCACGCGGTGCGTGAGTTTCAGGCGAGCATGACGATCAAGATCGATGGCATCGTCGGCCCGCAAACGCGGCAATCACTAATGGATGAACTGCAAAAGAGATCTGGCGACCCCGCCGCTTCAGCTTGAATTCGACTCGAACCTCAGTGCATCGCCAGAGGTACTAGACTCGCGCCCTGGCTCATCGAATACGGTGAGCGCTTTTGCTGAAACCGCTAGTTCGGTTGATCTGGCAACGAGCCAAACACCGATGCCTGGTACTGCGAAGCGTTGAAGGCCGCTGCATTGCCGATGGGGTTCCGCCTCGCACCGGTCCTCGCGTCCTGTGCGATCGCCCTGCGGCTGCCAACGAGCTCTACGAGTGGGAGCCGATCGCGGAACGCGGAACCCCAGCACTCCGCGCGTGGCTCACCCAGCATGACCTCGAACGCGATGCCCAGGAGCTGCAGGGAAGGGGCGTACGCGAGCCCCGAGCCTGAACACGTGCCGCGGTGAGCGCAGGCGAGGAATCATGGGCGCTCTCTGGCGCCCGGTGCTCGTTGCCGGCAAATCGGGTTTTGCGGAAAATCAGGCCCTAATACAAAGTTGAGCCGCGGCCGTATCTAGCGGGCACTACTACCCTGTCATGAAGCCCGCCCGTCCCGTATCGTCCCGCGCCCAGGGTGCGGGAAGTCA
>Ga0164308_10000525_pt1 | contig 20859 bp, 15 predicted proteins | sample Whisoiple_246_MG_FD_109983 | JGI IMG/M metagenome (GOLD analysis project Ga0164308, IMG submission 109983) | Soil microbial communities amended with fresh organic matter from upstate New York, USA - Whitman soil sample_246_MG | ecosystem: Environmental > Terrestrial > Soil > Unclassified >...
GCCGTGATGCGAGCAAACCAGCGCTCGACATTGGGGAACTCGGCGACCGGAACTTCGGTCTGCTTGGCGTACATCAATGACGAGGCCAAGGTCAGATCCGCGAGGGTGAGCCCATTGCCGACGACGTACTGCCTGCCCTCGAGGCGCTGATTCAACACGGCTGCGAAGCGCCGAAAGTTGGTGAGCGCTTCATTGAGCTTTGCGACGTCCGGCTCGCCCAGCCCAACCATGCCTTTGATCAGCTTTTCGAAGGCGAACGTGCCGAGCTGCGGTGAGAAGTGAGATGCGTCCCAGAATTGCCAGCGCGTCACGTCGGCACGCGCGGCTTCATCACGCGGCAACAGGCCGGACTCCGGCTTCTTGGAGGCGAGATATTGCATGATCGAGCGCGACTCGGTGAGCACGAAGTCGCCATCGACCAGCGTCGGCACGGCGCCGTTCGGGTTGAGCGCGAGGTATTCGGGGTTCTTGTGCTCGCCTTTGGAGAAGTCGAGCAGCTTTTCCTCGAGCTCGATACCGAGGACGGCGGCAGTGAGTCGGACGCGGCGGACGTTGGGTGACAGCGGGTTGAAATACAACTTCATGGCAAACCTCCGAGCCTGAGCAGGGGGCTGCCGGAGCCGCGTGTCAAGTCGGGGCCTGCGTAACCAGCGAGCGGGAACCGCCAGTCTGACGATGCACCGTCATCGACCTGACCCAATTCGCGTATTCGCACGTCGCGCCGGAAATTTCTGCGCGAGAAGAGGTGCGGTTAGCCGAGGACCAGTTGTCCACACGCGGCGCCCACGTCTCGGCCGCGCGAACGGCGCACGGTCAATACGGTCCGGCGTTCAGCCAGCACGGCCCGCGCGAACTCATCGACGACGGCTTCACTGGGCGCGCGAAACTCGGCTACGCGATGTTCGTTGAACGGGATCAAGTTGATTTGATGCGGGAACGACGCGCAATAATTGGCGAGCCGGCGTGCGTCATCCGGGCTGTCGTTGACGCCGGCGAGCAGCACGTACTCGACCGTGATGCGTTCACGTGGACGAACTGGAAATCGTTCCAGCGCCGTGCGCAGCTCGGACAGCGGGTAGCGCCGATTCACGGGCATCAAGGCGGCGCGTTGCTCGTCCGTGGTGCCGTTGACGCTGATGGCCAAGAGTGGGCGCGGTTCGAGCCGGCCGAGCTCGCCGATTTCTGGCACGAGTCCGGAGGTGGACACAGTGATGCGGCGCGCGGAAAGACCGAGCCCCGCGGGGTGACACAACACTCGGATCGCACGCGCCACATGCTCCAGGTTGTGCAGTGGCTCGCCCATGCCCATGAACACCAAGGTCAGGTCGCCCGGGTGACGTGGACCGAGTTCGTGCAGCGCGACCAGCACTTGCCCGACGATTTCTTGAGCCAGCAAATGGCGGCCAAAGCCCATGCTGGCCGTCGCGCAAAAGGTGCAACCCATGGCGCAGCCCACTTGGCTCGAGATACACAGCGTGACGCGGCCGGCGCGCGGCATGTGGACTGCCTCCACGCGATCCCCCGATGCGAGTTCGAAGAGCAGTTTGGTCGAGCCGTCGAGAGCGCTATTTTTCGCCGCCAAGCGCGGTGGAGTCAGGCAGAGCTGCTGGCTTTGCGCGCGATCGCTACGACCCAGCACTGGGGCGCCCGCGTGCCAGGCCCACGGGCGCTGGAACTGCCCGAAAGCGTGCTCGGGATTCTGAAACCCGAGCGCTGCCAACTCAGCGGGGAGCAGGGCATAGGCCGAAGGTTGAGCCTGAAACGCGGCGCGTCGAGACGTCGGTGAGGCGGTGAGGACGGGAAGCACGGCGGCCAAGGCGGCGCGAGCCTAGCTCAAGTTGCCGCGCCCTGCACACGCGGTAGCCGCGCGCCGTCTCGGCTGGCGAATAGTGAGACATTGCGCGGGGTCACCGCGCGCTCGAAAATCGTGGCCACGCACACGGCATGCCCGCTCTCTTCGAGCCGCGCGGCGCGGTCCAGAATCACGCTGAGCTCGATCGCGCGCGCGAGCATGTCGCGCGGCAGCGAAAGTCTGCGGATGAGCTCGAACTGTCGCTTGGCCTCGCTCTCGAAGTGGGCAATCTCGCTGTCGGTTGCTGGTGAGAGCCGATGGAGTTCGAGTGAACGCTGGGCGATCGCGGCCAGGCCGCCCTGCGCTTGTCGGCGATTCACGCCTTGCATCTCTGCGCCCGGTTCGAACTCGAGCCCGCGCGCGAACAACAGGAGCCTGAGCCCGTAGCGCGCTTGGCGCCCGCGGATGTTGTGTTCGACGCTGGTTTCGACGCCGAGCGCCTGGGAGGTCAAATTACTGAGGCCGAGGGTGTCCTTGCGCAGCGAGAAGCCATTCGCTGCGCGCGACAGCGGCGCGCGCTCCGCAGAGCTGATCTTCTGCAGGCAGCACGAGACCAGCGCGAGGTCCACACCGCTCTCCGCGACGGCTCGCACCAAGGTGTCGCCGAGTTCGCCGCAGGCGTGGAGCCCGATGGCCAAATCACCCGCCGAGAATCGCAGGGACTCGTGGCTTGCGTCGACTACGGCGAATTCGGCGACCCCTTGCGGCGCTGCATTCGAGCGTGCATGCGCGCGACTCTTGGCCGTCGCCACGCGCTCGGGATTGCGCTCGAGCCCGAGCGTTGCTCGGCCGAAGTGTGCCGCCGAAAGGCGAGCGAAGTGCCCGCTGCCAGCGCCGACGTCGACGATCCTTCGCGCGGGTGCGGCCAGTGGCGTGAGCGCGCCGAGCAAGATCGAAAGCTGCCGTTGCTTGCGCTCCCCGACCCCGCGCAGCTCCTCGCGGGAGGGCTGCGCCAGGGGCGCCTCCAACGCAGGCAACGCGCTCACCTCGAGCAAGCGTGAAGCGAGCTCGAGCAAGCTCTTCGGGGCCGCGCGGAGCGCCGGCAGTGCGACCGCCAAGCCTTCCGCCTCGCAGCGCCTGAGCTCGAGATCGCTCAGACCGAGCAAGAAATGACTCCAACCACGACGCTCGCACCACTCCGGAGTGCTCGCGTCATGCACGCGCTGGCCAACGATATCCAGTACGGGGAGGAGCGTGTCTTGCGCTCTGGCGAGCGCGCCCATGATCGAGAACGCCGGCACGGCTCAGTAGTGCGGAGGCTTCTCGTTCTCCATCGGCTCGCCGATGCCGCTGACGCGGTTGCGCAGCGCGACCACCTGTTGCTCGAGCAGCGTGATCGCTTGTTGCTGCTCGAACACGACCTGATTGAGTTCGCTCACTTGGCGTTCCAAATGGGCGTAGCGGATCTCGAGGTCGACGACGCGTGGGTCCATGACGATGGCGAGACTCTACTCGTAGCCGAGCCCGCTCGGGGGCTCCGCGATCGGTGCCGCCGGGCTGGCGTTGGCGTTGGTCGGCGCTTGGGCCGTCGCTGCCGAGGTCTTTTCGTGCGGCTCGCGGGCCGCGGACGCGGGCTTTGTCTTGCTGCTGGTTGGTTTGCTGTTCGAAGCGACGGCCTTGCTGGTGCTGGCAGGCGGCGCTTGGCGTTTGGCGACGACGAACCGCGGCGAGGCTCCCGGTTCACATCCGGGGCCGAAGCCATCCGCGTCGAACGTCGTGGAATAAGAGCCCACGCTGGGATTGCCCTTCGAATCACGCGTGGTCACTTCGAGCTTGAGGTCGCGCTTGCCGGCTCGGCTGGGCGAGCAGTACGAGACCACGTAGTTGCGGAAGAGCTCATCGTCGACGGCATTGGCGACGTCGTTCAGCGGAGCGCTCATGGTCATCGCCGAGCCAGCGCGAGTGCCACCGGTCTTGCCGATGAAGGTGATGTCCGCAGAGCTTGCCGCGGTACCCACCGTCATCAAGAAAATGTGATGCGGCGATTCGTCGATGAAATCGCGAAGTTTGCTTTCTTCGACGCGGCCGGCTGAGTCTGGGTTGAGCGCGACCACGATCAGCGTGCCACTTTCGACTGGCCGACCTTCGGCGGCTAGCGACGCGCTCAGCTGTTCTGCGCCGTCCATGACTGCGCTGTACAGGCTGGTCGAAGAGTCCTTGCGGCTGAAGCCGAGCAAGCGCTCCATGCTCGTGTCCTTTTCGTCCGGCTCGGCGCGCGTTTCTTGCTGCGAATATTCCTGAACCAGGTGCGCTTTTTCCGCGCCGTCGAAAGCATACAAGCTCACCGGCTCGCGCTGGCGCAGCCGCGCAATGAACGGTCGCAGCGCATCCGCGAGGGATTTGCGCTCTTCGCGCTTGAGCGATTTGCTCATGTCGACGAGCACGGTCGCGTGACGTGACGTCGAGGCGTTCGTCGAGAGCAGGGTCAGCTTGATTTGCTCGTTGTCGAGCGCGGCCCCGTTTTCGTAGACCTTGAAGTCTTCCTTTTGCAGCCCGAGCACGCCGTTGCCGCGCTTGCTCACGGAGACGTACAGCGCCACGTTTCCCGGCTTTTGCGCGCTGACCGCGACCGGCTCGACGTTGACGCCGCCGGTCACCAAATTACATCCACTCAGCGCGCCGAGCATGAGCGCGGCAGCGAGCCCTCGTATCCCGTTCACTTTCCGTCTCCTGCGCTCAACTGAGCGAGCGTGTGGGCTAGCTCTGGGCTGCCCGTCAAGCAAGAGTTGCAATCTTTGTCGGTGGTCGACGTGCAGGCAGCGCCGCGCGAATAGAGCTCGAGCATCTTCTGCGTGCGTTTGGCGCCTTCCTTTTCGGCGCGCGGGAGCAAGGCTTTGCGTGCGCTGCAATCAGACGCCAAAAGCAAGGCCGTCGCGACGCTGGTGTCCGCACTCGCGTCTGCGGGAAGCGACTTGAGCTCGATCTTTGCGCGATCGCGCACCGAATCACGGACGCCCGCGGTGGTCGCCAAGTCGAACGCGACGTCCGACCCTTTGGCGCCCAACTTGCGTAGGGCCGTGAAGGTTGGCTCGCTCGCTCCGGACTGCGCGGCGCGCCACAGAATTCCCATGACTTTGCCGCTCTGAGCGCTCTTCGGATCCGCGGCGATCGCGTGCTCGACGCTCGCGACGGCGGCTTCGAAGCGCTGCGCTTGCGCCTGTTGGCTCGCGAGCGCGATTGCGACTTGCGGGTCGCTCGGGAACTTGTGAGACAGCGCTTCGAGCGCTGGCAAACCGTGACTCACCGCTGCCGAGAGCTCGGCGGGTTCCGCGACCGGAGGCGCAGCGGCAGGGGCAGCACTGGTCGAAACCAAGATCGCAGAAGTGGCTGGAGCTGCGTTGGCCTTCTCCGTCGATTGCGGAGCGGGCGTGGCGGCTGCCACGTTTGCCACGACGTTCGAGTTGGCTTCCGCGACTGGCGCAGGCTTGGAGTGCGAAACGAGGCTGCGCACGGCCCAGATCCCGAACAGCGCAATGAACGGTGCCGTGATCACGAGTGCGCGTGGCGTCGCGCGCAACGTTTTACGCGACCACGCCTCGGCCTTGGGCAAGAGCTCTCGTCCGAGCCCGAAGAGCTTGGCGCTGGAGGCACCGCTGTCCCGGTGATGCGGTTGGGGAGTCGTGATCACGACGGGCATCTCGGAGCCGGAAGAAGTGAACGAACGCGGTGCCGGGAACGGCGCTGGGACCGCCGCTTGCTCCTGGATCTCCGACTCCACGACGACGGATTCGGGATTGGACGGCGCAGATGCGAGGTCCGTGGCGAACGCTGCTGCGGCGACACCGGGGATCGGTGCTTCGCCGGAGAGTGCTGGCTCCGCCGAAAACGTGCTTGCGGCGTGTGCGTCGTCTGCCGTTGCTTCGGCGTGGGTGCTTGCGATCGGTGTCTCGGTGGCGGCGAACTCGGTTGGTGCAGTTTCGAATGCGCTTGCTGGCACCGGTGCCTCGATGACGGGCTCGGCGACGACGGGGAGCTCGAGTGGCCGCGGCTGCACGAGGCTGTCGTGCGGCTGAGCTTCGACGTTCGGTACGTCGGGCACCGCCGTGGGCGCTGGGATTTCGGGCGACACGATGACCGTCGGCAGTTCGACCGCAGCTGGCGCGTGGTCGGCGGATGGCTCGGGGGCCTTGGTCGGCGCAAGCGCGACAACTGGAGCTTCTGGCGTCGCATGCACGGGCTCTGCGACCGGACTTGGCGGAGGAACCGCGTGCTCGGTGGGCACACGCGGCGGAACTGGGCTCACATACCCCGGAACGGGCCGCACGATCGGGTTGACGTCTTCTGGCGGCGCGGCAGGCGCGACATAGCCCGAAGAACGGACCGATGGCGGCACCGGACTGACGTAGGCCGCGCTTTCGTGCACCGACGGCGGCACCGGAGTCGGCTCGGCGGAGCTCGAGTGATCGACGTGCGCCGGGGGGCTTTTGACCTGCGCGACTGGTTTCGGCTCGCTCGCTTCAAAGACCCGTTCAGCGGGGCTTGCCGCTTGCACGAACGGGTTCGCACGCTCGGGCCGCTCTGCCGGAGTCACCGACGCTGACTGCATGAACGGGTTGACGGCTGCTGCGGGGGGAGCGACTGACGGCGCAGCGGATTTCTCCTGTACCGCTGGCGGTGCCACCGTTGCCTCGAAAGCCGGTAGGGTGACGGGTCGTCCTTGAACGGGCGGCGTCCACGGCGCGAGTGGAGTTGCAGACGCTGGCAACGGCGGCGGCATGCTCGACGTCGGCCGACGGATCGGTGCGGGCGGCGCTTGCGAGGGCAATTGGGACGAAGGTCGACGCACGGGGGCGGGCGGCGCAGCCGATGCAGGCGCGACACTGCCCGACGCTGACGCCGCCGACGCGCTCATCGTCGGCTCTGGAGTCCGGCTACGCTTGGGAGGAGGCGGAGGCTGGCTGACCGCTGGGCGCGCCGGTGCGGCTGAACTCTGGGCTACCGCCGGGGGCTGGCTCGGCACCGGGCGCGGCGGCGGCGGAGGTGGGCCCGCCGACTGAGGACGGCGCACTGGAGGAGGTGGCGGCCCTGATGGCAGGCCACGCGCTGGCCCAGCGCTCGCGTCCGTTTTCAATGGTGGACCGGAATTCCGATTCGCAGTCATGCCCGTTTTGCATATGCTCATCGGTTGCCCGACGCAAACCAACGCTTGTCCAAATTTGCGTGAAAATGCGTCTTTTGTTGAGGCAAGGGACAGGCTCGCCACAATCTTCGATATTGGGACGGTAGTATTCCGTTGCCACGGATTTCGTCGCTCGCCGCGCGCGGCGCGGTGAACGACGAATGTCGCGTCCATGCCGACTCAGCGAACTCGCGTGGCGTTCGAACGCGGGACGTGCGAACGCAGGCTGCGTGGCGGCAAAGATTGCGTCGCGAACGTTTCGAACGCGGACGCGATTTGGTTTCGTGCCCATTCATACCCTGCGTGCGCGACACGATTGTGCTCACCGAGCGTAGATCCGGTGTTCCAACGCGATCGAACATTTGTGATCATTGGCTGGCCTCGAGGACATCACTGCCGTAGGTGACGACCACATGACGGACATCGAGATACCGCAAGGCGAGCAGCGCGTGATCGACGGTCAGCAACGTGTCTATTACGACGGCTACTGGATCAAAAAGTACGACGTGCCCGCCGACACGCTGCTCGCGAAGAAGCGCCTGATTGAAGCGCTCACGCATCGCCTGTTCAACCACGTCGAGTACGGACTCAACGTGCCCGGAACGCGACTGAACGAAGCCCGCCGAGCGTTCCTCGACGAGACTGATCAGGCGAAAAAACGGGTCAAGGGCGGCATGCTTGCTGGAGCGCTCTTCAACCGCGCTACCGACATCTTCACCAAGCTGGTCGAGTTGCAAGCGTGCGGCGTGGAGATTCAGCCCGACAACGCGCTGATGCGCCAGTGCGGCGAGCACCTGCAGGAGTCGCTCGCGCTCGGCAAAATGGTGCTGCACCGCAGCGGTGAAGAGGGCATCGACGAGCTGTGGGGGGAGCCTTTCAAGGCCTTTGCCTACCCGATCGAAGAATTCTACAAGAGCCGGTACGTGAAGATTGCGCTCACGATGCGCACGATCGACGCCATCGGTGATGCGCTACGAAACGCGATTGCCGTGTTGCCGCCGTTTGCCTCACTGACCCCGGTGGTCGATGATTTCGTGAGCGCCGCCAAGCTCAAGACAGAGACGTTGCGCACCGACGTCGACGTGTTCGAGGTCTGGTCGTCGTTCGTAGTCGCTAGTGAGTCGCTGTGCAGCTTCCAGCCGTCGCCGCCTTGTGCTTCGGGCGAGCAGCAGCTCTGTGCTCAGTTCGGTGAGCTGTTGCGCGCAGGCTCGGTGCTCGTCTCGTCCATGGCACGCGCTCGCGTGCCGATGCCGAAGAGCGCGCTCGCGTTCATCGAGCGTTGTGAGGACCTGTGTCAAGCCGCCAAGAGCAGGAAAGATCCGACGCCCCGTCCTGGCGCACAAGCCGTCCCCGTGTTGGCGCCGTGAGCCGCAAGTGAGGCTCGCTCAGGGGAGCCGCTCGACCCAGGAAAAGTCGTACAGCGGGCCCGCCTGCTTGAGATTGTTGTACAGATTTGCGCTCGGTTGATCGCTCGAATCGTCTTTGAACACGAACAGGTCACCTTGTGCCTCGAGCGCGCCGAAATCCACGTTCGTGAACAGAAGGCGCGGATCGACGCGCAACCACAGCGCACCGGCGCTCGCAACGCGGATCGAAGTCGGGATCGGCGAAACGATGCGCTCTTTGCAAATCGGCGAACCACCCGCCACGTCGCTCGAGTTCACGCGATTGCTGGCAATGGTGAGCTTGGCCTGGAACGGCCGCAGTTCGCCCGCGCGTTCGGCGCTGCCGAGCAAGTCCAAGATGACGGTGGCTGGCGTGGGGGAATTCGCCAAGTTCACGTCACCGCTGGTGAGCCAAACCTGGCCTGCGCGCGCTTCGAGCGTCGTGCCTTGGCCGGGGGTGGGGAATGCTTGCGGCTCGCTCGACAACAAGTCGATCTCGCGCCCCTGCACGACCTGCGCAACGTAGCTGCCGGGGAGGATGCAACTCGTGGCTTGGGCGCCGGAGACCGGCATGGCGTCGGCCAAGTACAACGCACCGACATGCAAGCTTGCGTGAGTCAGCGTGACCTGCCAACCCCGCGAGCCTTCGAATGAAAGCGGTTGGCCGGCGGTCGCGTCCGCCGGGCCCGAAGCCACGGCGTCGAAGTCCACGACCTGGTCTCCGGTCGTGCCGACACAGGCGGGGCTCAGGAGCGAACACGCGAGCAGCGAAAGCCAGAGCGAGACGAATCGTGCGCGCATCACACGCCTCCAAAGTTAATCGCAAAGGAACCGTAAATCGCGCGTGGCGCGCCGGCCGTGAACGTGCGCTCGGGCACCAAAGTGGGCTGCGCGCTGGCTCCGCCGGGCTGGGCGCGTGCGCTGCGAAAGTCCGAAGCATAGTTGTATTCACCCAAGCGATATTGCGAGTCGAACAGGTTGCTCACGGTGAGACCGAACTCGAAGTGCGAGAAGTTCAAGGTTGCGGACGCGTCCAGCGTGAACACCGGATCGCTGCTCTCGCCGTAGGGCAACGCACGCGGCCCAATGTAGCTGGCGCCCAGACCGAGCGCGCCGCGCGCGCGCTGACCGAGCAGCGCCCAGGGCAACTCTTGGAACAAGGCCGTATCCGAGCGGAACACGACGCTCGGGACGTACGCGACCGCCAAGTGCGTGTCGTTGAACTCGGAGTTGGCCAAGGTCAAACTAGCCGACTCGTCGAAAAAGCTGCCGGTCGCGCGCACGTTTCCGGACCAGCCGGTGCGCGTGGTGCCGACTCCGAGCACGTTCCGGCCCTCGGTCTCGCTGAAGATGAGATCCTTGTCGACATAGGTCATGAAAAAGATGGAGCGCGCCGAGAGCGCGAGGGAGTCGGTTTGGTGGACGTAGCTCACGCCGCCTTCGTAGGCCGCGATGCGCGCGAACGGAGTCTTGACGTCTTGCGTGATGTAATTCGGATCGATCGAGCGGATGCCCTGACCGTAGCTGGCCGTCAGGGTGAAGCCCGCGAATGGTCCGAATAGCAGCGAAGCTCGCGGCAGCAGCGCGATGCTCGACGTCGATGCGTGCTGATTGGGCTCGCGTGGCTTGCCGTAATCCTCTTGGCTCAGACAGCTCTGGTCGAGGGGGGGATTCGACGCGGAGGGATGATCGACGTCGTGCACGGCGCAATGGTCCGTCACGTCGTAGGTGAACAAATCGCTGCGTACGCCACCGCGAACGCTCAGCCAATGCACGGGCTTCAGATCGGCGTCTGCGTACAAACCGATGTCGCCCAGGGTGGCGTCGAGATTGGTGTCGGTCAGGTACGGATGACCGGTGGCCGCGGCAAGGCGTTGTTGCAGACCGCTGGTAAAGTCGCCCCGCGCGAAGTAACCGAGTTCGAAATGTTGCGGCTCGTTCAACGCGCGCCCGTGCCAGCGTGCGGAACCGCGCGCGCCGATCGTAGTCTCCTGGATCGAAACATCGAGCATATCGCCGCGCTGGGTGTGCACGCTCTGCAGCGGCTCCTGCACGTCCAGCAGAAACCCCGTGAAGTTCTCGAGAACTCGCATGCTGCGATAGGTCAAGAACAACTGCTGCGAGAGCGTCGTGTCGGCCGCGCGTGACTCGAGATCCGCCGATAGCGAGTAGCGCGACGAGTCACCGCCCTCCGGCACTGCTTGATGCGCATAGGATGAAGCCGAGTAACTGTCGTAAAAGCCGATGCGCCCGTTCTGGTAGTCGTCTTGGCGAATCACGCCGGCGGCGTGGTAGTGCGTGCCGTACGCGCTGGCCAGCACGCGGTACGAGCCTTCGGCGCCCAGTCGCCCCTCGTACTGACCCATGGCCGTCGCGCGTTGGGAGTCGCGGTTTTGACCGAAGCCGTCGGTCTTGAAGATCTCGGCACCTGCGAGGGTGCCTTTGCTCTCGCCTTTCGGCCCCCAGAGCAACAGCAGTCGCTGCGTGCCAAAGCTGCCGCCCGCAAATTTAGCAGTGAAACCGCGCTGGGCGAGCCCCAATTCATAACTGGCACTACCCGCGACCGCGTAGTTCCCCTGCCGCGGATCGAACGGCCCTTCGACGACGCGTAGCGACGACACGAGCTCGGGGATGATGAAGTGCGTGTCGGCGTAGCCATTGCCGTGCAAGTTGCCGCTCTCGTTGATCGGCATGCCGCCCAATGAAAATTCGATGTCTTGCCCGTCTTTGGCGTCGAACCCACGCATGAAGATTTGCTCCGCGTGGCCTTCGCCGCCTTCGTTCGTGAGCATGATGCCGGGCGCGAGCTTCAACAGATCGGAGGCGTTCTTGCGTGGCACGATGGCGAGCTCACCGACATTGATCGAATAGTCCGAAGCGCCGCGCGAAGGCGGCCGCGCGCGTCCGGCGACCGTGATTTCCGTGGGGCCGTGTGGATCCTCCGCGGCCTCCTTCGAGGCGCTGTCGGGGACCACTGGGTCGGGCTTTGCCGGGGGTACGGCCGTGGCTGTATTTGCCGCTGCGGTCGGCGCCAGCGGCTCCGCGGGAGGGGGGGGCGTCGGCGGCTCGCTCTTGGGTGCAAAGTGAACCAATGCGCGCACGCGCGCGGGGATCGGCTGACCGTTGCGCGTCGCGGGCTCGAACTCCCAGCGCTTCACTACGTCGATCGCGGCGTGGTCGTAGTCCACGCCGGCACTGTCATCCACGTGCGCATCGAGCACGCTACCGTCGGCGGCGACCGTGACTACCACGATGACGTCCACGTCGTGGTCAGCCGCCGCGTTGGTCGGCCATTCAGGGGCCGTCTGCACGCGAACGTGCGGCGGCACAATCGCGTCAGCAGCGCGGGCGCTGACGCTGGCGAAGAGTAGCGAAATCGAAAACGAAACCGAGCAAGCCAGAGCGCCCAGCGGGCGCTCGAGCGATCGTCGCTGAAGCATGAGTCACCGATAACCTTGCAAGACTGCTGGGTTCGCGTGCGCGCGAACTCACTGAAACGCCTAACTTCGAGAGGTGGCGAGTCAGACCGGCGGCGAGGTTTTCGGTGCGCTCAGGAATACCCGGCGCGAGTCGCTCGTGGTCGCCGAGCGCTCGTTCAGCAAGCGCACTTCACCGAACGCGACCCAGCCGGTTGCGAGCGGCTCGATGTGCGGTGCGAATGCGGGGGGCGCATTGCCTTCGGGGCACAGCTCCGCGGCGCAGTCGGTGACGTCGGCAACCAACGCCACTGCCTTCGGCGCCGACAATTTGACGCGAGCCTTCTGTTCAGCTCGCGCGGACGCGTGCACGTGCACCACGCCACCCAACACGGACGAATAGCCGTGGCGCACCAGCGTGAAATGCAGCGCGCCAACCACTTGCAACACGATCACTGCGAGGCCGACAATGGCCCGCAGTGATTGCTGAAGCGGTGAAAGGCGTTTCATGGCGCGCGGCCGAGAGCTAGCGCGGGCTCGGTCGCGTGGCAATTGGGGGAGCGTCAAAGTCGCCAGAATTTCACTGACCGCCGTCGGGCGCTGCTCCGTCGCGCGCCGGCGAAACCTAGTTTTGCCAGCCAAGTCCTGCTACTTCCGCGCGTAGCGGTGCTTCACTCCAACGGGGAAGTACTCCGGGTGCCCTGCCGGCCACAGCGTGACGTGAGGCAAGCGCCGCTCCGCCGGCACATAGTTGGCAAACTCGCTGTTCAGTCGAAGTAGCACCGTCAGAATGGCGGCTGCAACGCGCTCGGCCAACGCCGGCTCCGCTGCGACTCCGGGCGCAAGCTCGACCGCGATCGTGAGCTGCCGATCGCGCACTCCGTCCTCCTTTACTTCGAGCACGAACTTACCGGTCACGAACGCGCGCGTCTCCGGCTGTTCGAGACCGATACTCACGGTGTCCGGGAAGACGTTCGCGCCGTAATAGGAAACGGCAAAATGTGAGCGTCCGAAGACGTACACGAAGGGCAACCGATGCAGGCGAGTGGCGCCAGCGTTTCGCGCTGCGAGCTCTGCGTCGAAGCCGAAATCGCGTAGTCGTTCGATGAGCGTCGGGTAGGCGAAGATGCCGCCCGAATCGGAGATGTGATAGCGGAGGTGCGGCACGCCGCCGTCGCCCGAGAACACGAGCGTGCGTTCGTGCTCCTCGAAGTAGCGTTCCCACGGATCGTATTGCACGAGCGTGGGCAAGCGCGCTTCACCAAATAACGCTTGGGCGACGTCGCTGCGATCGGCCAAAAAACGGCGAATACTCACGGTGAGCGGCGTCTCGTTGCCGAGTACTCCTCCGTCCGCGGTGCCGTAAAGCGAAGCAAAGTCCGTGACCGGGTTGTTCATCCCGGCGCGCTCGCCGACGAGCGTACGCCACTCTTCACTGAACACTTCGCCCGCAAGCACCAGTTTGAGCGAGTAAGAGTGCCAAGGCACACCCTCGGCAATGCCGGCATCGATCACGTCCTTCAAGAACGGCGGATAGCCGAGCAACACCGTTTGCTCGAACAGCGGTGCGAGCGCGCGTACGACGCGGAAGATCTCCGCCTTTTGGTTACCCGGCGTCACGAGCAGAATGGGATAGCCCTTGGTCGCGAGGTGCCGGCAACAACTGGCCGTGAACATGCCGCCCACCCACGTGCCGAGCGGAAAACAAACCACGGCCAGCGTGCGTCGGGTGTCGGCCGCAAAGCTATCTCGGAACACTTGTTCGAAGCGCGCGCTGACCGCGAGCTCGTCCGTGCCGGAGCGCGGCCAAAATGTGGGCTCCCCCGTCGAACCCGAAGACGCCGCGACCATGTGGCTCTCGCTCAAGTCTCCTTCCCGGCAGCGCTCGGTAAGCGGATAGTGATGGTGATAGTTCGACTTCGTGGTCAGCGGCAGCTGACGAAAGTCCTCGAGTGTGCGCACGCGAGCCGCGTCGACGCCGTGCTGCCGTAGAAATTTCGCGTACGCCGGCACGGTCGTCCGCGTGCGCTCGAAGAGCTCGAGCAAGTGTGGGGTGGGATCGCCGCTCGCGTGCTCTCGAAGCTGCTGCGCGAGATCGCGTCGAACGAAGAGCTGTTGGGCGGAAAGGGCCTGGGCTGCGCGATCCGGATGCATCACGCAACCATCTCGAGATCACCTGGGCGCGTCAACTTTTTCAGTCCTTCCGCCGAGCACATGGCCTACGCTGCCAGCGCGTGATGTCGCAAGTCGTTCCGGCCGCACCCTCGTCGTTGATGTCGAGCCGCTGGTCGCGCGACAACCTGCTCACTTCGCATCCTGGACGCTTGTATGACGGGCGCGTTCTCGAGCGCATCGAGCTCGAGTCGCTGCCGTACTTGGTGGAAGAGCTGCAACGCTTGCGAGGACCCTGTGAGCTCGGTTGGGGGCACATGGGCGTTTTCACCTGGGACGCCGTGTGCGAAAGCGAACATGGCCAATTCATCTTGCAGCTGCCCCGAGTCTTGGATGAGCCTGGTCGACGCGGGCGCTGCAAGCGCGAGGTTCCGCGGCTCAACTTCGAGCACAGCAGCGGCTTTATTGCGAGCGGACTCAAGCGCTTCGTGTCTCAACCCAAAGGGTTAGTGACGCTGGCAGGCGTCCCAGCGGCTATTTTCGAAGCACTCCCCGGCTACCGCACGCTCACCTTTGGCCTCGGGGCGGTTCAAGTCGAGCTCTCGGAGAACAACAGGTCATGGGCCATCGGGCTCGGCGCGGATAAAACTGCGGATTTGCTCGCCGAGATGATCGCCGCCCTCGTCTATCACTATGATCCCGAGCTCGCTGGCGGCACTGCCATCGCCGACGTGTCCGTCAATGACGGTGATTTCGCCGTCAAGCGCCGCAACGACGGCAGCTTCGAGCTCCGACTGACGGCAGTGCGCGCGCGTGAATCAGGCATCGGTCCGAGCCGGCTGCTCCTGTACCTCGTCCAATTGATGGCTTACGAGGATTGGAGTGTGAACGACGAGTTGATCGGCTTGCCGGTGCTACTCGGGAATCCGTCGCTCGCGTTCGAGGGCCTCGTGCGTGGACTCCGCTATCGCTATCGAGATCTGGGCCTCGACGAGGCGCGCGGATTGGTGCAGGCCGAGCGCTGGATCGAGGCCTTCGGGCACTCGACGGAAGGGCGCGCGTACCGCCCTTGGGTCGAGAGTTTCCTGGCCGGCAGATTGCCGCCTTCGTTCGGCAAAGATCTCCGAGAAAGGTGGTGGCGGCTCATGCCGCTGCAAACCAAGCTCGGCCTGCTCGAACTCGAAGAACGACGCGATCCGGCTTCGGAACAGGCTCGTTCGGCGCGTACTCTGCGGACGTTTCTGGAGCGCCTCGCGCGAGAGATTGGTCGTACTCCCGAGGAACAACCGCTCGTCGTGCGGCTCAACGAGCTCGGTCGCGATGGCTTGCTGGGACTATTGGATGGAGCGCCCCTTGAAAGCCGCGAGACCATCGCCGATGAACTGCTCGCGCGTTGGCCTTTCCGAAGTTTGGATCAGTTGCTGGCGCAGGTGCCCAGCGCGAAAACCCTGCGCAGAATGAAGAGCCGCCTCTCGTTCGGTCGCGTCCTCTCGGAGACGGACGAGGGCACCTTGGCGAGCCTCTCGCCGCTCGCGAAGGAAGACGCGCCAGGCCGCGTCGTTTCTAATCCCGAACTTTTCAGCGAACTTGCGCTGGACCCAGGACATCACGCCGCTGCTGCTCGAACTTTTCTCACGTTCGAGACCTACATGGATACGGCGCTCCACGACAGCCATTGGGGTTACTACGCGCATCGCGTTTCGATCGGTCAAGCGGGCCATTTCAACACCCATCCCGAAGAAATGTCGCCCCACTACGGCAAGTGGCTCGCGGTTTGGGCGTTCAAAGCTTGGAGCGATCTCGTCGCGCACGGTGAGCTCGCGGAGACGGCAGAGTTTCCGGTGATCGAATTCGGTGCTGGCAACGGTCGCCTCGCGCGCGATTTCTTGGATGCGGTCGCTGCTGGCGCACGCGCTCGAATTTCAGACGAGCGTCTCGGCTGGAATACGTTCGCCACCCGCGTTCGCTACCGCATCTACGAGCGATCCGCCTGGCTGCGCGAGAGGCAAGCTGCACTGCTCGACCGGGACGCATTGGTCTTGGACGGGGATGCTCGTTCGCCTCACGAGACGTTGGAGCGTGACTTTCCCCAGGGATTGACCGGGTTCGTGCTCAGCAACGAGTTGCCGGACGCATTCGGGGTTCACAAGCTAATCCTCGACGCGCAAGGCAATGCTTCGGTCGCGCTGGCGATTCCACGGGTAGAGTTGGTCGTGAAACGGGCTTTGGGGGAGGAGCTCGCTCGCCGCGTCGAGATGAGCAACGAAACGGCGCGTGCTCGCTGCGGAATTGGCGCGAATGTCGCCGATTTTTACCTGGACGCGGCAACGTATGCCGAGCTGATGAACGAGCTCCGCGCCATGCCGGATGAGCGGCGGAGCGCACTCCTGGCCGGACTCTGGTTCGAGGAAACCTATGTCCCCGCCGCGACGGTGCCCGAGGTCGCCGCGCACTTGCGAGCCAACGCCGCGCAGTATGCGCTTGCCCTGGCCGCGGAAAACTCGGGAGTCGTGATCTACGTCAACCTGCACGCTAGCCGTTTCATTACCGAACTCGCTTCGTCGCTCTCAGCTGGTTTCATCGTTACGCTCGACTACGGAGATACGAGCTTCCGTCTGCTGCAAGGCGCGCGACGCGGGGACTTCCCGTTTCGCGTTTATGGAGACTGGCAAGAGTACGTCCCCAGGCCCAACGACCCGTACAGCGCTCCCGGCACTCAGGATTTGACCGCGGACGTCAACTTCACCGACTTTGCGCAAGCCGCCGAAATGGCCGGCTTGCAGGTCGTGCATTTCGGGCCCGAACGCGACGTCGCTGGCGACGCGCTCCCCGAGCTGCTCCGCGAAAGCGCGGCTCGCGACTCACTCGCGCGGTTTCTCGGTAATCCTCTGTTCAAAGTTTTGGTCCTCGGCAAGCGTCCCAGCGACGCATTCCGAAGCGCGCTCACGTCACCACTGGCTCTGCGCTGTCGCGAGCAGGACGTGCCCAAGTCCCGTCGCCAAGCGATCGCGGCGATCGAACAGCGGTTGCGTTCACTCGGCTAGCGCGGCGCGAGGCAACCGCCGAGCGCCATGAGTCTGAGCGCGGCCGTGCCATGCCATTGTGTGCCATTTGGCACAATCAAAGACCTCCGAAGTCATGGTGTACGAGCTACGAGCCTAATAATTCCAATAGCTTATGCGCTGGCCCCGCGTTTGCTTAAACAACGCACAGCCCACCCTTGATGAGGTTTGCCATGCAATCGAAGACAGCTCTCGCCTTGTTGGTCGCCGTTGCTTCACCCTTTGCGTTCGGTTGCTCCAGCTCCGTGAGCGGCGAGGGGAAGCCCGTCACGACCTCGAGTGCGGCCCTGCGTCGGACGCAGTCGTGTGATGACCTAACGCAGTCACTGCGTGACGACGCTCGCTCGAAGCTGAATCGCCGAATCGACGCGGAGGTCCGGGCGATTCGAGAGGGTTACTCCAGCTACTACTACCCTGGTCGCGGCGGCGGCCTCGCACTCGCGCCCTCGCCGAATGCTGGAGCAGCGGTAGACGACGCAGCGACTGCGAGCCCCCAAGCTCCTTCCGATCCCTCGACCTCGACGCCCGCGCACTCGGAGACCGAGACGCAGGTGAAGGGGGTCGACGAAGCGGACATCGTCAAGGCGGATGGCACCAAGCTGTACGTGTTGCACGGCCAGAAGTTCGTGATCGTCGACGCTTGGCCGGCTGCGAACCTTGCCGTCGCGGGCGGTATCGACATCGAAGGCACGCCGAATGAAATGTTCGTCGCGAATGGGCGCGCAGTGGTCTTCTCGACGGTCGATGGCGCGCCGCTATACGCCGCCGCCGGGGTCACACCGCGCACTGCCTATAGCGATGGTTACACGACTCCGCTATATGCCGGAGTCGCCGACGTCGCGCCGGGGTACTCGGGCGGTGGAACCTACGTCGCGAACCCGTTGACCAAGGTGACGGTGCTTACGCTCGACGACGGCAATGCCAGCGTGGCGCGCGAGCTCTACTTCGAAGGCGACTATTTGTCGTCGCGTCGTGTGGCGAGCAAGGTCCGCTTGATTTTGGAGGGTGGCACGCACGGTCCGACCCTCGAGTACAGCCCGACACTTCCCAACAAGGTTTCCAGTACCGGGCAATATCAACCGCCCACGCAAGACGAGCAAATCGCAGCTTGGGAGGCCCTGCGCAGCAAGAATCTCGCGGCCATCGATGCAACCTCGTACAGCGACTGGGTGCCGGTGAGCTTCACCAAGGACGGGGGCGGCGTCCACGCCGGCTCGATGGATTGTGCAAACTTCTACATGCCGGGTGTCGGCTCGACCGAGTTTGGCATGACGCAAGTTCAGGCCTTCGACTTGGATTTGCCGAGCCAGCCTCCGAGCTCGGTGGCCATCGTCGGCGCGGCCGAGACCGTGTACGGCAACGCGAACTCGTTGGTCCTCGCGGGGCGCGCGTACGTGGACCCGTGGTTGTGGCGTCGCTCTTCCTACCCAACGACCGACGCAAACGGCATGCCCACACCCAGTGCGCCCGTAGAGACGCTGAACTACACTCACCTGCATCTCTTCAATGTCGAGGACGTTCAGCCGGAATACGTGGCTTCTGGCACCGTGCGCGGCGACGTGAAGGATCAGTTCGCGCTCGACGAGAAGCAGGGGCTCGTGCGTGTCACCACCACCGAGCAACTCAGCGGGCCGCCCCTCTCGGACGGCCGCCAGAACGAGCAGAGCCACGTCTTCGTGCTCAAGAGCGGTTCGGAAGGCTTGGCCGTCATTGGCGACACCGGACCGATTGCGCCAGGCGAGCAGCTCTACTCGACGCGCTACATCGGCGACAAAGCCTACGTGGTGACCTGGCACGTCACCGATCCGTTGTTCGTGATCGATCTCGCGCAGCCCACGCAGCCCAAGATCCTGGGTGAATTGAAGATCCCCGGCTTCAGCGAATACATGCACCCGCTCGACGACACGCACCTACTGACCATCGGACGTGAAACCGACGACACGGGGCATCAGCACACCGACGGTGGTTACTGGTACGGCCTGAGCATCCAAGTGTTCGACGTCACCGATCCGTTGAACCCGGCGCTGGCGCACAAGTACGTGTACGACGGCGGCGACTACGCCACTTCGGAAGCCACGCAGAACCACAAAGCCTTCACCTACTTCGACGATCGCAAGTTACTCGCGTTCCCGTACGTCCGTCAGTCCGGCTTCGGTGCGACTGCGAACAGCGGACCTTCGAGCACGCTCGAGGTGTTCCATGTCGACGTCGCAAGTGGCATCCAAAAGCTCGGCAGCGTCGATCACTCGTCATTGCTCGGGACCATGCCCAACGGCAACTACGGCTATTGCGGCGGCTACTTCGACGGTTCTGTGCGGCGCGGCGTGTTCTTCGAGAACGTCGTGTATTCGATCTCCTACGGCGGCATCCTCGCGAACGACGTCGCGAACCTTGCAACGCCACTCAACTCGCTCAAGCTCGCTGCGCCAACGATGCAGAATCTCGCCTGCGCTGCCCCGACGCCTGCGTTCTGAGCGGGTGCCCGCGATCGACGGCCGTTGACACCAGCTTGTCGCGTGCAGCCGAGCGCGCGACAAGCTGCCGGCCGCCGATCTCGCGAGTTGATCGCCTCGGAGCTCGGCGCGCGCTACCCGCGACCGCCGCGCGCGAGGCAAGTCGATGTTCGGCGCCAGACATCGATCTCCGCGACTGGCCCGTGCGCGCGGGGCCGTGAGTAAGCGACTAGCGTGCGAGACGAGGCGCGCACGCAGCCCTCGACTCGACACATGATCGCGCTCGCCTTTCGCGAGCCGTAGCGCGCCAGAAGGCTGAAGCGCGCTCTTCCCGACATGTAGTTATGCTGCCGGGCCGGTTGGATTTCCCCGCATTTCATCCGCTCTCGTCCATGGCATCGAATCTGAGTCGGGGTCTCACGAATCTAGTAGTGAGAATTAAGAACTGTGGGTCTAGAGTCGTACATATCGGCCATGGTCAGTGTGCGTCGGATTTCCGCGCTGGGAATGCTAGTGGCGTTCTCCAGCCTATTGGGTGCCTCGAGCTGCTTGTATGACTCGAGCGATCGCTGCGATCCCAACCAAGTCTACAACTCGAACGCGGGTATCTGCGTGTGCACGGGCAACACCATCGCCGGCACCAACCCCGACGGTAGCCCGGGTTGCGCTCCCTGCGCGGAGCACGAGGTTGCAAGCAACGACGCGTGCGTGTGTGAAGAGGGCTATCAAAGGCCTACGCCAGACGGCGCTTGTACCCTCGTCCCCGACGCGCTGGGTCTCCCTTGTGAGACCGACGAGGATTGCACCGACGCCACCTACGATACCTGCCACGTGCTCGAAGGCGGCACGGGGTATTGCACCAACGTCGGCTGCGCAGCAGGCGAATGTAACGGCGGCTACGCGTGCGATACCGTAGCGGACCCGAGCTACTGTGCGCGGCCGCCGGAAGGGGCGGGCAAATCGTGCGCCTCCAACGACGATTGCGCCGGGACCGAAGCGACTTGGTGCGACACCTTCGCCAGCCACGTTTGCTACGTGGAAGGTTGCGCGCTGGACGGCAACGACTGTCCCGGCAAAGAGTGCTGTGATTTGTCCCCCAAGTCCGGCGGAATCATCAAAAAGACCATCTGTGTCGACTCCGGGACCTGCAACCCATGATGCGTGTCTCTCGTTTCGCCCTGAGCGCGTGGCTCTTCTCGCGTGCCAGCCTTTCCTTGGCGGCCGAACCGCCGTCGACTGCGGCGGCGCCAGCTGCGCCCTCTACGCCGGCAACGCCTGCAACGCCGGTCGAGCCCGGCACCGACATGGGAGCGCCGGCGGTCGCTCCCGCAGCTGCGCCCACCACTGCTCCCGGTCCTACGTCTGCAAGCGCGGATGCCGACGCAGAAGGCAAGTTCGAGGCCGCTCCGGGACCGGTGACCGACAGCTTTGCTACTGATGAGGGCAGCGGTGACAGTGAC
>Ga0164308_10000526_pt1 | contig 20841 bp, 21 predicted proteins | sample Whisoiple_246_MG_FD_109983 | JGI IMG/M metagenome (GOLD analysis project Ga0164308, IMG submission 109983) | Soil microbial communities amended with fresh organic matter from upstate New York, USA - Whitman soil sample_246_MG | ecosystem: Environmental > Terrestrial > Soil > Unclassified >...
CTGCCCGGTTTCGGCGCCCAGAAGGCGCAGATCTTCCTGGCCCTGCTGGGCAAGCAGTTCGACGTACGCCCGACGGGCTGGCGGGAGGCCGCCGGGGCGTACGGCGAAGAGGGCTCGCACCGCTCGGTCGCCGACATCACCGGCCCCGACTCGCTCGCCGAGGTGCGGGCGTACAAGCAGCAGGCGAAGGCGGCGGCCAGGGCGGCGTCCCGGTCCGCATGACCGTGCCGGCCCGGCGCTCCAGGCCCTGCCCACCACCGTTCGCACCGGAAGGACACCCGTGTACGCGACCCGTCGCAGAGCCGTGGCCGTCGTCGCCGCCACCGCCCTGACAGCACCGCTCCTCCTCGCCGCGTCCCCGGACCCCGGCCAGGCGCCGCCCGATCCGGCGGAGAACGCCGCCGCGCTCTCACGGCACCTGGTCGACCGCTCGTCCGCCGAGGACGCCCACCGGCACCTGGAACGGTTCCAGGCCATCGCCGACGAGGCGGAGGGCCACCGCGCGGCCGGCTCACCCGGATACGACGCCTCCGCCGCGTACGTCCGACAGCTGCTCCGGAAGGCCGGGTACCGGGTCGAACGGCAGGCCTTCGACTTCGTCTACACCGAGACCCGCGCCGAGAAGTTCTCCGTGGTCTCCCCCGCACCGCGTGAGGTCTCGATCCGGGCGATGACGTACACCGCCTCCACCGGCGAGGGCGGCATCACCGCCGCCCTCGCCGCCGTCCCCGCCGACGACACCACCGGCTGCGAGGCGGCAGACTACGCACCGGACGGCTTCACCGGCAGGATCGCCCTCATCAAGCGGGGCGGCTGCTCCTTCGCCCAGAAGCAGGCGGCCGCGGCGGCGGCGGGCGCGACCGGCGCGGTGATCTGGAACAACACCGACGGGGCCCTCTCCGGCACCCTCGGCGACGCGGAGGCGGGAAGGATCCCCACCGGCGGAGTCACCCAGGACGAGGGGAAGAAGCTCGTGGCGGACCTCGCGAAGGGCGAGGTGAAGGTCTCCCTGGAGATCCGTGAGTTCCGCGAGGAGCGCACCACCCACAACGTCGTCGCCGAGACCGCCGAAGGTGACGCCGCGAGGACGGTCATGCTCGGGGCGCACCTCGACTCCGTCACCGACGGCCCCGGCATCAACGACAACGGGTCGGGCGCGGCCGGGCTGCTCGAAGTCGCCCTGAAGCTGGCCGGGTCCGGCCGTACCCCTGCCAACAAGCTGCGGTTCGCCTGGTGGTCGGCGGAGGAGAACGGCCTGCTCGGCTCGGAGGCGTACCTCGCGCAACTCCCGGCGGCACAGCGCGAGAAGATCGCGCTCTACCTCAACTTCGACATGATCGCCTCCCCGAACGGGGCGCAGTTCGTCCTCGACGGCGACGACTCGGACGGTGAGGGCGAAGGGCCGGGCCCCGCCGGCTCCGACCTGCTGGAGCGTGACATCAACGCGTTCCTGGACGGCGAGGGCAAGCCGCACACCGGCACGGACTTCACCGGGCGCTCCGACTACGGGCCGTTCATCGAGGCGGGGATCCCGTCCGGCGGGACGGACACGGGCGCCGAGGGCATCAAGACGGCCGCCGAGGCCGAGACGTACGGCGGAAAGGCCGGTGTCGCGTACGACCCCTGCTACCACGCGGCGTGCGACGACCTGGACAACATCGGCACGGGGCACTTCGACACCAACATCGACGTGATCGCCCACCTGGCGGGCACCTACGCCTACGACCTGGGCTCCCTGCCCCGACGCGCTCCGGCGGCGCCCGCCACCGGCGAGCCCCGCGGCGGCGGCGTGCCGCGGGAGGGGCACACCCACGGCGTCACCGGGTAGCCGCGCCCGGTGCTCCGCGGGCGGCCGGCCGCTCCACGCCCGCGAAGCACGCACCGGGGCACCGGCCGGCCGCGACCGGGAGGCCGCCGCGCGGCAATCCGGCGCACCCTCACGCACCTGCCTCACCGACATGACGGAGCGCGCGACGCTTGATGCCGGTACATCACGTTTTGGTGAGCGGCGCAGTCTGTTCCCCGGCTGCGCCAAGAGCCCCTTGCCCGGTAGGCTTTCCGTGTGATCTTCAAGCGCATCGGAAATGGTCGGCCATATCCCGACCACGGCCGGGAAAGCACCCGACAGTGGGCGGATGTCGCGCCGCGTCCGGTCCGCCTGGACCAGCTGGTGACCACCAAGGGCCAGCTCGACCTCGAGACCCTGCTCGCCGAGGACTCCACGTTCTACGGCGACCTGTTCGCCCACGTCGTGAAGTGGCAGGGCGACCTCTACCTCGAGGACGGGCTGCACCGAGCCGTGCGGGCCGCCCTGCAGCAGCGCCAGGTGCTGCACGCACGCGTGCTCGAGATGGGCTGAACCCGCCACTCCCACCCGTGGAGCATTTCGGGCCTTTCGGGTGCTTTTATGCTCGTACGGGTGCCATAGGTTGATCGTTTAGTAGGCATCATCACCAGGTCGCACTACGCTGCGCCCATGAGCATGCTGACCCCTCCCGGCATGGGCGGAAAGTACCGCATCACGGGTAACACGTATCCCCGCATGCGCCGCCCCCGCCATCGCCGCAAACTGGTCCTCTCGGTGACCGCCGCCGTGGTGGCCCTCGGGCTGGCCGGCTGGGGCACACTCCAGATCGTCGACGTCTTCACCGGCGGCAACAAGCAGGCAAACGCGGCGGACCGCCCGAAGGTCTGCCCCTCCCCGAGCGCCACGGCCGCCGCGAAGGTGCTCCCGAAGCCGGCCGCGATCAAGGTCAACATCTACAACGCGACGCCCCGCAGCGGGCTGGCCAAGGCCGCCGCGGACGAGCTGAAGAAGCGCGGCTTCGCCATCGGCAAGGTGGACAACGCCCCGGCCGCCTACGACAAGAAGGTGCCCGGCGCCGGCATGCTCCTCGGCGGCCCGGCGGCCATGAACGGCTCCTTCCCGGTGCTCGCCACACAGCTGCCGGGGGCCGCACAGAAGACCGACGCCCGCAGGACGGCCGACGTCGATCTGATCATCGGTACGAAGTTCAAGGCGTTCAGCACCCCCGCGGCGGCGGCGACGGCGCTCACGGCCCTCACGAAGCCCGCCCCGGCACCGTCCTCCTGCTGAGGCCGCAGGACGGGCGCGGGGCGGCGGAACCGGGCCGGGATCTCCCGGGCCGGCCGACGGGAAGGCTCCCGGTCAGTCGGCGGTGCCGTACATGCGGTCACCGGCGTCACCGAGTCCCGGCACGATGTAGCCGTTCTCGTTGAGCCGCTCGTCCACCGAGGCGGTGACGACCGTGACCGGCGTGCCGGCCAGCTCGCGCTCCATGACCTCGACACCCTCGGGCGCCGCGAGCAGCACGACCGCGGTGACGTCGTCCGCACCACGCTTGATCAGCTCACGGATGGCCGCGACGAGGGTGCCGCCGGTGGCCAGCATCGGGTCCAGGACGTAGACCTGACGGCCGGAGAGGTCCTCGGGCATCCGCGTGGCGTACGTCTCCGCCTGGAGCGTCTCCTCGTTGCGGATCATGCCCAGGAAGCCGACCTCGGCGGTGGGGAGCAGCCGCACCATGCCGTCCAGCATGCCGAGCCCGGCGCGCAGGATCGGGACGACCAGCGGGCGCGGATGCGACAGCTTCACACCGGTCGTGGGCGTCACCGGGGTCTCGATGTCGACCTGCTCGGTCCGCACATCCCTGGTGGCCTCGTACGCGAGGAGGGTGACCAGCTCGTCGGCGAGCCGCCGGAAGGTCGGGGAGTCGGTGCGCTTGTCGCGCAGTGTGGTGAGTTTGTGCGCCACCAGCGGGTGGTCGACGACGTGGATCCGCATGCCGTCAACAGTAACCGGGCCCCGGCCGGGCTTCCCGCCAGTCTGCACTGGCATCAAGCAGCTGTTCGGAGGGAAGGTGGGTCCATACGGACCCAGGCTTGGGGTGGTGTGTGGATTGCCCGACGGGGAGCAGCGGAATCAGCGGCAGGCCGGACGCGACGCGCGCGACCTGCCCGACGCTCCGGACGATGTGCCGGACGCGCAGGAGAGTGAAGCGGCGCGCCGGAGACGCAGGGCGCAGTTCCTCCGTGAGCTCCACGAGGCGAAGCAGTTGCGCGACCGCGTGCAGCCGCGCCGGGCCCGGGCGGCCCGTATGCGCCAACAGATGCGCATGCGGACGTTCCGCTGGTGAGGCCGTCCCCGGGGGCGGCCGGACCACCCTCCCTAGGCGCCGCTGGAGCACAAACGGCGGACACGCACTCGGGTAACTGATGCCGACGCAACGGTCGAAGAGGTCTCGCATCGCGCTCGTTTCTGCCACGATGCCGATTGGGCGGGGCCCAGAGCAGCCGGACGACCGACTGCCCTCCCGTCGGACCGAATCGCCTAAGACCAGTGGGAGAGTCACGGTGTACTTCGCCGCACTGCTCGCGCGCACCGAAGACGGGTGGGAAGCGAGCGATACGGAGCTCGACGACGTGGAGACCCTGTCCGACCTGACGGATCTGGCCCATGAGGCCTCGGTGGACGAGGACACGGTCCTGGTCTACATCGAGCAGGAGGACGCCTGGTTCGGCGTCGTCCGGGTGGACGGTGAGGAGGACCCCCGTATCTACGTGTCGGACGCGTCCGCCGCCGCCCGCTCCTCGTACGGGGAGATCCTGCTCACCGACGAACTGCTCGGCCGTGAACCGGGGGCCGAGGACGAGATCGCCGCACTCGAGGAACTCGTCGACCTCGACGGTACGGAGGGCGACGAGCCCGACGAGACCCCGTCCGATGCCGGCAGCGCCCGCGACGCCGTCACCGAAACCGACCTGGACCACGACCCCGACGCCGTACCGGCGGGGCCGCTCGGCGATCTCGGGCTCCTCGCGGACCTCGGGCTGTCCGAGAAGGATCTGCTGACCCTGCGCACCGACGCACTCGTGGAGATCGCGGACGCGCTCGGGGCATCCGAGGTCCTGGAGTCCGTCCGTTAGGGTCCGCGGGTGACCGCTCCACCACCCACTCCCTCCTCACCGCCTCCCCCCGACCCCGTTCGGGACCCGTGGCAGGCACCCATGCGCCAGGCCCTCGACGAGGCCGCGCAGGCGGCGTCGGCCGGCGATGTGCCGGTCGGCGCCGTCGTGCTGGGCCCGGACGGCGCCCTGCTCGCCACGGGCCACAACGAGCGCGAGGCGTCCCACGACCCGACGGCGCACGCCGAGGTGCTCGCCCTGCGCCGTGCCGCCGCCGCCCTCGGATCCTGGCGGCTGACCGGCTGCACCCTGGTCGTCACCCTGGAGCCCTGCACGATGTGCGCGGGCGCGCTCGTCCAGTCCCGGGTCGCCCGGGTGGTCTACGGGGCCCGGGACGAGAAGGCCGGCGCGGCGGGTTCGCTCTGGGACGTCGTACGCGACCGCAGGCTGAACCATCGGCCCGAGGTGATCCACGGCGTCCTGGAGGACCTCTGCGCGGACCTGCTGACGGCGTTCTTCCGGGAACGCTGAGGGCACCCGGAGGGCGCTGGCGGCCCTCTCCGGGAATCGGATTTCGGACCAGGGGCCGGCATGGTCTAAGCTCTCTCTCGGTAGCGTGTCCGAGCGGCCGAAGGAGCTCGCCTCGAAAGCGAGTGTGGGGAAACTCACCGAGGGTTCAAATCCCTCCGCTACCGCAGCGAGATGAAGGGACCGACCCGTCAGGGTCGGTCCCTTCACTGCGTTCCGGGCGGCTTTCGGGGCCTTCACCCCACACCAAAATAATTTTGCAGGCTGTGCATCTTTGCCTACTATGCACGTTGTGCCGAAGACGAGGACATCCGCACCCGGGCTTCGGGAGCGCAAGAAGCAGGCCACGCGCAGGGCCCTTGCCGAGGCCGCCGTGCGGCTCGCCGCCGAGCACGGGGTCGAGAACGTCACCGTCGAGGCCATCAGCGAGGCCGCAGGCGTCTCACCGCGTACGTTCTTCAACTACTTCCCCAGCCACGACGACGCGTTCGTCCTGGTCGACGACGAGGTGGGCGAGCGGATCAGGGAGTCCGTGCGCCGCGCTCCCGCCGACCGGCCGCCGCTCGACGTCGTGCGCGAGGCCCTCGTCACCGAGCTGGACGGGTTCGAGGCCCGTCAGGAGCTGTGGGCCCTCCAGTCCAAGGTGCTCCAGCGGTCACCGCACCTCATCCACCGCGGTCTCAAGGCCCACGTGGCCGAGGAACGGGCTCTGGCCGTCGCCATCACCGACTGGCTCGACGCCACGCGGCCGGGCACGGAGGGGCCCTCCGGCACCGATCTCTTCGCCCGCCTGCTCGCCGCCGTCACCCAGACCGCCCTGCGGGTCGCCATCGAGCACTGGTGCGACCACCCCGGCGAGAACGTACTCGCGAACACCTTCCAGGAGGTCTTCGCCCAGCTGGCGCAAGGCCTCCCGCGGCCGTCGGCGTAGTCCGTCCGGCCTCCGGTGAGCCCCACGCGCCACCGATCCTGCTCAGCCACAGAACCGAAGAAGGACACCGTGACCGCAACCGAGGCGCCCGAGCAGGCGCCCACCTCCATGTCCAACCGTCAGATACTGCAGGCGATGTCCGGCCTGATGGCGGGCATGTTCGTCGCCATCCTCGCGGGCACGGTCGTCGCCAACGCCCTGCCGAGGATCATCGCCGACCTCGGTGCGAGCCAGTCCTCGTACACCTGGGTCGTGACCTCCGAACTGCTCGCGATGACGGCCACCGTGCCGCTCTGGGGCAAGCTCGCCGACCTGTTCAACCAGAAGCTGCTGCTCCAGCTCTCACTCGGTCTGTTCGTGGTCGGTTCCCTCGTGGCCGGCTTCTCCCAGGACGTCGTGACCCTGATCATCAGCCGCGTCATCCAGGGCATCGGCGCCGGTGGTCTGACGGCGCTGGCCCAGATCGTGATGGCCGCCATCATCCCGCCCCGCCGGCTCGGCAAGTACGCGGGCATCTTCGGCGCGGTGTTCGCCGTGGGCACGGTCGCCGGACCGCTGATCGGCGGTGTCCTCGTGGACACCTCCTGGCTCGGCTGGCGCTGGTGCTTCTTCATCGGTGTGCCGTTCGCACTGGCCGGGATCGTGCTGCTGCAGCGCACCCTGAAGCTGCCGACCGTGCGCCGTCAGGTCAGGATCGACTGGCTGGGCGCCTTCCTGATCGTCGCCGGTGTCTGCGCGCTGCTGATCTGGACGTCGCTCGCGGGCAACAGCTTCGACTGGGCGTCCTGGCAGACGGCCGCACTGGTCACCACCGGAGTGGTGTTCCTGGTGGCGGCGGTCTTCGTCGAGTCCAGGGCCGCGGAGCCGATCATCCCGCTGGACATCTTCCGCAACCGCACGGTGTCGCTCACGACCCTGGCGAGCTTCTTCGTCGGTATCGCGATGTTCGCCGGGACCGTGTTCCTCTCCCAGTACTTCCAGATCTCGCTGGGCAAGTCCCCGACCGTCGCGGGCCTCATGAGCCTCCCGCTCATCGGTGGTCTGCTGGTCTCCTCGACCGTCGCCGGGCAGATCATCTCCGCCACCGGCAAGTGGAAGATCTACCTCGTCGCTGGCGGCGTCGTCATGACGGCCGGCCTCGGCCTGCTCTCGACCATCGACGCGGACACGCACTTCGGCCTGCTCAGCGTCTACATGGCCTTCATGGGCATCGGCGTCGGCATGCTGATGCAGAACCTCGTGCTCGCCGCGCAGAACGACGTCCCGGCGCACGAGCTGGGCGCGGCGACCTCGGTGCTGTCCTTCTTCCGCAGCCTCGGCGGCACCATCGGCACCAGCGTGCTCGGCGCGATCCTCGCCAACCGGGTGGCCAGCGAGATGACCAAGGGGCTCGCGGAGAACGGCATCCCGGCGACCGGCGGCGGACACAGCAGTGCCGTGCCCGACATGACCACGCTGCCCGAGCCGTTGAAGAACATCGTCGAGCACGCCTACGGCGTCGCGACCGGCGACCTCTTCCTCATCGCCACCCCGTTCGCCTTCCTCGGACTCGTCGCGGTGCTCTTCATCAAGGAGAAGCCCCTCAAGACGACGAGCGGCATGGAACGCCTGGCCGCCGAGGACGCCGCGGTGGTCACCGCCGCCACCGTCCCGGCGCCCCGCGACGGTTCCGCCCCCGGCACGGTCGGCCTGAAGAAGGACTGACCCGGACGGATGGCACGAAGGGCCCGGCGCTGTGCGCCGGGCCCTTCGTACGTGAGGTCGGGGGAAGCGGCATCGGGGGGACAAGCCGCTTCCCCCGGTGAGAACGGGGACCGGAGGTCTCCGCCGCGGTCAGGGGGGAAGCACGCGGTGGGAACCTCGTGGAGGTCCCGTTCCTGGGTCCGCGCATTCCTGCCGGTACGGCGGACCCACTGCCCATACTCCCTCCTGCCGTAAGCCGCGCCTGCCGACAAAGGACCCGAATCGACGGGTCCTTGGACCCTAAAAGCCACATCAGTGATCGCGAACGGCCAGCGGATACGGCCGTTCGTGCGGCTAGAATCACCCGACTGCACAGGTGATCGAAGGGGAGGGGCGGGGCTGTGGTGCAAGCGAGGAAGATCGCGCTCTACATGATTGTGGTCTTCGTGCTGTACACGATCATCACCTCTCCGGAGCGGAGCGCCGACCTCGTTCAAATAGGGTTCGAGGGTGTTTCGAGCGCCGCCCAGGGCGTCGGAGACTTCATGTCCGAGCTCGTGAAGTAGGAGAACCACCATGATCCGCCACCTGGTCCTGTTCAAGCTGAACGACGGCGTCGAGCGGGACGACCCGCGGGTCGTCGCGGGCGCGGAGGCCTTCCGGGAGCTGGGCGGGAAGATCCCCGAGCTGGAGTTCTGGGAGTGCGCCTGGAACATCACCGACCGGCCGATCGCCTACGACTTCGCCATCAACTCGGCGGTGGCCGACGAGGACGCGCTCCTGCGGTACATCGAGCACCCCGACCACCAGGCCGCGGCCGGACAGTGGCGCGCGTTCGCCACTTGGGTGATCGCCGACTACCCCTTCTGACTCTTTCGGATCTCCGGCCCCACCGGCCCCTCCCCGTGCGGGGAGGGGCTTTTCGTCATGTTTAAACCCCAACACCCCCAACACGGATCCATGCGGTGCTTGCACACAGTGGACATGTCTTGTGATGCTATGACCGCTTTTGACGGATGAGTTGACCGTAGTTGACCGCAAAGGGGTGGCGACACCGTGCCGGCCAGTACAGCGCCTCAAGTCCCGCCCCAGAACGTCCAGACGGACGACATCCAGACCGAGACCCCCGACCCCGCCGCGCCCGCCAGGACCCGGGGCGCCGACACCCGGGCACTGACCCAGGTCCTGTTCGGCCGCCTCAAGGGCCTCGAACCCGGCACCACGGAGCACCACAGGGTGCGCACCGCGCTGATCGAGGCGAACCTGCCGCTCGTACGCTACGCGGCGGCCCGTTTCCGCAGCCGCAACGAGCCGATGGAGGACGTGGTCCAGGTCGGCACCATCGGCCTGATCAACGCCATCGACCGCTTCGACCCGGAACGCGGCGTCCAGTTCCCCACGTTCGCCATGCCCACGGTGGTCGGCGAGATCAAGCGCTACTTCCGGGACAACGTACGGACCGTGCACGTGCCGCGGCGGCTGCACGAGCTCTGGGTCCAGGTCACCGGCGCCACCGAGGACCTGACGACCGCTCACGGCCGCTCGCCGACCACGGGGGAGATCGCCGAGCGCCTGAAGATCTCCGAGGACGAGGTCCTCGCCTGCATCGAGGCCGGCCGCTCGTACCACGCGACCTCGCTGGAAGCCGCCCAGGAGGGCGACGGGCTGCCCGGACTGCTGGACCGGCTCGGCTACGAGGACCCGGCCCTCGCCGGGGTCGAACACCGCGACCTGGTGCGGCACCTGCTCGTACAGCTGCCCGAGCGCGAGCAGCGGATCCTGCTGCTGCGCTACTACAACAACCTGACGCAGTCGCAGATCAGTGCCGAACTGGGCGTCTCCCAGATGCATGTGTCAAGGCTTCTGGCCAGAAGTTTCGCCCGTCTGCGATCAGCAAACAGGATCGAAGCGTAGTCAGAACGGGTAGACCCCACGAGGGCCGGATCCGGGGGCGTAAAAGCCGCACACCCCCTGTTTCCTGCACGGTTTCGCCGCTGACTTGTCGACATGTCACTACAGCGTGTTGCCGACATGTGACATTCTGCTGGAACCGCGTTTGCCGCAGCTCCACCTCCGGTATTCAGGTGGAGGCTGCGTTCCTCCGATGGTCGTGGCCACCGCGACCGTCCGCGACCTCAAGGGGGTGGCATGTCCACAGAACAGGGCAGCTCGAAGGTGCTCACGCTCACGAAGAGCGTGCCGGCACCCGCCGTGCTCACCAGCTCGCCGGAAGCCATCGACACCCGCACCCTGTCCCGCTCCCTGTTCCTGCGGCTCGCCGCACTGGGCCCCGCCTCGGGTCCCGACGGAACGGACAGCCCCGAGCGGGCCTATGTGCGGGACACACTCATCGAGCTCAACCTCCCGCTGGTGCGGTACGCGGCGGCACGGTTCCGGAGCCGTAACGAACCCATGGAGGACATCGTCCAGGTCGGGACGATCGGCCTGATCAAGGCGATCGACCGCTTCGACTGCGAACGGGGCGTGGAGTTCCCGACGTTCGCGATGCCGACCGTCGTGGGGGAGATCAAGCGCTTCTTCCGCGACACCTCGTGGTCCGTGCGGGTGCCGCGCCGGCTCCAGGAGCTGCGGCTCGCCCTCACCAAGACCAGCGACGAGCTCGCCCAGAAGCTCGACCGTTCGCCGACGGTGCCGGAGCTGGCCAAGGCGCTCGGGGTCTCCGAGGAGGACGTGGTCGACGGCCTGGCCGTGGGCAACGCCTACACGGCCTCGTCCCTGGACTCCCCGTCCCCCGAGGACGACGGCGGCGAGGGCTCGCTGGCGGACCGCCTGGGATACGAGGACGCGGCGCTGGAGGGCGTGGAGTACCGCGAGTCGCTGAAGCCGCTGCTGGCCAAGCTCGCCCCGCGCGAGCGGCAGATCATCATGCTGCGCTTCTTCGCCAACATGACGCAGTCGCAGATCGGCGAGGAGGTCGGCATCTCGCAGATGCACGTCTCCCGGCTGCTGACCCGGACGCTCACCCAGCTCAGGGAGGGGCTCATCGCCGACTGACCCCGTGCGGGGTCCGTACGGACGGCTCACCGAGGCTCACCGGCCGCCGGGGAAGAACGACAGCCTCCCCGGCGGCCTCGCCGTGTCCGGGAGGCCCCTACCGCGCCGGGAAGGCGAACGCTCCCGCGCCGACGGGGCGGCACGGGAGCGGTGCGGGCAGGCGGCGTACACATGACGTGGACGCCGGGGCGGGCCCTCGGACCCCGGACGGGGCGACGGGACCCGCCGGTGACGGGTCGGTCAGCCGAGTGCGAGCCAGGCGACGGCGCCGAGGACGAGGACGACCGCGACGATCGCGAGGATCACCCCGTTCTTCGAGCCGGACGAGGTCGCGGCGGGCTGCGGACCGCGCTGCGGCTCGCCCTCGTCGACGAAGGCGCGGAACATCTGCGTGCTGCCCGCCGGGTCGTGAGTGCCCTCGGGGCCCGGCTGCGGGGCGTGGGGGTTGTGTGCCATGGTCCAGGACCCTAGCGAACCCGGGCCTTCCGCCCAACCCCCGGGCCCCCGGCGGTCGATGCTCCTCCTCCGCCTCCACGCGCCGCCCGGCGGTCCGCCGACGCGTTCCGCACCGCTCCCACGACCCCGGCCAGGGGCCGCGCACCGTGACGGGGAACACAGTCGGCGTGGCCCACCCCCCGTGCGCTGCACGCTTGACCGGGCCCCTACGCAGCCTTTTGCGTTCCTTTACTTCTGCAAGCCCCATTTCGTTTGCCTGCGGCAACCAACTGCTTCTATCGTTGCCCTAAGCAACAAGATGACCTCGCGAGACGTCCTGGAGGGTCAGTGGCAGCACGGAGCCAGTACGAAGAACTGGCCCGGCAGCTCAGCGCCGTCGGAGCCGTCAAACGGGGGCTCGTCCGCATCCTGCCCGCCGAGTGCCCCGGTGGCTCCGCCGGCGTGCTGACGCTGCTGGCCAGGTACGGCGAGATGCGGATCACCCGGCTCGCCGAACTCCTGTCCGTCAACATGTCGGTGACCAGCCGTCATGTGACTCACGCGGTGGAGAGCGGCTGGGTCGAGCGGTTCGCGGACCCGGCGGACAAGCGGTCCCGCATCCTGCGGCTGACCCCCGCGGGCGAGGAACTGCTCGACGAGCTGACCCGGCGGACCACGGAGATGTTCGCCCACAACCTCATCGACTGGTCCGACGAAGACGTCGGACAGCTCAACACGTTGTTGTCCCGGCTGCGCGACAGCTTCTCCTGCCGCGGCTCCGGAGGGTGTCCCCCCGGAAAGCACAGCGGCGACTGCCGCGCCGGGCACGCCGACGACGCACACACCCGTACACCTGTGTAACAGAAGCAAAGACAAGGATTTAAATGGCTACGACCACACCATCCGGTGTGCGGGGCGGCCACGCCAAGCACGGGGCCGTCGAAGCCCCCTCGGGCGCGCCGATGACACACCGGCAGATCATGGAAGCACTGACCGGGCTGCTGCTCGGCATGTTCGTCGCGATCCTGTCGTCCACGGTCGTCTCCAACGCCCTGCCGGAGATCATTTCCGACCTCGGCGGCGGCCAGAGCGCCTACACCTGGGTCGTCACGGCCTCGCTGCTGGCCATGACCGCCACCACCCCGCTGTGGGGCAAGCTCGCTGACCTGTTCAGCAAGAAGCTGCTGGTCCAGATCGCCCTGATCATCTACGTGGGCGGCTCCATAGTCGCCGGCCTGTCGACCAGCAGCGGCATGCTCATCACCTGCCGCGTGGTCCAGGGCATCGGCGTGGGCGGACTCTCCGCCCTCGCCCAGATCGTGATGGCCGCGATGATCTCCCCGCGCGAGCGCGGGCGTTACAGCGGCTACCTCGGCGCGGTCTTCGCCGTCGCCACCGTCGGCGGCCCGCTGCTCGGCGGTGTCATCACCGACACCAGCTGGATGGGCTGGCGCTGGTGCTTCTACGTGGGTGTGCCGTTCGCGGTCATCGCCCTCATCGTGCTCCAGAAGACCCTGAAGCTCCCCGTGGTCAAGCGCGAGGTCAAGGTCGACTGGTCCGGCGCGTTCTTCATCAGCGCCGCGGTCTCGCTGCTGCTGCTCTGGGTGACCTTCGCCGGTGACAAGTACGACTGGATCTCCTGGCAGACCTGGACGATGCTCGCCGGCACCGTCGTCCTCATCGCCCTGTTCCTGCTGATCGAGTCCAAGGCCAGCGAGCCGATCATCCCGCTGCGCCTCTTCCGCAACCGCACGATCACGCTGGCCTCCGCGGCCTCGCTGTTCGTCGGCATCGGAATGTTCGCGGGCACCGTCTTCTTCAGCCAGTACTTCCAGCTGGCGCGGGACAAGTCGCCGACGATGTCCGGCGTCATGACCATCCCGATGATCGCCGGACTGTTCCTGTCCTCGACCGTGTCGGGCCAGATCATCACCAAGACGGGCCGCTGGAAGGCCTGGCTCGTCTCCGGTGGCTTCCTGCTCACCGCGGGCCTCGGACTGCTGGGCACCATCCGGTACGACACCGAGTACTGGCACATCGCGATCTTCATGTTCGTCATGGGCCTCGGCATCGGCATGATGATGCAGAACCTGGTGCTCGCCACGCAGAACCAGGTGGCGCCCTCCGACCTGGGCGCGGCCAGCTCCGTCGTGACGTTCTTCCGTTCCCTCGGTGGTGCGATCGGCGTCTCGGCGCTGGGTGCCGTCCTGGGCAACCGCGTCACCCACTACGTCAAGGACGGCCTCGCCGACCTCGGCCCCGAGGGCGCCGCCTTCGGTCACGGCGGCACGGGCGGCGGGGGCATCCCCGACCTGGACAAGCTCCCCGCTCCGTTCCGCACCGTCATGGAGGTCGCCTACGGCCACGGTGTCGCCGACGTCTTCCTGTACGCCGCGCCCGCCGCGCTGGTCGCCTTCGTCCTGACCCTCTTCATCAAGGAGGTCGCCCTGAAGACGAGGGCGGGCAACGACGACGCCCCGGCCGAGGTGTCCGCCGCGACGGAGTCCGTCGAGGCCACCACCGGCACCGCGCTGCTCGCCGAGGGAACGGCCGGGGTCACCTCGGTCGACACCTCCGACGAGCAGGCCGCCACCGGCACGCCGACCGTCCAGGGAACCCCTGTACGCGGTGTGGTGCGGGGCGCCGAGGGCGCACCCGTCGCCCGTGCGGCCGTCACACTGATCTCGCTGGGCGGCCGGCAGCTCGGGCGCTCCGTCGCCCAGACCGACGGCGGCTACGTGCTGGACGCCCCCGGCTCCGGCAGCTACGTCCTGATCGCCTCCGCCGACGGCTTCCAGCCGCAGGCGTCCACCGTCGTCGTCGGCGACGAGCCGCTGGCCTTCGACATCCTGCTCGCCGGTACGAGCGGTCTCTCCGGGACCGTACGGACCGACGAGGGCAACGCCCCCGTCCAGGGCGCCATGGTCCTCGTGACCGACGTGCGCGGCGACGTGCTGGCCACGGGTGTCTCCGGCGAGGCGGGCGAGTTCACCTTCGGTGAGCTCGTCCCCGGCTCGGTGACCGTCGCCGTCACAGCAGCGGGCTACCGTCCGCTGGCCCTGCCGGTGGAGGTCGGCGGCCAGGGTGTCACCCGGGTCGACGTGACCCTGCGCTCCGGCGCGCTGGTCCGGGGCGTCGTCAGGGCCGGCTCCGGCCGGGCACCGCTGAACGACGCCCGGGTCACGCTGATCGACGCGGCCGGCAACGTGGTCGCCACGTCGACGACCGGGGAGGACGGCGTGTACGCCTTCACCGACCTGGACGCCGGTGAGTACTCCGTGATCGCGACCGGCTACCCGCCGGTGGCCGGCTCGCTGACGGTGAACGGCAGCGGGATCGACGGTCACGACATCGAGCTCGCCCACCCGGGCGAGTAAGAACCGGAAGTTACACAAAGACCCCTGGCGGTACAGCGCTTCGAGCGGAGAGGCTGTGGCCGCCGGCGGAAATGGGCCCCGCGGTGGGATCGGCAGGCAGGGGACGGCCTGCCGATCCCGCCCGGGGCCCGACTCATTGAGTCGCTGCTTCACGAGTGATTTGAGCAAGGAGAGAACACGGGATGGGACTTCGCGCACAGGTACGTACGCGGGACGGCTGGGCGGTCCAGCACGCCGTCGTCACGGTGACCGACATGACGGGCACCCAGGTGCTCCGTGCCGCAGCCGACGAGAACGGGGCCGTCCGCACCGACGATCTCCTCCAGGCCGGCGCGTACACGGTGATCGTCACGGCGGTGGGGTACGCCCCCGCCGCGTCCACCGCACTCGTCACGGCCAGCGGCCGGGTCGAGGCCGGGACCGTCGTCCTGGCCCGGCAGGGCGGCGTGGAGCTGCCGCCTCCGGGCACCTGGTCGCTGGACCCGGTGCACTCCTCGGTGGCCGCCGTCGCCCAGCACCTGGGGATCTCCAGCGTGCACGGCCGCTTCACCGAGTTCGGCGGCCGCATCGAGATCGCCGAGGACGTCCAGCGCTCCCGGGTCGAGGCGTCCATCTCCTCCACCAGCATCGACACGGGCAACGCCATGCGGGACAAGCACCTGCGCTCGGCGGACTTCCTGGACGTCGAGGTCTTCCCGGAGATCACCTACCGGTCCCGTGCGCTGACCCCCGCGGGTCCCGACCGCTGGACGGTCCACGGTGTGCTCACCATGCACGGCATCGCGCGGGACATCGACCTCGACCTCAGCTACCTGGGCACCGGCCCCGACCCGTGGGGCGGGGTGCGCGCGGCCTTCCACGCCACCGCCGAGCTGCGCCGCGAGGACTTCGCCATGAACTACAACCAGGTTCTGCAGGCGGGCATCTCCGCGATCGGCACGACCCTCCGGGTGGAGCTCGACATCCAGGCGGTCCAGGGCGACTCCATCCCCGGATAAGCCCCGCGGGAGGGCCTAGGGTTGCCGGTATGGCACCCAACATCGCGACCAACACCGCCGTGGAGCTCGGGGAACTCCTGGACTTCGTGCGGCCCAGGCACCGGGCGATCCTGCTGACCACCCGGGCCGACGGCCGCCCCCAGGGTTCCCCGCTCACCTGCGGCGTCGACGACGCCGGACGCATCGTCGTCTCGACCTACCCCGAACGGGCCAAGACCCGCAACGCGAAGCGGGACGAGCGGGTCAGCGTGATCGTCCTGTCGGACGACTGGAACGGCCCGTGGGTCCAGGTCGACGGCTCGGCCGAGGTGATCGACTCACCGGATTCGGTCGAGCCGCTCGTCGAGTACTTCCGGAACATCTCCGGGGAGCACCCCGACTGGGACGAGTACCGGGCGGCGATGCTCAAGCAGGGGAAGTCCATCATCCGGATCACCCCGGAGCGCTGGGGCCCGGTCGCCACCGGCGGCTTCCCGGCCCACCTGGCCGGCGGCGGCTGACGCGGCGATGGAACCGCCCCACCCCGGCACGCTCGCCCGCGCCCGCCTGCTCACCTCCCCGTCCGTGGGGCCCGCCGTGGTCCGTGAGCTGGAACGGATCACCGGGCGGCCGGCCGGACCCGGTCACACCACCGGGCCCTTCGTGTACGTGGGCGACACCCTGCCCGAGGCACTGCGGACGCCCGAGCTGCTGTGGTTCCACAGCGTCAACGCGGGCACGGACGCCCTCCTCGCCGCCGGGCCCTGGCCCGAAGGCGCCCTGCTGACCCGGACCGTGGGCCGGATGGGCGAGCGGATCGCCCAGTACACGCTGGCCTGGGTGCTCGCCGAGTGCCAGTCGGTCCCGGAGCACACCGCCCAGCACGCCCGTGCGGAGTGGCGCCGGCTGCCGTCCGAACTCGCCGCCGGCCGGACCGCGGTCATCCACGGCACCGGGCACATCGGTTCCGCGGTCGCGGTCCTGCTGCGGGCCTGCTCCGTGCGCACGGTGGGCGTGTCCCGCACCACCCCCGGGGCCCTGCCGAAGGGCTTCGACCGGGTCGTCACGGCCGGGTCGCGGGAGGAGACCGCGGCGCTGGCGGACGCCCGGTGGGTGGTGTCCACCCTGCCCCTGACCGGCGCGACGGAGGGCTTCTTCGGCGGCGCCAGGTTCGACGCGATGCGGGGCGCCACCTTCGTCAACGTGGGCAGGGGCGCGACCGTCGACACGGCCGCGCTGGAGACGGCGCTGCGCGGCGGGTCGGTGCGCCGGGCCGTCCTCGACGTACTGCCCGAGGAACCGGCGGGTCCGGAGGACCGCGCCTGGCGGCTGCCGCGCACGGTGATCACCTCGCACTCGGCCGGCATCACGGCCGACGAGGACGTCGTCGCCGACTTCGAGGCGTGCTGGGACGCGATCGCGGAGGGGCGTACGCCCGCACTGACCGTGGACACCCGACGCGGTTACTGAGCGGCCCGCCGGTCCCCCACGGGGTTGATCACACCCGGAGAGCGCCCGGCCGGTCTCCGGCGGGGGTCACGCCGGGCGGGACGCGCGGTCGCACATCGCCTCGATGCCCGCGATCAGGAGGTCCAGCGCGAACACGAAGTCCCGCTCGCGCATCTCCTCCACGGTGTTCCCGCCGCGCGCCTCCATCAGGCTCTCGGAAGGCTCCATGGCCCTCTTGATCTCGGGGTCCGCGCGGATCGTGCCCATCACCTGCCGGAAGTACTCGTCCTGGCTGAGGTCCGCCTCCACCGTCCGCTGCACGAAGTGCCCCTCGATGGTGCCGAAGCCGTAGACGAACTGGAAGACGGCCGACATCGCGCCCGTCCGGTTCGCCAGGGGCAGTCCGGTGGCCCGGATGACGTCCTGGACCGCGTACGAGAACAGCATCGAGTGCGGCCCGATGTTCAGGAAGCTGCCGATCAGCGTCGACACCCAGGGGTGGCGCACCAGCATCCGCCGGTAGTTCGTGGCCAGTTCGCGCAGCCGGTCGTGCCAGCCGAGGTCCTCGGTGGCGGCCGGGATCTCGCCGAAGACGGTGTCCAGGGCGAGTTCCAGCAGGTCGTCCTTGGTGTCGACGTACCAGTACAGGGACATCGCCGTGACGTCGAGATCGGCGGCGAGGCGGCGCATGGAGAACTTCGCGAGGCCGTCGGCGTCCAGCAGCCGGACGCTCGCCGCCGTGATCCGGTCCCGGTCGAGACCGGCCGGCTGGTCCGCCTTGCGTGTCCGCGAGGGTGTGCGCCGGTCCAGCCACACACTGACCCGGGATGGGTTCTTCACACGGTCTGCCGCGGACCCCATGGCGCACGCTCCTTGTCTTGCGGTGGCACTCCTGCGTACCGGCACCCCTGTCCGATGCTATGCCCGCCACCTGCGCCTCTCAGTCCGCCTGGGTGCGCTCCGCCCTCCTGAGCAGCGCCCCGGCCAGCAGCCCGCCGGCCAGCACCGCGAGTGCGCCCACCAGTTGGCTGGTCTCCAGGCCGGACGCGAAGGCGTCCGTGATGCGCTCACGCTCGGCCGGTCCGTCGGCGGCGGCGAGCGCCGCGGGCAGTGAGGCCGCACCCACCGCACCCGGTACGAGCGCGGCGAAACGGGAGTTGAGGACGGCGCCGAGCACGGCGACCCCGAGCCCGTTGCCGAACTCCGCGAGCGTGCCGTTCACCCCGGCGCCGACGCCCGCCTTCTCGGGCGGGATGGCGCTCATGATCGCGTTGGCCATCGCGGGCATGGCGAGCGCGACACCGGCTCCCATGACGAGCAGGCCCAGCAGCATGCCGCCGTAGTCCCGTCCGCCGAGCAGCGCGATCGCCGCGAGTCCGGCGGCCAGCAGACTCATGCCCGCCGCGATGACGGCGGGCGTCCCCAGCTTCACCACGAGCCGGGCGCCGAGGCCGGTGAGGTTGAGCGCGACGACGGTGAGGGCGAGCGGAGCCGTCCGCAGCCCGGCCTCGAGCGGCTCGTACCCGAGGACGAACTGCAGGTGCTGGGTGAGCAGGAAGAGTGACCCCGTCATGCCGAAGGCGACCAGGATCGCGCCCGCGACCGCTCCCGTGAACCTCTGGTTGCGGAAGAAGCGCATGTCCAGCATGGGGTGAGGGACATGGAGCTCCCACAGGACGAATCCGGTCAGGACGGCGACCCCGGCGAACGCGGTCAGCAGGACCTGCGCGGAGCCCCAGCCGTGCTCGGGGCCGGAGATGATCGCGTACACGACGGCCGTCATGCCGAGGGTGGAGAGCACCGCCCCGACCAGGTCGGGGCGCTCGCCCCGGGGGTCCCTCGACTCCGGTACGAGCCGGACGACGGCGACGAGTCCGACGACCGCGACGGGGATGTTGACCAGGAAGATCGCGCCCCACCAGAAGTGGTCGAGCATCACCCCGCCGATCAGCGGGCCGGCGGCGAAGCCCAGGGAGCTGACGGTGGACCAGATGCCGATCGCCTTGACCCGCTCGGCGTCGTCGAAGATCTGCACCACGACCGCGAGGGTGGTCGTCATCAGCAGCGCGCCGCCGACGCCCATCCCCGCGCGTGCGGCGATCAGCTGGCCGGAGGACTGCGCGAGTCCGGCCGCCAGTGAGCCGACGCCGAACAGCGCGAGCCCGGCGACCAGCATCTTCTTGCGGCCGTAGCGATCGGCGGAGCTGCCCGCGGTGAGCACGAGACCGGACTGGACGAGCGCGTAGGCGTTGATCATCCACTGCACGTCGGCGGTGGACGCGTGGAGGTCCGCGGTGAGCGAGGGGATCGCCACGTTCAGGACGGTGTTGTCGAGCAGCACGGTGAGCTGGGCGAGGCAGATGACACCGAGGATCAGCCAGCGCCGCGCATGGGCGCCCCCGGGGGCAAGGTCGTTCTGCTCGGCGGCGGTCGCCGTCATACGGGCTCCTGATTCCGGTGCTCTTGTACGGTGTATGGGAATGGCTCACCGCCACCGTAGGGCATTTCCTGTACGCCGTACAACGCTTAACCGGGTGCCGCACCCCGGGACGCGGCAGGGCGGTGGCCCCGGAGCCTCCGCTCCGGGGCCACCGCCCTGTCATCGCCGTTCTGCGGTCGGCCGGTCCGCCCGCCCGGTCTCAGCCCGTCGGCCGCGTGAGGTCGTAGAAGGTCGCGCTTCCCACGGTGACCTCCTCGAAGTTCTCCTGCACCCACGCCGAGATCCGGGACGAGCTGCCCTCGCCACCCATGCCTCCGCCTCCCATGCCGCCGGAGACGAAGTAGTGGATCTCTCCGTCCTCGACGTACTTCTTGAACCGGGCGAGCGTCGGGGACGGGTCGCTGCCGTTGAATCCGCCGATCGCCATCACCGGGTCCCCGGTGGCGAGCTGGTAGCTCGCGGCGTTCTGCGAACCGATGGCCGCGGCGGTCCAGGTGTAGGCGTCGGCGTTCTGCTTCAGGAGCGTCTTCGCCTCGGAGTCGACCGATGCGCCGTCGAGGAGGCCGCCCATCCCGCCGCCTCCGCCGCCCGTGCCGCCTTCACCGGTGCCGCCGCCGGGCATACCGCCCTGCTGGCCACCGGGCATCCGGCCCTGGCCCTGCCCCTGCTGTCCCTGGCCGGGCGTTCCACCGCCGGGGAAGCCGCCGCCCTGGGCGTTGCCCGGCCCGTTGCCCGGGGCCTGACCGCCCTGCGGCATTCCCTGGCCGCCGTCCTGCTGGGCTCCCTGACCGGGCGGCCGGCCGCCGCCCATGCCACCGCCGGGGCCACCCATACCCCCGGCGGACGGGCCCGCGGTGACGATCGAGCCCTGGTGTCCGGTGTTCAGCGTGCTGATCGTGTACGCCGTCGGCCCTGCCAGCGAGGCCGCGAGGCCCAGGCCCACCGCACCCAGCGCGGGCGCCCGGCCGAGCCGGGCCGCGAACAGCAGCCCCACCGCGGCCGCCAGGCCGCCGGCCAGGACGGCCCAGCGCAGCCACGGGACGTAGTCCGGCGTGCGCCCGAGCAGGACGTACGACCAGA
>Ga0164308_10000527_pt1 | contig 20806 bp, 18 predicted proteins | sample Whisoiple_246_MG_FD_109983 | JGI IMG/M metagenome (GOLD analysis project Ga0164308, IMG submission 109983) | Soil microbial communities amended with fresh organic matter from upstate New York, USA - Whitman soil sample_246_MG | ecosystem: Environmental > Terrestrial > Soil > Unclassified >...
GGGAACCGGCGATCGGACCGGGCCGGGAGCCGGCTGCCGGGCACGGCCGGCCGAGGCGGGCACCTGCCCCGGCCGGGGCCGCCGTCTTTCAGCGGAGTCGGGACAGCGCACGCACCAGCGCGTCGACCCCCCGCTCCGCCTTGGACCGTGGGCACCCGACATTGAGCCGGACCCGACCGGGCGAGCCGTAGGCAGATCCCGGCATGACGGCCACCTTCTCCACCTCGACGAGCTCACGCTGCAACGCGTCGTCCTCGACGCCGAGCGGCCGCAGATCGATCCAGGCGAGGTACCCCGCCTGGGGAGGTTCCCAGCCGAGCTGCGGGAACGCCCGCTCCAGGCGGTCGGCGACGGCCTGGAGGTTGCCGGCGAGGTACGCGCGCAAGGCGTCCAGCCAGGGCGCCCCCTCCCGGTACGCGGCGATGTGCCCGACCAGGGACAGCACGGCGGGGGAGGAGAGCCCGTCCGCCTCCTTGAGCTGCCTCAGAAAGGCGTCGCGTGATGCCGGATCGCCGATGATTCCGTAACTACCGGTCAGTGCGGGGATGTTGAACGACTTGGACGCCGACGTGATGACTGCCCACCGGCCTCCGTCCCCGTGCAGGGCCCAGGGGCGATGGACGTGCGGGGCGTGCGCCAGATCCGCGTGGATCTCGTCGCTGATGACGGCGACGTCGTACCGTGCGCACAGCCGCGCCATCCGGTCCAGCTCGTCCGCGGACCAGACCCTGCCCGTCGGATTGTGGGGAGAACACAGCAGCAGTACCGCCGTGTCGGGAAGCGCCAGCAGCCGCTCCAGCTCCGCCCAGTCGTCGAGCGGGCACGACCGGAGCCGGCGTCCGTGGGCCGCCACGGTCGTGGGGAACGCGTCGTACATGGGGGTGTGGGCCACCACACCGTCGCCGGGCTCCGACCACAGCCGGAGCAGCTGCGACAGCTGGTAGACGACGGAGGGCGCGTAGACGACCGACCCGGGGTCTACGGCCGTCGCGTGCCGTGTCGCGTACCAGTGGACGATCGCCGAGAGGAAGTCGTCCTGGCGCCACCGCGAGTAGCCCAGCACGCCGTGGTCCAGGCGGCCCCGGAGCGCGGCCATGACCTCCGGGGCGGTCTCGAAGTCCATGTCGGAGATGGTGAACGGCAGCAGGTCCGGTACTCCGAAGCGGTCCTCGACGTAGTCCCACTGCGTGCACCAGGTGCCGCGACGGTCCACGGGGACACCGAAGCCGTAGGGGTCGGCCGGGGCGGTACCCGCGGGAAGGGGGGAGGACATGGTCAGCCCACCGGGATCATGGTGGCGATGGCGTCCTTCACCGACTGGACCTGAGGTCCGATGACGACCTGCACGGTGTGGCCGTCGAGCTTGATCACGCCCACCGCTCCCAGCTTCTTCAGCCGTGCCCCGTCCACCAGTTCCGCGTCCTCGACGGTCATGCGCAGACGCGTGATGCAGTTGTCCAGGGACCTGATGTTGGCGGCGCCCCCGATCGCGTCGAGGATGGCCACGGCGTCGTACTTCCCGGCGACCAGCTCGCGGGCAGGTGCCTTCTCCGCGTCCGGGGCGGGGCCCTCCTCGTCCCCGGCGTCCTGCTCGGGCTCCTGGTCACGGCCGGGAGTTCTGAGGTCGAATCGCCTGATCGCCCAGCGGAAAAGGAAGTAGTACACGGCGAACCACACGGCGGCGATCACCGGCACCAGGTACCACTTGGTCGACGAACCCTGGAGAACGCCGAAGACCAGCCAGTCGATCACGTTGCCGTCGGTGTTCCCGATGAAGACGCCGAGCACGGCCGCCGTGAGGAAGCCGAGCCCCACCAGCACCGCGTGGACGGCGTACAGCCACGGCGCGACGAACAGGAACAGGAACTCCAGCGGTTCCGTGATGCCGCCGACCACGCAGGCCACCACACCCGAGACGAGCAGAGCCTTGATCTCCGGGCGCATCCTCCTGTTCGCGCAGTGGTACATCGCGAGCGCCGCCCCGGGCAGACCGCCCAGGTAGGCCGCCATCTTGCCCTGGGAGAGGAAGTGCGTCGCGTCGGTCACGGCGGCGTTCGGCGCGCCCGCGCAGTCGAGGTGCGCGTAGAACATGTTCAGGGCGCCGGAGACGTTGTCCCCGCAGACGGCGCCCGAACCACCGACGTCGGTGAAGCGGAACATGGCCACGAGGATGTGGTGCAGCCCGATCGGCCGCAGCAGTACCTCCCCCATGCCGAAGAAGAACGGCCCGAAGACCCCGGTGTGCCCGATGCCCCGGCCCACGGCCGTGATCCAGCCGTTGAAGGCCGGCCACACCAGCGGAATGAGCAGACCGAGCACGCTGAGGACGAGGGCGGAGATGATCGGGACGAAGCGCAGCCCCCCGAAGAAGGCCAGGGCGTCAGGCATGCGCTGCGTACGAAAGCGCTGGTGGAGAAGGCTGACAACGATGCCAACGGCCACGGCTCCGAGGAGTCCCGTATCGATGGACTGGACACCGAGCACGTCGGCTATGCCGTAGTGCTCGATCGCTTTCTCGTCCTCGAGGTCGACACCCCGGGCGGTGAGGTAGAAGTTCACCGCGAGGTTCATGGCGGCGAAGCCGACGAAACCCGAGAACGCGGCCACCCCCTTGTCCTCCCGGGCGAGGCCGAGCGGAATCGCCATCGCGAAGAGGACGGGCAGGAACGTGAAGGCGACCAGTCCCGTGTTGGCCATCCAGGTGAATACGAGGTGGAAGCCCTCGGCCTTCAGGAAGGGCAGGCCGTCGGTGACGGCCTCGCTGGAGAGCGAGGAGCCGATGCCCAGCATGATGCCGCAGAACGCGAGCAGGGCCACCGGGAGCATGAACGTCTTGCCGAGTCCCTGGAGGAATTCCCAGAGCGCGGCTTTGGTCTTCTGCATGTGTTCCGAACTTTCGAGCATGGGGGGACGGACCCGGGCGCTCGCCGTGGCGACGCGTGGACCCACGGGTGATCGAAGTGGCGGGGGGCAGGACGAGGAGGTGGGTCGTCCTCCCGCGGCGCACCCGGGGATTGCCCGATGAGCGGCGCCGGACAGGGCTGCTCCGCCGCAGGGATCACATCACAGCAGGTCGGCGGCTGTCCATGGGTACCGGAGCGCGAACCGGACCCGGTGCGGAGGCGCTGACGCACGCGGTGAAGGGACCGTCGCCTGCCGTGACGTACGCCACCCGGCTGTATGCATGCCGGGTGTTTGCCGCCGCGCCGGTGGGTAAGGGGCCCAGTGATCGCCGGACTCGACAATCCGGTGCATAGTCTGCAGAAACTGCCGAATCAGGAGGTTCGATGTCCTCGAAGCGACGTCGTAAGAAGAAGGCCCGCCGCAAGAACGGCGCGAACCACGGCAGCCGTCCTCAGAGCTGAGAACGTGCCGGTGTGTCCCGGGGGGTGGCGTGAGCCGCCCCCCGGACGCGTTCCCGGAGGCCGGTGACAAGGGGCTGGATCGTGGAGCGAGGCGGCGCCGGTCCGGAACCGGGACCACGAACACTGCGCATCCCTCGCATCCCGCCCGATGCCGCCCTGGTCAGGCCAGCAGCTGATTGCGGTGGGACGCGCGGCGGGCGGCCGCGAGCAGGGCGTGGATCTGCGGTCCCGCCTGGTCGAGACGGGCCACGGGCTTCGCGAACGGCAGCCGCACATCGCGGTGCGTGCCGGGGTACTCCAGCCGCAGGGTCACGCCGTAACGGTCCATCGCCAGCGGGAGGACGCGCGTCACGCCCTTGTCCGGCTGAGGTTGCGCCAGGCGCAGCAGCAGGGGGACGAGTTCGCCGTGTTCGTCCACGAGATGGGTCAGCATCGCCGCCTCGCTGGTGGCGATCGGGTCGGGCGCCGTCTCCTGGAGCGTCTCCAGCGTGACGAAGGAGCGACCCCTGTGGTCCTCGAAGACCGCCTGGCCGAACTCCATGCAGGTGCTCTCCGTGGCTTCCGTGCTGTACGGGGCCGACAGCAGGCCCGTGACCGTGACGCGGGCGCGCGTGCGCTCGCGCACGGGGGTCGGCGCGATGTCCGTGAACTCCAGCCGGACGGGGATGCGTTCGTCCGACGGGGCGGCGCCGGGCTCGGACGGTTCGTGCAGATGGATGTGGCCGATCGCGGCCGTCCCGTCGAGCCGGTGTACCTCGACGGGTTCGAGCCCGTCGCTCACCACCGTCATCGAGTGGGCCGCGGTCAGGATCGCCAGCACGCGTTCGGCGGGGGTGGGCTGGGTGACGCGGGAGTGGGGAAGGCGCATCCAATTTCTCCAGAGGAGCGGGCGGGGAGACCTCATTACCGTTACTTAGGTATGCCTAACCTAACCCATTAGGAGGGTTCGGGGTAGTGCGGCACCCCGCCCGACGGATGTTCGAGGTGTCCCTCCGTCAGTTCCCGCAGTCGCCCGTTCGTGCCCTTCGCTCGGGCCGGGGAGTGCCGTCGGTCCGCGGACCCCCGGACGGGACGGCGGCGCGACCCCGTCCGGGGCCGGTCACGTGCGGGCGGAGTACGGCAGCAGCGCCATCTCCCGGGCGTTCTTGACGGCGGTGGCGACCTGGCGCTGCTGCCGCGCGGTGATCCGGGTGACCCTGCGGCTGCGGATCTTCCCGCGGTCCGAGACGAACTTCCGCAGCAGATCGGTGTCCTTGTAGTCGACGTAGGTGATTCCGGCGGTGTCCAGAGGGTTGGGGCGGGCCTTGGGCGGGCTCTCCTGGCGGCGTGGCATCGGTGCTCTCCTCGGAGGAGGTGGGTCGGTGGTCAGTGGATCGGGTCGAGCAGGGGGCCGAAGGCGGTCGGCAGCCTCTTCCACGCCTCGCTTCCGGCCCGGTACTCGGCGTCGGTGAGCAGGCAGGAATCGAGCAGTGCGGTGAGGCCTCGCCGGTCGAGGGCGGGGGAGACGAACACCAGGTGCTGGCAGCGGTCCCCGACCTCGGGGTGCCAGTCGAGTGCGGCGGCGGCGCGGCGGAACGGCGGGACCATGTCCCAGGCGGCGTCCGGCAGTGACGCGAGCCAGGGGCCGGTGCCCTCGACGCAGAGTGCCCCGCCCGCGGCATCCCAGGACAACAGGGTGTCAGGCCGGTCGGCGAGCCAGAAGCGGCCGCGGCTGCGGGCGGCGGCGCAGCTCAGGTCCTCCAGCGCGTCGAAGAGGCGCCCGGGGTGGAAGGGGCGGTGAGCCCGCCATACCAGGGTGCTGACACCGGCCTCCTCCGCCTCCTGGGGAAGGAGGGCGCAGGAGGGGTGCTGGGCGGCGCCGGCCGCCTCCACGTCGAAGCCGGCCAGGGCGAGTTCGGCGAGGGCCTCCGAACCGGCCGGGACCCGGGGCGCGGTCGGGTGCAACTGCCGTACGAGCGCCCGGTCCTGGTCGTCGGCGTCCGGGCTGTCGACGAGGGCGACGACGGAGGCGTACTCCAGCTGGCGGGCCCAGGTGTCGCCGACCGTGCGCTGATCGGTCGGCGCCGCCGCCAGCCCCGCCTCCGCCAGGTCGTCGCCGTTGCTCAGGCAGGGCAGGACGAGTGCGGGGTCGACGGCGGCGATCACGCCGGTCACCTCCGCCCACCCGTGGCCGTGAGCGGCGATGACCTCGGCCATCGACCTCGGCTCGACGGAGTCCCAGAGTTCGACGACGGCGAGCCCGGTGAGGCCTCCGGCCGCGAGCCGTTCGAGTTCGGGGAGCAGATCCTCCCTCAGGGCGCAGCACGCGCAGTCGTTCACGAGGGGTGTCTCGCCCCGCGCCAGTTCGCCGGAGGCGTCGCGGACCGTCCGCAGGACGATGCCGCCGCCCGCGGTGCTCAGGTCGTGGTGCAGCGCGACGCTTCGGGGCACCTGGCGGAGCAGCCCTTCGACCACCTCGCGGCGGGCGTCGGAGTGAAGCCCGCCGACGAGGACCACGGGCAGCGTGCGGGTGTGCTCCATCACCGTTCCTCGCGACGGCCGTAGCGGCGTTCGAACCGTTCCACGCGTCCTGCCGTGTCCAGGACGCGTGCGGTGCCAGTGTAGAAGGGGTGGCTCGCGGACGAGATCTCGACGTCCACCACCGGGTAGGTGCGGCCGTCCTCCCACTCGACGGTGCGCTCACCGCGGAGCGTGGAGCGCGTGAGGAAGGCGTGGCCGGCGGCCTTGTCGCGGAACACGACGGGTCCGTACGCGGGGTGGATTCCTGGCTTCATGGTGCGTTCCTCCTGGATCGGGGCGGTGCGGACGGAGCGGGGGTCAGCGCTCCTCGCGGAAGTCGACGTGGCGACGTACGAGCGGATCGAACTTGCGCAGTACCAGGCGGTCGGGATCGTTCCGCCGGTTCTTGCGGGTGACGTAGGTGTAGCCCGTTCCCGCGGTGGAGCGGAGCTTGATGATCGGGCGTACTTCGTTGCGGGCCATGCCGCTACTATATGGCAATGGTTTCCATTTTCAATACGGGGGCCAGAAGTCGACGAGAGGCAGGTACTTCCATGTCCGCCCATTGCCAACTGACCGGCTCCCGGCCGGGATTCGGCAACAAGATCTCCCACTCCCACCGGCGCACCCCGCGCCGGTTCGACCCGAACGTGCAGCGCAAGCGCTACTGGCTGCCCGGTGAGGGCAGGTATGTGCGGCTGACACTCAGCGCCAGGGCCGTCAGGACGATCGACGCCATCGGCATCGAGGCGGCGGTGGCGCGCATCAGGGCGCGAGGGGTGAAGGTCTGATGGCGAAGAAGAGCAAGATCGCGCAGAACGAGAAGCGCAGGGTGACGGTCGCGCGGTACGCGGCGCGGCGCGCGGAGCTGAAGGAGATCATGCGCAACCCGCGCACGGAGGAGCGGGAACGGCGGTCGGCCGCCGAGGAGTTGCGGCGCCAGCCGCGCGACGCCAGTGCCACGCGCGTCCGCAACAGGGATGCCGTGGACGGGCGGCCCCGAGGGCATCTGCGGAAGTTCGGGCTCTCCCGGGTCCGGATGCGCGAGCAGGCGCACGCCGGTCTTCTGCCGGGCGTGACCAAGTCGTCCTGGTGACCGCCCGCTTCCGGGCGGAGGGGGGCGCGGCCTCCGGCTGACGCACTCTCGGTGCGCGGATGTCAGGTGTGCGGTGGCGGCGGGATCCCGGGGCTCGGGTGCTCCCGGGGTCCCGTGCCGCTCGCTGCCCCGTCCCCCGGTGGGGGCGGGGCGGCGGTGTCCCGTTATTTGAGGGCGGCGTACCGGCCGGCAAGCGCGTGGAACGCCTCCTTCGGTTCCCACGGCAGGTCCGGGTAGGCGCGCGCTGGCGAGGGGATGCCGTGCTTCTCGTCGAGGAGCTTGACGATGCTGTAGGAGGCCATGTCCAGATCCGGGCCGCCCTGTGTGCGATGGGGGCTGCGGCCGGCGATGAAGCTGAACCAGAAGACGGAGTCGACACCCTCCTCGTCGAAGACGGGCATGAGGTCGTCGATGTAGCGGACCTGCTCGCCCTCGTCGCGCACGAGGCCGGACTTGAGTGTGACGCCGTCCGGCTCCATGGCCACGTACCACCCTGCGCCGCCGTAGTCGCCAGCCCCGCGGAACGTGCAGCAGCCGACCTCCAGGATCGCCACGGGCTTGCCGTGGGCGAACTCCCTGCGCAGGTCCTCGCGGTAGGTGGCGGCGTTGCGCAGACCGCGGAAGGCGTCGAGGCCCACGATGTCGAACGGGCTCCAGTCCACGCCGTCCAGGGGGTTGGAGGCGTAGGTCACGAGGCCTCCGAAGGCGGGTCGTACCGCATCGACGACCTCGCCGAGAAAGGCGTTCACCCGGTCGGGGACGCCTTGGAGGGCCGCCTCCCGGCCGGGGCCGGCGAGGACAGGGACGCGTTCCGCGAACGTGTCGCCCGGCAGGTATCCCCGGGCGAAGAGACTCAGCTCGCAGCCCGTGACGAGGACGACGTCCGCGCCGTCCTGGCGGAGTCGTTCGGCCCGCTCGGCGCAGTCCACGAAGAAGGGCAGCATCTGCCGGTTCGTCATCTCGCAGGGGAACGGTGAGTACCAGACCCGCAGTCCGGCTGCCGCCGCGCACCGCGCGGCCACGTCGATCCGGTCGGGATCGTCGCCGACGACACGGATCGCGTTGCAGTGCAGGTCCTCGGCGATGATCCGTATCTCCTGTTCGACGACGCCGGGGTCGAAGGTGGGCCGGGAGTGCGTGCCGAGCACGAACATGCCCGTGTCGTAGTGAATGCCCTTGCCGCGCATACCGATGCCTCCGATAAGAGTCACTGTGTATCTTAGGTTACGGCTTAAGATACACGTCGTGTCCAACGAGCCGGTACGCAAGCGCCGTCGAGGAGGCGAGCTGGAAGCCGCGCTCCTCGACGCGGCCTGGGACGAACTCGTCACCCGGGGCTATGAAGAGCTGACCTATGAGGCGGTGGCCTCCCGCGCCGGCACCAGTCGCGCCGTGCTCTACCGCCGCTGGCCGACGAAGCGGGAACTCGCCCTGGCCGCTCTGCGGCGGAAGGCGCCCCCCGTGCCGGACGATCCGCCCGACACCGGGGAACTGCGCGGCGACGTGCTCGCCCTGCTGGGTTTCGTCGTCCGGCAGATGGCCGGCCTCGCGCCCGTTCGGCAGGTGCTCGCCGCCGAGCACGGACGGGACACGGACCTGTCGGCGTACCTGGCCTCCCGCAACCGGGGCCCGGGTGGTGACTGGATGCGTACGGTCCTGGAGCGGGCCGCCGGTCGCGGCGAGATCGACCCGTCCGTCCGCCTCCCCGACCGGCTGGTCGGGCTCCCGGTCGTCCTGGTCCTGCACGACCTCCTCATGGTCCACCGCACGCCTTCCGAAGCGGATCTGGAGGAAGTGGTGGACCTGCTCTTCCTCCCTCTCGTCATGCGCGGCGCCGGAGGTGCGGCGGTCGGGCAAGGCCCGGCGTGACGGCCGTGTGACGAGGCCGGGTGTTCCACCGGGCGGACGGCGGACCGCGCCGGTGCGGCGCGGTCCGAAATCGGGAGACTGCTCCGTGCCGGGGGCGCAGATATCGAACGTCCGCATCGCCGACTCCGTCAACGGGGCCGGGATCCCGGCCCACGGAGGAGCCCGGGGCGGCGCGACGCCGACCGACGTCACCATCACCGGTTCGGGCGACGGTGACGTCGTGGTCGAACCCGGATCGCAGTTCGTCGTCCACGGCGGCGCCGGCCGGGCGTCCGCCCGGAGGTGGGGAGGACCGGGCTTCTGGCCCGCACGCCCCGACGGCGTACGGGCCAGGAGTCGCGGTGAGTCCGTGAGGTCCGGCAGGGCGGACCCGCCGGCTCGTTCCACCTCATAGGAGATCGACGAGTCCCCGGTACGGATCGAGCCTCTCGTCCAGCGGGTCCAGGTCCGTCACCAGGATGTCGATCTCGTCCAGGGACAGGCACTTGGCCACGGCGCTGCGGCCCAGCTTCGAGGAGTCGACGGCCAGGACGGTCCGCCGGGAGACGGCCGTCAGCGCGCGTTTCACCGCTGCCTCGTCCGCGGTGAACTCGGTCGACCCGATGGAGTCGTCCAGACACGTCGCGGACAGGAAGCACGTGTGCAGGGCGAACTGCCGGAGCGTCACCTCCGCCAATGGTCCCACCAGGCTTCCGGTGTGCAGGTCCGCGGTCCCGCCCGTGGCGTAGGCCCTGCAGCCAGGCGTTCCCGACAGCTCGTGGAAGGTCTCGAAGCCGGTCGTGACCGCCGTCAGGTCGTTCGCCGGGCGCTCCTTCAGCAGCCGGGCGAGGCTGTGCACGGTCGTCGAACCGTCGAAGCCGACGCCGCCCCTGTCCGGGAGGAGAGGCCGCAGTTTGGCGGCGATCACGTCCTTGGCCGCGGTGGACCGCCCGCGACGGTGGCCGAACGTCCAGGCGTCCACCGGAACGGCTCCGCCACGGACCCGGCGGATCTCGTTCCGCTGCTCCAGCACCCGCAGGTCACGCCGGATGGTCATCGTGCTGACGCCGCAGGCGCGCGCCAGGTCGTCGACGCGGCGCACCCCCTCCCGGAGCGCGGTGACGATCGACGCCCTCCGGTGGTCTCCCTCGGCAGGGTTCTCCTCTGACATCGTCCGTTTTTACCACAGTGAACATCGTGCTCCGCAGGCACTTTCACGCCCGTCCGGGCACGGTTTTCAGCGCCCTCGGGCCATGCGTCGCGCCCGGGCACCGTTCCGGACACGCCGCCCTTGATACGTTTCAGCCCTCTACCGGATGTCCCATCGATGTTCGATATCGCACTGACGAAACATCATGGGGTGCGGCGGCCGGGCAGAGTGCCCCGGTCAGTGCTGCGGCGAGCAGGACTGCGGCGGCGAGCGCTTGCGGTGCATGGGACTTCCCCCTGAGTCGTGCCCCCGTCCCGCGGGGCGGTCGTTCGCTCACCGACGACCCTTCCAGGGACGGGTGCGGAATCAGTGCGGCCCGGCCCCGGATCACCGGTGTGCCCGGCCCTTGCCGAACGGACCGTCGTGTGCGTCAGGAAGGTTCGGAGGTGTCCCTGACGGGGGTGTCCTCGACACGGGAGCCCGGTGCCCCGCGGCCGGGGGCGGCCGGGTTGTGCGCGTGCTGCGGCGGTGCCTCGTCGTCACCGACGCCGGTCTGCGGGACGCGCAGGGCCAGCAGCGCGACGTCGTCACCGCTGGGGTCGATGCGGTCCAGGAGTTCGTCGAGGAAGTCCTCGATGTCGCGGTCGGCCAGGGCCGAGGCATGCCTGCGCAGGGAGTCCAGCCCCGCCTCGATGTCACGCGTGCGGCTCTCGACGAGTCCGTCGGTGTAGAGGAGCAGGGTCGACCGGGGCGGGAGGTCCGCCCGGGCGTCGGGCCATCCGAGTCCCAGGTGCAGGGCCGAGCTCAGACCGAGGAGCGGTCCGTGACCCGCCTCGAGAAAGCTTGTCCGTCCGTCGGCCGTGACCAGGAGGGGTGGAGGGTGACCGGCGTTGACCCATCGGAGCTGCCGGGGGCCGCCCTCCGGTCCCTCGATGCGGGCGAAGACGCAGGTGGCCATCGGGGCGTCGCTGGTATGGGTCATGGCCTCGTCCAGGCGGCGGATGATCAGACTGGGCGGTTCCGTCCGGTCCCAGGCCAGGGCGCGCAGCATGTTGCGGACCTCGGCCATGTGGGCCGCGGCCTTGAGGTCGTGGCCGACGACGTCACCGATGACCATCGTCAGCACACCGTCGCTGAGGAGGAAGGAGTCGTACCAGTCCCCGCCGATCTCGGCGGCGCTCTCGGCGGGCCGGTAGCGGGCCGCCATGGTGAGGTGGTCCACCTGGGGCAGCGGGGTGAGGAGCTGGCGCTGCATGGTCTCGGCCACGTGGCGCTGCTGCTCGAACAGCTCGGCGGCCTCCATGACGAGGCCCGCGCGGCGTGCGAGGTCGGAGAGTACGAAGACCTCGGCCTCCGTGTAGGAGGCCGCCGGGTCGACACGGGCCACGGTCAGGGCGCCGAAGACCTTCCGCCGGGTGTGCAGGGGCACCACGACGGCGCAGCTGCCTCCGAGCCGCTCGAACAGATCGCGGTGGGCGCGGGCCAGTTGGCTGTCCGGCTGCTCCGCGAGGGCCTCCGCGTCCAGCACGACGGGCTCGGCGCTCCGCAGCGCCTGGATCGCCGCGGAGCGGGTGGACTCGGGCAGGGGCGGCAACAGCCCCGTGAGCGCGTCGGCCGCGCGCTGGTCGCCGGAGGTGCGGACCACGACGCGTCGCATCTCGCCCGTCTGCTCCGACGTACGCAGATCGACCGCCGCCCAGTCGCCCATGTCGGGGACGAGCAGCCCTGCCAGCCTGTGCAGCATCTGCGGTGTGTCCGATGCGGAGATGAGGACGGTCGAGACCTCCGCCACCATCGTCAGCCGGGCGGTGAGCCCCTCCAGGGCGGCGAGGTAGGCCGCGGTCTGCTCGGCGGCGTCCCGGTGCAGGCTGAAATCGTGGAAGACGACCACGGCGCCCTCGGAACGTCCTTCGTGCCGCAGCGGAGTCGCCGCCCAGATGACGGGCACCAGGCTGCCGTCCCCGCGCAGGAAGAGTTCGTCGGTCCCCTCGGCCGGGACGTCGCTGTCCAGTACGGCCATCAGTCCGCACTCGCTCCGCGGGACGGTGCCGCCGTCCCGTCGGCGGTGTATCAGATCGTGCAGGTCGTGGCCGAGCATCTGGTCACGCGGCCGCCCGAGCAACTGTGCGGCGCGCGGGTTGCACGCGGTGAGCCGGCCGGTGGTGTCGGTGACGAGCACCCCCGCACCCAGGCTGTCGAACACCGTGCGCATGAAGCCGATCTCCAGCAGGCCGTCCTCGGACCTCATCGGTCGGCCCTCGCCGGTCCCCGGTGCCGGCCGTCTCCGGCAGGACGCCCCGGCGCCGTGTCCCGGGAGGCGGCAGCGGGCGGCTCGAAGCGGACGGGCGGTACCCGGACCGCCGCGGGGACGGCGGTCCGGCAGGTCGTGCGCCCGCCGTGTCCGCCTCGTGATCGGAGCCTGGCCCCCCTTCGCACGGCGAAGGTGGCCGGACGGCTCCCGCGGCACCACAGCATCTGTTCATCATTCATCCGGCACGCCCGTTCCGCCGCTCGGGAGGGACCGGCCGCCGTGAGGTCGGCCGTGATGCCGGGCCGGGACACGGACACGAGGTCCGCGTGCGCGTGGGGCGAGACGCCGGGTGCCGGCCCGGGGCCGGCACCCGGCACGTGCGCCCGGCAGTGCCCTCCGGCCGGGTGGGCCCGCCTACGCCGCGAAGGAGGAGAACATGTCGACGAGTGTCTGCGGTGCCCGGTCGTGGAACAGGGTCTCCTGTCCCCGGGCGGTCTCCAGAGCGGTCCGCTCGCTCCGTGGGAACAGGGCCGCCTCGTACGCGGCCAGGGCGGCCTCGGTGTCTCCCGGATGGGCGGCGAGGGCCTGCCCCAGCTCGGCGCCGTCGATCATGGCGAGGTTGGCTCCCTCCCCGGCGAACGGGGACATCAGGTGCGCGGCGTCGCCGAGCAGGGTGACACCCGGGACGCGCCGCCAGCGATGGCTCACCGGCAGCGCGTGGATGAGCCGGGGGGTCAGCGGACCGTCGGCCTCGGTGATCAGCCTGCGCAGGGCCGGCGCCCAGGAGGCGAACCGCTCCAGCAGCGCGGCCCTGGAGCCCTCCGCATCGGTGAAGTCGACGGTGGACAGCCAGTCCTCCTCGGCGCGCAGCGCCGTGTAGACGTGCAGGCTCCCGTCCGTCTCGCGGTGGGCCAGGAAACCTTTGTGGTCGCCGAGGGCGAAGAACATGCCGCCACCGATCAGCTCGGCGCATTCGGGGTGACGGGCGTCGGCGTCGAGAAGGTCCAGCTCGACGAAGGAGATACCGGTGTAGGCGGGCCGTGCCTCCGAGAGGAGCGGCCGGATCCTCGACCAGGCGCCGTCCGCCCCGACGAGCAGTCCGGTGGTGAAGGTGCTGCCGTCCGCGAGCGTCACGCGATGGCGTCCGCCGCCGAGCGGTTCGGCACCCGTGACCTTGGAGCCCCAGCGGACGGTGCCCTCGGGCAGGGAGTCGAGCAGGAGGTCGCGCAGGTCGCCCCGGTCGATCTCGGGACGCCCGCCGTCACCGTCGTCCTTCTGCTCCAGGAGTACGCGGGCCTGCTTGTCGAGTACACGGAGGGCCTCGCCACCGGGGTGGACCCGGGCCCGGAACCCGTCGTACAGCCCCGCGGCGCGCAGGGCCGCCTGCCCGGTCTCCTCGTGGATGTCGAGCATCCCGCCCTGGGTGCGTGCGTCGCGGCCGGCCTCCAGGTCGAGGACCGCTGCCTCGATTCCGTGGCGGTGGAGGACGCGGGCGAGGACCAGGCCTCCGAGGCCTGCGCCGACGACGGTCACGGGGTGGTGCTGCTTGGGGGTGGTCATGGTGCTGCCTTCGCTCTCTGCCGTTCCGGTGGTGTACGGGGTGCGGTCCCCTGTGCGCGCCGCCTCAGCCGGTGCTCCGGGGGGTGCCGGCCGTCCCGTTGACGACCGCACGGAAGATCCAGGCCAGACGCTGCTGCGGGGTGCCGGAGCTCAGGTCGGCGCCGAGCGCCGCGATGCGCGGGTAGGTCCGGGAGGGCGCCTGCGCCAGCGCCTCGACGAGCGCGTCGTGGTCCTTCTCCGCGTCGGGATCGCCCGAGCGCGCGGACTGCTCGGCGGCCGTGGCGGTGGCCACCTGAAGGAGGACGTCCACCCCCCAGGCCGCCTGCCCGTCGGGCACGCCGCCCTGGTGCAGGAGGGCCAGGATCGTCTCGACCAGGGCCAGGTAGTGCGGTCCGGAGGGCCGGGCGACGAGCGCGGAGTGCGCGAGGCCGGGATGGTCGAACAGGACGCGGGTGTACGACAGGAGCACCTGCGCCAGCCGGTCCCGCCAGTCGCCGTCGCCGGCCGCGGACGCGAGATCGACCTCCCCGAGCAGATCCTCGAGGATCGCGGCGTGCAGTTCGGCCGTTCCGGCGACGTACACGTACAGCGACGCGGGCCCGGTGTCGAGTTCCTGGGCCAGCCGGCGCATGGTGACGCGCTGCAGGCCCTCTGCGGCCATGAGCCGCACCGCGGCGGCGACGATGGCGTCGTGGGTGAGGGCCGGCTTCGCGGGGCGGTCGCGGCGGCTGCGGGGTGAGGGGGTTCGCGGGGTCACCCCTCGACCGTAACGAACATGTTCGTAACGAACAAGTTCGTCGGGTGTCGGCCTCCGGAGCCGGCACCCTCGGACCGTCCCTCTCAGGCGTGGAAGCCGTTGCAGACGACGGGTGTGATCTCCTCGGGTCCGTCCCCCACGTGGTACAGCACCACGGTCCAGTCGCCCGGGTCGTCACCCACGGGCACGGCGTCGACGGTCCGGCCGTCGAGGTGGGCGCGGAAGTCGTCGGGGTACCGGAAGGTGAGGGTTCCGCCGGAGGACCACCGGGAGAAGATGTCGACGGGCCTGCCGGTGAAACCGACGCCTCCGCCCGCGGACCTGGCGGGACGGCCCGTGGCGGGATCGATCCCGTGCGGCGGACGGACACCCACGGCCACGAGGTACGGCGCGGGGCGCTTCCCCTTCCCCGAGTTCCCCGGGCGCAGTTCCACCCGTGCGGTGTCCGAGCCCGTGGTGTGCGAGACGGACGACTGCAGATCCACCGGAAGCGAGCCCGTGGCCAGATCGGAGAGGCCGCAGGAGCCGATGCCCTGGGCCGCCTGCGCGGGATCCTCGGCCAGGGTCCACCGCTCCCGCGCCTTCTCGTCGCTCACGATGTGGTCCGGCGGCCCCGCGGCAGGCGCGGTGGTGACGGGCCGGCCGGAGATCTCCCCGGCCTCCGTCGGCCTCGCCCCGGCCCCACCGTCCGGCGGCCGGTCCGAGAGCAGCCAAGCCGTCGCCGAGGAGGCCAGCACGGCCACGGCCACCGCGAGTCCGAGAGCCCCCCGGCGGCCCCGATGTGCCTTGCGTGCCGGGCGGTCGGGTTCGTCGTACGGGGTGGTACCGGACGGGCCCGCGGCCACGGCCGTCCCGTCGCCCGGGGTGCGTCCGCCCGGGCGCGTGGGGACGACCGCGTCGGCGGGCGACGGGGCGGTCTCCTCGTCGTCCTCCGCAGCTGTGACGCCGGGCCGGGACAGCGCACGGTAGAAGGAGTCCGTCGCGAGCGCGGAATCCACCGCGCAACGCGCGATCACGGCCGCGAGGGCCGGCCGGTCCGCCGGATCCTTGGCGGCGCACTCCCGGATCAGCGTGGCGAGCGAGGGGCGGACGCCGTCCAGGTCGATGTCCTCGTGCACGGCCCGGTAACTCACCGTCGCCGCGTCCCCGGAACCGAAGGGAGGTCTGCCCGTCACCGTGTACGCGAGCGTGGCTCCCAGTGCGAACACGTCGGCGGCGGGGCCCACCTCGTTGCGCAGGACCACCTCGGGGGCGGCGAACCCGGGAGTGCCCGGCGCCGTCCCGTCCCGTGTGAGCACCGTCCGCCCGACCCCCCGCGCGATGCCGAAGTCGATCAGCTGCGGCCCCTGCGGCGACAGGATCACGTTCTGCGGCTTCAGGTCCCGGTGGGTCACCCCGTGCGCGTGGACGGCCGCCAGGCCCTCGGCCAGCGCGGCGAGCAGCTTCAGGGCGCTGTCCGGCGGGAACGGGCCGCCCTCCCGGACCGCCTCGCGCAGGGTGGGACCCGCCACGTACTCGGTCGCCAGCCAGTAGGGCGGGGCGTCGAGCGACGCCTCGATCAGCTGGGCGGTCCAGGCGCTGCGCACGGCCTCCACGGTGGCGGCCTCCCGCCTGAACCGGGCCAGGGCCTCCGGGTGGTCGCTGATCTCGTCCCGGATCTCCTTCACCGCCACCAGCCGCCCACCGGGGGAGCGGGCGAGGAAGACCTGCCCCATCCCTCCGGCGCCGAGGCGGGCGAGCAGGTGATAGGTGCCTATGCGCGAGGGGTCCTGAGGCCGCAGCTCATCCACCTGCACGACTGTGCCACATCCGCCGCCCGGTGGGCCGGGCATCCCGGAATGTGAGGGGCTCCTGCCTCCCCGCCCACGACGGCTCGTCCGCACGGCCCACGACGGAGCGGCCTGCCCCGCCCGCGCCGGGGTAGGCGACCCGTCGGCAGGGCACACGCGTCGGCGTCCCCCGCGCACGACGGCCCCCGCCCCGCGGGCGTCGGCACCCACGGCACCGCCGGGCCCGCTCCGGGTGCGGAGGGCGGCGGGGGAACAGAGGATGCGAGGGGTGGCGAGCCGCACGCACCGGCCCCGTCGAACCGAGAAGCGACATCCGAGGGAGACAACACCATGGCGCCCGAGCGATCCTCTTCCGGCAGCACCGCGTCCCGCGACCCCGGGCTCGCGCTGCCCGTGGCCGTACGGGCGGGGTGGAGCGACCTGGACCTGCGCGCGGTGGACACCGTTCGGGTGCTCGCCGCCGACGCGGTCCAGAGGACCGGCAACGGACACCCCGGCACGGCGATGAGCCTGGCGCCGCTCGCCTACCTGCTGTTCCAGCAGGTCATGCGGCACGACCCCGCCGACGACCAGTGGCTGGGCAGGGACCGCTTCGTCCTCTCCTGCGGCCACAGCAGCCTCACCCTCTACATCCAGCTCTACCTGGCCGGCTACGGCCTGGAGATGGAGGACCTGAAGGCACTGCGCACCTGGGACTCCGCGACCCCGGGCCACCCGGAGTACCGGCACACCCGCGGGGTCGAGATCACCACCGGTCCGCTCGGCCAGGGGATGGGAGCCGCCGTCGGGATGGCGATGGCCGCCCGCCGGGAGAGGGGCCTGCTCGACCCGGACGCCGCGCCGGGCACCAGCCCCTTCGACCACCGCGTCTACGTGCTGACGTCCGACGGCGACATGATGGAGGGCGTCGCGTCCGAGGCGGCGTCCCTGGCCGGTCATCAGCAACTGGGCAACCTCGTGGTGTTCTACGACTCCAACCACATCTCCATCGAGGACGACACCGACATCTCCTTCAGCGAGGACGTCCCGGCCCGCTTCGCCGCGTACGGATGGCACGTGCAGACCGTGGACTGGACCCGTACCGGCGACTACGTCGAGGACGTCGACGCCCTGCTCGCCGCGATCGAGGCGGCGAAGGCGGAACAGTCCCGGCCCTCACTCATCATGCTGCGCACGATCATCGGCTGGCCCGCCCCCACGAAGAGGAACACCGGAAAGGCGCACGGGGCGGCCCTGGGGGACGAGGAGGTCGCGGGCACCAAGCGGCTCCTGGGCTTCGACCCCGATGCGTCCTTCCCCGTGGAGGAGGAGGTCCTCACCCACACCCGGGCCGTCGGGGAACGGGGCAGGGACGCCCGGAACCGCTGGCAGCGGACCTACGAGGAGTGGCGCACCGCCAACCCGGACCGGGCGGCGCTGCTCGACCGGCTGCGGGAGCAGGAACTGCCCGAAGGATGGACCGAGGCCCTGCCGGACTTCCCCGCGGACACGAAGGGCATGGCCACCCGCAAGGCCTCCGGCCAGGTGCTCACCGCCCTCGCGCCGGTCCTGCCCGAACTGTGGGGCGGCTCCGCCGACCTCGCGGGCAGCAACAACACGACCATGGACGGCGAACCCTCCTTCGTCCCCGCGGACCGGCAGACGGCCGAGTTCGGGGGAGGCCCCTACGGCCGGACCCTGCACTTCGGTATCCGTGAGCACGCGATGGGCGCCGTGCTCAACGGCATCGCCCTGCAGAGCCTGACCCGCCCGTACGGCGGCACGTTCCTCACGTTCAGCGACTACATGCGCCCCGCCGTCCGCCTCGCCGCCCTGATGAAGCTCCCCGCCACCTACGTGTGGACCCACGACTCGATCGGACTGGGCGAGGACGGCCCCACCCACCAGCCCGTGGAACACCTCGCGGCGCTGCGCGCGATTCCCGGACTCGACGTCGTACGCCCCGGGGACGCCAACGAGACCACCACCTGCTGGCGGACGATCCTGGAGCACCCCGACCGCCCCGCCGGCCTCGTCCTGACCAGGCAGAACCTTCCGGTCCTGGACCGCGCCGACGGCGTCCACTCCTCTGCCGAAGGAGCGGCACGCGGCGCCTACGTCCTGGTCGAGGCCTCCGGAAACACTCCCGACGTCATCCTCGTGGCGACGGGGTCCGAGGTCCACATCGCCCTCGCCGCCCGGAAGACGCTGACCGACGAGGGGCTCTCCGTCCGGGTGGTGTCGATGCCCTGCCGCGAATGGTTCGCCGAGCAGCCGCCGGCCTACCAGGACGAGGTGCTGCCGCCGGACGTGCGCGCCCGCGTCAGTGTGGAGGCCGCGGTCGGCCAGGGCTGGCGGGAGGTCGTCGGCGACGCCGGCCGGATCGTCAGCCTGGAGCACTACGGCGCGTCCGCCGACTACGAGCGGCTGTACGAGGAGTTCGGCATCACCGCCGAAGCCGTCGCCGCGGCGGCACGCGCCAGCATCCGCGACGCCGTGGAACCCCCGAGGCCGGGCGGACGACGGTCGTAGGCCACCCACGCGGTCCGCACCGGAGCGAACCGGTTCCCTAACCCATCTGACGCCGCACCAGCGCGTGGAGCTGACCGCCCGTGTCCGCGAGGAGATCGGCGGGCGGCCCCTCCTGCACGACACGGCCGTCCGCCATGACGATCACCCGGTCGGCGTCCAGGACGGTGGACAGCCGGTGTGCGATCACGACCCGGGTGGCACGCAGGGACCGGGTGCTCTCGATCACCGTGCGCTGGGTCTCGTTGTCGAGCGCGCTGGTGGCCTCGTCGAAGAACAGGATGCGGGGGCGCCGGACGAGCGCCTGGGCGATCATCAGCCGCTGGCGCTGGCCCCCGGAGATCGAGCCGCCCCCCGAGATCATGGTGTGCAGCCCCATCGGCATCCGCTTGATGTCCTCGGCCAGCCCCGCCATGGCGGCTGCCTCCCACGCCTCCTCCTGGGTGAAGACCTCGGCTCCGCAGATGCAGTCCAGGATCGATCCGGAGAGCGGCTGGGCGTTCTGCAGGACGACCCCGCACTGGCGGCGCACGGCCGCCTGGTCGAGGGCCGTCAGGTCCTGACCGTCGTACAGGACACTCCCGGAGACCGGTTCGTCGAATCCGATGAGCAGCCTCAGCAGCGTCGACTTCCCGCATCCACTGGGCCCCACGATCGCGACGAACTCGCCCGGACGCACACTGAGTGACACCTCGTCGAGGACGACGGGCCCGTCGTCGGAGTACCGGAAGGACACTCCTCTGGCCTCGATCTCCCCGGACAGCGTCCCCGGCTGCGTGCTGGTGCCACGCACCTCGGGCGCCTCGTCGAGCACCGGCTTGATCTGCTCGAACATCGGCAGCACGGCGGCGGCGGACACGAACGCCCCGGTGAGCTGGGTGACCGCGGTCAGCAGCATCGTCACGGACGTGTTGAAGGTCAGGAACTCACCGGCGGTCAGGGAACCCCGCGCCGGGCCGGCCAGCAGGACGAAGACGATCAGCGAACAGAGTGGCAGATACACGGCGTTGAGGACCGTCGTCATGTTCTTGATCCGGCCCGCCCGCTTCTGCAGCTCACGGCTGCGGGCGAACTCCGACGCCCACGCCCCGTACGCGAAGCTCTCCGCCGCGGCGACCCGCAGCTTGGGCAGCCCCCGCAGGGTCTGGAACGCCTGGTTGTTCAGCTTGTTCCCGAGTTCGACCAGACGCCGCTGCCAGCGGAGCTCCCACATGCCCATGGTCAGGAACACCCCGGCGATGACCACCAGCATCGCGACGGCGGTCAGCGCCAGCGGAACGCTGAACCAGAGAAGCAGACCCAGGTTCATCACCCCGAGCGTGCCCGCCTGCACCACCACGGGACCGGTGCCGGACAGCACCCGGCGGATGGCACTCACCCCCATCGCCGCGCTCGCCAGCTCCCCGGTGGACCGCGAGGTGAAGAACTTCGTCGGCAGCCGCAGCAGCCGGTCCCACACCGCGGGCTGGAGCGTGCTCTCGATCCGCCCCTCCATGCGCAGGATCGTGAGGTTCTGCAGCAGCATGAACGCCGCCGAGACGACACCGGAGATGATGACGGCCAGTGACACCTGCACGATGAGCGCGTTCTGCGCCTGGGGCACGTACACGCCGAGCACCCGGCCGGTCGCGATCGGCACCAGCGATCCCAGCGCGACCGTCACGAGCCCGGCCAGCACCAGGTTCCGCAGGTCGCCCCTGGTGCCGAACAGGCCGAAGCGCAGCAGCTGCCTCCTGTTCAACGGCTTCTCCGGGAGCGGCCGGTAGAACATCACGGCGCGCTCGTCGAAGTCCTCGGCACAGGAGCCGTCGACACGGGCACGCCGGCCCGTCAGCGGGTTGACCGCCTCGTAGCGGCCGCGGCGCCAGAGCAACGCGACCGGCGCTCCGGACGCGGCCCTACTGCCCACCAGCGGGCCGGAGTTCTCCCGCCACCAGCGTCCGTCCAGCCGCACCGCCCTGGTGCGGATCCGCGAGGCGACC
>Ga0164308_10000530_pt1 | contig 20774 bp, 19 predicted proteins | sample Whisoiple_246_MG_FD_109983 | JGI IMG/M metagenome (GOLD analysis project Ga0164308, IMG submission 109983) | Soil microbial communities amended with fresh organic matter from upstate New York, USA - Whitman soil sample_246_MG | ecosystem: Environmental > Terrestrial > Soil > Unclassified >...
CGCGTCGCGCACCACGGGGCAGCTCATGCAGCGTGGACCGCCCCGGCCCCGGCCCAGCTCGCTGCCCCGGATCTCGATGACCTCGATGCCTTCCCTGCGCAGATAGGTGTTGGTGGTGGCGTTGCGCTCGTAGGCGACGACGACACCCGGCTCCACGGCCAGCACGTTGCACCCGTCGTCCCACTGCTCCCGTTCGGCGGCGTGCACGTCCTGGGTGGCGGTGAGCACCCGGATCCTGTCCAGGCCGAGAGCGGCCGCGACGGCCCGGTGCATGTGCTCCGGCGGGTGGTCGGTCACCTTCAGCTCACGGGGGCCGGAGCCGGGCTCGATCGTGTAGGAGCGGAGCATGCCGAGTCCGGCGTACTGGGTGAACGTGTCGCCGTCGATCATCGTCATCACCGTGTCGAGGTGCATGAACGCCCGGCGCTTGGGCATGTCGAGCGCCACGATCGTCCGGGCCGACCCGGCGTCGAAGAGCCCTCTGGCCAGCATCTCCACGGCCTGCGGCGTCGTACGTTCGCTCATCCCGATCAGGACGGCGCCCCGGCCGATGACGAGGACGTCGCCGCCCTCGATCGTGGACGGGTAGTCGTCCTGGCCCTCCGACCAGTGGTGGAAGACCCCCGCCTCGGAGCCGGTGAAGAGGGGGTGGTGCCGGTAGATCGCCTCGAAGTGGACGGTCTCGCGCTGCCTGGCGGGCCAGCGCATCGCGTTGATGGACACCCCGTCGTAGATCCAGGCGGAGGTGTCACGGGTGAAGAGGTGGTTGGGCAGGGGGCTGAGCAGGAAGTCGTCCAGATCCATCACGTGGAAGCGGACGGAGGTCGGTTCGGCGTGCCGTTCCAGGAACTCCCGCTTGGTCATCCCGCCGACCAGGGCCTCGGTCAGGTCCGCGGCGGACAGCTCCTCGAAGACGGCGCGCAGATGCTCGGTGGCGAGCGGGCCGTACTCCTTCTCCGCGAAGACCCGGTCCAGGACGAGGCGCCTCGCCACCGGGATGTCGAGGGACTCCCTGAGCAGATCACCGAAGAGATGGACCTCCACACCGCGGTCGCGGAGCACGTCGGCGAAGCCGTCGTGCTCCTCCCTGGCGCGGCGCACCCACAGCACGTCGTCGAACAGCAGCGCGTCCTTGTTGCTGGGGGTGAGCCGCTTCAGCTCCAGATCGGGACGGTGCAGGATGACGCGGCGCAGCCGCCCGGCCTCGGAATCGACATGGAATCCCATGTCCTCATCCTCACCGCGCGGGGCACCGTTCACCCTGCGAACCGCCACCCGATTCCGGTCGGAACCTCACAGCCGGGGGTCGACCGGCTCCGACTCCAGGGCCAGCACCGCGAAGACCGCCTCGTGGATCCGCCACAGCGGCTCCCCGTCGGCCAGCCGGTCCAGCGCCTCCAGGCCGAGGGCGTACTCCCTCAGGGCCAGCGAGCGCTTGTGGCCGAGGAAGCGGGAGCGCAGCCGCTCCAGGTTCTCCGGACGCGTGTACTCGGGCCCGTAGATGATCCGCAGGTACTCGCGGCCGCGCACCTTGACGCCCGGCTGGACGAGCCGGCCCTTCTCGTCGCGGACGAGGGCTCCCAGCGGCTTGACGACCATGCCCTCGCCCCCGCGGCCGGTCATCTCCAGCCACCAGTCGGTGCCCGCGCGCACGGAGGCCTCGTCCCCGGTGTCGACGACGAGGCGCCGGGTGACCTGGAGAAGCCCGGTCGGGTCGTGCTCGACCAGACGGTCCAGCCAGGCCAGCTGCTCGTCGTGCGGCACGGAGGCGAGCGAGCGGCCCTGCACCGCGAGGATCTGGAACGGTGCCAGACGTACGCCGTCGAGCCCTTCGGTGCTCCAGCAGTAGCGGCGGTAGGCCTCCGTGAAGGCGGCCGCGTCCTCCGCCCGCTCCCGCTGGCGGCCGGCCAGCTCGCCGACGTCGACGCCGCGGGCGGCCGCAGCGGTCAGCGCCTTGTCCGCGACGGGCAGGACGGCTCCGGCGGCCGCACCGACGGCCGCGTACTGCGAGCGCAGCAGCCCGGCGGCCTTGAGGGACCAGGGCATCAGCTCTGCGTCGAGCACCACCCAGTCGGTGTCCCACTCCTCCCAGAGCCCCGCCGCGGTGACGGCGGTACGCAGCCGGCCGAGGAGGACCTCCGTGAGCGCGGTGTCGTCCAGGAACGGCCGCCCGGTGCGGGTGTGCAGGGCGCCGGTCGGCCCGTCCGTGCCGAAGCGCTCACGGGCGGCGCCGGCGTCGCGGCAGACCATTGCCACGGCGCGCGAGCCCATGTGCTTCTCCTCGCAGACGACCTTGGTGACACCGTCCGCCCGGTACTGCGCGAAGGCCTCCGCGGGGTGCTCCAGGAAGCCCTCCTCGCGGGAGGTCGCCGTCGGAGCCATGGTCGGCGGGAGGTAGGCCAGCAGGCGGGGGTCGACGGCGAAGCGGCTCATGACCTCGAGCGCCGCGGCCGCGTTCTCCTCGCGCACCGAGACCCGGCCCATGTGCCGGGTCTCCACGATGCGGCGGCCCTGCACATCGGCCAGGTCGAGCGGCCGGCCCTCCCTGCCCCCGGGGGCCTCGGTGGTCAGTGGCTTCACCGGCTCGTACCAGACACGCTCGGCCGGGACGTCGACGATCTCGCGCTCCGGCCAGCGCAGGGCGGTCATCTTCCCTCCGAAGACGGCACCGGTGTCCAGGCACAGGGTGTTGTTCACCCAGGAGGCGGTGGGCACCGGCGTGTGGCCGTAGACCACCGCGGCCGCGCCTCGGTACTCCTCGGCCCACGGATAGCGCACGGGCAGGCCGAACTCGTCGGTCTCACCCGTGGTGTCCCCGTACAGCGCGTGCGAACGGACCCGCCCCGACGTGCGCCCGTGGTACTTCTCGGGCAGCCCCGCGTGGCAGACGACCAGCCTGCCGCCGTCCAGGACGTAGTGGCTGACCAGTCCGTCGATGAAGTCCGCCACCTCCTCGCGGAACTCGGGGTGCTCCGCGTCCTCGCGCTCCAGCTGCTCCACCGTCTCGGCGAGTCCGTGGCTGTGCTGGACCTTGCGCCCCTTGAGGTAACGGCCGAGCTTGTTCTCGTGGTTGCCCGGGACGCACAGCGCGTCGCCCGAGGACACCATGGACATCACGCGGCGCAGCACACCGGGACTGTCGGGACCGCGGTCCACGAGGTCCCCCACGAACACGGCGGTACGCCCCTCGGGGTGCGAGCCGTTCTCGTAGCCCAGCTTGCCGAGCAGGGTGTCGAGTTCGGAGCTGCAGCCGTGGATGTCACCGATGATGTCGAAGGGCCCGGTGAGGTGCCGCAGGTCGTTGTACCGGCGTTCCAGGACGACTTCGGCCGTGTCGGCCTCCTCCTCGGTGCGCAGGACGTGGACCTTGCGGAAGCCTTCGCGCTCCAGACCGCGCAGTGAACGGCGCAGCTCACGGCGGTGCCGCTGCACGACGTGGCGGGGCATGTCCGCACGGTCGGGGCGGGTGGCGTTGCGCGCCTGGCAGACCTCTTCCGGCAGGTCGAGCACGATCGCGATGGGCAGCACGTCGTACTGGCGGGCCAGCTGGACGAGCTGCTTGCGGCTCTCGGGCTGCACGTTGGTGGCGTCGACGACGGTGAGCCTGCCCGCGGCGAGCCGCTTGCCGGCGATGTAGTGCAGGACGTCGAAGGCGTCACCGCTGGCGCTCTGGTCGTTCTCGTCGTCGGCGACCAGTCCCCGGCAGAAGTCGGAGGAGATGATCTCGGTCGGCTTGAAGTGCCTGCGGGCGAACGTGGACTTGCCCGAGCCGCTGGCGCCGACGAGGACGACGAGGGACAGGTCGGTCACGGGCAGTGTGCGAGAGGTACCGGTCATGCGGCCTTCTCCTCCTTCGTCGTCCCGGGGGCCGTGGTCATCGTGAACACGGCCATCTGTGTCGGTGGCCCCACCTCGGGGTCGTCCGGTCCCACGGGCACGAACTCCACGGCGTAACCGTGGCGTCCGGCCACCTGCCCCGCCCAGTCCCGGAATTCCTCCCTGGTCCACTCGAAGCGGTGGTCCCCGTGGCGCACATGCCCGGCGGGGAGCGTCTCCCAGCGGACGTTGTACTCGACGTTGGGCGTCGTCACGAGGACGGTGCGCGGTCGCGCGGAGCCGAACACCGCGTACTCCAGGGCGGGGAGCCGCGGCAGGTCGAGATGCTCGATCACCTCGCTCAGGACGGCGGCGTCATACCCCTTCAGCCGCTTGTCGGTGTAGGTGAGCGCGCCCTGGCGGAGGGTGATCCGGCCGGCCTGCTGCTCGCCCATCCGGTCCAGCTTCAGCCGGCGGGCCGCCACGGTCAGGGCCCGCATCGACACGTCGACCCCGACGATCTCGGTGAAGCGCACGTCCTTGAGGAGTGCCTGCAGCAACTGGCCCTGACCACAGCCCAGGTCGAGCACCCGGCTCGCCCCGGCCGCCCGCAGCGCCTCGAGGATCGCGTCGCGGCGCCGCTCGGCGAGCGGCACCGGCTTCTCCTCCGTGTCGGTGGTCTCGTCCACGGCGTTGTCGACGCTCTCCACCTCCAGGTCGTCCGACTCGGCCAGCCGCACCAGTTCGAGCCGCTCCATCGCCTGCCGGGTGAGACCTCCGCGGCGCGAGAGATATCGGCTGGTGATCAGCCGCTGCTCCGGGTGCCGCGCCAGCCAGCCCTCCCCGGCCCGCAGGAGCTTGTCCACCTCGTCGGGTGCGACCCAGTAGTGCTTGGCGTCGTCGAGCACGGGCAGCAGCACGTACAGCTGACGGAGAGCGTCCGCGAGCCTCAGCTCGCCCTCCAGCACCAGTCGTACGTAGCGCGAGTCGCCCCATTCCGGGAAGCGCTCGTCCAGCGGCACGGCCACGGCCTCGACGTGTGTCCAGCCGAGCGGAGCGAAGAGTCTGTGCACGAGCTCCGCGCCGCCGCGGGCAGGCAGTGCGGGAACCTCGATCCGCAGCGGGAGCGCTTCCCCGGCCCGTTCGGGCAGGGCCCGGCAGGCCCCGTTCAGTGCGGACTTGAACACCGTCGTCATCGCGACCGAGAGCAGCGAGGACGCCGCGTACGGCCGGTCGTTGACGTACTGCGCGAGTGCCGCGTCGGGGGCCCCGCCGCGGCCCTTGCCCTTGCCGCGCCTGACCAGCGCCACCGGATCCACCTCCAGCAACAGCGCGGCTGTGCAGCGCTCGGCGGTCGCCTCCGGGTAGAAGACGTGCGCGGTGCCGTGCGCGGTGGAGAACGTCTGCGCCTTGTCGGGGTGCTTGTGCAGCAGGTAGCCGAGATCGGTGGCGGGGCGCTCAGGGGTGCCGGTCGTGCTGATAGTCAGGAACACGTGTCCGAGTATGGTCCGGCGATCCGTCTCCCACCAGGAGTTTTCACGCTGTCGGAGTCCGTAGCCGGGCCCCCAGCGCCTCGATGTCCGAGGGCCCCACCCGGCAGCATCCGCCGACCAGTCGTGCGCCCGCGTTCCGCCAGTGCCGCACGCGGCCCGGTTCGAACGTGCTTCTCCCCGTCCAGTCCCGTCCGTCGGCGTCCCATTCCTCACCGCTGTTCGGGTAGACGACGACCGGCTTGCCGGTGGCCGCGGCCGCCACCTCCACCGCGCGGTCCGCGTCGGCGGGGTCGCAGCAGTTCACGCCGACCGCCACCACCTGGTCGATGCCGGCGGCCAGCCCGAAGGCCTCCGCCAGGGGCTGGCCTGCCCTGGTCCGGTCCCCCGCCACGCTGTACGAGAGCCAGACCGGCACGTCCAGGTCCTGGACCGCGCGGAGCAGAGCCTCGGCCTCGTCGGCGTCCGGCACCGTCTCCAGGGCCAGCACGTCGGGCCCCGCCGCGGCCAGTGTCTCCACCCGGGGCCGGTGGAAGCGCACCAGCTCCCGGACGGTCATCCCGTACCGGCCGCGGTACTCGCTGCCGTCCGCGAGCATCGCCCCGTACGGACCGACCGAGGCGGCGACCCAGGACTCACGCCCCGTGTCCGCCCCCGCCCGGCGCGCCAGCTCCACGCTGCCGGCCATCAGCTCCGCCGCCCGGGCCCGCCCGATCCCGCGCCGCGCGAACCCTTCGAAGGTGGCCTGGTAGCTCGCGGTGATGAGCACCTGGGCACCCGCCCGTGCGTACGCGCGATGGGCCGCCTCGATCTGCCGGGGCTCATCGCTCAGCAGTCCGGCCGACCAGAGCGCGTCGGACAGATCGCACCCCTGGGCCTCCAACTGGTTGGAGAGGCCGCCGTCCAGCAGGACGGTCCCCTCGGCGAGCGCCTGGCCGAGCGTACGTCGGGGCCGGGCCTCCTGTGTCCGGACGGTGTGCACCACTGCTCCTTCGCTGTCTGCTGACCGCAGTCGGTCCCGCGCTCCCGCGATCCCGTCCTGCCTGTTGCCGCCTGCCGCCTGCACCGACCCGTCGGCTCCGGCCCGCCGGTCGCCGTCGGTACGACGGCCGGCGGATCACGCGGGCCTCTCCCGTCAGGCCAGCTGTGACTGGACCCGCGACGAGATCAGTTCCAGATGATCCAGGTCGTCCAGGTCCAGGACCTGGAGGTAGATCCGCGAGGCCCCGATGGCGGCGTAGCGGCCGATCTTGTCGACCACCTCGTCGGGCGATCCCGCCAGCCCGTTCGCCTTGATCTCCTCGACCTCCCGGCCGATGGCGGAAGCACGCCGTGCCACCTCCGCGTCGTCCTTCCCGACGCACACCACCAGGGCATTGGAGTAGACGAGGTCGTCAGGCGCGCGGCCTGCCGCCACCGCGGCGTCCCTGACCCGGCCGAACTGCTTCTCGCTGTCCTCGATCGAGGCGAAGGGGATGTTGAACTCGTCCGCGTAACGCGCGGCGAGACGCGGGGTGCGGACCGCGCCGTGTCCGCCGATCAGGACAGGCACCTTGGCCTGGGCGGGCTTGGGAAGGGCCGGCGAGTCCGTGAGCTGGTAGTACGTCCCGTCGTAGCTGAACGTCTTGCCGGTCTCGGTCTCCCAGAGGCCCGTGACGATCGCCAGCTGCTCCTCCAGCCGGCCGAACTTCTCCTTCGGGAAGGGGATGCCGTACGCCTTGTGCTCCTCCTCGAACCAGCCGGCCCCCAGACCCAGCTCGACCCGGCCGCCGGACATCTGGTCGACCTGGGCCACCTGGATGGCAAGCACCCCCGGCAGACGGAAGGTGCCCGCCGTCATCAGGGTGCCGAGACGGATCCGCTTGGTCTCACGGGCCAGTCCGGCCAGGGTGATCCACGCGTCGGTCGGGCCGGGCAGGCCGTCGCCGGATCCCATGCGCAGATAGTGGTCGGACCGGTAGAAGGCGTCGAAGCCGAGGTCCTCGGTGGCCTTGGCGACGGTGAGCAGGGTGTCGTAGCTCGCCCCTTGCTGGGGCTCGGTGAAGATTCGAAGATCCATGTCTCCATCCTGCACCTTCGAAGCCGCCGCACCTCGTCTCCCCTCCCCTCTCCGCCTGTGAGGGCCGTCCCCCGCCTCTCCCGCTACGCCTCGGGACCGGCCCCCGGCGAATCCCCGGCCGGCTCTCCGCCGGCGGTCACCTGGCCGCGGACCCGCTCACGGCTGACCCGCGACGAAACCCGCCGGCCCGTGAACCACTCCGAACGGGCCGTCCCGCTCCCGTTCCGGCGGCCGGTCACGCTCGCGCTCCTGCTCGGCAAGCCGTCTCAGCATGCTCTGCACCCGGTCCACGGATTCGTCGACGGCGTCTATCGACTCGATGCACTGCCAGTACAGTCCTTCCTCCTCCGTCCCGCAGGCGACGCCCACGAGGGCGATGCCCGCCTCACCGAGGAGCAGCGCGAGAGCGGCCAAGGCCCGTGCCACATGGGCCACTTCGGTCAACTGCGACGCCCTCACTCCCCCCGCCGGAACCATCGGGTGGTCGAGCACGGCACTGCCCAGGGCGCATGTCTCGCTGAGTCCGCGCGCGTCCGTCCGTAACTCCGCCGGGCCGTACCGGGCCAGTTGCCCGCCCACCGCCCGGGCGAGCGCCTGGGCCTGCCAGGCCTCCGCCATGACGGCCGGCACTCCCCGGCTCCCCGCCAGCGCGCTCCGGCCCGCCGCGATCAGTCGCTCCGCTTCCATGCGATTCCCCCGTCGCCGAGACCACCCGTACAAAGAACCCGCTCACCTCTTCATTACCCACAGTGAGGGTCATGGCACACGAATGCCAGAGGAAATCGGAAATCTGTGGACAGGAAGTCGATTGTGCATAAGTCGATCACTCCGAAGAGTGACGACCTGACGGCTCGACGCCGTCCGGCACCGGGAAACGCGCCTCATTCCGGTCAATCTTCGCCGAGAGCGCCGCCAGCGCGTCGACACCCAACACCTCGCAGAACTGCAGCAGATAAGCGAGCACATCCGCGACCTCGTCCGTGACACGGAACGCGGTGTCCTCGTCCTCCATCACCCTCGCCGACTGCTCCGGTGTCAGCCACTGGAAGATCTCCAGGAGTTCGGAAGCCTCCACGCTCAGCGCCGCGCACAGGTTCTTGGGGGTGTGGTAGGGCTCCCAGTGCCGGGACGCCGCGAAGTCGGCCAGTCGCCGCTGCAGTTGCGCAATATTCAGATCCGTCACGGCCCCAGGTCTACCACCGTCGTACCGGCCGTCCCCCGGGCCGTCGCGGCTGCAGCCTCGCCGACGGTCCCCAGCAGGCGCACGTGTCCGTCCGCGCAGACCGACGCCGCGAGAGCCAGCAGCGCCCGGGTCTGCCGCGCGTCCAGATCCCGGTCGAGCCCGTCGGCCAGGACCGTGAGGGCCTGCATGGCGTCCGGCACCTCCACCGCCGGGTCCACCCCCAGCACCTGCGGGCCGGTCAGCAGCACCAGGGCGTGGGCGAGATAGCGGAGTTCGCCGTCGCCCAGGCGGCCGAGGGGTGTACTGCGGCCGGGGCCCCGCCCGGCCAGGGCGCGCACGGTGCCGTCCCGAAGACGCTCGGCGGTCAGTCCCGTCACCGGTCCCGCGCACCCGGTGTCCGCCGCGGCGACAAGTCTCGCGTGCCGCTGGGCGCACAGGCCTCGGATGCGGTGGAGGACGTCGGCGAGGTTGTCGCAGCTCGAGGTGAGCTGCCCCTCCCCCACCGGCACCGCCGCGCGCATCCGCCACGGCCGAGGGTCGCAGACGAAGGCGGAGCGCAAGGCCACCACCACCTGTTCGGCGGCGGCCAGCACCCTGAGCTGCCCGGCGGTGGTCCCCGCGACGCGCAGCGGCAGCAGCGCCGTGCCGAGCCGGTCGTCGGGAAGGGGAGCCCGTGTCACCGGCACGGCTCCCGCGGTGTGCCAGGCGGCCTGGACGTGGGAGCGGCGGGGGTCCCTCAGCGCGGTGGCCAACAGGGTCTCCCCGCCGCCCGTCAGCCGCTCGCCCACGATGCGGAGGGCGGGCTCGGCCTGCACGGCGAGGTCCAGCCTCACCGGGCCGGCCGGGCCCTCGACCGTGCAGCCGAGCCTGAATCCGCGCCGCCCCTGCGCGTCGGCCTCCGCCCGCTCCGGTACCCATGCCCCCGGTTCGGGGAAGACGTCCTCCAGCGGATCGCCGGCGGCCAGCCGGGCGAGGGCCTCGTATCCGCGCAGGGCGGTCGACTTCCCGGTGCCGCTGCCTCCGGCGAGCAGCGTGAGCGGCCCGAGCGGGATGACGGTGCGGCGGTGCGAGGCGAAGGCGTCGAGCCGGAGTTCGCCGACGAGGGGACGTGCCGGGCGGGCCGCGCCCGACGGCGACGGAGCCGTCGGTACGGAGGAGATCACAGTCATGAGCGGACCGTACGCACGGCCGTGGGCGGCGAACCGTTCCGCCCGCACGGCCTTCCTACGATTGAGGTACGCCCGCCGCGGTGACCCCCTCGACCTCCATGCCGACCGGCGCGAGCAGGAAGACGTTGCGGTCCACCCGGTGCATCCCGCTGCCCAGCCCGAAGACCACGCCGCTGCTGAAGTCCAGGATCCGCTTGGCCACATCGGTCTCCGCGCCGGTCAGGTCCAGCAGGACCGGAATCTGCGCCACCAGGTATTCGGCCACCTCGCGCGCGTCCGCGAAGACCTGGACCCGCAGGACGACCAGGCGTCGCTGCTCCGCCGCCCCCCGCTGTTCGGGGACCGCCCTGTGGTCGACCCGTGACGGCCATTCGTTGCGGCCCCTCAGGGGTACGACCTGCGCGAGCCCCTCCCACTGTTCGTCGGTGGGGTCGTATCTGTCGTACCTGTCGTACCTGCTCACAGGACCACCCCGTCCGTATGCCGGTTGGCTGTGCGCCGGCTGCGCTCGCTGTTCATCGGGCAATTCTCTCGTCCCTCACCCGTTCGGCGTACCACCGACACGGTTCGGAAGGAGATCCATGACCGCTCAGACGTTCGGACCGGCCGGTTCGGGTACCGCGTCGAGCGGAGTGAAGCGCACCGGGAGATGGGCCGGGGCACGGTGGAAGGGGCCCGGTCGCCACACCAGCGCGTCCGGTTCGACGGCCAGTTCCAGATCGCAGAGCTGGCTGGTGAGCTGCTCGATCGCGGTCATCGCCATCAGGAGGGCGGGCTGCTTGGCCGGGCACCGGTGCGGTCCCGTCGACCACGCCAGGTGGGCGCCGTCCCCCGAACGCACCGCGGGGTCCGTGAAGGACGGCGGCGACTGCGTGTTGGCGGCGGCGAAGGAGACCAGTACGAGCTGCCCGGCGCGCAGCGGGACACCGTGGAACTCCGTGTCGTGGCGCGGGAAGTGGGCCCCCATGTTGGCCAGCGGCGGATCCCGCCAGAGCACCTCGTTCACCGCTTCGTGCGCGGTCATGGCGCCGCCGTGCAGGGACCCCCCGTATCCGGTGTCGCTCAGCATCCGCAGGAGCGCGTTGCCGATCAGATTGGTCGTCGGATCGTGACCCGCGCTCATGATGAGCGTGATCTGACGCACCGTCTCGTCGTCGTCGAGACCTGCCGGATGCGCGAGCAGATACGTGGTGAGGTCGCGGCCCGGCCGGCGGCGCCGTTCGGCCACGAGCGCGGTGACGACGCCGACGAGTTCGTCGTAGGCCGCCGTCGCGTCCGCCATCGGGTCCATCATCCCGGCCGTTCCCCGGACCACCCGCTCGGTGTCCTCGGGGGCCACGCCGAAGGAGGCCGTGAAGACGTGCAGGGGCAGCCCGCGGGCGTACTGGGCGATGAGGTCGCCGGTGCCGGTGGCCGAGAAACCGGCGATGAGCCGCTGCGCGACGCGGGCGACCTCCGCGCGCAGCAGGTGCGGCTCGATCAGGGCGAGGGTGTCGTTGATGGCGTCGCGGTAGCGGGCGTGGACGGCGCCGTCGGTGAAGAGGGCGGTGGGGCGGTGTCCGAGCACGGGCAGGACCGGCGAGTCGGCGGGCACGCCCGCCTGCCAGGCGCGCGGGTCCTTGGTGAAGGTCTCGGTGTCCCGCAGCAGGTCGACGGCCGCGTGGTAGTCGGTGACCAGCATCGCGTCGACGTCGGGGGCGATGCGAACCCTGGCCAGCGGCCCCTGGGCGCGCAGTGTCCGGTAATGGCCGTGCGGATCGGCGGCGAAGCCGGCGCCGTAGAGCGCGAGCGGTTCGAGGAGCGAGGGTGCGGTGCCGGGCACGGGAGGGGTCATGACGATTCCTGGGACGCGGGCAGACTGTTCAGCGCGTGCTCGGCGAGGGCGATCAGGGCGTCGATGCTGCCCCGGCGTTCACGGGCGTCGCACTGCACGAGCGGGGTGCGTGGGTCGAGGTCGAGGTGCTTGCGCAGGACCTCGTCCGCATGGGCGGGGGCGTCGGGGAAGCGGTTCACGGCCACGGCGTACGGGAGCCCCTGCTCCTCCACCATGTCCATGACGGCGAAGGAGTCCTCCAGGCGGCGGGTGTCGACCATGACGAGGGCCCCGAGCGCACCGCGCGCGATGTCCTCCCAGAGGGGGATGAACCGCTCCTGGCCCGGCGTACCGAACATGTAGAGCACCAGGTCGTCCTGGACGGTCAGCCGGCCGAAGTCGATGGCGACGGTGGTGGTCGTCTTCTCCGGGAGCCCGGCGGTGTCGTCCAGTCCCGTGCTGGACTGCGTCATCGCCTCCTCCGTGTGCAGCGTGGGGATCTCGGACAGCGTGCGGATCAGGGTCGTCTTGCCCACGCCGAAGGGACCCGTGACGACGAGCTTCATCAGGGTCTCGGCGGCGCTCGGCAGGTAGCCGATGCCGCCCCGGTCAGTGGAGGGAACGGAGTCCAACGAGCAGCCTCTCGACGAGCGACCGGGCGATCTCGCCGGCGCTGGGGATCGGTGGTCGAGCGTGCAGGTGTCCTGCGGCCACGAGGTCCGTGGCCAGGAAGACCGTCGCGCTGACCGGCAGTTCCAGATGGGCGGCGCATTCGACGACGGTGAGGGCTCCCGGTTCCAGGAGTTCACACAGCCTGCGCTGCTCCGAACCGGTGTCCGGCGGCAGTGACGACTCCGTACGGATGAGCACGGCGAGCCGGTCGAGCGCGGGGCCGGTGGGCGCGGAACGGCCACCGGTGACCAGGTAGGCGGGAATCAGGCGGCGCCCTGGGCCGGGGGTCATGGCCGGGTGGCAGCGTCCGGTTGGCGGGTGGGAGCGTGCATGGCGCGGGTCAGGGCGGTGACCTGCACCTGCATCTGGTACGCGATGTTCCCCAGGTGCGCGTCGGGCGCGGCGAAGAGCGCCAGGGTGGTGTTCTTCCCGGCCGGTACGACGATGGCGAAGCCGAGGTCGGACTCCACGACCGTCTGGGCCAGGCGCGGCGACTCGGCCTCGGTGAAGGCGGTCGTGAAGGCACGGGCCGCGGCGTGCAGCGTGGCCGTCATCGCGGCGACGCGCTCGGCGGACGCCCGGTCCAGGCCGGGCGAGGCGCCCTCGACGAGCCCGTCGCCGGTGGCGACCACGGCGTGCTGGACGCCGGGCAGCTCCAGCAGGGGGGTCAGCACCCAGGCGAGATCACCGGCGGTGGGGGTGGTGCTCACGTCTCGTCGTCTCCTAGGTCGTCCGATGGGGATGCTGCTGGCGGCGCCTGTGCCGGAGGCCCGGGCGCCTTCCTGCCGCTGAGGGTGCCCTCCTGGAGGGCGGCCCAGGCTGCTCCGGCCTGCTCGGGCGTGCGGAGCGTGGGCTCCTCCACCGTCTGCGGCCGGGTCGTGGAGGGCTCCGGGGAGTCCGTCCGACGTGCTCTGCGCCGCCGGGTGGGCAGCTCTGCCGGAGGCGCTTCGGCCTCGGCGGCCGGGGCGCGCCCGGCGGGTTCGGCAGGTTCGGCGGATGTGGGCGCGACCGGTTCGGCGGGCGAGGGCCCGACGGGGCCGGTGGTCGCGGCCGGATCCTGCGGTCCGGAGGGCTCGGGGGCTCCGGTTCCCCGCGCGTGCACGGGTTTCGGTGCGAGCACGGACAGGGTGCGGTCGTCGTCCATCACGGTCAGCAGATGGGCCGGTATGCGGAGCATCGTACGCATCCCGCCGTAGGGCGAGGACTCGATGTGGCAGCTGAATCCGTAGCGCGCGATCAGCCGGCCGACCACGGCGAAGCCGGTCCGCGGAGGGTCCCCCAGCTCGGTGAGCAGCACCTCGGAGGGCCCCGACAGCAGCGTGCGCGCCCGTTCCAGGGCGTCGTCGTCCATGCCGATCCCGGCGTCGTCGACCAGGATCAGGGCACCGCGCCCCGCGGTCTGCTGGACCGTCACCGGTACCTCGGTGTCCGGGTGGGAGTAGGCGGTTGCGTTGGCCAGCAGCTCGGCCAGTGCGATCGCGAGGGGTTCGGCCGCCCGCGCGACCAGGGCGAGCCTCTCCTGGCGCAGGTGGTTGGCGACCTTGATCCGCTCGTACCCCGGTACGCGGGACTGGGCGCCGAGCACGATCTCGACGAGCGAGGAGTTCTGCCGGGCGAGACCGGGCCAGGCGTCGCAGAGCACGGCGGTGGCCTGGGTGCGGCGCAGGGCCAGTTCGTTGCGGAAGTCGAGCTGCAGGATCCGGGGGTCGTCGTACTCGTGCTGGAGCTCGTGCAGCAGGTGCTGCGACTGGTTCAGCAGGGACTGGATCTTCGCCGAGGTGCCGCGCATGGCCGATCTCGCCGCCGCGTCGACACGTCCGCGTTCCTCCAGGACGGCCGTGCGGGCGGCCTGTACGGCTTCGCCCAGCAGCCGGGCGGCCTCGCCGTCGATGCCGGCGGCCTCCCGCAGTCCGGGGACGGGCGCCGTCCGGTGGGACAGGGCGGTGGCCGCGGCGGGTATCCGCCTGCGGGCGAGCTGGCGGATCTCCTCGGTGAGGGCCAGGGTGCGGGCCTCGGCCGCCTTGGCCTGCCGCTCGTTCAGCTCCGCGCGGGCCGAGGCACCGTACGCCTCCCGCCTGGCCTGATACGTACGGACGGCCGACGAGGTCGCCACCGCCACGGCGATCAGGGCCACGATCCATCCCAGCACGGCGTCACCGCGTCTCTGTTGTCGGGGTGCGCCGGCAGCCCACGCGCCGGCCGCGCGTCCGGCTGCCGCACCGGCCGGCCGTCACGCGGGCCCGCCCGTACACGCCACGTCGTGGGCCACGGCCGCCACGTCGGCCATCACCTGGAGCACTCCGGGGAGTTCCGAGCCGTCCAGGTGCCGGTACTCGCTTCCGATGGTGACGACGAGCCGCTCGGGCAGGCCGAGCGCCGGGTAGCGGCCCTCACCGATCACCCGGCGGGCCGCCTCGACCGCGGGCACGCCCGCCGCGTGGAGGCTGTGGGCACGCTCGCGTACGTAGGCCAGGTAGGCCATGTGCTCCCGCACCCCGGCCGGGTCGAGCACCGGTCCGTGACCGGGCACGATCACCTCGGCCCCGGTGGCCAGGACGCGTTCGCAGGCGTCGATCACGTTGTCCAGGGGCCCCGACCAGTGGACCGGATGGTCCCCGGGCTGCCGGGAGGTGGACGAGAAGATCACGTCGCCGCTGAACACCGTCCGCTGCGCGGGCAGGTACACCATGAGGTCGCCCGCCGTGTGCGCGGGCGGCAGGGACGACACCTGTACCGCGTAATCCCCCAGGGTCAGTTCGAGCTCCCCGGTGAAGTACGTCGTCGGCCGCACCGCCTCGGTGGCGGACCAGTCGAAGCCGCCGAAGTGGCGGGCGAGGTAGGAACCGAGCGGTGTGGACGGATCACTTCCGGCCACCAGGGCGTGCTGCTGCTGGGGGGTGGGGTCGTAGTGGATGTGCTCCCGGGCCTCCCGGGTCGCGATGATCTCCGCGTCCGGCAGCACTCCGGCGCCCCAGAAGTGGTCCCCGTTGGCATGGGTGACGATCACACGGCCGATGTCCACGCCGTCGGGGAGCCGCTTCTGGCTCTCCACCAGGAACTGGCCGGCCAGCACCGGGTCGTAGGGGGTGTCGATCCACAGCGCGCCGCGCGGCGACACCAGGAGGCCGCAGTTGGCCAGCCCCCAGCCCCGCTTCGGCGGCATCCAGGCGTACAGGCCCCTGCCGAGGTCAACGACGTCCCCACCCGTGATCGACATGGGGTGATTATGCCGACCTGGATCCGACCGCGCGTTCGAACTCGGCCAGTACTCCGCATCGATGGCGCGATACCGACCTTCTCCCGCACGGCTCTTCACCCGGCGGTGACCGTCCGGGGTTGCCGAAGATCGCCCCCGTGGGCGATTTTGCGTCTTTTGTGCGACATGTTTCCAGCAGGTTTCCGGATGGCGAGGGAGTACCCACGTCACGGCGGCGGAACCTGATTGAGCCGATCACCCACCGAGCATGGCCGAAAACAGCCGCCATATCGATCGCAGAGCAAGGAGCATTTTGCTTGTTCTTGCTCGAATCACCTGAGTAACATGCAGAATTGAACAAGCAGGCGTCGATTTCACCCAGCTCGCCCCACCAGGTGCGAGCAGCAGCGGAAGCGGAGTGCGGACATGTCGCATGTCGAGACCGAGACAGCAGGCCAGCCGGAGTGCTGGCGCCGCGCGGCCGAGGTGGCCGCCGACCGGAAGGCGGCCCTGCCCGTCACCGGTGAGCGCGTCGCCGTCGTCGGCTGCGGGACCTCGTACTACATGGCGCAGGCGTACGCCGCCCTCCGCGAGGCCTCCGGACAGGGCGAGTCGGACGCGTACGCCGCCTCGGAGTTCCCCTTCGGGCGCGCGTACGACCGGGTCGTCACGCTGACGCGTTCCGGGACGACCACCGAGGTCCTCGACCTGCTGAGCCGGCTCCGGGGCACCGCCCGGACCGTCGCCGTGACCGCCGACCCGCGGACCCCGGTGATGGACGCCGCCGACGACGTGGTCGTGCTCGACTTCGCCGACGAGCGGTCCGTGGTCCAGACGAGGTTCGCGACCACCGCGCTGACCCTGTTCCGCGCCCACCTCGGGCTGCACACGGACGACGTCGTGCGGGACGCGGAGACCGCCTTGGCGGAGCCGCTGCCCGAAGGCCTGGTGGCATGCGAGCAGTTCAGCTTCCTGGGCCGGGGCTGGACGGTGGGGCTCGCCAACGAGGCGGCCCTCAAGATGAAGGAGGCGTCCCTGTCCTGGACGGAGTCGTACCCGGCGATGGAATACCGCCACGGCCCCATCAGCATCGCCACGGCCGGAACCGCGACCTGGATGTTCGGCGACGCCCCGGAGGGGCTGCGGGAACAGGTGCGGGCAACCGGGGCCCGCTGGGTGGAGAGCGGCCTGGACCCCTTGGCCGACCTGGTCAGGGTCCAGCGTCTGGCGATCGCGCGCGCGGCCGCGCGGGGGCTCGACCCCGACCAGCCGCGCCACCTCACCCGGTCGGTGGTGCTCGGCACGACCGCCGGGGCCTGAGGTCTCACGGCAGGCCGAGCACCGGGCCGGCGGGCGGCCCGGCCGGCGGATCGGGATCCGTCGGCCGGGCGCGTCCGTCGTCCGGCCCGGTGCGCGGCCGTGACCGTGGAGGTCAGGCCTCTTCGAAGTAGGCGTCCAGCGCCTCGTCGAACTCCGCGGTCCAGGTCTTGAGGTCGCCGCGGGACCCGGCCTCGACCTCGGCGTTGAACCACCGGCGGCTCGACAGGTGGACGGTCACGGTGAACCGGCGTCCGAAGCGTCCGGTCCTGACCTCGACCGCGCCGATCTCGGACCAGTCGAACTCCGCCTCCTGGTCGTCCAGGCGGAAGCGGACCCCTTCGGCGTCCAACCTGATGGACCCGCGTCGGTCACTGACCTCGAAGACGGGGCCGTCCTCGCCTCCGGCCTTCCCGCCGGCGCCGGCCGTCTCGGCACCCTCGGGCTCCACGTCGGCGCCGGGGGTCGCGTCGGCCGCTGCCGTGGCGTCGTCCACGGTCTCGTCCGCGACTCCCTCGGAGGGCGCTTCCGCAGGCTCGGCGTCCCGGATCTCCTCGGGCTCCGCCTTCTCCGCTTCCGCCTCCGTCCGCGCGGGGGCAGGGGCCGTCAGGCCGGGGATGTACGCCGGGTCTGTCCCCGCGGCGAACTCGGGCTTCGTGTTCGAATCTATACGCTGCTCCACGGCGGGCAGTATGGACGACGAACCTGTACGAGACCAGTCAGCCCGCCACCGCCGGGGCCTGTCGCAGGGACGTCACCCGCCCCTTCCGCCGCGACCCCGTGATGCGGCGGCCTCGGGCAAGGACGGCCTGGACGACGGAAAGCGGGTGGTACGGGTTCCGCCGAACCCGTACCACCCGCTTCATTCCTGTCCCTCCGTCACACACCCGCGTGCCGGAGGCTTCGCCTGGGCGAGGACTCAGTAGGCCCCGAAGACGTTGTCGATCGAACCGTACTTGTCCGCCGCGTAGTTGCACGCGGCAGTGATGTTGGCGACCGGGTCGTAGCTGTCCATCGACGTACCGGGCACGTGGTAGGCCTGGAAGGTCGGGTCGATGACCTGGAGCAGGCCCTTGGACGGGACGCCGTTGATCGCGTTGATGTCCCAGTTGTTGATCGCCTGGGGGTCACCGGCGGACTCACGGATGATGTTGCGGTGGATGCCCTCGTAGGTGCCGGGGATGCCGTGCTCCGCCATGACGGCGAGCGACTCCTTGATCCAGCCGTCGAGGTCGTTCGTGTAGCTGACCGACTCGGCGGCGGGAGCGCCTTCCGCGGCGAGCGAGGTGTTCGTGCGCTCCGAGCGGTCGGCGCGGTCGGCGCCCTTCTCGGCACGGTCGGACGTGGTGGAGGCCTTGGATTCGGCCTTCTCCGGCTTGCTGTCGGCCTTGGCGCCGATCGTCAGCTTCAGACCGGGGTGAATCAGGTCCGGGTTTCCGCCGACAGCCTTCTGGTTGTCCTCGTACAGGGCCTTCCAGCCACCGTTGACGGAATGCTCGCGAGCGATCTTGGCGAGGGTGTCACCCAAGATCACGGAATAGCTGGTGGACTCGGACTTCTGCGCGGCAATTCCCTTGCCGGACGCGGCAGTCGACGTCGCGGCCTTTTCGACGGCGGCCGTCGGGGCCGGGGCCGCGAAGGCGCCGGTCGCACCGATCACGGGGAGAGCCAGGGCGGCTCCACCCGTGGTCACGGCGATGATGCCGCGGGTGAGCGAACTGGTCCTGAAACGACGGTGCTTACCGTTTTCGGGCATGCTGAATTCCTCTCCGTCGCCTGCGAAGTGAGCTGTCGGGTTCGGGCTGGAGATGCCCGGTCGCACACGAATGCGACTTCACCCCGAGCCGCTCCGGAAACCGGATCGGCACTTACTTGGGTCCCCCGCTCCTGCCGTACGAGAAGTGGTCGGGTAATCGGGCGGCGGCAGGATTCGGCGTTCCGCCCGGAGTGATGGTGACCGTAGGCGAGAAATAGGGAAAGGAACAAGCCTGGTTCGGTGATCACAATTCATTCGCAAGATCAATTTTTGGGAATTCATGTAATCCACCCCACATCACCCCGGCCATTTCTCTTGGCGCAGAAGGGAACCGCCCGTCGCCCCCGCGCGTCCGGACGGCATGAAGTGACCCTGGTCACGGCGTCCGATTCGGGCGATTTGCTCCGACGCGAAGGGGTTCAGGTCACATGAAATGGCCTTTTATGGATTACGGGATTAAATTCTAAAAACGTACTAAAACGGGCATACGACTCACGCTGAGGCCGTCGCGCATACCGGGAAGACCGGCGTGGAACCGATCGGCCATGACTGAGAACCCACACGCCTCGGCCCCGCGGATCACCGTCCTGCCCGTCCAGCCGGGGGATCCGCCCTTCCGTGTGGTGGAGATCGACGGAGAGGTCATCGGGAGCGCGACCGCCCTGACGGACGTGCTGATCGCCGCCGCGACGGCCGGGATCCCGGTCCACGACCTCGACGACCCGGCCGCGGTCCGCTGGGTGGGAGGCGGCAAGCTCAGCTGGAAACCGCACTGAGTGGAGCCGCGCCCGTGCGGCGCTCAGGCCCGGGACGCGTACGTGGGCCCCGGCCCGCCCGTCGGGACGCGGAGGGAGGCGGCGTGGCGGCCGCCGGGCGCGGCAGATCGAGCGCGGTGCCGAGGGCCGCCCGCAGAGGGGCCGTCCGGCCGGTGAGCCACTGCTCGGCCGGAGTGGTCCGGCCCGGCCCGGTGGTCAGCGGGTACGGCGGACCGTGGACCCTGGCCGCTCGATCCGGCCGTCGCCGGGTCGGGGCGCCCGCACGGACGCCTCAGACGTGCCGTCGGCTCGGACGGCTGCACGCGGAGGAGGACGCGGGTCGGGCGCACCGCGCCGTACGGGCCCGGTCCCACCGGACGACGGCTCGTCCGGCGGGACCGGGCCCCGTCCTCCCCGCGGTGATGAGCGAGGGGATCCCCCTCGCGTCAGCCCTGGATGCGGATGGCGAGGGCAGGGCAGACGGCCGCGGCCTGCTCGACGTCCTCGGCCCGGTCCGACGGCGGGGTGGGGTCGAGCAGCACGGCGATGCCGTCGTCGTCCTGGTCGAACACATCGTCCGCGGCGACGACGCACTGGCCCGACGCGACGCACTTGTCCTGGTCGAGAGTCACTTTCATGGGCACTCCTCGGTCGTGATGTGTGCGGGGGGTGGGGGTGGTGCTCCGTGGCGAGGTCCGCCGAGCGGCGGGGCCGGTGACCGGGAGGTCACCAGGCCACGGGCAGTTCGTACACGCCGTACACGGCACCGTCGTGCTTGAACGACAGGTCCTCCAGGCCGGCGTCCAGGCGGAGGGTGGGGATCCGCCGGTAGAGGGTGCTGTAGACGACCTGCAGCTCCATGCGGGCCAGCGGTTGCCCGAGGCACTGGTGGACGCCGAAACCGAAGGCGACGTGACGCCGTGCGTCCCGCCCGAGGTCGAGCCGGTCGGGGTCGGCGAAGACCTCGGGGTCACGGTTGCCGATGTCGTTGGGCACGATGATCCCCTCACCGGCCCGGATGACCTCACCGCCGATCTCGATGTCCTCGACGGCCACGCGGCGGCGGCCCCCGTGGGTGATGTTGAGGTAGCGCAGCAGCTCCTCCACCGCGCCGGCGACCGCCTTCGGGTCGTCGGAGTCGCGGAGGAGGGCGAGCTGGTCGGGGTGCTCCAGCAGCGCGAGGGTGCCGAGAGCGATCATGTTGGCGGTGGTCTCGTGTCCCGCGATCAACAGGAGTACGCCCGTCTCCGCCGCCTCCCGGCGCGACAGTTCCCCGGCCCCGACGCGGGTGCCGAGCCCTGACAGGAGGTCGTCGGCGGGCCGGGCGATCTTGTGGCCCATCAGCTCGTCCAGGTAGCCGATCAGCTTGGCGTGGGCCGCGCCCCGCTCCTCGGGTGCCGCGCTGCGGCTGATGAGGATCTTGCTGTTCTCCTGGAAGAAGTCGTGGTCGGCGTAGGGGACTCCGAGCAGCTCGCAGATCACGAGCGACGGGACGGGGAGGGCGAACGCCTGGACGAGGTCGGCCCGTGGGGGGCCTGCCAGCATGTC
>Ga0164308_10000531_pt1 | contig 20769 bp, 22 predicted proteins | sample Whisoiple_246_MG_FD_109983 | JGI IMG/M metagenome (GOLD analysis project Ga0164308, IMG submission 109983) | Soil microbial communities amended with fresh organic matter from upstate New York, USA - Whitman soil sample_246_MG | ecosystem: Environmental > Terrestrial > Soil > Unclassified >...
CGGAACCGGTTCCGCTCGACATGGTGGGAACCTACTCGGCACGTCCTGAATTCCACCGACCGAGTCCAGCCCGGTCGGCTTTGACTGTGACGGCGCGTGGCGCTCTCGGGGGTCAGAGCCAGTTCTTGGCGCGCTGCGGGAGGGCGACCACGGTGGTGACCATAGAAATCGCCAGTCGTTGGTTGGCGTCCAGCAGTGTCTGCAGGAACGCAAAATAGTGCTCGACGGCCTTGATCGGGTCGAGCCAGCTCGGTGCCGGCCAAGGGAGGTCCGGGGCGGTCGGCGTGGACTTCGTCGGCGATGCGGGACCGATGCGCCGCTCACCAGCGGGAGACTTCGATGCGGTAGCGGCGGGTCGCTCGGTCGCGGCGTCATCGGCGACTGCCGACAGTCGGACCCCTCTCGGTCCGAGGGCGTCCGCGATGGAGCTGGATCGTTCCGGTGGCGCGCTGCCGTTGAACAGCCCTCCGAGATTCGGACGCGGACTGGCAGTCATACGGCAACCTCCACTGTGGTCTTGCTCTCCTGACGCGTGATCGCGTCCATCACCTCTGCGGCGAGATCCCCGTAATCGCCGGCCAGTCGCGAGACCGACGAGTCCCGACTGAGCAGGCTGTCCCCGGTGTCGGCCTTCACGCCCTGGCGCAGCCGCTTGATCCGGCTCGACTTGTCGCCGTGGTGCGCCTTTTCCAACTCGTGGGCCAGCAATCCCCGACTGCGCATGTCGACCGCCGCACTCTCCAGGTAGCGGATCGAGGTGCCGAATACCGGCGCGGCACCACCGAGGGTCTCGTTCAGGGCGGCTTCGACCCTGGCGATCAACCGGGTGCTGCCCGCCCTGACCCCGAACAGGGCAACCCCGAGCAGGGTCAGATCGGGGTTGATCGCGCGGGCGGCAGCGAAGCGTTGGGCGACGACGACGAGACCGTCCAGGCTGGCCTCGTCGGATCGGGTGGGGATGATCAGGTAGTCGGACGCGGCGAAGACGAGTTCCTGCAGGATCGGCTCGCCGGGTGGGGTGTCGACCAGGACGAGGTCGTAGTCCTTCTTCGTGCCCTCCGGGCGGACCTGATCCATCGCCGGCCGGAGTCCGGGCAATGACGCACCGCGGGCGCCGCGGGAGGTGTACGCGGCGGCGATGTCCCACAGGGCTGGTCCACCGGGGATGACGTCGAGGCGGTCTCGCACCCCGCGGGTGACCTCGACAGGCAGGCCGTGGGTGATCGCCAGATTCAGGCTGCTGCCGTCGTGCAGCCCATATCCGAGGTCGCGACCGAGATTGCCCTGCGGGTCGGTGTCGACGACCAGCACCCGGCGCCCATCGGCGGCGAGCCGGCCGGCCAGCCCGGCGGTGAGCGTGGTCTTGCCGACCCCGCCCTTGCCGTTCGCGATCGCGACCACTCGTCGCATGTCGCACTTCCCTTCGCTTGTCCTTTGCGCATCGTCCCGCCGGACAGCAGCCGAGCAGGTGTTGCCACGCCGCACCCGGTACGACGAATGCACGAGATCGGCTCCGGACGCCGCATCCGGACCCGCGGCTCCTCACCCGGGTGTGGTGATGTGGGCGGCGGCTCGATGGGCGGATAGTGACCTCGGCCCGAGGTGAAATGACCTCTATTCTTGTCCGACGGTGAAGCTGACGCCCGGTCCACGTGATCGCCGCACCGACAAGTGATCCAGGACAGGGAGTCCGCAGTGTCCGTTCGGCAGTCCATCGCTCAGGTAGTCCCCGGCGTGGCGGCTCTGGACTCGTACCGACCCAGTTGGCTGCGTAAGGACATCGTGGCCGGACTGATCCTCACCGCCTTGTTGGTGCCGCAGGGAATGGCCTACGCGGAGCTGGCCGGGTTGCCGCCGATCACCGGTCTCTACACGTCGATCATGTGCCTGGTCGGGTATGCGGTGTTCGGACCGTCGAAGGTGTTGGTGCTCGGGCCGGATTCGGCGCTCGGGCCGATGATCGCGGCCTGCATCATCCCGCTCGTCGCCGCCAACGGTGACCCCGGCAAGGCCGTCGCTTATGCCTCGATCCTGGCGTTGATGGTCGGCGCGATCACGGTATTCGCCGGCATCTTCAAGTTGGGGTTCGTCGCCGAGCTGCTGTCGAAGCCGACGCAGATCGGATACATGAACGGGTTGGCCCTGACCATCGTCATCGGCCAACTGCCCAAGCTCTTCGGCTTCTCGGTCGACGGTGACGGTCTGATCGACGAAACGACGCAGTTCGTGGGTGCAGTCGCGGACGGGAAGACGGTGCCTGCCGCGTTGGCGGTCGGGCTGGGGTCACTGATCCTCATCCTGGGTTTCCAGCGGTTGCTGCCGAGGGTGCCAGGAGTACTGGTCGCGGTTGTCCTGGCCATCGTGGCGGTCAGCGTCTTCTCTCTGACGGATCTGAACGTGAAAGTCGTCGGCCCCCTGCCCGAGGGGTTTCCACCGTTCACCATCCCGACCGTTGCGTTCGGTGACCTCACCTTGTTGTTGCTCGGCGCGCTCGGGATCGCGCTGGTCTCGTTGACCGACACCATCTCGACGTCGTCCGCCTTTGCGGCGCGCAGTGGAGCTCAGGTCGACGGAAACAAGGAGATGATCGGGATCGGCGCGGCCAACGTCGCGGCCGGCTTCTTCCAGGGATTCCCGGTCAGCACCAGCGGGTCCCGCACCGCGGTCGCCGCCCAGAACGGGGCCAAGACGCAGGTGACGGGGCTGGTCGGGGCTGCCGCCATCGCGCTGTTACTGCTGTTCGCGCCCGGGCTGCTGCGGAACCTCCCGCAACCCACGCTGGCGGCGGTGGTCATCGCCGCCTCGTTCTCGCTGGCAGATCTGAGCGGCATGCGGCGGCTCTGGCGGCAACGCAAGTCCGACTTCTGGCTCGCGATGGCGGCGTTCCTCGGGGTGGCGCTACTGGGTGTGCTCCCGGGCATCGGGATCGCCGTCGGCCTGTCGATCCTGGACGTCTTCCGACGGGCGTGGCGGCCCTATCACGCGCGGCTCGGCCGGGTACCCGGCATCTCGGGCTACCACGACATGACGGTCTACCCCGAGGCCGCGCAGCTGCCCGGCCTCGTGATCTTCCGGTTCGACAGCCCGTTGTTCTTCGCCAACGCCAACACCTTCCGGGACGAGGTGCTGGAACTCGCGGCCGAGGAACCGCGGCCGAAGAAGATCGTGATCGCCGCCGAACCGATCACCGATATCGATACCACCGCAGCGGACATGCTGGCCGATCTGGACCGGAAGTTGAATGCGGACGGCGTCAGCCTGGCGTTCGCCGAACTGAAGTCCCGGGTCCAGGAGAAGGTGGAGCGGTACGAGCTGACGGGCGTCATCAACCCCGCGCACTTCTACCCGACGATCGGATCTGCCATCAGGGCGTTCGAGGCCGAGACCGGCGCCGCCTGGCCGAGCGAGAACTCCTGACGACGCCGGTCCGCCCGATAGGACTCACCGTCCAGCAGGGAGGTGGACGCCTGCCGACCACCACCAGATCGGCGCCGTCCAGCACTTCGGCCAGGTCGTCGCAGCACTCAGCTGGGACTGCAGCCTGACATCAGCCAGGAACAAAGGGTTCTCGTGACGGTCGTTGACGGCGCGCGCACGACGACCTGCTCGCGGGCCCAGATCATGGTCGGCTGATTGTGTGCGGAAATGTCGCGACGCTGGTGCCTCACAAACCTGCGCCGATCACGGCAACCTTGGTCATCGTCGTCCTGGCTCGTTGCTGGTTGAATCGACGCCGGTCGGCGACTGCTGACGAGCCTGGCAAACAGTCGCGGACAACGCCCGAAATCGGTGGATGGCGGACGGGCGTGATGTGCGTCCCTGTCGCTACGTGATCGGTCTTGGCAGTTTGACGCTCGATGGCGCGGTTGCTCTTGCGGATCCTTCTATCGGGATTATGGTTACCTCGACTGGACGACTGTCCAGACTGTGTAACGAGTTCGCATCGCCCTTGGGGTGGTGCAGACGGTGTCGGCCAGCGTCGACTGAAGGGGCAGTCTGTGAGCACATCAACGGAAGTGCCAGCGAAGAAATCAGGCGGCACTCGGATCGCAGTCCAGAAGTTCGGCACGTTCCTGTCCGGAATGATCATGCCGAACATCGCGGCGTTCATTGCCTGGGGCTTGATCACAGCGCTGTTCATCGAGAAGGGCTGGTTCCCGGTCGCCAAGATCGGCGGTTGGGGTGAGTTCGCTGACGCCGGTCTTGTCGGTCCCATGGTCACGTACATGTTGCCGATCCTGATCGCCGCTCAGGGCGGCCGGATGGTCTACTCAACTCGTGGTGCCGTCGTCGGTGTCATCGCCACCATGGGCGCGATCATGAGCACGACGATCCCAATGTTCCTCGGTGCAATGATCATGGGACCGCTGGCCGCCTGGCTGATGAAGAAGGTCGACAGCATCTGGGACGACAAGATCAAGCCCGGATTCGAGATGCTGGTCAACAACTTCTCCGCCGGCATCCTCGGCGGCGCCCTGGCCATCTTCAGTCTGTACATTTTCGGCCCGATCATCACCTGGATATCCGACGCCCTCGGCAACGGCGTCAACTGGCTGATCGAACACAGCCTCCTGCCGCTGGCCAGCATCATCATCGAGCCGGCCAAGGTGCTGTTCCTCAACAACGCGATCAACCACGGGGTCCTGACCCCGCTGGGCATCCAGCAGTCCGCTGAAGAGGGCAAGTCCATCCTCTTCCTGCTCGAGGCCAACCCCGGCCCGGGCCTCGGTTTGCTGCTTGCCTTCAGCTTCTTCGGCGTGGGCATGGCCAAGGCCACCGCACCGGCCGCCGCAGTCATCCAGTTCTTCGGCGGCATCCACGAGATCTACTTCCCCTACGTGCTGATGAAGCCGATCCTGATCGTGGCCACGATCGCCGCTGGCATGGTCGGCATCTTCACCCTGACCGTCTTCAATGCCGGTCTGATATCACCGGCAGCGCCAGGCTCGATCATCGCGGTGCTGGCGGCGACGCCCAGCGGCAGTTTCCTTGGGGTCGGCATGTCGGTGTTGCTCGCCGCGACAACCTCGTTCGTCATAGCGTCGATCATCCTGCGGGCCAGCCGCCGCAGCTTGCTGGATGCCGAGACCGAGGGTGGCCTTGCCGCCGCGACCTCGCAGATGGAGGGAATGAAGGGCAAGAAGAGTTCAGTCTCCAGCATGCTGGTCCGGGAGGAGGAAGAGGAAGCCAAGGCGTCCGGCATGACCCTGGCCCAGGTGGACGAGGCGGAAGGCATCATCCGCGACGATGCCGCGCCGTCGCGACCGGTCCACAAGATCGTCTTCGCCTGCGATGCCGGAATGGGCTCGAGCGCCATGGGTGCCTCGGTCCTGCGGAACAAGGTGAAGAAGGCCGGTTTCGGCGACATCACCGTGGTCAATGTCGCCATCGCCAACCTGACCGATGACGTCGACCTCATCGTCACCCATCAGGATCTGACCGCGAGGGCCCAGCAGAAGGCGCCCAGCGCACAGCACGTCTCGGTGTCCAACTTCATGAGCAGTCCGAAGTACGACGAGATCGTGGAAGAACTCAAGGTGACCAACCCGCAGGGCACCGACGCCCAATCCTGAGCATTGACAATGGGGGAACGCCGTGCGCGTTCCCCCATTGTCGTGTCTACTCCCTGGTATCAGTTCTCCACCCCCCGATGGCCGGTCCAAGATGACCGGTCCACCCGATGACCGGTAGAGCCGCCCCGACGAAGGAGTTCCAGCCGCATGAGTGACATCCTGTCCGTGTCCCAAATCAAGGTGCCGGGGACGGCCACCAGCAAGGACGAGGCGATCCGGGAAGCCGGTCAGATCCTGGTCGACACCGGCGCAGTGACACCGGCCTACGTGGATGCGATGTTCGAGCGGGAGAAGTCCGTCTCGACGTACATGGGCAATTACCTGGCCATCCCGCACGGCACGAACGAGGCCAAGGACGAGATCACCGCCTCGGCGCTCTCGGTCGTCCGCTACGACTCGCCGATCGACTGGGACGGCAACGAAACCCGCTTCGTGGTGGGCATTGCCGGATACGAGGGCGGACACCTGGAGATCCTCGGCAAGATCGCCGTGATCTTCTCCGACACCGACGAGGTGGACAAGATGATCGCGGCCGGATCGGCCGAGGAGGTCTTCGCCCTGCTCAACGCGGTCAACGAAGAATGAGCGGAACCGCAGTCCATTTCGGTGCCGGGAACATCGGCCGCGGCTTCGTCGGGCTGATCCTGCACCGGGCCGGATACGAGGTCGTGTTCGCCGATGTCGCCGACACGCTGATCGATGCGTTGAAGCAGACACCGAGTTACCTGGTCAAAGAGGTCGGGCTCGAATCATCCGAGGAGCGGGTCGACAACTACCGCGCCATCAACAGCCGGACGGACGAGGCGGAAGTGATCGCCGAGATCTCCAAGGCGGACATCGTCACCACCGCGGTCGGTCCGACCATTCTCCGGTTCGTCGCCCCGGTCATCGTGGCCGGGCTGCGCGGTCGTCCCGACGACAGCCCCCCGCTGGTGGTGATGGCCTGCGAGAATGCGATCAACGCCACCGATGTGCTGGCCGAGTTCGTGCATGCCCTGGTGCCCGATGAAGAGGACTGGGCCGCACTGTCGGCCAAGGCGATCTTCGCCAACACCGCCGTCGACCGCATCGTGCCGGCGCAGTCGGCGGAGCACGGGCTGGACGTCACGGTCGAAACCTACTTCGAGTGGGCGATCGAGCGGCCGCCGTTCGACGGGCAGGAGCCGACGATTCCGGACGCCACCTGGGTCGACGATCTCGCGCCGTACATCGAGCGGAAGCTGTTCACGGTCAACACCGGTCACGCCTCGACCGCCTACCACGGGCACGTCAAGGGCATCCACAAGCTCAGCGATGCACTTGCCGACGACGAGGTGAGAGCCAAGGTCGAAGGCGTCCTTGCGGAGACCAAGCGATTGCTGGTCGACAAGCACGAGTTCGCGCCGGAGGCGCAGCAGGCCTACGTGGACAAGATCCTCGGACGCTTTGCCAACCCCTACCTGCCGGACACCACCGACCGGGTCGGTCGGCAGCCGCTGCGCAAACTCTCCCGTACCGAGCGACTGATCGGCCCCGCCGCCGAGCTCGCCGCGATGGGCGACCGTCCGGAGTTTCTGCTGGCGACCGTCGAGGCGGCACTGGATTTCGATGTGCCGGAGGACCCGGAGAGCGTCGAGCTGAAGAAGTTGCTGGCGACGCTCAACCCGGCCGACGCGACGACCCGGATCACCGGGCTGCAGCCGGGTGAGCCGTTGTACGACGACGTGCTGGCGATCCTGGAGCGCAAGGTGGCGGCCACCGCGGCACCCACCGCCTGACCGTCACGGGTCGTGCCCACCGAGCAAGAGGAGCAGGACAACGATGACCGAACCCCGGGCGCCGTGGCGGCTGGCCGTGATGACCAGTGGCGGCGACGCCCAGGGGATGAACCCGGCCGTCCGCGCCGTTGTCCGAACCGCGCTCAACCACGGCGCCGAGATCTTCGCGATCTACGAGGGCTATCAAGGTTTGATCGAGGGCGGCAACCGGATCCGGTCGGTGACCTGGGACGACGTCAGCAGCATCCTGAACCGCGGCGGCACCGTGATCGGTACGGCCCGCTCACTGGAATTCCGGGACCGACCGGGACGGCTGCAGGCCGTGCACAATCTGCTGCTCAAGGGCATCGACCGGCTGGTGGTGATCGGCGGTGACGGCAGCCTGAGTGGTGCCGACCTGCTGCGTCAGGAGTGGTCGTCGTTGGTCGAGGAGTTGCGGTCGGCCGGCACGATCGACCAGGCGACCGCCGACCGGCATCCGGCGTTGATGATCGCCGGCCTGGTCGGGTCGATCGACAACGACATGATCGGCACTGACATGACGATCGGTGCGGATTCCGCGCTGCACCGGATCGTCGAGGCCATCGACTCCATCGCCAGCACGGCCGCCAGCCATCAGCGCAGCTTCGTCGTCGAGGTGATGGGCCGGCACTGCGGCTATCTCGCCCTGATGAGTGCCATCGCCGGCGGGGCCGACTATGTCTTCATCCCGGAGAACCCACCCGACCCGGGCTGGGAGGAACGGCTCTGCAAGCTGCTCAAGACCGGTCGGGCGGCCGGTCGACGGAACAGCATCGTGATCGTCGCCGAGGGTGCGCACGATTCGCAGAACGTCGCGATCACCAGCGACCGGGTCCGCCAGGTGCTGGAGGAGCAACTCGGTGAGGACACCCGGGTGACCATCCTCGGGCACGTGCAGCGTGGCGGCGCGCCCAGTGCCTTCGATCGGTCGATGAGTTCGATCCTCGGCCATGCCGCGGTGGAAGAGGTGATGTCTGCGACGTCGCTGAGCGTGCCGCAATTGATCGGCATCCAGGGCAATCGGGTCTCGAAGGTGCCGCTGATGGACAGCGTCGCCAAGACCCGCAAGCTGGCCGATCTGATCGCGGCCAAGGACTATGACACGGCATTGACCATGCGTGGAGACGGCTTTACCGAAATGGTGCACGTCTTCCATTCCATCTCGCACGCCCTTCCGTCGGTGAGCAAAAAGGCCAATCCCACCCGGATCGGCATCGTGAACGTCGGCGGCCTCGCCCCGGGGATGAACGCCGCCGCCAGGGCGGCGGTGCGGCTCGGTCTGCATCGCGGGCACACCATGCTCGGGGTGTACGGCAGCCTGCGTGGCCTGATCGACGGCGACGTCCGCGAACTGCACTGGGGTGATGTCGAGGGATGGGGGAGCCGCGGCGGTGCGGAACTCGGGATCAGCCGGGACGTTCCTTCGGTCAAGGATCTCTACGCGATCGGCCGCGGACTGGAGAAGCACGACATCAACGCGCTGCTGATCATCGGCGGGTGGGACGCGTTCGAGGCGATGCACACGATGAACGCCGAGCGCGATCGATACCCCGCGTTCCAGATTCCGATGATCTGCCTGCCGGCCACCATCGACAACAACATGCCCAACTCCGAGCTGTCGGTCGGGGCGGACAGCGCACTGAACCTGATCGTCGACTCCATCGATCGGGTGCGCCAGGCCGGTACCGCGTCCAAGCGCTGCTTTGTGGTCGAGACCATGGGTGGCTACTGCGGTTACCTCGCCCTGCTCGGCGGGCTGTCCGGCGGTGCGGTGCGGGTGTATCTGAACGAAGAGGGCATCGTGCTCAAGGATCTCGCGCACGACATCGAACGGATGGTGGACAGCTTCCGGGTCGGACAGCGGCTCTTCCTGACTGTGATGAACGAGAAGGCCAGCGCGATGTACACCAGCGATTTCCTGTGCCGGCTGTTCGAACAGGAGAGCGAAGGACTCTTCGACGCGCGCAGCGTGGTGCTCGGCCAAACCCAACAGGGTGGCAGCCCCAGCCCGTTCGACCGGATCCTGGGCACTCGGTTGGCCGCGCACTCCATCGATTGGCTGTCCAATCAGATCGACACCGGCAAGTCCGGGGGCGCCGTCATCGGTTTGGTCGAGGGGAAGGTGCGGATCCTGTCGTTGCGGCGGGCCGAGGAGCTGGCGGACTGGGACCACCGCAGGCCGCTCGACCAGTGGTGGCTGGCGCTGCGTCCGGTGATCGACGTCCTCGCCGGGCGGCTCGCCGTGATGCCGGTCGGCTCGGGCTGACCCACCGGCCTGGGCAGTGGTTACGCGAACGGCCAGACCAACGGGATCACCAGCATCGCCACCGCCAACCAGACGAGCATCGCCACCAGACCGAACTTCCAGTAGTCGCCGAACCGGTACCCGCCGGGTCCCATCACCATCATGTTGGCCGGGGTGGCGATCGGGGTCAGCAGCGACGCGGCGCCGGCGACGGCCACCAGCATCAACACCGCCTGCGGGGAGATCCCGGTCTCGGCGGCCGTCGACAACGCGATCGGCACCACGATCAACACCGTCGCCGTGTTGCTCACCACCTGACCCAGCGCCGCGGTCAGACCGAACAGCGCCAGCAGCAATACATATGGTCCGCGTTCGCCGACGAGGCCGACGATGACCTCCGCGATCAGGTCGGCCGCGCCGCTGGTCTGGATCGCGATGGACAGCGGGATGAGCCCACCGATCAACACCACCGTCTGCCAGGACACCGCCCGGTACGCCTGCTCGACCCCGACCACCCGCAGAGCGACCATCGCGGTTGCCGCCAACAGACCTGCGATCGCAGGTGGCACCACGCCGGTGGCGAGCAGGACCACCATCGCGAGCAGCACGGCGATCGCCTGCGGCGCCCGGCGGCCCAACGGCACGGTCTGCCGACGCACCATCTCCGGCGAGTCCACCACCAGCAGATCCCTGCTCCGGGCGAGGGATTCCACCGCGGTCCACCGACCGTGCATCAACACCGTGTCACCCTCGGTGATCACGGTGGCGCGAGGCCCGCGGTCCTTCCCCAGCCGGCGGACCGCGAGCACCACCAGGCCGCCGCTGCGGGCCATCCCGGGAAACATCGTGGTACCGATCAGGGCGGACCTGGGCGGGACGACGAACTCGGCAACCCCCGCCTCCCGGGTCAGCATCGCGGTCCTGGTGCGCCGGGTGATCAGAGATTTCGACAGCTTCAGGGTGTTGGCCGCGGCGTAGTCACTCACCACGGCTCCGGGACCGGTGAGTACCAGGACGTCCCCCGCCTGCAGTTCGTGATCGAACCCGACGCTCTCGCCGGCCCCGTCCTGGACGCCGATCAGGGTGAGATCCGCTCCGACCGGCAACTCGGAGATCTGCCTGTCCCGCAACGGCGATCGGCTGCGCACGCGCAGCCGGTGCACTGGATGGTCGAGTCCGTAGTGCTCGACGACGGTGCCGACGTACTCGCTGAAGTCCGCCGGCAGCACGTCCGAGATCCGGTCGGGCAGTAGACGATTTCCGAGCACCAGCGCCAGCACGATGGTGCAGACCACCAGCGGGATCCCGACGATCGCGAACTCGAAGAAGCCGAACCCTCCTCCACCCGCATCCATCGATGCACCCGACACGATGACGTTCACCGGGCTGCCGGACAGGGTCAGCAACGCCCCCGCACTGGCCGCAAAGGCGAGCGGGATCAACATCTTCGACGGCAGTGCGTGAGCCTGTCGTGCCACCACGACGGTCACCGGCAGCAGAGCGGCCGCGGCGCCGTTCGGAGTGATCACCGCACTGAGGACGGCGGCCAGCAGCATCACGGCGGTGAGCAACTTCCACCGCTGGGTACCGGCGTGCCGGACGATCAGCTGTCCGGCCCAGGCCGTGACCCCCGACGCCTCGAGACCCTCACTGACGACGAACAGGCTCGCGATGAAGATGACCACCGGGTCGCCGAATCCGCTCAGCGCCGTTGTCGCATCGAGCACGCCGGTGAAGTAGAGCGCCATGGTGGTCAGGATCGCGACCACCCCGACGGACAGCCGGTTCCAGATGAACAGCGCGACCGAACAGCCCAGGATCACCAGACTCAGCGTCGAAGAGCTCACTGCAATCGCCTCCAACGCCTCTTCTCGAACAGGCCGCGCGCCGTTCCCTGATCCTCGCGCACGGCCGGTGGGTCCTGGACTCGGCCCGGCCACTCTCGTGTCACCGCTGGCGTGGTGACCACCCGGCACGGGTCTGACCCGCATGGCACCCTCATCCCATGCGGGTCCTGCATCCGGCCGGCGGATGAACGCGAGATCGTTCGCTCTGATCGCCAATCCACATGCCGGGCGCGGCGCTGCGGTCCGCGTGATGGCCGAGACCGCGGCCGCTCTGCGAGACGCCGGTCGTCCGGTCCGGGCAGAGCTGACCACCTCGATCGGGCATGCGGTCGAACTCGCGGAGCGGGCGTCGGCTGCCGGTGAGGTGACGGTCGCGATCGGCGGCGACGGCATTCTGCGGGCGGTCGCAGCGGGTGCTTCCCGGCACAGCGGCACCATGGGGATCATGCCCTGCGGTCGGGGCAACGACTTCGCCAGAATGGTCGGCATCGGTGGCGCGGCCGGCGCGGTGCGGGCGGGCGTCGCGATTTTGCTGTCCGGGACGGCACGTGCGGTGGACTGTGTGGCGGTGACGCCCGGATTGGTCTCCGGTGCAACAGATCTCGGTCATCAGATCGCGCTGGGCAATCTCTATCTGGGGTTCGACTCGCTGAGCAACGAGCTGGCCAATTCGTTGCCCGCCACTCTTGGTCCGCTGACCTATACCTATCCCGCCCTACGGGTGGCGGTGACGATGCGGCCGCTGGAATTCCGGCTGGTGATCGACGGAAAGCCGGAGGCGTACACCGGCAGCGGGGTGGTCATCGCGAACAGCGCTTTCTACGGGCGCGGAATCCGGGTGGCGCCGACGGCCGACGTTCACGACGGGCTGTTGGACGTGATCATGTTCCGGCAGCAGGATCGCCGACGCAGGGTGGCCGCCCTGCTCGCACTGCGCGCAGGTCGGCATCTCGGGCGATCTGACGTGCGCCACCTGCAGGCACGGCACGTTCAGATACAGGTGGAGCCTGCTCTCGAGGCCTACTCCGACGGTGACCCGATCTGCCGTTCCCCGGTCACGGTGTGGGCGCTTCCCGGGGCTGTCACCCTGCTCCTGCCCTGAGCGCAGGCGGGTGTCTCTGTCGGTGGCGGCCCCTGGCCGAGGTCAGGGCCTAGAGTGGAATCAACCAAGGAGAGAACATGTCGGTCGAAACGATGAGCCGCAGGATCAGCATTATCGAACAGACCTGGAAGGAGGCACCACAGGCCGGTCGCGCCGAATACGTCGAAGAATTGGCGGCGATCTCGACGGGGCTGATGAGTGTCACCGGTCCGGAAGCGGAACGGGCAGAGTGGTTGAGCCGTCGGGTCAATCGTGTCGTTCGGAACATCGGTACCGCCGCCGGGTGAACCACCCGGCCCGTCCGAGCAGAAAGTGATGGCAATTGTCCGAAGGGGCTGCATTCTCGATCGACCAGGAAATCCTGGTGGTGCACGTCGACATTTCCGTGCTGGAAGCAGATGTGGCGGATTTCCTCGCCGCGACCGCGGTGAATGCCGCTGCGTCGCTGGCCGAGGCCGGAGTGTTGCGCTTCGACGTCGTGGTCGACCGGAGTGATCCGACCCATGTGGTCCTGGTCGAGGTGTACCGCGATCAGTCGGCAGCCGCGGCGCACAAGCAGACCGGGCACTACGCCGTCTGGCGGGACACCGTCGCCGCCATGATGGCCAGGCCGAGATCGTCGGTCACCTTCACCCCGCTCGCTCCCAGCACTGCTACAGGGTGGTCCTCGTCCGGGCGGAACCCGCAGGGATGACGGCGGCCGGTGCGTTCGACTTCGGGACGGCCGGCCGGATCGTCTTCGGACCCGGTCGGGCCGCCGAGCTCCCCTCCCTGATCGACGGGTGGGGAACCCGTGCGCTGGTGTGCACCGGAGCCGATCCGGAACGTCACCGGCGATTAATGGACATGCTTCCGGTCCCGGTCGAGGTGTTCCCGGTGGTCGGCGAACCCACCGTCGAGATGGCCGGCATCGCCACAGACGCGGCGCGGGCCGCCGGTGCAGACCTGGTGATCGCGATCGGCGGCGGCAGCGTGCTCGATCTCGGCAAGTCGGTCGCCATGCTGCTGGGCAACGGCGGGCAACCCCTTGACTACCTCGAGGTGATCGGTCGCGGCCTGTCGATCACCGAACCGTCAGCGACGTTCGTCGCCATCCCTACGACGGCCGGAACCGGCTCGGAGGTGACGGCGAACGCCGTACTTGCCTCACCCGACCACGGTCGGAAGGCCAGCGTTCGCAGCGCGTTCATGATCCCGCGGCTCGCGCTGGTCGACCCATTGCTGACCCTCGGCTGTCCACCGGCGGTCACCGCCGCCAGTGGCCTCGACGCGCTCACCCAGTGCCTGGAACCGCTGGTCTCGGGCAGCGCGAACCCGGTCACGGATGCGCTGGCCACGGCCGGACTGCGCAGCACCGCCGCCGGGCTGCGTCGCGCGTATCTGGACGGATCCGATGTGGAGGCACGGACCGACATGGCCTTGGCCGCGTTGCTCGGCGGGATGTCGTTGGCCAACGCGAAACTCGGTGCGGTGCACGGGTTCGCCGGAGTGATCGGCGGAATGGTCACCTCCGCCCACGGGGCGATCTGTGCAGCGCTGCTGGCCCCCGTCACCGAGATCAACGTGCGGGCGCTGCGCGACCGTGAACCGCTGCACCCGGCACTGGACAGGTACCGGCAGGCCGCCGGGGCGCTCACCGGTCGACCCGACGCCACCATCGAGGAAGGTATCGAGTGGATACGGGAAACCGTTGCCGCGCTGGAGGTGCCGGGTCTGGCCGAGCTCGGGATAGGAGCCGGGATGGTGGACGACATCGTGGCCAAGACCGGGACCGCCAGCAGTACCAAGGGCAACCCGATCGTGCTCACCGAGGCAGAACTCCGCGAGGCACTCGACCGCTCGATGAACTGATCGGTCGGGACCGACGCCACCGGCCCGCTGTTGTTAGGGTCGATGGCTGATGGCATCCGCGCCCGTCCCGAACCGAGGCAGGGAAAATGATCTTCATCACCGTCAAGTTCAAGGTCCGTCCCGAGTATGTCGACGGCTGGTTGGATCTGGTCGACGACTTCACCCAGGCGACCCGTCGGGAGCCCGGCAACCTCTGGTTCGAGTGGTCCAGGAGTGTCGACGACCCGAACGAGTTCGTCCTGGTCGAGGCGTTCCAGGACGATGCAGCGGGGGCACATGTCGGCTCCGATCACTTCATCACCGCGATGCAGACCATGCGGCCGGCGATCGCCGAGACACCGCGGATCATCAATTTCGTGACACCCGGCGAGGAATGGTCGCGGATGGGTGAGCTCGAGATCACCTGAATCACCGCGGCCCGTTCGTTTGAGCAATCCGTTGCGGGTGAACCCGATCGGTGGCGCGTGATGTCCGTGACCACCTGATCGTCGTCGATCACCATCGCACCACCCTCGAGCGGAGAACCAGCCTTTGCCACGCAAGCGAGCGAGCCGGCTACCGACGGCCTTGATGAAGGCGTTCCTGCCGACGCCGCCCGCCCGACGTCGGCGTCGCCGGAAGGCCCCGAAGATCTCGCTGCCGACAGTGATCTCGCTGCCGAAGGCTGTCACTCCGCGAAAGCCGACCGGGGCGGCGAAGCCCACGTCGAGCGGTCGACCGAAGAGCGGGACCCGGAAGACCGGCACCGGCAACCGCTCGGCCGGCCGAGGGACCTGGCATCTCCTGCGCTTTACCGCAGCGGTGGGCACGAGGGCCTTTCGGGTGTACGTCCCGTTCGGATTGCGCAGGACGACGCGGGCTCCGATGCTGCTCGCGTTGCACGGCTGCACCCAGGACGCGCTGGATTTCGCTGCGGGCACCCGGTTCAACGACCTGGCCGATCGGCATCAGTTCGTGGTGGTGTACCCGGAACAATCGGTGGCGCACAACGGGCAGCGGTGTTGGAACTGGTTCCGCACCGGTCATCAGTTCCGCGAGCAGGGCGAGCCCGCCATCCTCGCCGGGATCGTCGGCCGCATGCTGGGTGAGCGCACGCGGTGGCGTATCGACCCGGAACGGGTCTATGTCACCGGGATCTCGGCCGGCGGCGCGATGGCAGTGGTGTTGGCCGCGACCTACCCGGAGCTGTTTGCCGCCGTCGGCGTGCACTCCGCACCGCCCTACCGGTCCGCAGCCGGTCCGGCCAACGCGATCGCCGCGATGCAGGGGCGGGCGGTGCCGCCACCGGTGCACACCGCATCCGGTGAGGCGATGCCGCCGATGATCATCTTTCAGGGGACGTTCGACGGGACCGTTCGACCGGTGAATGCCCGGCGGGTGGCCGACCAGTGGTTGGCCGCGCGCGCCACCGATGCCGGCCCCCCGACGGAGAGCGGGCTGGTTGCCCGCCCGATCGGCGCGCCGAGGGTGGCGAGGTCCGGTCCGGCGCGTCCGATGTCGGCCAGGAGCCGTCGCGGTCACACCGTCAGCCGGTGGTACTCCGGTGGCCGAAAGGTGTTGGAACTCTGGGAGATCGACGGCCTCGGTCATGCGTGGTCCGGTGGTTCGACCAACGGTTCGTACAGCGACGCCCGTGGCCCGCGGGCGAGCACCGAGATGTGGAAGTTCTTCGCCGCACACCGTGCGGTCGAGCCCGCCGTTTCGGCCCGGGCGGGGTGACGGCCGGCAACTCGTTCGACGTCGGCGGCGGGGTCACGGCGTCCCGCGCTGATCGACCAAGCGCTCGATGGTCGCGCGCAGCTCGCCCTGCTGCCGGGCGAGCACCTCGATCTGGGCCGAGAGCGACGCGAGAGTGCCGACCAGGCGGTCGGTATCAGCTGATACGGGGTCCGATGCGAGTTCGGCGGCGGATTCGGGGTGATCAGCGAGGGCCTTGGCGCGGGCGGCGTCCTCCCTGGTCCGTTTGTGGCTGACGAACCAGGCGGCGACCGTTGCCGACACCGTGCCGATGAGGCCGATACCGACCATCATGATCACCGATCCGATGAGGCGGCCCATCGTGGTCACCGGATAGGTGTCGCCATAGCCCACCGTCGTGGTGGTGACGACGGCCCACCACAGGGCCGTTCCCATCGTGGTGATATTCGCGCCCGGGGCGTTGTACTCCACCCGCCACTCCAGGAACGCGCCGACCACGACAACGCCGATGACGATCGAGATCAGCGAGCTGGCAATGCGTTCGGTGGAGATCGTCGCGAACGACTTGCGCAGCAGCAGGATCACCCGGAGCAATCGCAGCATGGGCAGCAGAACCATCAGCAGGTCGAGCTTGTGGGTGCGGATGAACGACCAACGGTCGGTGGACAGACCCAACCTGACGAAGTAGTCGACCGCGAAGGCCGCCCAGATGAGCAGGGAGATCACCGTCAGCGTCGGCTGCCACCATGGCGGGCCTTCCGGGGTCAGCCGGGTTGCCGCGAAGTCGGCCAGGAAGACGACCGCGAGAATGTCGAGCGGCTTGGTGGTGGCCGCGACCCAGCGGTCGTACCTCGCGCCGTGGTTGGGTGCGACCTTGGCCGCCTTGTCGGGCCGCAGCCTCTTTGCCCAGTCCGTCCCGCTCATCTAACCCACCGCATCTCTCGCACCGTCGCTGCGATGAATGATCCGGCACAGGGCCGGGTGCCGGTGGGTCCGTCGGCGCCTGTTGGCGCGTCCACGACGGAAATCGCCCTCCTGGTGTGACCTCAACTGATTGCCTGCTTTGTCTTGTGTGTCGGGAATAAGCTAGGTAGAGTAACACCATGGCCCGTCGAGAGCTGGAGATGACAGGGGCAACCCAGGCCGTGCTCGCGGCTCTCGTCGCCGCCCCGGCCAGGGACCACCACGGCGCCGTCCTGCACGCCGAAACCGGTCTACCGTTCGCTCGGATCTATCCGGTGCTGGCGCGGCTGGAATCGTTGCAGTGGTTGGACAGTGGTTGGGGAGAGCCTGCTGTTCACCAGCAGGGCTGGCCGCGCCGTCGCTGGTATCGGCTCAGCGAACAGGGACTGGCCATGGCTCGCGGTGCACTGGCGAGCGCACGAAGTACGGCCGCCCACGGTGTCGGCAGGCTCCGTGCCGCGGGGGAGGCAGTGTGACGGGACAACGATCGCCGCCGATTGGTCCGGCCAGGCTGCCGAACGCCGCGGCGTCGTCTTAGCGGGGAAACCAGGTGACCGAGCCGCACACGTGGGGCCGGCTCGGTCACCAGCAGGACTGCCGAAAGGCCCTTCGGCTGCGCGAACCTCGTCGACAAAGGAGCTCCAGTGATCGAAAAGTCCGCTACCGGTTGGCGATGTCGACTCGGGCGGCATGCCTACGCCAGTCGCCGGGATGACAACTCCGAAACGCCCGGCCGCACGATCCGGGTCTGCATTGTTTGCGGAAAGTACTTCGAGCCGGAGAACGAACCCGAGTTCGACGTCGAGGCCTACCAGCGCAACACCTCGTTCTTCGGCTGATCGCAAGGTCCCTGCAACATCCGAACCAGTAGAAGGCGGCACCGCCATGTCCAGCTCAGCGCACGACGCCCATTCCGACTGGCGTTGCCATGTCGGTCGGCATCACTACCTCGTGGTGGAGGACGACAACCCGGAGATGAAGGGGCAGTCGTACCTGGAATGCAGCCGCTGTGGGAAGAAGAACGATCTGGCCAGCCACCAGCCACTCTCGCAACGGGGGGCGATGGGCTTGGGTATGGGTATCGGCGGCGGCTGACCCGATGTGCGAGCCCGACTGCTTGCCGTCGCGTAGAACTGCGCCGAAGAGCAGGCGAAGGTGATCGGCCCGCAGCCGATCGCTCCGGCTCGCTGGCTGGTTGCGGTGGCAGTGCTGGCGTTACCGACAGATGCCCGGGACCGCTACCGGGAGGAGTTCCGCACCGAACTCTGTGAACTCGGCGTGCCGGCACAGCTGGCGCAGGCAGGCAGCCTGCTGGTCGGAGCGATTCCGCTGCGCAATGCCCTGAACGAGCGGGATCTGCCCGATTCCGTTGTCGAGAAACCGGATTGGCGGTGCCGCATCGGCCGGCACCGGTATGTCGGGCAGCAGGACGACAATCCCGAGATGCGCGGGCGCGGGTATCTGCGGTGCGTGCGGTGCGGCCGACCGAAGGATCCGCCCAGCTTCGGCGTGATGCCGCCGGAGGCTATCGGCAGTGGCTGGTGACAGCGGGTTCGGGCGCAGATGCCGGCAATTCCGGTGACGTGGGGACCGTCGTTGAGCGCTGCGAACGATTCCACTAGGTAGAATTCCACCATGTCGGGACCAACGCCGCGGATGACGCAGACCACCCAGGCGGTGCTGCGCGCCCTGCTCGAAGACCCGAAGAAGGATCTCTACGGCCTCGAGATCTGCGCGGCGACGGGCCTGCCCAGCGGCACGGTGCACCCGATCCTGGCCAGGTTCGAAGCCCTCGGCTGGCTGGACAGTGCCTGGGAGCAGGTCGATCCCCGAGAACAGGGGCGGCCGAGGCGTCGGTATTACAAGCTCAATGCGAACGGGATCGCGCTGGCCAGGGACGCGTTGGCCAGGGCCTACGAGACCCGCACCAAGATCGTCGCCCGCTTGCGACCGGCGGGTGAGACCGGCTGATCCGCGTGTCGGACAGGACCCGCGTCGTCGACATTGCCCTATCGGGCGGGGCTCGGCGGCGCAGGAGAGTTCGTCGGTTCGTTGGCGACGGGCGGTGCCGTCGGCCGCGCAATGATGATCGGCGAGATGGCGCCGGTCGCCGGCCCTGCTGCCGTTGTCGAGGTATCCGTTGTGGTCGGCTCGATCACGGCAGCTGAGGCAGCTGCCGTGGTCGCTGCGACGGTGGCGACCGTGGCCAGCATCGTCTCGGTCGCGACTCGGCCGAATTTGACCGTGACGTCGCGGGAATCGTTGACGTTGTGCCGGTTCACCGCGGTGCGGCGGGAGATGGCGACGATCGTCACCGTCCCGGCACAGAGCGCGAGGAGCACGATCACCACTCCCACCGGGCCGGTGAGGGCGATCGCGCAGCCGACCGCACCGAACAGGGCGGCGGCCGGCAGGGTGAGCAGCCAGCCGTAGACCATCCGGCGGGCCGTACCCCAGCGGACCATCGAAAGGTTCCGCCCGACGCCGCTCCCGATCACCGAGCCGGAGCACACCTGGGTGGTCGAGAGCCCGAATCCCATGTGCGACGACGCCAGGATGGCCGCCGCCGATGTCGTCTCGGCCGCGAATCCCTGCGGCGACTTGAGTTCGACCAACCCCTTGCCCATCGTTCGCATGATGCGCCAGCCGCCGGAGTACGTGCCCAGACCGATGGCCAGTCCGGCACAGGCGATCACCCAGGTCTGCGGCCCCGTTCCCGACTCCTGATATCCGCCGGTGATCAGCACGAGGGTGATCACGCCCATCGTCTTCTGACCGTCCGAGGTGCCGTGGGCCAGCGCGATCATCGACCCGGAGACGGTCTGCGCCCGGCGGAACCACCCCGCCGCCGGTTCGTCGTCGGATGCCGGGAAGAACCGGTGCACCAGGAAGATCGCAAGTGCGGCACCCAATCCGGCGACCAGTGGCGCGATGACGGCCGGCAGCAGAATCTTGGACACCACCACCGAGAAGTTGACACCGGACAGTCCGGCACCGACAAGCACGGCGCCGATCAGGCCGCCGAAAAGTGCGTGGGACGAACTGGACGGCAGACCGAACAGCCAGGTCGTGAGGTTCCACAGGATCGCGGCCACCAACCCGGCGAAGATCATTGTTGGAGTGACGAACGCGTCGTTGACCATGCCGCCCGAGATGGTCTTGGCGACCTCGGTGGACAGGAAGGCGCCGACCACGTTGAGCACGGCCGCAATCAGCACGGCCGTCCGTGGCCGGAGCGCACCGGTGGCGACCGAGGTGGCCATCGCGTTGGCGCTGTCGTGAAAACCGTTGGTGAAATCGAAGAACAGGGCCGTCAGGATCACGACGGCCACCAAGAACAGGGTCGTCGTCATCGGACGCCGAGCCGCTGACAGTGCACCATCGTCACCACCTCCTGCCGGTCTTGCCGGTCGCGCCGTCCCGACTTCCTTCCGGCCGCCGAACGGTCGCTTCTTCCGCCCCCGACGGGCTGTGCACCGACAACTCGGCCGCGGTGCGACGAGCGACTGCGGCGTAGTCGTCGGTCATCGTGGTCCGAACCTATTGTCCGAAGCGCCATCACGCCACGGTCGGTGTTCAAGGGATCGGGACCACGCAGTATCGACGATGGTGTGTGGCATCGGCATCGGCATCGTCCCTTTAGGAGGATCTGGTCCCGGTGAATTCACCAGAGGCTTATATAAGTCCGCGGCTGTAGAGTCGTGGTGTGCAC
>Ga0164308_10000533_pt1 | contig 20761 bp, 12 predicted proteins | sample Whisoiple_246_MG_FD_109983 | JGI IMG/M metagenome (GOLD analysis project Ga0164308, IMG submission 109983) | Soil microbial communities amended with fresh organic matter from upstate New York, USA - Whitman soil sample_246_MG | ecosystem: Environmental > Terrestrial > Soil > Unclassified >...
GAATGAATTTCAAGCAGCACTTCCAGTTGCAGTTCTTTTGCTTTTGCAGCAAGCGCTTTTACTTCCTCTTTTGATAAACAGGCGGCAATTAAAAGTATTACATCTGCACCATAGCTTTTCGCTTCGTACAATTGAAATTCATCTATCATAAAATCTTTACGCAGCAAAGGAATATCAACCTCCAGCCTGGCAATTTTCAGCTCTTCAAGATCGCCGCCAAAAAAATTCTTATCCGTTAAAACGGAAACCGCCGCCGCGCCATGGTATGCATAATCCGGTACTACTTCAGAAATAGGAATGCCTTCGTTCATCCAGCCTTTTGAAGGAGACTTTCTTTTAAACTCTGCTATAATGTTTGGTTTGCCATTGCTCAACCTTTCTTTAAGCGACCTGGATTTTTTTTCTAAATCAACATGCATGAATTTTAAAAAATCAATATCCATCATTGTCTTTTTCTCTGCAACTTCCTGTTTCTTTTTTTCAATTATTGTCTCTAAAATATTCATTGAAGCGAAATTAATTTTTGTAAAGCAGAATATGCTTTGCCGGTGTCAAGACTTTCCACAGCAGCATGATAAGCATCATCATATTTCTTAAATTCACCCGTACATTGCAACGCCGCGGCAGCATTGGCAAGCACCACGGCATTTTGCGACCAGGTGCCGTCTCCCTTTATAATTTTTAAAAACAATTTTGCCGCTTCTTCCGGTGTATTGCCGCCATAAATGCTTTCCGGTTCTACAAAACGTTTGCCCAGTTCAAGCGGTGTTTTTATTTTTTCACCATTATTCGTTATAACCTTTGTATCATTGGTGAGCGATATTTCATCATAGCCATCAAGGCTATGAATTATAGTGAATGATTTTGCTTTTTCCTGTAAAAGATAATTATAAATTCTTGCCATCTCCAGGTTATACACGCCCACTAACTGGTATTCGGGTGATGCAGGATTAACCATTGGACCGAGCATATTAAAGAAAGTGCGCAGGCCAAGATTTTTACGAATGGGCGCAACAGTTTTTAATGCCGGGTGAAACAAGGGCGCATGCATAAAGCAAATGTTTGCCTCCTGCACTTCTTTTCGCAATGCAGCCTCATCGTTCTTGAATTTGTAGCCTAGTTGTTCCATTACATTAGATGCGCCGCTGATGCTTGATGCGCCATAGTTGCCATGCTTCGCTACTTTTTGTCCTGTACCTGCAACTATAAAACAGGAAAGTGTTGAAATATTAAATGTGTTTTTGCCATCGCCGCCGGTACCAACAATATCAATTGTTTTATGTGCATTCAGATCAATTTTTATACAAAGCTCAAGCAAGGCATCGCGAAAGCCCTGCAGTTCTTCAATAGTAATGCTGCGCATAAGATACACCGTAACAAAAGCAGTTACTTCGGTTTCACTATACAAGCCATTTGAGATATTTATCAAAATCTCTTTTGCCTGCCCGTATGCAAGTGTTTTATGTTCGAATAAATATTGTAAGATCTTTTTCATTGTCTGAACTATGATTTGGGTGGATAAGATAGATTTTGAGGATGATGAATAACAGACGGATTATATTTTGGATTCGTAAGCCTTTTAAATTGAAGACTAACAGATCCAAAATTTATCAGTAACCCAATTTCTATATTGAAAGCTTCAAGATAATTTCTTGCTTGTGCAAAATGAACCGGCTCCAGATTGATAATTGCTTTTAGCTCAACACATATTTTATCTTCTACAAAAAAGTCAACTCTTCGATCACCGATCTGCTGTTCCATATAAAAGATTGGCATATTGCATTCTCTTAAATAAGAAATATTATCATGTTTCATCTGAAGCGCCAATGCTCGTTGATAAATTACCTCCTGGAAGCCATTACCTAATATTGAATGCACCTTCATTGCCGCACCAATTACTTTTTCAGTTATATCACTATGCTTAAAATCCATATCATTAATCTTAAAATCCAAATAATCTTTCAAAATCTTTGTTCAGACACTCAGCCAGTTTCGCATTATTTTTTCTCCATCCGGAGTTAATACACTTTCGGGATGAAACTGCACGCCCTGTACATCATAAGTTTTATGCTGCAGTGCCATAATAAAACCATTTTCATCTTCGGCTGTTATTTCCAACGCTTCCGGAAAACCTTCTTTATCAACCACCCAGGAATGATAACGGCCAACTTCGAATGTTTCAGGTAAGCCTACAAAAAGATCTTGTCGTGAGTGGTGCATGGTGAGTGGTGAGTTTTGATTCACGTTTGACGATTCACGATTCACAATTTCACCATTCATTACCTTCACCGGTGTTGCCACGCCATGAAATACGCTGGTTAAATTGGTAAGCTTTCCGCCAAACACTTCACCAATTGCCTGGTGGCCCAAACAAACCCCAAGAATAGATTTTGTTGCGGCATATTCCTTTATCAATGGCAACAACAATCCTGCCTCTGCAGGTAAGCCCGGACCTGGAGATAAAATTATTTTATCATACTTTTTTATCTCTTCCAGCGGAATACGGTCATTGCGGTAAACATCAACTTTTTCATGCGTTATTTTTTCAACCAGGTGAACAAGGTTGTATGTGAACGAATCGTAGTTATCAAAAATTAAAATTTTCATGTATAAAAATTTATAGTGAACGAGCGCTGCGCTGCGATCACCTGATTTCTTCTGCTAATTCAATTGCTTTTTTAAGTGCGCCTAATTTATTACTGGCCTCGTGTAATTCGTTTTCAGGCTGTGAAGCCGCAACAACACCGGCACCTGCCTGGTAATGCAACGTATTGTCTTTACTTAAAAACGTGCGTATCATAATGGCTGAATTACAACTGCCATCAAAACCAATAAACCCAATGCAGCCTGCATAATAACCGCGGGTGGTTGGTTCATATTCATCAATCAGTTGCATAGCTTTAAATTTTGGGGCACCGCTTAACGTGCCTTGTGGAAATGTAAGCGCTAGCAATTCGAATGGGTTGGCATCTTTACGCACATTACCAATCACCTCACTTACCAGGTGTATTACATGCGAATAATAATGCACCTGCCTGAAATGATTCACCAGCACATTATCGCAACAGCGGCTGAGGTCATTGCGCGCAAGATCGACCAGCATGGTATGCTCGGCATTTTCTTTCGCATCTTTTAGCAAGGCATCTGTAAGTGCAGCATCTTTTTCGTCATCACCGGTACGTTTAAATGTACCGGCTATTGGATGTACAATGGCTTTTCCATTGCGGATGATAAGCTGCGATTCGGGGCTTGAGCCCATTAATTTATAATCGCCATAATCAAAATAAAATAAATAAGGAGATGGGTTTATACTGCGCAAGGCACGGTACACATTAAATTCATCACCGGTAAATTTCTGCTTAAACCGCCTGCTCAGCACGATCTGGAATACATTGCCACGCAAACAGCTTTCAATTCCTTTTTTTACAATATCTATATATTCTTTATCTGTGATATTGGCTGTTTCTTCGTCTTTTATCCGGAAAGGATATACCGGTACATCTTTGCTTTTAATAAGTGATTCAATTACGGCCACCTCGCTTTGCATGCCGGGAATGATGTTTTCGCATATGTACATTTCATCTTTAAAATGATTGACGGCAATTACATATTGGTATAACCGATAGCGCACTACCGGAATTTCGGGTTGCCGCGTTCTGCTTTTTAATTGTATCGTTTCAAAAAACTGAACCGCATCGTATGTGCAATATCCAAATAAGCCCTGGGCAATTTTAGCATGCTTGTCGGCAACGTTGTTCACTTCAAAATGTTGCATAAAATCCCAAAGCAGTTGCGGAACATTGGAGGTAGCATCAATTTGTTTTTTCTCCGGGTTATGATTGGGGTATTTTAATTCTATTTCAGAGAAGTTGGTTATTTCAATTCCACCGATAGCATTGATGCCGATGTATGAAAAACTATTTTCTGCAGAATGCGAATCGGCGCTTTCCAATAAAATTGTATCACGAAATCGGTCGCGCAAACGCAGGTAAATACCAACAGGTGTATATATATCGGAAAGAATTTTTTTAAACTGTGTTTGTATCTCAATCTTTTTTACCATGATCGTTAAAAGTTTACCTGATGTATCTTTTTCTTTTGGTTAAGTTTTTCTTTACATAAAAATTGCAGAAAAGCCGGCAATAAAAAACCCCGACAACTTGTCGAGGCTTACATACAGTATTATAACAGCAATGCCATTACAAGCCCCGACCGGAGTTTGTATGCCACCACCAATTATTATTTAAATGCTGTCTTTGCATTGCAGTGCGAATATGTAAAACAAAAATGACACAGCAAAACTTTCAGGATGTTTTTTTGATTATTACCCCTTATATAAATTTTTGGGTTAAGTTTTAATACTAAGTTTTTACTACATAACTAATGCTTATAAAAAATAGTGTTCAATTTATTGTATAGTAAATGTTGGGGATGTGATACAAACCTTATGCTTTAACCAGCCAAAACAGTTTGCTGATTCTTTACCTTTTACCACAACTAAGTAATTGCCGCTTGCCAAACCTGCAATGCGCAGACTTGTAAACGCTGTTAAATAGTTATTTGAAATACATTATGTGAAAAAATGGATAAGGGCTGTTGCAAAAACTGAATAGTTGTTTCAGGATGACCAAATCTTATAAAATGACAAGTTATCCAACGAATGTAAGTAACAGGCGATGGCAAAACATATCAAATAATTCCAGGTACTGAACATAGCCCGAGATAAGATTTACGGGAAGTTGTTAATGCCATTATATACTGGCAAAACAGTTGTTAGTGAGGTGCATTTCAAATTTTGCATCCTGTCTTATAAGCCCCTGTTTCCTAAGGGGGGTGAATAAAGGAAATGGCTTCCCTTTAGAGGAAAAGGATCAATGAGAGAATGTTACCCGGTAATGTATAGTTGCTTATAAAAATCAAGGCCGTTTCTTTTGAGACAGCCTTGATTTTTTGTTTTATTAACCCGCAACATAACCGAAATTATTGTTTAGCATACCAATGTTTTGCAAACCTGTCATTTAGCAGGAAGTTTTGAAATCGTGTCATTAGGGTATCATGTCCTGCATCATTTGGGTGAAGCCCATCACTGTTCATAAGATCTTCTGACCATTTAAAGCCATCAATTATTCTTGGTGTTGATGTGGCCCACTCGTAAAAACCCCAGGTAATCATTGGTGAAACTTTACGTGTACCCTTATATTCAGTTCCCGGTACACCATTTATCTGGTCTTCAATAGCCCACTTAGCTGCCCAGCCAAAATAATAAGGGTTAGGTTCTGCATTAAAATCATGCACATGGTTTTTACCATAAGTTGTTGTTCTCGCTACAAGATAAACAAGCTTTATATTTGGAAACTTTTGCTGAAGAGTACGGAAACAACTTTCCAGGTCATTTTTTACCAGCAGTGGTCGTACCGGAAAGCCTATCACTTGACTGGAATCTTCTGTGTCAAGATAAACTATTTGTACCTGCCTGAAGCTTGAATTTGACCGTTTCAATTTTTCAGTTACGGTATTCCAGAAAGGGTCATCAGGGCTCAAAATATCATTCAGCCTTCCATACCCGGATCCTATACTAATGTCTACTAAAGAGAGCTTAGGGTTTGTAAGCGGGTTGCCGGAAGTTTTTTGTTTTAAAACTTTCATATTCTGTCCGCCAATACTCCAGCCTAAAGAAATAAATTCAATATTGCCGTTAGTTGATGGATTACCAAACGTATCAAGAGGTATTATATTACGGCAGACTTTCAGCAAATCAGATGCATATGTACCCCCGGGAGAATTTGAGCCATTGGGATACAAACCCCCGGTATAGCCATTAAATATTCCTTTACCAAGGTCGTTAATGGGTGTATTAGGCGAATCTGCAGACACAACAATATTGCTTGAACTGCTTGCCTGTTCTTTAATATTACTTTCTTTTGAGCAGGCAATAGTAAAAAGGGTAATAAAAGAAATGAGGATACTAATTTTCATAAAGGGGTTTATAATTGTGTAAAAAAATTTATAGTTTAATTGTGCATTCTTACAACTACAGCCTGAAAATTCCTTCTATTTCTTTCTTAGCCAGGATAATTGATTATCAGGTATGGAATGCTTCTCCAGTGAATCAGTTTGCATATTATAAAAGTTATTGTTGTTGGTTATATCGTATAATTTATAAGTTGTATCCTGCACAAATATTTCTTTTTCTACAGCCAAACCAATCAATACAAACGAATATAAGAATTGCAGAATAGAGTTTATTTTTTTTGTATGGATGTAAAAACATATGCTGAGTTGTGGTAAAATAAAAATACAAAATTAGTTTACTTCTATATATGTAGCTTTTTATAGATTAGGTAAATTTTGGGAGGAAGCGATACATTAAATTTCCGGCATAATTCAACACTTTATAGTAGCACCTATGCATTACACCCTAATTTAAACATTTGCTACTTCGTCATTACACTTGCATCGTTAAGCTGGTGTTTTTTTGTTTGGCTTTTTTGGTTATTGGTGGATTGATATGCGTAATCGTAAGAAGTTGCTCGAGTTATTTTTAATTACTGGTATGAATCTTTTTTTCTTTATTTTGTTTTTGAGATAGTTGGTTCACGCTGATTTAATGGTTATACAACTGCAATAAGCAGCGGTATTGTGCAAATGAATACATGTGCCGGAAACACCTGTAGCTATTATTCATCGCTTTGCATTTTGCATTGGAGTGGTTACTTTTATTATCTTTCTAAAAAGATATCTTTTTCAAGCTATGCGTTTTATTTTATCCGTTGGTATTATTTTCGAAACAATATTTATAACTTAATTCAAACAAGTATAATTAACAATCTGCGTCTATCTTTACCCTATAACAACCTGGCTTGAATAAAAAATATCTGAAAATATTTTTAGGTTTGACGTTTGGCATTGCAGCTTGGATGTATAGTTATCCAAACATTTTGCTATTAGTAATTTTTTGGGTGTTCATTGCATGGCTGATAATATTTCCTAAAGGATTTCTCCGGTTTTTTATTGGTGTTTTAGCGTTGATATTATTGATCTGGCTGCTTGTTCAAACGAGCCCGGTCCAGAATTTCATTTCCCGCAAAGTGGCGGCAAAGCTTTCCACAGATCTACGCACCACTGTAAAAATAGGCCATGTAGATTTTTCTTTGTTCGATAAGATGGACCTTAATAACACGCTTATTCTTGATCAGCACAAAGATACCCTGCTTAAAGCCGGCGCTTTAAAATTGCGCATTACAGACTGGTTCTTTTTTAAGCAGAATATTGAACTTAAATATATCGGGCTGGAAGATGCGGTAATCAGGCAACAACGCATAGATTCCATTTGGAATTACCAGTTTTTGATCGACCATTTTTCTTCACCCAATAAAGCAAAGAAACAAAGCAAGAACATTGTGCTTAAGATCCAAAAAGTAGACCTTAAAAATATTACTTATATAAAAGATGATTATTGGGTTGGGCAAAGAGCCGTTATAAAAGCAGGAAGTGTTTTAATTGATGCGGATAATATTGATATAAGCCAGAACATCATCCTCATCAATTCCATTGATATGGATAAGGCTTATTATAATGTGGAGAACTTCGATGGAAAGAAGCCTGTTCTTCCGGAAGCTGCAACATCAACTGCTTCAACGCTCCGTTTTAATCCTTCAAACCTGCACATCCGTATAACAACAATAAATATAAAAGACGGTTTTTTTGGTACAGGCCTCCGGAATGAAAAACCCGTTGCCGGCGTTTTTGACGGCAAAAAAATTGAAGCTTCAAAGATCAATGGCACTATAACCAATTTCAATTTTATAAAAGATACCATTAGTGCCAGTGTAAATCTAAGTGCAACAGAACGCAGCGGTTTTAAGCTAAGAAAACTACAGGCCGATTACAAGCTTACGCCACAAAAAATGGAGTTTTCAAAATTGCTTATAAAAACAAACAAAAGCACGCTGGCGGATTATTTTGTAATGCAATACCGCGATTTTAATGCGGGCATGCGCAATTATGTGGATAGTGTTGTAATGAAGATTAACCTGAAAAACAGCTTTGTAACTTCTGCTGATATTGCCTTCTTTGCACCGGGTATTTCAAAATGGAATCAGCAATTTCTTCTAAATGGTTACTTTAACGGAACTGTTTCTGATTTTGATATTAAGAATGCATTTATACGCAATGCCAGCAATACTTACGTTTCAGGAAACCTTCATATAAAAGATATCACCAATGCTAAAAAGTTCAGGGTAACCCTGGATAATGCAAACGTGCAAACCAATACAAAAGAACTTGCGTTTGTATTGCCTGCGCTCAACAAAATAAAATCTCCTGATCTTGCGGCACTGGGCAATGTGCATTTTACAGGTAATTTCAGCGGGTCGGTTGCTGATGTAAAAGCGAAAGGTGTATTGGCAAGCGCTTTGGGTGGTATTTATACAGATATCGCGCTTACGTTTCCCGCCAAAGCAGAGCCAACTTATAAAGGCGCTATCCAAACCAAACAATTCAACCTGGGTAAATTTCTTTCTATTCCAAGCCTGGGTAACGTTAGTTTTAACGGAAAGGTTGAAGGCAGTAGTTTTAATCTTGAGAAATTAGCCACTAAAATAAACGGCAGCTTTTCTTCACTTACATTTAAAGACTATGTTTATTCAAACCTTACATTCAATGGGGAAATAAAACATAAGAATTTTGAAGGCGATTTTAAAGCCAACGACACCAATTTTAATTTTACCAGCAAAATAATGATCAACCTTGCTGATTCTGTGCCTTCTTTTAATGTGTTTGGAGACCTTGTAAACGCCAACCTGCGCGCCCTCAATTTAGCAAAAGACAGTGTGGTTGTTACCGGCACATTCGATATGGATTTTCGTGGGCGTAATATTGATGACTTTACCGGGTATGTAAAAATGCTGAACGCTTCTGTTACGCATAATAATCAAACACTGGTGTTTGATTCGCTTACTTTATCGGCAGGACTTGATTCCAATAACCTGAAAAAGTTAACGCTTGAAAGCAATCAATTTGTAGTTAGTGTAGAAGGCAGGTATAATATTTTGCAGTTGCCGCAAAGTTTCCAGTTGTTTCTTAATCATTATTATCCTTCGGTGATAAACCCACCAAAAACAGGATTAACAAACCAGGATTTTACCGTTACCATCCGCACCGCTGATTTTGAAAGTTACGCCAGGCTTATCGATTCAAACCTCAGGGGGTTTAATAATGTTTTGCTTGCCGGAAAAATAAGCACGGAAAAAGGCAATAGCTTTAAGCTTGAAATAAATGTACCGTATGCGGCGTATAAAAAAATGTCGCTTGTAGAAGCGAATATATCCGGCGATGGTAATGAGGACAGTTTATTGCTTACGGGTGATATTGGAAGATTTTATATAAGCGATAGCACCTATTTTCCCAACTCAGGCATCTCTATTCATTCTTCAAATGATGTTTCGCACGTGCTAATCACCACCAGCGCAAATACCACGTTGAATGAAGCGAAGCTCGATGCGGATGTGCACACATTTAAAGACGGTGTAAGTATAACTTTCCATCCGTCAAGCTTTACACTAAACACTAAAACCTGGAATCTGCAAAACCAGGGCGAAGTGGTGATACGCAATCATTTTTCGTCTGCAAAGAACATGAAGTTCACACAGGGCTTCCAGGAAATATCTATCGAATCTGTTGAGGAAGGAGGCACTTCAAATGCACTTACCGTGAAGCTGAAAGATGTGGATATCGGGGATATACTTCCTTTATTTATTGTGCGGCCAAAAATGGAAGGCGTTGCCAATGGCAATGTTTACCTGCGGGATATTTATACCAACCTGGATGCGGATGCCCAATTGCAGGTTTCACAGTTCAGGCTCAATAATGATTCTATTGGTGTGGCTGATCTTTCAGCCAAATACAATAAGGAAGATGGCCGTGTTTTATTTAAGGCGAAAGCAGATAATGAAGATTTTGTGCTGGATGGAGATGGTTTTTATAATCTTAAAGACTCGCTGAATACACCACTGCATACAACTTTAAGATTGAAGCATGCAAAAGTGGGTATTTTAAATACATTCCTCGGAACGCTGTTTGATGATATTACCGGCTTTGGCACGGGAACCATTCATCTTAACGGCAGTTTAAAAAACCTGCATTTAACCGGCAACACCCATCTGGACAGCGGTGCTCTTACCGTAAAATATACACAGGTACGTTATAAAATTCCTGCTGCTGATTTTGTGTTTTATAACGACAGGCTCGATTTTGGAACCTTTACCATCACAGATAAATTTGGGAATACGGCAAAGGCATCCGGCATGTTGTACGAGAATGCTTTTCAAAACAACCGGTACGATTTCAATATCTCAACAAATAAACTGTTGCTGGTGGATACAAAGGCAAAAGACAATCCTTTGTTCTATGGAACGATAATTGGCAAAGCCAACCTGTCTTTATCAGGACCGCAAAGTAACATGCGGATGTCGATAAGCGGCGAACCTGCGGATGCATCCACTTTTTATATTCAAACCAATACAAGCAAAAAAAGCGCAGATGCAGACTTCATCATTTTTAAACAATATGGTAAACAATTGCAGGTGGATACCAGTGCAGCCATCACCAATCTTAACATTAACCTTGACCTTATTGCAAATAACAAAATAACAGTGTCTGTAATATTGGATGAATTAACCGGCGATATTATACAGGCAACGGGCAATGGCAGGCTTTTAATCAATGTGCCTGCGGCAGGCGACATATCAATGAAGGGCCGTTATAATATTGAACAGGGCAATTATAATTTCAACTTTCAATCGCTTGTAAAAAAACCGTTTGAACTGCTGCCCGATCAAAACAGTTTCATAGAATGGAATGGCGACCCGTTTAATGCCAATATCAATATAACCGCACGCTATGTGGCAAAAGATGTTTCGGTAAGCGATCTTGCAAACGCGTCAAATATCACACTCGATCAGAATGTGCAGGCCTACAGGGGCGATGTATATGTAATTGCAAGCCTTGTGGGTAAGCTAAGCCAGCCACAAATAAACTTTAGCCTCGATTTTCCGGAAGGCAGCGTGTTACGCAGCAATGATAATTTTAACCGCCTGCTGGCCAAAATGGAAAGTGATGAAAACGAAATGCTGAAACAGGTAACCTGGCTCATTGTTTTTGACTCCTTTTCTCCCTATGGTGAACTTTCCGGCAGCCAGGCAATTGTGCAATCTGCCAGTATAAATACCATTTCGCAAAAAATTGCCGGCGTATTGAACAATGCTGTTTCAGACCTTTTATATAAACTTACCGGCGATAAAAGCCTGCATTTTGATGTGGGTGCTAAAACCTACAGCAGCTATAGTGTGAATGGCACTTCGGGCAGCACCTTAGACCGAACGGCCGTTGAACTTAAACTCAATAAAAGCCTGTTCAATAATAAGGTTATTGTAACCTTTGGCGGCGATCTCGATTTTAATGTAAGCGGCGCTGCAGCTGCTACTTCCAATAACCTGCAATGGCTGCCCGATATCTCTGTACAAATTGTACTTACCAAAGACAGGAAATTACGTGCCATTGTGTTTAACCACAGCAGCCTCGGTGCCAGCAATACCGGAACCATCGGCCGGGTTACCAGGCAGGGTGTAAGTATATCGTATACCAAAGATTTTGACCGCCTGTTTGGCAAAAAAGACGATGGCATTTACGTGGCGCCGCCGCCGGTTGATTCTGTAGTACCCAAACAAAATGAGGAATTGAGGTAACGCGGGTTATTATAACCGAAAAGCATAGTTCAATGCAAACTGCCTCTCCCCCGAATCCATTTTAAAACAAGCTATCTGATTGCGTTTTCAACCGTTAAAACTCTATTTCTTACATTTGCTTTATGGATAATTATGCTGCTGCCGTTGTATCCGGCGATATGCTTTCTTATGATGGATTTCGCAATGAGGTTTTAAACGATTACCGCATTGCTTTTGAAAGTCGTGAAACCAGTTTGCTAGGCAGAAAAGAAGTATTAACCGGTAAAGCCAAGTTTGGAATTTTTGGTGATGGAAAAGAAGTGGCACAGGTGGCATTAGCCAAATTTTTTAAACCCGGCGACTTCAGGTCGGGCTACTACCGCGATCAAACCTGGATGTTCGCCTCTGGCATTTCAACCGTACAGCAATTCTTCGCCCAGTTATATGCAGACCCAAATCCGCAACACGATCCGTTTAGCGCAGGCAGGCAAATGGTTGGCCATTTTGTAACAGCCAATACAGAGGAGAACGGCGAATGGAAAGACATGACCGCACAAAAAAATATTGCGGCAGACATGGCACCTACTGCCTCCCAGATGCCGAGAAGCCTGGGACTGGCGCTGGCTTCCAAATTGTTCAGGAATAGCGAAGTGCTGCAGCCGCTTACTCAATTATCCGATAAAGGAAATGAAGTTTGTTTTTGCACCATTGGCGATGCTTCCACTTCTGAAGGTCATTTTTGGGAGACCATCAATGCAGCAGGTGTAATGCAGATTCCGCTGGCCATTTTTGTTTGGGATGACGGATATGGTATTTCTGTTTCAAAAGAATATCAAACAACCAAAGGCTCTATTTCCGCAGCATTAAAAGGGTTTCAGAAAAAAGCCGACACCAATGGTATTGATATCTATACAGTGAAAGGATGGGATTATTCAGGCATGTGCGAAATATTTGAGAACGGTATTAATAAAATAAGAGAAACGCATGTGCCTGCATTATTTCATGTGGAAGAACTAACGCAGCCACAGGGGCATTCAACTTCAGGCAGCCATGAGCGCTATAAAACACCCGAACGGTTGCAATGGGAACGTGAATGGGATTGCCTTAAAAAAATGCGTGAATGGATACTTGAAAACAATATTGCAACTGCACAGGAACTGGTTAAGATTGAAGAAACATGTAAGCAAACCGTGCTGCAATGGCGCAATAACGCCTGGAAAGAATACCTGCAACCCACAAGGGAACAGGCGGCAAAGGCTGTTAGCCTTATCCAATCGGCGATGGTAAATGATATGGACGCCTACAGGCAGTTGCAGGACATAGCGGCGCAATTGCAATCGAATACGGCGCCGTTGCGAAAAGACGTATTGAAGGCGCTGGCGAATGCGGCCGGCATAACAAAGAATGCTCCGGCCCATGTTGAAATTGAAGCTTATTACACTGAATTAAAAGCACTGGGCAAATCGATATACAATTCTTTTACCTATAGTGATAATGCAAAAAGTGCTTTGCGTGTAAAAGAAATTAAAGTGGAATATGCAGATGATGCAGCTACACTTAATGGATACGAGATATTAAATAAGTATTTCGATGCCTTATTTACAAAAGACCCAAAAGTGATTGCGTTTGGGGAAGATGTGGGCATGATAGGTGATGTTAACCAGGCATTTGCGGGGCTGCAATTAAAACACGGATCCAACAGGATATTCGATACAGGAATACGGGAGTTAACCATAGTGGGGCAAGGCATCGGGCTTGCATTAAGAGGACTTCGCCCGATCGCAGAAATACAATACCTGGATTACCTGGTATATGGACTGCAACCTTTAACCGATGACGCGGCCACCATATGCTACAGAACGAATGGGCTGCAATGCTGCCCGCTTATTGTACGTACCCGTGGCCACCGGCTTGAAGGTATATGGCACAGCGGCTCGCCCATGGGAATGATCATTAATTCGCTAAGAGGCATCTATGTATGTGTGCCCCGCAATATGACGCAGGCAGCTGGCATGTATAACACTTTATTGCAAAGCAACGACCCTGCCCTTGTAATAGAATGTTTGAATGGCTACCGTTTAAAAGAAAAGCTTCCGCATAACCTGCTTGAATTTACTGTGCCGATGGGCATACCGGAAGTATTAAAAGAGGGCGATGATGTTACATTGGTGTCGTATGGCTCTACCCTGCGCATCATTATGGAAACTGCCGCAAAGCTGGAAAAAGAAAATATAAGTTGCGAAGTGATCGATGTGCAAACGCTGTTGCCTTTCGATATAAATCATGTTATTGTTAACTCGCTTAAAAAAACCAGCCGTATAGCATTTATTGATGAAGATGTGCCTGGCGGAGCTGCAGCCTATATGTTTAATAAAGTGATAGAAGAACAGCAGGGTTTCCGTTGGCTGGATGCCGCTCCTATAACTATTACCGCAAAAGATCACCGGCCGGCGTATGGCAGCGATGGTGATTATTTCAGCAAACCCAATGTTGAAGAAATTTATGAAGCGGTTGTTGCATTAGTGAAAGAATAATCAGTTACAATATTCCTTCTCAAAAATAGCTTATGCCATTTGAAAGCATTGTACCTATACTGTATTCAACTGATGTAAACAGAAGCCTTGCTTATTATATGAATGAGCTTGCATTTGATAATCAATGGGCATGGGATGAACCCACTACGTTTGGCGGCGTTTCCAAAGATTGCGTAAGAATATTTTTTTGTTTGAACGGACAGGGAAGCCCGGGTACCTGGATCGCGATAAATGTTGAAAATGTAGACGAATACTATGAGATCATAAAAGCCAGAGGCGCAAAAATTTTATCTTCTCCTGAAGATAAAGAATGGTTTATGCGTGAAATGCTGGTTCAAGATCCGGATGGGCATATCATAAGGTTCGGGCATGGTATAGACTGATTAATAACAGTGCTTAACATAAATCAATTTTCAAAATCCATTCATCTATCTTCTAAATCCTCAATTGGCTTTTTCCATATTTTGATAATAAAGAAAACCAGCGAGCCAAAGCTTGCCGCCAGCCATATATAAAATACAATATTGCTCCAGTGAATATTGCCTTCAAAAAAAGCAAACCCGAATTTTATACCAATAGTAATATTAATACCCATCCATATAATCAATAAGCCAATGCTTAATGATATCCTTCTGAAAAATTCTCTTCTAGCCGGTTCCATTAATTTACCTCCAGTGTTAAAAATGCAATTTAATATTTAAAGCACCGGTTTTTCTACAGTAAAGTTATATATGCCTCATTGAAGTACATTTGCGCTCTCTAAAGACAAACTATGCTGAACAGGGCCGTACAACCGAAAATTGTTGATCCGATAGAATTTAACCTGCATCTTAAGCCATACGAACATTTTACATTAGATAATGGGATTGCTGTGTATGTCTTGCGTGCACCGGAACAGGAAGTGGCATTGGTTGAATGGGTATTTTATGCAGGAAACGCTTATGAAAAAGAAAATATGACGGCTGCTGCAGCCAATTACCTGCTTAAGAATGGAACAAAGAATAAAAACGCTTTTGCTATCAATGAAGCTTTTGAGTTTTACGGCGCTTATTTAAACCGTGGCAGCTATCATGAAACGGCTACTGTAAAATTGAATAGCCTAAGCAAATACCTGCCTGAATTATTGCCGCTTGTTACCGAACTGCTTACAGAAAGTATTTTTCCGGAGGAAGAACTTGCCATTTATAAGCAAAACCAAAAGCAAAGCCTGGAAGTAAATCTTAAAAAATGCGATTTTGTAGCCAACCGTTTAATTGATGAATATGTATATGGCTTTGAGCATCCCTATGGAAGGTATGCGTCTTTAACAGATTATGATAAGCTGGAACGTACTAATCTTACCGAATTCTACAACAACTATTACCTTGATGGTAAATGCATCATTTTTGTTGCCGGTAATCTGCCCGATAATATAGAAGCATTGCTGAATAAAAATTTTGGTTCGCTCAATTGCAATAAGCCGGCGGGTGCGTCAATTGATTATACCATTAACCCAGAGTCAAAAAAAAATCATTTTATCATCAATGATGAAAATGGTGTGCAGGGTGCCGTAAGGCTTGCAAGGCATTTTCACAACCGGCATCATCCTGATTTTATTAAAGCGCAGATACTGAACAATATATTCGGTGGTTATTTTGGCTCGAGGCTGATGAGTAACATAAGAGAAGATAAAGGCTACACGTATGGTATTCACAGTTTCCTGCAAAACCATATACATGAAAGTGCCTGGGCAATTTCAACAGAAGCAGGCCGTGATGTTTGTGAAGCAACCATTGCAGAAACATTTAAAGAAATGAAACGCCTGTGCGATGAACCGGTTGGAGAAGAGGAACTAATGCTTGTACGTAATTATATGATAGGAAGTATATTAGGCGATCTTGATGGCCCTTTCCACATAATTGCCCGTTGGAAAAATTATATTATTAATAATCTAACTGAAGATTATTTTAACAACAGTATACAAACCATAAAAAATATAACGGCTGAAGAATTGCAGCAGCTGGCAATTAAATACTTGCAGCCGGAAGCCTTTTACCAGCTTACAGTTATATAACTGTTATAAAAAAAGAGCCGCTCAATCCTTTTGAAACGGCTCTTAGCATAACCCCCGTAAAATTTTTATTGACAGTATGTATATTTGATACTCAGCGTATTAATCAATAATTTTTCATTGTTGTGCTATTTAGTCGTTGTATTATTACAAGAGGTAACAATTATTTATATTTCTTTTAGAAAACTTATTTGCCTCCGGAACTTAATACAAACATTGCATAAATGTTAACCTATTACTTCGTTACTTTGCAGCCTTAAAGCAAGTAGCAAAAGCATGAATAATACCCCAAAATTTGCGCAGTTAAAACCTTCTTTCCACACTGAATTAAAAAGAAGAATTTCCAATTATTTTGAAACAACCGGAGCATCAACGACCGGCAATTATAAGCTTTGGGCTAAAGCACTTATTTTAATTACAGTGCTTATTGCTTTATATATTCATCTTGTTTTTTTTACGCCGTCTGCCGGTTGGGCAATAGCAGAATGCATTTTACTCGGTACAACTGTTGCTTCTATCGGTTTTAATGTTATGCACGACGGTGCACATGGCAGTTTTAGCAAAAGCCCTGTGTTGAATAAAATGGCAGCAGTTACCTTAGGTTTTTTAGGCGGCAGCCATTTTATGTGGAACGTAAAGCATAACATCATTCACCATGCATATACTAACATTGATGGGATAGATGATGACATTGATGCAAAGCCATTTTTACGCATGGCATCAACGCAGAAAAAGTATAAGTTCCATCGTTTTCAGCATTGGTATTTCTGGTTTTTTTATTGCTGGCTGTATATCTACTGGATATTTTTTTCTGATTATAAAAAATACTTTTCCCGCAAAATCGGCGACTTCCCTATAAAGAAAATGACTCCTAAGGATCATTTCTATTTCTGGATGTATAAAGTATTAAGCTTCGGCATATTTATAATAATCCCGATGTTAACAGTAGGTGTAATGGATACAATAATCGGTTATTTAATAATGACGCTTGTTGCAGGTTTTATTTTAAGCATAGTTTTCCAGTTAGCGCATACGGTAGAGCATACAGAATTTCCCATGCCAGACGTTATCACCAATAAAATAGAAGACGAATGGGCGATTCACCAGTTAAAAACAACAGCTAATTTTGCCACTACCAACAAATTTATTTCCTGGTTTGTGGGTGGATTGAACTTCCAGATAGAACATCATTTATTTCCAAAGATCTCTCATATACATTATCCTCAAATAAGTAAGATCATCAAACAGGCTTGTATTGAATACGATGTTATGTACGTGGAATACCCACGCATGTACCAGGCAGTGATCTCACACGTTTCTTTCCTGAAACACATGGGCAAAGATTAACCTGCACATAATTTATATAAAATAATGCCTGCAGCTACCGCTGCGTTAAGCGATTCTGCACTACCTGTTTTAGGAATAGCGAGCCGTTTTTGAATAAAAGGTTTTATATAATCACGTATCCCTTTTGATTCGTTGCCTATCACAAGCAGGCATTCCCTGGCAGGTTTAAAGGCTTTAATATTTTCTCCATCCAGCATGGCACCACATACCGTAATTGTATTGGCTGGTAAGAATACCTGCAAATCAGTATAAATAATATTAACCCGTGCGATACTGCCCATAGTTGATTGTACCACTTTTGAATTGTACACATCGGCAGTATCAGGAGAGGCAATTATGTTTTGAACACCAAACCAGTCTGCAGTTCTAATGATAGTGCCAAGGTTTCCCGGGTCTTGTATACCATCAAGCAACAGCGTTATTTTATTATGAAGATCCGGAATAAGGGTTGTATCTTTTTTTTGTACAACGGCCACTACCTGGTTGGGCGTTTCAAGGTTTGAGATTCTTTTTAATTCATCTTCCGTAACAACAGTAATATTGCCTGTATCGGCATGCAGGTGTGCCCAATCCTTTACAGCATAAATTTTTTGTATGCTGAAGCCGGAATTAATCAACTCATCCGCTATCTTCACGCCTTCTGCAATAAACAATCCTTCTTGATCCCTGTTTTTTTTGTGGAATAAAGTTTGGATATATTTGATCTCATTCCTGCTGAGCATTCTATATGATTTTAAGCATTAGAAAAATTTCATTTATTGCGTTTATTTTTTGCTCTGTTTCTTTATTAACCTCCTGCACAGAAGAAAAATTCCTACTGGTAATCGACAGGGTAAAAGTAAAAAGCTACCCGGTTGATACGCCATTTGTTTACAACAACAAAATAAACATAAGCGGCAATATTAATAAAGATGAAGAAACAAGATTACAGGAAAACCTGGTTAACTACTGGGCAGATAGCCTTTTTGCACGAAGAGTTCAAAAATTTGGTATAAAGTATTCCCTCAAAAACCCACCTGTTTTTGATACGGCCAACATCAATCCTACCAAAAGTTTCATGAACGGCTATCTATTTTCGCAGGGATATTTTAATACTGCTATAACCGACAGCTTTTATGTGGACTCGGTTAAAAAAGGAAATAAGCCGGCACAATACCGCACTACGGTTATTATGAACGTTGATGCGGGCAGCCGTATAGTTATTGATTCTATGGGTTACGACCTTAAAGATTCAACACTGCAGCACATAACCATGGCTAATATAGCAGATAGCAAGATTGAAGCTGGTAAAACATTTTACTCAAAAGAAATTTTAGCCGCAGAATTAGACCGGCTGGTTGCATTATATAGAAAAACAGGTTATTTCCTTTTACGGCGCAATAATATTGCCGCGGTAGTTGATACCTTAAATCCATTACTGCTAAAACTTACGATAGACCCATTTGAACAGGTAAAGGTTTTGCAGCAGGCACAACAAAAGCTGCAGGAAAAACCCACGGTAACAGTTACCGTTGAACAACGGCGGTTTGCTGATACTTTAACCACTTACAACGATACTTCGTTTTTGAAAAGATTTTATATAGGAAAAATATATTATTACCCCGAAACGATCATTACAGAATTTCCTGATAGCATAATAAACCATCCCGAATTTTTCAGGCAACAGGAATACAGGGGATATTCTGTTTTTTATACCAAAGGAGCATTCAAGCCAAAAATGTTCAGGCAGTTTAATAACCTGCACACCGGGCACCTGTATAATGATGATCTCTTTTATAAAACAGTAAATACTTTTGGGCAGATCGGAGCCTGGAAACAGGTGGATACAAGAACGGTGATCCGTGGTGATTCCGTTGACCTTTATTATTTTCTATATCCCGACAGAAAACAAAACATTACATACAACCTTGAAGCCAGCCGTAATACCGGTGATGTGCTTACTACATCTAATTTCTTCGGATTGGCTTTGAATGTTACTTACCGTAACAGGAATCTTTTTCACAGCGCCGTACAATCAACAACAAGTTTTACAAACGGCGTGGAATTCACTTTTAATAAAGCCCAGACAGCAAATAATAATTTATTGCAGGCATTCCAGATTTCTGCAGGGCAAACATTTAGTTTTCCCACTGCATTTCTTCCTTTTAAAATAAGGAACCAGCGCAGGCCTGATTTTGGGAGAACGGTTGTGGGCTTAAACGGCTCTTATGCAGACCGGAAAGACTATTTCCGCCTTCAATCGCTGGTAGCTGATTTTGGTTATGACTGGAAACGAAAGAACAAAGTATGGCAGTTCCGCTTTCCCAACGTAGAATTTTATTTGCTGGATACGCTGCCCCTGCTCACAGAGGCATTTAATACCAACCCGTTCCTGCGCAACTCATTTAATACAGGCCGTATCGTAAGCACACGCGGAAGCCTGGTGCTAACGTACCCAGGCCGTCGCAACATAACCAACTATGTGCGCCTTTCAAGTGAGTTATGCATACCCGGCATGAACCGAATTAACGACAGGATATACCAATATATCAAGGTTGAAGCGGAATACAGGAAAACCATTGCCCTGTATAAATCTTTTATTGCCATGCGTGCATTTGCTGGTTTTGGATATAATTATACTGTATCGCCCAGCCTCGGCGTAACGCTTCCTTTTTATAAACAATTTATTGCCGGCGGGCCCAACAGCATGCGTGCCTGGGGCCTGCGCCAATTAGGTTTGGGTTCTTCATTATTGAGCGATACTTCCACCACTTTCAGCGACCGGTATGGCGATATGCAAATGGAGGCTAACCTTGAATACCGGTTCCCGATTGCACACTATAGCAGTGTGAATATCAATGGCGGATTTTTTGCAGACGCAGGCAATGTATGGAATGTAAGGGACGACCCCAATAACCCTAACAGTAATTTTGATATAAACCGGCTTGGCAGAGATATAGCACTGGGTATAGGAACGGGTCTACGTTTTGATTTTAGCTATTTTTTAATAAGGGTCGATTTTGGGATTAAGATGAAAGATCCTGCACGCCTGGAAAATAATGGTTGGCTCGACCTGGGCAATTTCACCTGGCGCAATCATGAGTTTGATAAATTTGATGACCAGGGAA
>Ga0164308_10000534_pt1 | contig 20752 bp, 20 predicted proteins | sample Whisoiple_246_MG_FD_109983 | JGI IMG/M metagenome (GOLD analysis project Ga0164308, IMG submission 109983) | Soil microbial communities amended with fresh organic matter from upstate New York, USA - Whitman soil sample_246_MG | ecosystem: Environmental > Terrestrial > Soil > Unclassified >...
AGCAAGCACCGGTCGTCGCGCCCCCACCCCCGCCACCGCCGCCCCCACCACCGCCGCCGCCCCCACCCCCGCCGCCGTGTGTGGCACTCGCCGAGGACTGCACCGCAGCGGACGGCACCCGGCTCGAGATCGGGGAGCATGGCTCGAACATGGCGCCACCCCTCGGTTGGAAGTACGCGAAGCTCAGCGAACGCTCCGTGGCCGTGAGCCCCGAGGGCAAGTCCATCCTCGCGGCGCTCGAGATCGCGAACAGCGACGAAGCCTCGGTCCTCGCAGCGCTCACCCAGATCACCCGCGACTCGGCGATCGAAAAGGTGAAGTTCGAAGCGCTCAAGAAGCGCTTGAAAAAACCGCAGATCACCTTGGATGCCAACGGCGCGAAGGTAGACCTGTGGGAAGTTGGTAAGGCCACCGGCAACGGCGGCAATCCCGAGCTTCACCAGCAAGGCCCGGGCACGCTGCTGGTCTTCGTCGTGCACGTAGCGAGTGATCGGGCAGTCGCGGGGCTGGGTTTCGTGGTGACGCCCGAGGCCCAGGCGGACGCCGAGAAAGTCATGACGGCGGTGCAGAGCGTGAAGGGCACGCGGTGAGCGCTTCGCAGCTGAACCCCGGCACCATCCTGGCCGGTCGCTGGCAGATTCAGGATTTCATCGGCAGTGGTGAAACGGGCGAGGTGTATGGCGTCCGCGATATGCACAGCTCGGGCACTTTCGCGCTGAAGCTGTTCTGGCCCAGTGCCCTCGCGCAGTCGGAGCTTTGGTCAGGGGTACAGCAAACTGCGCGCACGGCTTCCGGCCTGGGCGTCGATGGCGTTGCGCGCACTCACGACTTCGGCATCGACGCCAACTCGGGCCGGCCATTTTACGTGGCAGAACGGGTCGCGTGGTCGTCCCTGGCGGACCGTGTGCGGCTGCGCGGACCGCTCACGCCGGCAGACACGGCGAGCGCCTTTTCGGTGCTGGCGCGTGCGCTGGACGCCGCACACGGAATCGGGCTCGTGCATCGCGATCTCAAACCCGAGAATGTCTTCATTGCACCGGAGAACGCGAATTGGGTTCGCATCAGCGACTTCGGCGTCGCGCTGTTGCGTTCGGCGTCGCCGCCGCCACCGGGCTGGGGCGGAACGCCGGGTTGGGTGGCTCCCGATGCCGCCGATCCCAATGCCCGTTCGACACCTGCAATGGACATCTATTCGCTCGGCCTGATCGCGTTCTTCGCGCTCAGCGGCGGCCCGCTGCACCGCGCAGCCCGCAGCGTCCCGATCGATCCCGGCGCGCTCTGGCAAGAGCTGGGAACTCCGCTCGATTCCGCGTCGCTCCGCGCGCGTGAACTGGGCGCGTCGCTCGACCCCGCGTTCGACGGTTGGTTTCAGCGCGCAGTCTCCCCCAACCCGCAAACACGTTTCGCCTCGGTGGGTGAAATGGCGCAGGCCTTCGAAGCGGTGGTGCGCACCTTGTTCGCTCCTCAGAGTCAGAACGCGGTGGCTCTGGAAGGCGTCGCCGCCGCCATCGCTCAGCCACTGATCTTTCAGCCGGAGTCGCTCTCGGCAGCGCCTCCCACGCGCTCAGTCGAACCCGCTTCGCCAACGGTACAGAGCGCTCAGTATCAGCCGTCCACGGACGTTGCTTCACCCGCGAGCAAAAAGCGAAACAGCGCCGCGCTGTTCATCGGCGGCGCCGTCATCTGCTTCGGCCTCACCGCACTGGGCGCAACGGCGCTCTATCAACACCGAAATTCCACACCCGAAGTAGCAACGACAGAACACCTCGCACCCGCCACGCCAGCGCCAGCATCAGTGCCAGCGCCAGCATCAGTGCCAGCGCCAGCATCAGTGCCAGCGCCAGCATCAGTGCCAGCGCCAGCATCAGTGCCAGCGCCAGCATCAGTGTCAGTGTCAGTGCCAGTACCAGCGCCAGCGCCAGTACCCCTGCCCGCATCCGCCGCCGTCCCGGCTCCGACTCCCCGTGCATCTACGACGGCCGCCAAGCCCGCTGCGGCGCCCACCTCCGCCAAGGTCCCGATCGTCACCCCGGGCCCCACCGCACCGAAGCCAATCGCAAGTAGCACGCTGGGCAAAACCGCATCCGCTCCGAGCGCCACCGGCGCGGCGACCTCGAAGCCCGCGATCGCCACCGCCACAGCGTCTACGAAGGCAAAGCCAGGCACGCTTTCAGCACCCAAGAAGAAGTGCGGAAGCGTCTTTTTACCCTGCAAGTAGCGGCGGCGGCGAACCGACGCCAGCGCGCGAACCGCGCGACTAGGCGCTACTTCTTGGACCAGCGCTCTTGCAGTGGCGTGAGCAGCAGCTCGCCGAACGCGAACAGGTGATCGCAGTGAGCCGCTTTGTCTTCACCGGCGAAGCCGAGCAGGTGAAAGCCTTCACGATCCGCACGCGAAGTGCGCATCATTCCCGGTCGCGGCCCTTGCGCTTCACTGCGGTCGACGGGCAAGCCCTCGGTGTCCAGCAAAAACTCCGCGGTTTCAGTGGTGCTCGCGTACGGGGTTTGAATCGTCGAATGCGTGATGGCAAAAAGCTTTTTGCCCGCGATGGCTTCGTCCGCAAACAGAGTGAACGGTGCCATCGAGAGAGCGCTCACTTTGCGGTAGCCTTGTGGCTCGAAGCCAACGTGCATGCCATCGGCCAGCAACACGGCGTCGACGCGGGCGGCGTCCTTAGCGCGGTCGATGATGTGCAGGATTGCGCCGTAGCCGGCGCTCCAGCCGCTGAGCGCGACGCGCTTGGGCTGCGCGGCGCTCGGGCACAACTCGCGCACGGCAACCCGCACGCTCTCCAGCATGTGGTCGTAGGAGTTGGGGATCGAATAGGCGTCTTCGTAAGCGCCTGAGCCAATACCGAGGTTGTAGACGACCAGCGCGCCGTCGATCCCCGAGCGCTCGAAGGCGGTTTCCATAACCGCGGGGGCACCGTGAAAGTGCACGAGCAGGTCATACGGCTTCGAGACCGAGCGGCAACCCGAGAGCAGCGAGACCACGCGGGTGCCCGGGGAAACGCTGGCAACGCTACGCTTCGGTGTATCGAGCGCGGCGTCGAACGCCGCGGGGGGCTCGACGAGCGACAGGCTGAGAGCGTGATCGAGGTTGTTGCGTGCGGCGGTGGTGAGACCGGCTTGCAACGCCTCTGGCTTAGCTGGATCCGCCCCTAATCCCGCGCCGACTTTGCCGACGACGAAGAAATAACCGAGGACGAGTGCGGCTAATATCCTCATGCGTGTTTCTTTATACGGTTCGGAGTTCGGCTGTGTAAAGCGCGATTTGAGCACCTACAGCAGGCTTTTTTTCGTGTGCGCGCTCCCACATGTCGGGCAAACCGCTGACGAATTGCTACAAAAGCCGCGTTGGGTTTCGCGTCGCACACACTCGACCAAGCCGCAGATAACGAGAGGACCACTGGAATGTTGCAGCGATATCGGACTCAAATCGCAGGTAAATTGCGCGACACCGCGCAATTTGAACTGATCAAGAGCCCATTCGACGGTGAGCCCGTGGGCGAAGTCGGCGAGGCGAACGAGAGCGATCTCGAACTCGCGCTCGATAGCGCACATGTCGCATTCGAGTCCGGACAGCGACCCGCGACCTACGAACGAGCCCTCGTGCTGGAGCGAATTGCGCAGACGCTGCGTGAGAGGTCGAGCGAGCTGGCCGAGCTCATCACCCGCGAGAGTGGAAAGCCGATTCGCTACGCGCGCGCGGAGGTGGCACGAGCAGCGCTCACCTTCACCCTCGGTGCTGGAGAATGCCGGAGGCTCGGCGGCGAGGTGTTGCCGATCGACCAACTACCGGGCATCGAAGGGCGGCTGTGCCTGTTCGAGCGTGTGCCGCGCGGACCGATTGCAGCCATCGCTCCCTTCAATTTTCCGGTCAACCTCGTTGCGCACAAGCTTTCTCCGGCATTTGCCCTGGGCGCGCCCACGATCTTGAAGCCCGCGCAGCAGAGCCCACTCACTGCACACGCATTGGGACAATGGCTGCTGGAGGCCGGCCTGCCTGCAGCGCAGCTCAGCGTGCTGCACATGCAGCCGCAAGTCGCAGAGAAGCTGGTGACCGACGAGCGCGTCGCCGTGCTCTCGTTTACGGGCAGCGACAGCCTCGGCTTTCGCTTGAAGAGTATTGCGGGAAAAAAGACCGTGCTGCTCGAGCTCGGCGGAAACGCGCCCTGTGTGATCGATGAAGGCGTGAACTTGGATGCGATTGTGCCGCGTGTGGCCGAGGGCTGTTGGGCCAATGCCGGACAGGTCTGCATCAAGACACAGCGTGTATTCGTGCACCGCAGCTTGTTTGCCGAGTTCGTGGAACGCTTCGTGAAACACAGCGAAGGCGTGGTGTGCGGCGACCCACTGCGCGAGGAGACGATGGTCGGACCCCTGATCGAGGCGAAGCACGTGACGCGCGTGCTCGACTGGGTACGCGAGGCCAAGGAGGGTGGGGCGCGCTTGCTGCTTGGCGGGCACGCAGACGGTCAGGTCGTTTACCCCACGATCTTGACCGATACCTCCGAGCAAATGCGGGTCTGCCGTGACGAAGTGTTCGGTCCGGTGGCTGTCGTGGAGTCGGTCGACTCCTTCGCCGACGCGCTTTCGGCCTGCAATCGCTCGCGTTTCGGGCTGCAGGCCGGCATCTTCACCAATGACGTCGGGCGCGCACTCTCGGCCTTCCGCGGTCTTCGCTACGGCGCGGTGCTGATCAACGATACGCCCATGTTGCGTGTGGACAACTACCCCTATGGCGGGATGAAAGACTCAGGCCTGGGCCGCGAGGGGGTCCGCTACGCGATGGAGGAGTTCAGCGAACCGAAAGTCTTCATTCTCGGGCCGCCGCCAGCTTGAATTTTCGTAAGAAACGCTTCTCCCGCCCGAGTGAAAAGTTTTAGTTCGCGATTTGCCGTCCCTTCGTGCGGCAATGCTTGACCCCATTTCGCGTGTATGAGACCCAAAGGAAGTCGTGAGTAAGGAGGAATTGGAGCGCGCGAGCGTTCAGGGTCTGTCGTCTTCGGTGCCGCCCCAGCGAAAGAGTGATGCACCCGTCACACTGCCGTCCACGCCCCCGTCCACTGACGACATCGATACGGATTGGGGCGCGGATGACGACTCGAGCGAGGTTGCCCCGGACTGGGTCGCTGATGACTCGAACGAAGTCACACGCGTCATGCAGCATCCGTTGCGGGTTCAGTTTGCGCCTTCCACGGGCTCCGAGCCGCCCCCGGCTCTCGTAGCAGCGCCAGTGGCCGAAGCCGCGCCCGAGGCGCCGACTTCTCCCACCGCGTCGCCCGCTCCCCCCGAGGCGAACGTCGAGGGCAACCTGCCCCCGATGCGCCCCGCGGCGGAAACTTTGATCGGTCTTCCGGCCCCCACTCCGCCCACGGAGGCTGAATCCGAGTCGCAAGCGGATGACTCGCGTGACTCCATGCCGCCACCCATGCCGAGCGCGGCGTATTCGGAACCGGTCCGCGCCCCGTCGATCCCTCCGCCCCCGTTGGCGTCACCTTCGGCAGCACCGCCACCGCTCGCACCGCCATCCGCTCCGCCACCGCCGATCGCTGCGCCGTCCTCTCCGCCGCCTCCGATCGCTGCGCCGTCCTCTCCGCCGCCTCCGATCGCTGCGTCGTCCTCTCCGCCGCCTCCGATCGCTGCGTCGTCCGCTCCGCCGCCTCCGATCGCCACGCCGTCCGCTCGTCCGCCGGCCACGCATTCCACACCCCCGCCCATCGGCGCGACGTCGAATTCGCCCAGCGCGCACCCCTCCGCACCTCCGGCGCAAAGCTCGGTTCCCGCGCCGCGCGTCTTGTCGGCGACGCCCGAGGCTGCTCCGACTTCGGCGACTGCAGGCCCGTCAGGCTTCGGGCGTTGGTTGCTCGTCCTGGCTGCGGGCCTGGTCGTGGTGTGCATCCTCGGCTACCGCGTGCTGCGCAGAAATCAAGCCGCGCTGGCACAGAGTGAGGCTAGCGCGCCGCTCGAGCCGGCTGCCACTAGCACGGCAACGGTGGCGGCCGAGCCAGCCGCCCCTCCGCCCGCTGCCGAAGTCGTCGCTGCGGATGCGGCTCCGGGCCCGGCAGCGTCCGGCTCTGCAGCAAGCGCCGAGGCCGAGGAGTCAGCGCCCGCTGCTCCGGCTTCCGATGCGCCGCCGAGCCCGGCCGCTTCCGGCTCTGCAGCGTCGGCTCAAGGCGCCGAAGGCAAGCTGAGCAAAGTGACGGTGAAGAGCCGTCCGCCCAAGGTGCGCTTCTTCCACTTCGGCAAACTAGTCGGCGTCACCCCCTTCGTGCTCGAGTTGAAGCCCGGTGAGCGCCACGCGTACGAAGCCGGTCTGCCCGGCTACAACACGCGCAAAGTAGTCATCGACGGGTCGAAACCGCAAATCATCGTCGGACTCACGCGCGAAAAGCCCTGATCCCCTGAAAAATCCGGGCTGCGGTTGTTCTCGTTGGCAGTGGCTGCTACTACGCCGCCACATTTGCCATGACTTCCCTGGTCGACTCGGTCGAGCGCCGGCGTACCTTCGCCATCATTTCGCATCCTGACGCGGGGAAAACCACGCTCACGGAGAAGCTCTTGCTATTCGGCGGAGCGATCCAGTTGGCCGGAGCCGTCAAAGCGCGTGGTGAGCAGCGCCGCGCGCGCTCCGACTGGATGAAGGTCGAACGAGAGCGCGGCATTTCCGTGAGCGCGTCGGCGATGACGTTCGACTACGGAAACAATACCTTCAACCTACTGGATACGCCGGGCCACCAAGACTTCAGCGAAGATACCTACCGCACGCTGACCGCCGTCGATAGCGCGATCATGGTCATCGATGCTGCGCGCGGCATCGAAGAGCAAACGCTCAAGTTGTTCGAAGTCTGCCGGCTGCGCGACGTGCCCATCATTACGTTCGTCAACAAGCTGGACCGGGAGGGGCGTGACCCGTTCGACCTGATGGACGAGATCGAGCAAAAACTGGCGCTCGACGTCACACCTGCCAGCTGGCCAATCGGCATGGGCCGGCGTTTCCTGGGTTGCTACGATTTGCTGCACGACCAATTGGTGCTGATGGAGCGCGTGAAAGATCGCGTCGGCATTCCGGGCGAACAATGCTCCGGCTTGAACGACCCGAAGCTCGACAGCCTGTTGCCCGAAGACGCAGCAGCCACGCTGCGCAGCGAGGTCGAAATGGCGCGCGGGTTGTGCCCCGATTTCAATCTAGAGGCGTACCGCGGAGGGCACATGACACCGGTGTTCTTCGGCAGCGCGATCAGCAATTTCGGGGTGCGCGAATTGCTGCACGGAATCGGCGAGCTAGCGCCTTCGCCGCGCCCGCAGCCGGCACGCGAGCGTACGATCAGCCCGACCGAAGACAAAGTGACCGGCTTCGTCTTCAAAGTGCAGGCCAACATGGACCCGAAACACCGCGATCGCGTGGCGTTCGTCCGGCTCTGCTCCGGCCACTTTCGGCGAGGCATGAAGCTCTTCCACGCGCGCAGCGACACTCAGCTCGCCGTACACAACCCAGTGCTGTTCTTGGCTCAGGATCGCGAGTTGGCCGAAGAGGCTTTTGCCGGCGACATCATCGGCATCCCGAATCACGGCAAGCTCGGCATCGGCGACGCGCTGACCGAGGGCGAGGACCTGCATTTCAAGGGCATCCCGAGCTTCGCTCCGGAGCTTTTGCAGCGTGTTCGCCCTACCGACCCGATGCGCGCCAAACACTTGGGGCGTGCCCTCGAGCAGCTCGCCGAAGAAGGCGCCGCGCGCATCTTCAAACCGCGCATCGGCGGCAACTGGATCGTCGGAGTGGTCGGCTCTCTGCAGTTCGACGTCTTGGCCGATCGCATCAAATCAGAATACGAGATCCCGGTCGTGTTCGAAGCCTCAGGCCTTTACACCGCGCGCTGGGTCGAGTGCGAAGACCAAGCCGTGATGAAGAAATTCCTGAACGGAAACGAAGGCTACATGGCCGACGACCACACCGGAGCTCCGGTATTTCTGGCCCGGAATTCTTGGCATCTGGAGACGACTGCCAAGGATTGGCCGGGCCTGAAATTTCAGAAGACCAAAGAAGCCTGAGCGTCGCTCATTCCCCGGCGATCTTCTTCATCGCCGGGTCCTTCAATAGATAACTCGGGGAAAAGATGTACACCGAAGCGTTGGCAGCCGCGCTGACCACGGCATGCATCCCGGCCAAGGTGCCACCGCTCAGCTCACAGCGCGTGCGCTTCACGCCCTGGCCGGTCGTTGCCGGGACTTCCCAACTCTTCAGCACTTTGTTCGGGCCCAGGTCATCGCAACTGGCGGGCGCAGGGACTTTGGTCGAAAACAGCACGATGCTCTTGTCGGCATCCCAGTAGCGGGCGCTGAGCGTGCTCGTACCCGCAGTGCGGGTGGCCGTGCAAAAGCGCTCCGCGGCGGCCGGATCCGTGGTCGGCTTCTTCGGCGCCGCTGGGTCCGGGTCGTCACCGTCGCACTTCGGCGACACCGAGGCGTGATCGGGAGCGACGCGGTTGCCCCCCGCCCAAGTCACGAAAGTCTTGATCAAGCCGGCGTTCAGCGCCAGGCGCTGGGCCTCGGCCGCTTTGGCGGCTGCCTCGGCGCTCTGCTTGGTCGTGATCTCTTTGTCCAAGGTGGCCAGTGCCGCTTGGTCCTCGCAATACTTGTACGAGCGTTCACGCCACTGGCTGGTCAGTACGAGATCCGACGCCGCAACCGATTTGCGTGTGCCATCGAGCGCTTCCTGACACTTGGTTGCATCCTTCTCGGAGCAGCCAAGGGCCGTAATGCTCGCAGCCAATACCAACAATTGCCCGAGTCCTTTTCGCATGAGGCGGCATGTAAGCCCGGGTCAGCCGATCTTTCAACCGTTATGACCCGAGCTCGCTGCGCTCACGACGAGGCGCTGACTACTTGCCAGAATCCAGCAGGTGGATTTCGTTCAGGTCCGGCGCCTTGTCGCCATCCAAATCGGTCCATTCGTAGGCATACCAGGCTTGGTCTTGTTGCTCGAGGACGGGCAGGGTGCCGTTGATCACTTGGTACGCTGCCGCCACAGTGCCGCTCAGCCAAAAGCCTTGCACGTTCAACGCCAAGGAACCGCTGATTGGGTCCCGCATGAACTGTACGATGAACAGATCGTGCGAATCATGGTCTCCAGCGATGGGTAGGCTCAGCACGACCGCGTCGGTCTTGGATCGCCGGAATTCCGTGACATCGCCATTGACCTTCCAATAGAGCGGCGCGATGCGCTGCTCTTCGAGGTAGCCTTCGAGATTTTGGTAGAACGGGCCACCCGCGACGACCAGCAACTCGCTGCTGTTCGAAACGGGCCTACCGGTCGTAATATTCAGCGCTTCAACGCTGTCTTGTTCCGCTTCGGTGAGTTCGGGCTGAGGCACGCAGCTGCTTCGCAGCGCGGCTCCGATCGCGCGACCCGGCACGCGATTGCCATCGCTCGAATTCTTGTTCGTGTCCAAAATGACGGTCACTCGGGACACGGTGCAGACATTGGCCAGCGTGGTCTCGTGGCACTCGACGCAGGCTCGAGACGCCGCACTGCCACCGCCTTCGGCTCCCGCGCTACCGCAAGCGGTGAGTCCGCAAAATTGGCCCGCATTACAAGACTTGCCGCAGCCGCCGCAGTTTTTGCTGTCGACCAGCAAGTTGCTGCAGTGCTCCGAGCAGCACGTCAGTCCGTCACCACAGCCTACGCTCGTGCCCTCTTCGGCGACGCCGCACGCGGCGGCGCACTCCCCATCGCCACACAGGAAGCCGCTCGCGCACTCGCTATCACCGATGCAATGCTTGCAATTGTGATCATCGCCGCAGACCCCGCTGGCACAGCTGGTCTGATTGTTCTTGCAGCCCTGCGCGCACTGGTTTGCGGCAGTGCAGTATTGGCCGCTTGGGCAATGGTCGTTGTCCGGTAGGCAATCGACGCAAGTTCCGTCCTTCAAACAGAAGCCACTGTCGCAGCCGGGACACGTCGCCGCCTCGCCGCCCTCCCCGCCCTCGCCGCCTTGGGAGATTTCCCCGGCTTCGCCGCCTTGGGAGATTTCCCCGGCTTCGCCGCCTTTGCCCGCGGCTGCTCCGGTACTCGCGCCAGCCCGACCTTTGCCCGCTGAGCCTCCCTGGGAGTTCGGCGCGCCGCTCTTGCCGCCTGCACTCGCACCGGAGTCGCCACCGTTATCGGAGGAACTCGAGCTGCAGGCTGAACCTATTAGCAATGCACTAAGCAGTGCCACCCCAGTCACACGTTTTATTCGAAGCATCGACCACCCCGAAGCAAGATTGAAACCATCATTCGAGCCGCGAAATCATCGCAAATTCGTAAAAGCGATTTTGCGAGCGGCTGACGGCCTCGTGGCGTTCATGCGCCAGTGAGGCAAGTTGACATAGTAGCCTTCCCTTGCCGGGGCGCTAACCCAAATCAGTTACCTGCTCGAGTCGATGGTGAGCAATGGTGAGCCAGAGTCGCACGGCGACACGCCATTGAACTCTAGCGCTGCGCGAGATTTTTTCGGGTCCGAGAAACGCGGCAGACCGCCAGTTGCCGCCCGCTTGTTGAATCGCGGCCATCGCCGTGCGCTCAAGTCTTTGGAAAATAACGACTTTAAGGTCCTGGCTCAATCGAAAGGATGGGCGCGGCCGATCGCCAACCGGACGTCGTTCTTCACTCTCAATCTCGTTTGGGGGACCGCGAAGGCTCCGGGAGGCGGGGCTCCGGTTGGCGTGGCTCATGCTACGGCGCCGGCATGAGTATTACTTCGCTCGCCGCTTGGGCCGGTCTCCTCGTGTCTTGTTTGGTCGCGAGTACGGCATGTAGCTCCACGACGGATTCGAATTCGGACTCAGCGGGCGCGGCGAACGGCGGCAGTGCGGGGGCGAACACGGGGAGCGCCGGAACCAACTCCGCGGGCGCGGCCACGGCTGGCGGCTCAGCGGGGGGCGCCAGCGGTGCCGCGTCGAGCCAGGCGGGCAGCGCCGGAATGGCGCAAGCGGGCGCTCCCGCGGGCGGCACGAGCAACGGCGGAACAGCGGGCGGTGACGCCGGCGCGAACACTGGGGGCGGCGCGAGTGGCAGCGCGGGCAACTCGGCAGGCGGCCCGAACGCGGGCAGCGGCGGTGGGACGATTACCGGCAACTTCACTTTGACCAGCCCCGGCTGGACCGCCATGGCGGGGTGCTCGGCCGACAACAAGAGCGCCTGTCCCATATTTCCCAAAGAGAACATCGGCACCAGCCTGGGCGGCAGCAATCAGTCACCCCAGCTAGATTGGACCGCGGGGCCGAGTGGCACTCAGAGCTATGCCATCGTCCTTCAAGATTTGACGAACATCACGGCCGGTAAGCCCTTTGTCCACTGGGTGATGTGGAACATCCCGGGTACGACGCGCATGCTTCCCGCAGGGCTCGAGACCAGCGCCATGCCCAGCGTGCCACCCGGCTCGTCGCAAAAGTCTTTCAGCGGAAACGGCTATCAGGGTTCCGGCAAGTGCGGCAACGTCTATGAGTTCGTCCTGTACGCGTTGCCCATGGCCATGTTCACGCCGAGCGGCACAGTCACGCAGACCTCCGTGCGCGACGCCCTCGCCGCGAGCAACGCGCCCACCGCAACGTTACGCGCGAGAAGTGGCGCGCCGGGCTGCGCGGAGTGAACGACGCGCTCGCCAGCACTATGGAGGCCGCGGGCTGCAGTGCCACTCTCCCACGGCATTCGAAGGGAGGTCAGGGCGGCGGGTGGTTTGGATACGGCACGCGCCCGATCGATCGATCGTGAGCTCGAGAACCGAACAGCAAAGCGAAAATCGCGCCCAACAGCGCAAGAAACATGTCCCACTGGGCGTCCCAAACATCGCCTTGAGAGCCGAGGAACGCGGTTCCGGTGTCTCCAGCCACTACGAGTGTAGTCCACCACTCGAGCAACTCCCAGAAGCCAGCGAATGCAAAAACTACGGACACGCTCAGAAAGGAAAGCCATCCGCCGCGCTGCAGTGGGGTCTTGCGCAGCAAGATCTCGCGCGTCATGAACACGGGGAACACGCCGAGCGCGAGGTGACCGATCCGATCGTAGTGGTTGCGACTGAGATGAAACGCCGCTTTGGCCCAGGCGCCGAGGGGCGTCAGCGCATACGTATAGTAGCCACCGTAGATCAGGATCAGCACGTGTAAGAAGACCCCGGCGTACACCCAATGCGAGAGCGGCATGCGCGGATACGAAAGCCCCAAGCCCAGCACCATCAGCAGGCCCGGAGTAACCTCGAGTAACCAGCTGGTGCGCCCGGCCGGAGGGGCCCACAAGGTCGCCGCACAAACCAGGCACAAGATCAGCAGCAGCCAAAGCGGCTGCCGCACGTGCTCTTTGCGCGCTGCGGCGTCGGCGCGGGTCACTGGCACGGAGCTGGGAGTCATTTTTGCGTCAGCGGTCGATTGATTGGGCAAGGTTATGTTAGGACCCGGCCGAGTCCAAACGTGCGCACCATCGTAGCGATCATCGCCTGTATCGAGCTGTTTTTGGTGGCTTCCCTGGGCTGGGTGGCCGTCGTCATCGTCTATCTACCGACGTTCTGGTTCGACAAGCGGCGCATCCTGAGCGGTCGCACGCTGCGGCGCGTGGCTCAAGCGGCGGCCACGTTCTCGCCGATGTGGCGCTTCCGCATCCACGGTGAGATCCCGAAGAATCCAGGCAAGACGGTGTGCGTCAGCAATCACTGTTCGCACACGGACGTATTCTTGATCTCGCATGTGCCGTGGGAGATGAAATGGCTGGCCAAGCGATCGCTGTTCAACCTGCCGTTCATCGGCTGGAGCATGCGGCTGGTCAAGGACGTCCCGATCGACCGCGCCTCGGCCTCTGCGTCCAAGGCCGCGCTCGACGAGTGCGCACGCTGGCTGGAACAAGGGGTGCCAGTGATGATCTTCCCCGAAGGCACGCGCTCCAAGACTGGCCAGATGCAGGCTTTCAAGGACGGCGCGTTTCGGCTCGCGATCGACACCGGGGCGGACGTCTTACCGATGGCCGTCGCCGGTACGGACAGCGCACTTTCCAAGCATGATTGGCGCCCGGGCTACGCGCGCGGCATCTTGACCATCGGCACTCCCATCTCAACGGCGGGGATGACCCACAAAGACGTGCAACGGCTCAAGGAAGCAGCGCGCGCGCAAATCATCGCCATGCGTGAGCGGATCCTGCCGCTCACTGCAAACACGGCAAGCTAGGGCCTCGCCCCAGCGAGCCGCCTGCACCTCAGGGGGGCTTGGGGACGGCGCGATGCACCACCACGGGTGGCGCCACGTCGTCGGGGGCATCACGAACGACGAACACCGTGGTTTGGCCGGGGGTGGTGCTGGTGGTGAACGTGCAGGATTCGGCCGGTGCCGAGAACGGCGAGATCACGTTGTTGCCAATCGAATCGAAGGAGGCGCGGTTGTACAGGAACGAACCGGTCACCACGGTCTGGTCCGAGACCGCCAGCAACTGCGCGTTGCTGAAGAACTTGTCCATCTCGTAGCTGCCGCCGCTCAGGGCCACGATTACGCCACCCGCTGCAGTGAACGAGTCGAGCACCGAGTTCATTTGCCAGACCGTGCCGACGGTTCCGAGCTCGCCTGGAGCCGCAGAGTCCTGCTCGTAGATCAAGAACTCATCGTAGTTGGCGATGCTCAACGTGGCGGTGGCAGCGGTGTATTTTGCGAGCGGAGTGATGACTACGCTGCGACCGCGCGCCGCCGCGGCGAACGCGATGTGCTGATCGACCCTGGCGCGTGAGGCGGCCGAGGCAAACTCGGTATACGCCAGGATGCGCACTTCTTTGGGTTGCGGCAGCAGCACTGCGTTACCGAGCAGCGTGTTCGCCGCGGAATTGCTGACCGGCGTCTGATAGTTCATGCACGCCAGCACGATATGGCCGTCTTTGGCGCCCACGCACATCCCACCTTGGCAGATCCCGGACAGACAGACGTTGCCGCAGCTGCCGCAGTTGTTGGCGTCGATGTTGAAATCGACGCACTGCCCGTTGCACTCCTTGAGCGGATCTTCGCACACCAGCACGCATTTGTAGCTACCCACGCCGTCCGGCGAACAGGTCGGCTTGGCTTTGGAACACGCGGCGTTGCACGCACCGCAAGCCTCCGGCGTATCGAACGTTTGTTCGACGCACTGCCCGTTGCACTCCACGAGCGGTGCGTCGCACACGCTCTTGCACGCGTAGATGCCGTCTGAATTGGGGGAGCACAGCGGGGTGCTTCCAGAGCACGTCACGTCACATCGACCGCAAGCGTCGGGGGTCGTGTACACCGAGGGATCGACGCACTGACCGCCACAAGCCACGAGTGGCGCCTCACAGGTCGCAACGCAGACGTGCTCGTTCTGGCCGTATGGCGCGCAGTTCGGCTTGGTGTCGGGGCACTTGGTGTGGCAATCGCCACAGGCGGCCGCGGTGGTGTACGGCGGCATGCAGCCGGCATCACCATCTGGATGGGCGTCGCTCAAGTTGCCTGGGTCGTCCCCCGCCGCGCCGCTGCTGCCACCGGCCCCGGAATCCGCGCTGGAACCGCCGTTGCCGCCGGCGTCACTGCCCGAGCCTCCGCCGTTGCCCGAAGCGCCACCGTTTTCCGCGGGCACGCCTTCGCACAAAGCGTCTTCGCAGGTGACCCCCGGCTTGCACTTGCGACCGCAGCCGCCGCAATTGTTGGCGTCGTTCTGCGCGTCCACGCACTGTCCATTGCAGTCGACGTGACTGGCGGAGCAGTTGCCCCCGACGACACCGCTGCTGCCGCACGCGGCGGGAAAGGCCAGGGCCAATAGAACAGCCCAAAAGCCTAGGCTCTTTGCGCGCGTCTTGCTCATTTTGCGCCGCCCTTTTGGCCATCGGCCGGCTTCGGATTCGCTGTGGGCGGCGGTTCGTCCGCGGCCGGTGCGTCTTCGGGGTTGATCGGCGGCGTTCCCTTCATCGGGTTGAGCGAAGGCGCACCGACCACGGGTGTGCCATCCTCCCTCAGCTGCCGAGTGACGGTGAATTCCACACGGCGATTGAGCAGCAACGCATACTCGCTCTTCGTGTCCACCAACGGGCGCGTCGAACCGTAGCCGATCGAACTCAATCGGCCGGAAGCGATACCCTGCTTGATCAAGAACTCCATCACTGCACGCGCGCGATCTTCACTGAGCTTCTGATTGAAGTCGTCTGGACCGCGCTCGTCCGCGTGGCCTTCCACCGAGACGTGCACGTACTCCGGGTGTTCGGCGATCAATTTAGCCAAGCGCATCAACAGCGGGTAGCTAATCTTGCGGATGATGAAGCTATTGACGTAGAAGTGGACGCGATCGTCGAGCACGATCTTGTCGCCCACGACACGCACTTGATCTTCGTCGGGGCAACCATCCGTGTCCGCGTAGCCGTTGACGGTCTCTGGCTCGTTCGGGCACAAATCGCGGGCGTCGGGGATGCCATCCTTGTCGTTGTCGGGCTCCGGACAGCCGTCCTCGTCCTCGAATTTGTCCTTGTCTTCGGGGACATCGGGGCACTTGTCGGAGAGGTCGCTGATGCCGTCTTTGTCGTTGTCGTCTTCGGGGCAGCCGTCGGCATCTTCGAAGCCGTCCTTGTCTTCGGCCACGTCGGGACAATGGTCGATCTTGTCGGCGATGCCGTCCAAGTCGTTGTCTTCATCCGGACAACCATCGGCGTCCTTGAAGCCGTCCTTGTCTTCGGGAACTTCCGGACATTGATCCACGTCGTCCAGAATGCCGTCGTGATCGCGATCGCCATTCGGATTCAGCCCGGGGCCGAAATCGTACATCGCGTGGATGCCCAGCAAGACAATGTTGGCATCCTCCGGACGCAGCTCACTGTCGGGTTGGAACACGTGCACCAGCGACAGCATCGGGCCGATCGCCTGCTGCCCCTTGTGATCCAAAAAGTCGTAACCAAGCTGCGCGTCGAGTTTGCCCCGGGTAAGACCGTTGGTCAGCGTTGCGCCGGCATCCGCGGCCAGCCACAGTCCAGCGGCACTCGGCGATTGTCCGTGATAGTCGTTGCCGAACGGACGGACGCGCACGCCGAGCCCCAGCCCAGAAGCGGACGAAGCGCCTCCGCGCTCGAACCTCGGGCTATCGGGCGGGCTGCCCTGGCTCAGCCACAAAGTGTCGAGTTCGAGCTGTAAGCCGAAGATCCTGCCGAAGGGGAGCTCGAGGGCGAGCTGCCCAGCGGCACCCCAGCCGAACTCGTCTTTCTGATACCCGGTGAAGGCATGAGCGCCCGCCGCCACACCATGCAGGCGCACGGGTTCGGCCTGGGCCCTCCGCACTAGGAGCAGGGCACCACAGACGCACAAAGCCGAAGTAACTCGCCGTAATCGCATCGTGAAAAGGTCCGACCATCGAGGATACGGCGCCGTCTCAGGATGAGATAAGAGTTTGTTTTTACGAGTTGCTCGACGAACCCCGTCAACTCGGATTGTGGCCTAACTTAAGCCAGCCGGCCGGTGTGCGTTCACTTCTTTTTGCGGGAGATCTTCTTCACGCCAGCTTTTGCCTTCTCGAACTCCTCCTGCGCGACTTCGACGATCGCCTCGGCAACGGCGCTCATCTTGGCTTCCGCGCTCCTGAGCGCGGCCACGATGCCGGTCGTCTTCGGAGCGGCCTTCTTCTTGCTGGCCTTGGCGGGCGCGGCCGCTTTCTTCACCGTCTTGGAGGCGTTGGTCAGCGCGCTCTTGGCCGGCGTGACCGCCTTGCCCGCCTTCTTGCTCACCTTCTTCGCGGCTTTTGCCACCTTTTTGAGGGGAGTTTTCGGCGCGGCTTTGGGTTTGGCTTTCATTGTTCGGAGCTTCCGCCAATTTGCGCGAGATAGGCAAATCCGCGACAGCCGCTGGCAAGGCCTCCGCCCGTACGTTGGCGATGAGCAGCCCAGCTCGCTGCAGTCCTGGTGCCAATCTGGTTCAGGCAGCGTGTCGCTGGCGTCTGATTCGCCCTTTGAATGCTGGAGCTGGCTGCTTAGGCGGAGGCAGCGTGCCGGCGAAAACGCAAATCCCCGCGCGGCAGCTCTAGGCCGGGCGCTTCACGTTCGGATGCTCGTTGTAATACGCGTCCAAGCTCTCCTTGGAGATACGCAACTCGATCAGGCCTTCGCGTCGAATCTTGGCCTGACAGCCGAGGCGTGAGTTCATCCGCACGTCGAAGGCCTTGTCGAGGATGTCTTCTTCGTCTTCCTCCGCCGGCTCGAGCAAATCGGAGCCAGTTTCGACGTAGACGTGACACGTCGAACAAGCGCACACACCGCCGCAGGCGTCGCCCTCCGGCGCGCCGGATAGCTTGGCGGCTTTCAACAGCGTCGTGCCCAGCGGCACTTCGATCTCCACGCCGTGTTCCAAAAAACGCACCTTCGTCATGCGGCTACCGTGCTCCATGTTTCGCCACGTGCGCGTCGACGCCCGCCGCGTGCGCCACGCTCTGCTCGACAGCGCCCAGATTCCTGCCGGCAATCGCCGCTTGGATCGCCCGGTTCATGCGCCGCCCAGCCCACTCGTGAGTCGCGTCGTCCAACGCGCTGATGGCATTTTCAATCGCCGAGGCGGTGCTGGCGGAGGAAGCCGCGTTGCGGGCGGCGTTCAAAGCGCTCTCGACGTGCTCGCGCTCTCGTTCGTCGAGCAAGTCTGCATCACTGTCGAGCGCCTTGTCTGTGGCGAGCAAGATACGTGTCGCTTCTACCTGGGCGTCGCGCAACCGCCGCAGCTCGAAATCACTCTCGCCGTGATCCAAGGCATCGATCAACATCTGCTCGACTTCGTCGTCGGTCAGCCCGTAGCTCGGCTTCACCTCCACGCTCTGGCTGATGCCCGTCGTGAGCTCCACGGCCTTCACGCTGAGCAAGTTGTTCTCGTCCACGTTGAAGCTCACTTCGAGCCTGGCAAACCCCGCCGGTAAGGGCGGGATGCCCGTCAGTTTGAAGCGGGCGAGAGAACGGCAATCGCTGGCAATCTCTCGCTCACCTTGAACCACGTGCAGGTCGAAACCAGTCTGGTTGTCGGCGTACGTCGTGAAGGTCGCCTTGGCTCCCGCGGGAATGCCAGTATTGCGAGGCAGGATTTTGTCTACCCCTCCGCCCATGGTTTCGATGCCGAGCGACAGCGGCAGCACGTCCAACAGCAAAACTTCGTCGCTCGCGCGGGACAAAAGATCGGCTTGGATCGCAGCGCCATACGCCACCACCAAATCCGGATCGATGTCCGAGAGCGGCTCCTTGCCGAGCAGCTCTCGCACGTACGTGCGCACGCGAGGTACGCGCGTCGAGCCACCGACCAAGATCACGCCATCGAGCGCGGCGGCTTCCAACCCCGCGTCACGCAGCGCGCGCCGACACGCTTTGCCGGTGCGCTCCAAGAGCGGTTGAATCCAAGCGTCGAAGTCCGCGCGCGTGAGCGAGAAGAGCACGTTGCCGCCGCCTTTCTGCGGCAACTCGATGCTCACCTCGGCTGCTTCGGTGAGCGCGTGCTTGGCGCGGCGTGCCGCCTCCAGCGCGATACTCACCACCTCCGGCGTGCGCGTTTGCGGAGTCGTGGCGCCCATCGCGGTCAGCATGCGTTCGGCGATCTCGCGGTCCATGTCGTCGCCACCGAGCGCGCTATCGCCCCCCGTGCTCTTGACCTGGAACACGCCGTCATCCAGGAGCAGGATGGTGACGTCGAACGTGCCGCCGCCCAAATCGTACACGGCAAATAGCCCGTTTTCTTGCTTATCGAGCCCGTAAGCCAGGGCCGCCGCGGTGGGCTCGTTGAGCAAGCGCAGCACGTCTAGCCCGGCGAGGCGGCCTGCGTCGCGCGTGGCCTGGCGCTGCGCGTCGTCGAAGTACGCGGGCACGGTGATCACCGCGCCCCCCACGTGCATCAGTTGATCGACCGCGCTCTGGCGCAAGCTCTTCAAGATCTCTGCGCTGACCTCGATCGCGCTGGGAGTCAGCTTGCCCAAATCGAAGCGCACCACCGAAGCGTCGCCGTTCACGAACCTGTACGCGCCGAGGCGCGTGGTCTCCGCGTCACCGGCAGCGCGCCCCATGAAGCGCTTCACGCTCGAGATGGTACGCTCCGGTTCGCGCGTAGCGTAGGCCAGGGCGTTGCGCCCCACCAGCACCGACCCTTCGGCGCCGTAGTGCACGACCGAGGGCAACAGCGCCGAGCCGTCACAAGTCGTGAGTGGCACGGGTCGACCGTCACGCACGTGCGCCACGATCGAGTTGGTGGTGCCCAAATCGATGCCGATGGCTTGCGGAGGCGCTTTGGGATCAAAAATGTCGAGCAGCATGGTGAGAGGCTCGCAGGTTCAGAGCAAGTCGTCCGCGATCGACGCGGCTTCGTCCAAGAACCGCCGGTAGTAGCGCAACTCGCCGACGCGCTTCAGGATTTCTGCTGAATTCGAGCTCGGCGATGCAAATTCGGTGTTCAGTGCGGCTTGCGCACGTTCGGCTTCCGAGCGGACCTCGGCGATCAAACGCTCGAGCGCCGCTTCGTTTTTGGTCGTTCGCACTTCCGCCAGAGCCTCACGACGCTCCATGACCTCCATCAGCAAGGCGGGTGACGCCGGCGGCTCCTTGCCCTCACCCGTTTGCACACCGCGCAGCGCGAGCAGCGCCTCCGCGCGCCGTACCGGATCTTTCAAGATCCGATATGCCTCGTTGACCTCGATCGCCCGCCCGAGCGCCATACGCCGCTCGGCCGCACCGGAGGCCGTGTGCCGATCAGGATGCAATGCGCGACTCAAATCTCGGTGACGTTGCTCGAGAACCGCCGAGTCGAGACCAAACGCGGGCTCTACGCCCAGAGTCTCGAACGGGTCCACGTCAGCGAACCGTGAAGGAGTGACCGCATCCGCAGCTCGATGCTTCCTGCGGGTTTTTGAACTTGAACCCTTGGAACATCAAGGTCTGCTCGTAATCCAGCACCGAGCCCGCCAGATACACGAAGCTCTTCTTGTCCACGTAGAAGCGCACGCCGCCCGCTTCATATACGGTGTCACGTTCCTTGGGCGGCGTGTCCTCGTACTGAATGACGTAGGAAAAGCCCGAGCAACCGCCGCCCTTGACCCCGAGCCGCACAGCCGCATCCGGCGTGCCGCGCTGCGCGAGCTTCTTCTTCGCGAACTCCACCGCCTTGTCGGAGATGGTGATCTCGCGACGCGACTTGGGGGCTTCGGACGGCGAAGCGGCAGCGCTAGGGGTCTCGGTTGATGCGGATGAGGTTTGCATGACGGTACTCGGGTTGTAACTCAGAGGCTGGCAGGTGCAGTCGCGACCGTGGCGGGGGCTTCGGCCGGGCTGGCGTCGAGCGCTTGGCGCGCCGCGCGCTTGGCTTTGTAGTCTTCGATCGCGCTCTTGATCGCGTCCTCCGCGAGCACGGAGCAATGGATCTTGACCGGCGGCAGGCTCAGCTCTTCGGCGATTTGGCTGTTTTTGATGCCCGCAGCTTCGTCGATGTTCTTGCCCTTGATCCATTCGGTGGCGAGCGACGAGGAAGCGATCGCCGACCCGCAGCCGAAGGTCTTGAAGCGCGCGTCTTCGATCACGCCTTCCGGGCTGACTCTGATCTGCAAACGCATCACGTCGCCGCAGGCGGGGGCGCCGACGAGGCCGGTGCCCACCGACGGATCGTCTTTGTCCAACGTACCGACGTTGCGGGGGTTTTCGTAGTGATCCAGGAGTTTATCGCTGTAGGCCATGGTGTTCGTTCCTTCTCAATGAGCGGCCCATTGAATGGATTTGATGTCGATGCCCTGCTGGTGCATCTCG
>Ga0164308_10000535_pt1 | contig 20737 bp, 18 predicted proteins | sample Whisoiple_246_MG_FD_109983 | JGI IMG/M metagenome (GOLD analysis project Ga0164308, IMG submission 109983) | Soil microbial communities amended with fresh organic matter from upstate New York, USA - Whitman soil sample_246_MG | ecosystem: Environmental > Terrestrial > Soil > Unclassified >...
GCGGCTTCGCGGGCTTTGGCAGCCATCACGGCCTTGTCCAAGATCTTGCGCGCGACTTGCGGGTGCTCTTCGAAGTACACGGCCAGGTGCTCGCTGACGGCGTTCTCGACGATGCCCTTCACGTCACTGGAAACCAGCTTGGACTTGGTTTGGGAGTCGAAGCTCGCATCCGGATGCTTGACGTGAATGACACAGATCACGCCTTCGCGCGTGTCGTCACCGGTCAGACCGGTCTTGCTGTCTTTGAATAGGTTGTTGGCAGTGCCGTAGTTGTTCAGCGAGCGAGTCAGCGCGCCGCGCAAACCGGTGAGATGCGTGCCGCCATCCTTGTTGTGGATGTTGTTGGTGTACGGCAGGATTTGCTCGGCGTAGGAGTTGGTCCACTGCAGCGCCAAATCCACCACGGCGGTGCCCTTGCCGTCGCCGGTCGGGAACTCGCCGGTGAAGGCGATCACGTCTTCGTGGACGGGTTCTTTGGCTTGAGCGAGGAGCGCGACGAACTCACGAATCCCACCCTTGTACTGGTAGGTGTCGCTGCGGCCCGTCGCGCGTTCGTCGACCAACCTGACGCCCAGGCCAGAGTTCAAGAACGACAACTCCCGCAAGCGGTTTGCGAGGATGTCGTAATTGTATTCGAGGTTCGTGAAGATCTCGTGGTCGGGTTTGAAGGTTACCTTGGTGCCGGTCTGATCGGACTCGCCAATCGCAGCCAGCGGCGCCTGCGGTACGCCGCGCCGGTACTCCTGAAACCAGACCTTGCCCTCGCGCTTGATTTCCAGGCGCAACACCTCGGACACGGCGTTGACGGCGCTGACGCCCACGCCATGCAGACCGGCCGAGACCTTGTAGCTCGAGTGGTCGAATTTGCCGCCGGCGTGTAGCACGGTCATCACGACTTCGGCGGCGCTCACACCGCGGTCCTCCATGATGCCGACCGGAATGCCGCGGCCGTCGTCTTCGACCGTGATCGAGCCATCGAAGTGAACGGTCACCGTGAAGCCGGTGCAAAATCCGGCGAGGTGCTCGTCGACCGCGTTGTCGACGGCCTCCCACACCAGGTGGTGCAGCGCGGAACCATCGTGCACGTCACCGATGTACATGCCGGGGCGCTTGCGCACCGCCTCCAGGCCTTCCAGCACGGTGATGTTTCGAGCGTCGTAAGTCTCCGCGGAGCGCGGTTGGTCTTCTGCTGCCTCGGTCGTCAACTTGGAGGTCCTGGTCTGGCTTGTCGAAACCGACACGGCAAAAGGCCGGAGAGGTCTCGAAATTCGACCCTGTTTTTATAGCCACGAAGGGCCCTCCACGCAAGCTGAATCCGGCATAAATTCCGCTGGATCGGGTGGTTCGGTCGGAGGCCTTTCGGCCCTTTTTCGGATGGCTGATTCAGAGCTTTGTAAGGGCTCCTGAAACGAGCTGCCAATCAGCGCGTTCGAGGCCGCTCGCACCGGGCGTCGGAAACAATTCGGGGCGCGTGGTGGTCACGAAAACCTGACTCTGCGTTTCGCGCAAGAAGTCGTACACAGCGCCGGTCCGGCCCGGATCGAGCTCACTAGAAACATCGTCCAAGAGCAGCACGGGGTGTGCGCGGCGGGCCTCCCGCACACAGTCGAGTTCGGCGACTTTCAGCGCCAAGGTCAAGATGCGCTGTTGACCTTGGGAGGCGTGATGGCGCGCCGAACGACCATCCACGACCAACTGCACCTCGTCGCGCTGAGGACCGAACGAGGCCGCTCGTTGTCGGACGTCGCGCGTACGACGCGCGGCGAGCTCGGCGGCGAACTCCGCCGGGTCTTCCGTGCCGCCCGGTTTGTACTTGGCGCGCAACTCCAGGCCCGGCTGGGCCATGCTGGCGAAAGCGGGTTCCAGCGCGGTCAGCAAGCGTAGGGCTGCCTCGCGCCGAGCGCGAGCAAAGCGCGAACCGTGCTCGGCCATGACCTGCTCGAATGCGGAGAGTTCGCGCGCTTGGGGACCGCGCATATCGAGCGCCGTTTTTCGTTCGCGCAGCGCGCGCGTGTAGCGCAGCCGCGCGTCCCCACTTTGCGGATCGACGTACAGCGCAACGCGATCCAAGAGCTTGCGGCGCGCGGCTGCATTGGCATTCACCAACTCCATGTCTCCGGGGTGGAAGACGACCGCTGGAGTACGGGTGGCATAGGTCGCCAAACGTTCCGGCTTCTTTCCATCCAGCAATACGCTGCGCTCTTTGTGACCGAGAACTGCGCGTTGCTCGCGGGTGTGATCGCCGTCCTGGATTTTCGCGCGGACGCTGGCGAACTCTTCACCGTCTTTGATCAAGCTCTCCAGCTTCTCGGCGCGGAAGCTGCGGGTGACCGCGACGAAATACAACGCTTCGAGCAAGCTGGTCTTGCCTTGGCCATTGTCTCCGGAGATGACATTGAGCCCCGGCGCCGGTTCGAACTCGACGAGAGTCAGATTGCGAAACGCGCGCGCGGTGACATTCTGGAAGCGAATCAGCGCCGTCACGCCATGACCTCGGCCGCGCGGCGAGCGTCAAATGCGCATTGGCATGATGACGGACAAGTAAGACGTCGTGGTTTCGGCAACGGGGCGGATTACCGCTGGATCGAGCTCACCGCTTACGGCAAGTTCAATCTCCTCCGAAGTGATCGCGCTGAGCACGTCCAAGAAGTAACGGGCGTTGAAGCCGACCGTCAGCTCCGGACCCGAGTAATCGACGTTCACTTCGTCGAAGCCTTCACCGCTGTCCGGATTCTCGCTCTCGAAGCGCATCTTGCCGCTGGACAGCGTGAGCTTGATGCCACCGGTGCGGTCGCTTGCAGCCACGGAGACCGCGCGTAGCGCGTCCGCGAGCGCCGCGCGAGGTGCTCGCACCTTCTGCTCGCTGTGCTCGGGAATGACCTGCTGGTAGGGCGGGAACTGCGCGTCCACCAGCTTCACGCTGAATTGGAAGCCTGCCAGTTGGAAGAACGCATTCGGGCCGCTTTGCGAAATCCGAATCTCGCTGGATCCAGATTCCTCACTGGCCTCGTCGCACAGGCGCTTCAATTCCAGCACACCCTTGAGCGGGATGAGCATCGTGGCCGAGGCCTGCTTGCCCGGCAGAACCGCATCCATCTTCGACAGACGATGACCATCCGTGGTCACCATGCGCACGCGGTCCCCTTCCCACTCGAACAGAGCGCTGTTCAAGTGCAACCGAGTCTCGTCGCTGGAGATCGAAAAATGCGTGCCGGCGATCAACGAAGACACGGTCGCGATTGGAATCGTGAGCGGTGCTGCGGACTCTTCCGGTTGCGGCAAGCTCGGGAAATCTTCGCCTGGAATGCCGTGCAACGTGAAGCGACGCGACGCGCCGACAGCGCGGATGGTGGTTGCCGCACCGCCCGAGGTGACGATCGAAATCTGACCGTCGGGCATCAACTTCACGCGCTCGAACAAGTCACGTGCGCCGATCGCGATCGCGCCACCGCTCTCGACCTTGGCCGGGATCTTACCGCTGACTGCGAGATACAAATCGGTCGCAGCCAAGCGAAGCTGATCGGTGCCCGAGACTTCGAGCAAGACATTGCCGAGGACCGGCATGGTGCTCTTTTTGTCCGCCACGCCCTGGCAGCGCGCGAGAACTCGGAGCAGGTCTTTCTTGGCGACGACGACGTGCATTGAGCGCCCACGTCTACCCGCGGTTTCGTTGAGGCGCCAGAGGTCCGTCGGGCTGCTTGCGATTCGGCCTTTCGGCCCGGGACGGGCCGGTCAGTGCGGGATCTCTTCTCTCTCTTCTCTCTTATTATTTATAAATAGAGAGCCGTATTAGTAGAGCCTGTGCGGACTGTGGGTAAATCTGGAAGGTCCGGAAATTAGTCAAGTAATTGGCTAAATCTGCTGTGGACTTGCCCGGGACGTGGATCGGGACATTCCTGGGATAACCCCGTCGTGGCGTCTTTCCACAGGGTTCGTACCCGGACAGTCCAGAGCCTTTTCCCCAGGCTGTCCCGGTGGCTGAAGCCACCGAAAGGGCCCTGGCTCAGCCCTTCTGGGCGGCCGACTTGGGGCGCTTACGGAGCGTCATGACCTTGCCGACCTTGCGCTTGGACCCCGCTCCGAGCTGCGCCGGGAGTCCGAGCCGGGCGATGGCGTCGATCAGTGCGACGCGACTCTGCTGGTAGGACCGCGGCCCAATGCGCTCTTCGCGGCGAGCGACCTCGAGCGCCTCGAGCTCGAGCAGCAGGAGCTCGCGAGCGCGCTTCTTGTCGGCGATGGCGTCGGCGGCCCCGGAGCTGCCGTCGAACGCACCACGAGCCGCGAAGACGCCACCAATGGCCATACAACCCGCGATCGCCAACGCGAACCAGCGGCCGGGTCCAGGCGTCGGAATGCCCGAGAGCGTTGCCGTGAAGTCCTTGAGTTCTTCGTTGCGTTCGCGGAGCTGCTTGACCGAGACCAACACGCGCTGGCCATTCTGATTGGCAGTCGCGACAGGCGGTTGAAAGCCATCGACTGCCAAGTTCATCGTCGACGATGCTTCTGCGATCACGCGCATCTCGGCCACGTGCGGAGGCACGGACATGCGAAATATCAGCGAATCGTCGTTGGATTTCGGGAGTTGAAAGCGGAACGAGGCCTCTGCCTGACCGGGCGCGAACGTCCCTTTGAGGCGCGCGCCGATGCCCTCTACTTCTTCGAAGTGAACATCGGTCATGCCCTCTTGCGCTTTGAAGGCCTTGAAGCCCTTGGGCAATTGGATGACGACGTCTTTGGGAACCCAAGTGATCTGTCCCACGTTGAACACGCGAAACAACGCTTCGAACTGGAACACGTCATCGCGCGTTTCGATGTACAAGTAACCACGCATGCCGAAGGCGGCGCGCTCACTGTCGGAAGTTGCCGGATGGACACGGAGCACGACGCGCTGCCCCATTTCCTGCTTCAAGTTGAAGGGCGACGTTTGATAGTTGGCAGTGCCGACCTGCACGGTCACGCGGTAAGCGTGGTCGCTGCCAGGCGTGAGGCCGGTGAATTGCACGGTGCCTCGGGCGTCCGCTTGGGCGAATTTCTCCGAGCGCGATTCGCCTTCGGCAATCTTTTGGAACATGATCCCGAGACGCACCTGCTGGCCCGCCAGAGGAGCGCCTTGATCGTTGACGATCGTCGCGGAAATCGTGCCTGGAGCGAGGCTGGGGCTGGCCTCGTTGACGTCCGCCAAGGGCTCACCAGTACTCGGATCCGGGTGGCCCGCAGGCACACCTTGGCCCGGGCTCGCGCCTTCGCTGGTTCGCGCCGGCTCCTGCCCCTCTTGGCCGTCGGCGGTCGCGGCGGTCGCGGCGGTCGCGCTGGCAGCGCCGTGCGCAGCGCGAGGAGCGGCCGGAGCCGGAGCGACCGCAGAGTCTGCAGCGCGAGCAAGACCGATGGGCAGCGCTGCCACCAGACACAAGGCAACCAGACGTCGAACGGCACTCACGACTGACTCTCCTCGGCTGCTGCCATGCTCTTGCCGCACGCTTTGCAGAAACGCGCGTCGAGCTCGTTCTTGGCCTGACAAGACGGGCAATCCACGGTCTGCTTCGGTTCGGAAGGAGCGCTGGCAGGCGCTGACTCGCGGCTCTCGGGCTCGGCCTCGCCATTCGACGTCGTTTCGGGCGAGAAACCGTCCTTGGCGGTGCTGAGCTTCTTGCTCAGCCGGCGCGTGAGTTCGGCCTCGACCTGCTTGCGACCTTCCGCCAGGTTCTCTTCCAGACCCTGAATCAAGCGCTTGGCTTCCGCGCGATAGCGCGCCGCGTACTCGTGATAATCGTCGTCGCTGATCTTGCCGACGCTGCGCTCGTATTCGAGGTCTTTCAGCGCGCGCAACACGGCTCGCTTTTGCTCCTCTTCTGCGGAGCGTGCGCCCAAGCTGAACGCCTCCTCGAAGGTGAGCTCGGACTCGCCGGTCAGCGCCTGAACGCTGCTCCACAAGAGCCAGATCACGAGCAACAGCGCGGCCGCAGCGAGGATCAGCACGACCAGCTGCACGCCGTACAGCGCGCCGCCGATGATGGCTGAGAACAGGGTAATTAGGGGAGCGGCCCAACGGACCATACTCAAGCGAGGCAAGAGATTATTCATCCGTCAGTCGCGCTGGCTTTTAGCATCAACTCGTCGGCGCCGTCCGAACGAGACCACGGAACCCAACGCCAAGCCGACGAAGCCGGCGGCACCGAGCCCGGCCGTGGGCAGCTGTTTGGCTGAACGAATCGTCGACGAAGCAGGGCGCCGAAGGCTCGCCTCTGGCCGTTCGTGCGTGTAGGCCATACCCGGAGCCATCGCCATCCAGAGCGCAAAGGCCGTGCCCGCCGCCACACCGGCGGCGCCCCGCACATACGACCAAGCCCCAACCTCACCCAAGCTGAGCTCGGGGAACAATGAGGTCACGGTGCCGGTGATCAGGATCAAGAGTCCGATCCAAATCCAGGACACCAATGGATTGACGTGGAATTGGAAGGTCGCGCGTTTCGACTGTGGGTCGATTTGCCCGACCACCGTGTACAGGTCCTCGTGCAGGGAGCGCTTCATCGCGACTTCGGTGGTCGGGCCGTCCGGAGAGGCGTGATAGATGAACTTCGCAGGGTGGACATAGCCTAGCGGTTTGCCCGCGCGGGTGACCTGGATGTCGGCAAAGATCATGGTCTTTTCGATGTCCGCTTGCTCCTCGGGGCTGCACTTGGGGTTGCCCGGGCAGCGGCGCGAGCCTTCGTACTTCAAGTCATACTCGCCGATACGTGTGCTCTGCCCGGGCACCATCGCAGTTTCGCGATCGATGTTCCAAGCCGTACCCGTGAAGCCCACGAACATCGAAACGATGCCCAAATGCACGATATACCCGCCGTAGCGACGGCGGTTTTTCTCGATCAAGCGGTACAGCGCGACGAACGCAGACTCTTCTTCGCCACGCTTGCTGGAGGCCGCGCGTCGGGCACGCACGCCGCGCACGAACTCCTGCACGATCACGGCCACGTTGAAGCCGCACAGGGCGATCGTGATCCCAGGCAGGCAAGAGCCGACCTTCTGCAGCAGAACACCGACGGCACCGGGGTAGAATGCGTCGCGCGGAACGAAGAACGGATAGCCGAGCCAGCCGCCAATTGCCAAGTGCAGCACGACGGTGGCGGCCATGGCGATCAGCGGCGCACGAAACGCCTTCTTGATCGACTCGCCGCTGGTCTTGCGCCAACCGAACAGTGGGGCCATCCCCATCAGCGCGAAGATCACGAGGCCGATCGGACCCATCCAACGGTTGAAGTGCGGCGGTCCGACGGTCGCGCTCTCGCCCCAGAGCTCACTGATCTTGGGGTACATGGTCGACACCAGGATGAAGGTCATTCCGCCCAACAGCGCCCAGTTGTTGGCCACGAACATGGCTTCACGACTGGCAGCCGCTTCAATCTGACCCTTGCTCTTCAGCTCCGGCAGGCGCCACACCATCAGGCCCAAGCTGGTGCCCAAGATCAGACCCATGAAGTACACGAAGTACGTGCCGATGCTGCTCTGAGCGAAGCTGTGCACGCTGGTGATGATGCCGGCGCGGGTCAGAAACGTGCCGAAGATGGTCAAGAAGAACGTGAGGCAGATCAGAAACACGTTCCACACGCGCAGCATCGGGCGCCGCTCTTGGATCATCGTCGAGTGCACGTAGGCCGACGCCGTGAACCACGGCAGGCACGCCGCGTTCTCGACCGGATCCCACGCCCAATAACCGCCCCAGCCCAGCTCTTCGTAGGCCCACATCATGCCCAAGACGTTGCCGATGGACAGGAACAGGAAGGCGAACAGCATCCATTTGCGGACCGCGATCACCCATTCGTTGTCGAGCCGGCGGGTGACCAACGCGGCCACGCAGAAGGCAAAGGGCACAGAACAGCCCACGAAACCCATGTACAAACAGGGTGGATGAATGATCATCCAGTAGTTCTGGAGCAGCGGATTCAAGCCCTCGCCGTCCGGACGCGCGCCGGCGATGCTGGTCTCGAACGGGTTGGCCGCGAACAGCATCAGCACCGCGAAGAAGCCGATGATCACCATCAAGGTGGCGATCACGTACGGCTGCAGCTCGCGGTAGCGACCCTTCAACCAGGCCACGCAGGCAGCGGTGTACCCAGAAAGCAGCAAGGACCACCACAGCAGCGAACCATCTTGACCGCCCCAGAGCGAGGTCAACAGGTAGGCCGTGGACATGCGCCGATCGCTGTAGTGCGCGACATAGCGAATCCGGAAGTCGTGCGACACGAATGCGTACGACAACAGCAGCACCGCGAACAGCACCAGTGCGGACGTCGAGTACGCGCCCAAGCGCGCGGCTTGCAGAAGCCGGGGTCGACCACGTCCAGCGGCGAGCGCGACGGCGAAGGTGTACGCGGCGGCGATGAGAATCGCATACACGATTCCCGTGCCCAACTCAGGGAGTGATTGCCACATGCGGGTGGCCGAAGCTTAGCCCGAAGGCTTCAGCGCGGCACCAGCGTTTGCGGCTATTTTCCCGTGCAGAACTCGAGCGAACCGGCCGAGATTCGGCTCCGTCCAGTCGAGTGAGTGCCGAGATTCGCGAGACTCGTCGGTTTCGATGGGTCTCGCGGGAATACTACTCGGCCTTGTCGGTTACGCTGGTTCCGACGGGGTCGCCGTGACAGACGCGGCGAATGTTGCCGGGAGCCATCTTGAATACGCGGATCGGCAGCCCGTTTTCTCGGCACAAAGCCACCGCGGTCGAGTCCATCACGCCCAGGTGGTCGTTCAGGAAGCGGTCGTAGCTGACGCTGTTCAAGAGCTTCGCGTCCGGGTGGCGGCGCGGATCACGGTCGTACACGCCATCCACCTTGGTCGCCTTCAGCAGGCAATCGGCGTGAATTTCCATGGCCCGCAACGAAGCTGCGGTGTCGGTGGAGAAGTACGGGTTGCCTGTCCCCGCGGCGAAGATCACCGCATGTCCGCGATCCAGGTGACGCATCGCGCGACGCCGGATGTAGGGCTCGGCAAGTTGCTTGATCTCGATCGCGGTCATGACGCGCGTGGGCACGCCGCTCCGCTCGAGGGCGTCTTGCAAGGCCAGCGCGTTGATGACGGTAGCCAGCATGCCCATGTAATCGCTCTGGGCGCGATCCATGCCTTCACTGGCGCCGCGCAGGCCGCGGAAGATGTTGCCGCCGCCGACGACCAAGCCCAGCTGGACGCCGGTTCCGTGTACTTCCGCGAGCTCGCTAGCGGTGGCTTTGAGCGTCGTCGTGTCGATGCCGGAGCCACCTTCTTTACCGCTCAGCGCTTCTCCGCTCAGCTTGATGATGACGCGGCGGTACCGAAGTTTTCCAGGATTCTCTTCTTCCACGTGGCGATGCCTAGCCCTGCCGGGGAACGCGCGCAATGGCCGATTCTGGCACTTTTGCCTGGCACGTAGTATCCCCGTGCTTCTCGTATGCGGGCCTTTTTGCGCTTCAGCCTTTTCCGGTGGTGTCCGCTCGGTGCACTGCTTTGCGCCGGCTTGGCCTGGGGCTGCCACGGAAAGCCGAAGCAAACGCCAAGCCCGCTCGGTTCCTCGAGCGCGGCGGCCCCGGGAAAGCTGACGCCAGAACTCGCCCGTCAGGTGCTGGCCAAAGTCGGCGAGCGCGAGATCACCCTCGGTGACTATGCCGAGACACTGGAGCGGATGGACCCGTTCGAGCGCCTGCGCTACCAATCGCCGGATCGCCGTAAGCAACTCTTGAACGAGCTCGTTCAAGTCGAACTTTTGGCGGAAGAGGCCAAGCGTCGTGGGCTCGACAAGCAGCCGGAGACCCAAGAACGGGTTCGGCAAATGTTGCGCGACGAGCTCCTGCGCGACCTGAGACAGAGCGTTCCGGGCCCGGGTGACATTCCCGAAGCAGAGGTCCGCGCCTACTTCGACGCGCACCATGACGAATTCAAGGAGCCCGAACGTCGGCGCGTCGCTCACCTGTTGCTGGGCAGCGAGGCGCAGGCGAAGGCGGCCTTGCAAAAGGCCGTGGGCGCTTCGGCTGCTGACTGGGGCAAGCTCGTGGCTCAGCTATCCCTGGACAAGCCCCCCCCTTCGTCCGGTCCTACGCCCACTGAGTTGGCGGGGGATTTGGGCATTGTTGGTCCGCCCGGACACCCACGAGGTGAAAACCCTCGCGTTCCGGAAGCGGTGCGCGCGGCAGTGTTCGAAATCGGCCAGCTCGGCGGCGTGCTCGACCGCGTCGTGAGCGAGTCAGGACATTTTCACGTCGTGCGCATGACCGGCCGCACCGAGGCGCGCGATCGTTCGTATCAAGACGCGGAACGGACGATCCGCGTCGCGCTCGTACAGCAGCGGATCCGGACCCGGGAGGCCGAGCTCGAGCAGGAGTTGAAGAAGCGCTACCCAGTCAGCGTGGATGACGAGGCGCTCAGTCAAGTGAAGGTCCCCGAAGCAGACGGTGCTAACCCTGCGCCTGCCACGAGCGCACGATGACCGGGAGCTCATTACCGCCCGACGCCGACGACCTGCCGCCGCCAGATCCGACCGGCATGCGTCTGCTGCCCGACGCGGACGCCCAAGATTGGGGCTCGCAGATGCGTAACGCGGTGCGTTCGGTCCAAGGGCTGCGTGAGAAACTGCAGCTCAGCCCGGAAGAGCTCGCCGGCGCAATCGCGGCCGAGCGCGCGGGCTTACCGATCTCGATCACCCCGTACTACCTCTCGCTCTGCGACCGGTACGATCCCAGTTGTCCAATCCGAAAGCAGGTCGTGCCGCACGCGCTCGAAGGGCGCACCGTCGAAGGCGACCTGCGCGACCCATTGGGGGAGGAAGCGCACGAAGTGGCTCCTGAGCTCGTGCAGCGCTATCCGGATCGAGCACTGTTGCTCGCGACGGATCGCTGCGCGATTTATTGCCGGTTCTGCACGCGCAGCCGCATCGTCGGCAGTGGCGGCGGACCGCGCTCCGAGCTGCGTCTGATGCCGGCGCTCGAGTACTTGCGCAACCACCCAGAAATCCGCGATTTGATCATCAGCGGCGGCGACCCTTTGGCGATGGCCACGACGCGCATCGTGCGTATCTTGCAGGCGGTGCGCTGTATCCCGAGCATCGAGACGATCCGCCTGGCCACGCGCATGCCGGTGGCTTTGCCGCAGCGCATCACCCACGAGTTGGTGCATGCGTTGCGAGCCTTTCACCCCATTTGGATCATGACTCACTTCAACCATCCGAAGGAGTTGACCTCGCAAGCGCGCGAGGGTCTGCGCCGATTGGTCGATGGCGGCTTTCCCGTGATGAATCACACGGTGTTGCTGCGCGGGGTAAACGACGACAGCGCGACGTTGAGCGAGCTCTTTCGCGGCTTGGTGCGCGAACGCGCCAAGCCGTACTACCTGCTCCAAGCGGACCCGGTCCGAGGCACCGGCCATTTGCGCACGCCCCTCGACACGGGTCTACGCATCATGTCCGAGTTGCAGGGGCGCCTGAGCGGCATCGCGCTGCCCAAATTCATCGTCGATACACCCGGAGGCCTCGGCAAGGTCCCGGTCTCTCCGAACTACATCGTCTCGCGCGGCGCCGGCGTGACCCGCTTCAAGACCCACCGTGGGCTGGAAGTGGACTACTTCGACCCACCGGACTGAATCGAAAGCGGCGCTCCTGTCCGTGTTGCGCTCGCCCGCGCGGGCTCGAGAGCATCTAGAGCGGGATGTTGCCGTGTTTTTTGGGAGGGTTGCGGTCGCGCTTGTTGGAGAACAGCGTGAGGTAGGTGGCGAGGCGGGTACGGAGTTCGCGCGGTTCGATCACTTCGTCGATGAAGCCGAGCTCCGCGGCCCGGAAGGGGTTGGCGAAGCGCTGCTTGTATTCTTCCACGAAGGCGGCTCGGGTTGCGGCCTTGTCGGCTGCGGCTTCGATCGTCTTTTGGTAGACGATGTTGACCGCGCCGTCCGACCCCATCACCGCAATTTCGGCGTTGGGGAAGGCTAGATTCACGTCCGCGCGGATGTGCTTGCTGTTCATCACGTCGTAAGCGCCACCGTATGCTTTGCGAGTGATGACGGTCAGCTTGGGCACGGTGGCTTCGCAGAACGCGTACAGCAGCTTGGCGCCGTGGCTGATGATCCCGCGGTGCTCCTGATCGACCCCGGGTAAGAATCCCGGCACGTCTACGAAGGTCACGAGCGGGATGTTGAAACAGTCGCAGAAGCGCACGAAACGCGCAGCTTTCGTGCTGGCGTCGATGTCCAAGACGCCAGCTAGCACGGCGGGTTGGTTGGCGACGACGCCGATCACCCGGCCACCGATGCGGGCGAAGCAAGTCAAGATGTTGCGCGCGAACTCCTGATGCACTTCGAGCAGAGAGTGGTCGTCGACCACTGCACGCAGGACCTCCAACATGTCGTAAGGTTTGTTGCTCTCCCGCGGCACGATTCGATCGAGCTCCGGAACCTCCCGGCTGCTCGGATCCGAAGTGGGCCTGCGTGGCGGCTCTTCCGCGTTGTTGGCCGGCAAGAAGCCGACCAGCTCACGAATGCGCGCGAGGCACGCCGCGTCGTCGCTGGCGGTGAAGTGACAGACGCCGCTGGTGCTGGCGTGGGTGTGCGCGCCACCCAGCGCATCTTTCGTGACCTCTTCGTGCGTCACCGTGCGAATCACGTCCGGGCCGGTGATGAACATATAGCTGGTCTTCTCGACCATAAACACGAAGTCGGTGAGCGCGGGTGAGTACACGGCGCCGCCCGCGCACGGTCCCATGATTGCGCTGATTTGTGGGACGACGCCGCTCGCTAGGGTGTTTCTCAAGAAGATGTCTGCGTAGCCCCCGAGCGCCTCGACCCCCTCTTGAATGCGCGCGCCACCGGAGTCGTTCAAGCCGATGATCGGCGCGCCGACGCGCAGCGCGTGCTCCATCACTTTGACGATCTTGGCAGCGTGGGCGGCGCCCAGTGAACCGCCGAAAACCGTGAAGTCCTGCGCGAAGACGAACACACTGCGGCCGTCGATCGTGCCTTGACCGGTGATCACTCCGTCCCCCGGCATGCGCTGTTCGGCCATGCCGAAATCGGTCGCACGATGAGTGACGAAGCGATCCAGCTCGACGAAGCTGCCAGTGTCCAGCAATAGCTCCAAGCGCTCGCGGGCCGTCAACTTACCGAGCGCGTGTTGCCTGTCGATTCGCGCCTGCCCCCCGCCCAACAACGCCTGCTCGTTGAGTGCCTTCAAGCGCTCGGATTTGTCGAAGTCGGTCACCGCGCGGTCCTCTCAGAAGATTAACTTGAAGGCGAACAACACGAGCAAGAGCCCTACGCCCGTGCATGCCAAATTCACGCCTTGCCGGGCGCGACGGGCATCGTAGCAGCCAAGCGCTCGGGTCAGCATTTCTCTGCGTGCGAGCAGGCGGTCGGCTCGCTCGCTGACGCTGCGCACGCGCCCGAGCCAAGTGTCCGGGATGGCGAAGGTATCGGGGGAGGCGAGCAGCGCGCGTGAAAGCTCGACCAGCGCCGCGCGTTGCTCGATTTCGTCGACGGCCGCGAAAACCAGGTGAAATTGCGGTTCTTGCTCGAGCGCGGGGCGCAGGGCGCGGGCCAGCTCCAAAAGCGTGTCTTGCCGTTCCTTCTCCGCGCGTGTGCTCTCGCCGCCAATCGCGCCCAGTTGCCGTTTCAACTCGCGTCGACGAGTGAACACCCGATAGGCGTAAACGAGAGCGCGCGCGCCGTTGTCCGGGGGCTCACCGTAGTCGGCCAAGCTCTCGACACTGCCGCCATCGACTTCCAGTTGCGCGGACTTGGCTGCCCGGTGCTCCGTGGCCGTTCGAAAATCCGGTCGTGCGCTGCGCTCGAACTCGAAATCGTCCAAGCTCTCATTAGATTCGAGTGGACCGACTTGCTGGCTGAGCGCGCCAGCGTCTCCACTTACCGTTGCGGACTGGCGGCGCGGGGGCGGGCTGGGGTCGAGCTCGAGATCCGGCACCTCGAAGCTCGGTGGCTGGGGGCTCGGTGGCTGTGAATCGCTCATGCGCCAGGACTCGTCAGAAATGTATCGTAGAAACGCTTTGCCCGTGCGGGCGGAGAGCCGAATGCGCAAGCGGGGGCCGCTCGGTCCTTGGCAGACGCTAAAGGCTGCGCTATGCCCTCGAGCGTCACGAATCTGTGGGTCCGCCGACAGCGCAGCTTGAACCCCGCCAGGCCCGGAAGGGAGCAACGGTAGAGAAAAGCGGGTGTGGCGGGCCCTCTCAATTGTGTCCCTGCTCGGGATCTTCGCCTTCGGCGAGAATCGCGAGTCCGCACGAGGTGCGAAGCTGGACCGCGATCGCCCATTCCTGTTCTGAAGCGCCTGCTCTCGGGATCGAGGCGCACTGCCACGGTGTGCTCGCGTGCCGTGCCGAACGGCCGTAATGCGCAGCGACCGAGCCGGATCGTTGGCTCACTCCGGTGCTTCGTTGAGCGATCTGGAGCCACATGGCGTGCCTTGTCGGCCATGGAGCGACGATTGCATACAGAAGAGTCTTATCGGGCATCGCGCTCGAGCGCGGCAGAAGGCGCGACCTGAAACGCAAAACCAAGGTGGAGCAATGTCGAAAATTCCTGGGCCTTCTGCGGCATTCGCGGCGCTTGCCGCCTTGCTCGTGGCATCCGCGGCCAGCGCATCGATGACCAGCTACGCGGGCACGAGCTGCGTGCAAGAGCTCACCCTGAGCCCCAGCATCGTTTATCAAAACAGTCGAGCGTCCGCCTACTCGACAGCGACCACGTTTTTCGCGTGCCCTGCTGCCCAACAAGGCGGTGCACTGGTCGAGGCCAAAGCCTCAGGACGTGACCTCAATCCGACGGCGAGTGTCAGCTGCCACGTCGAGGCGATGGACGAATTCGACGGTGCGGCTTCCTTTGGCGCGTCCGTGAGCAGCGGGGCGGAATTCATCGGCAGCTTCACCTTGGACTTGCCGCCGCCTGCGACGACCTTCCCTTCGGGTTCGACTGTCGTGCATTGCACGATGCCGCCCGCGGGTGGGCGGGACGGTTCTTCGATCGGCAGCTACGCGATCACCGAGATGTGATCGTGCAAACCTTGCTCGGAGTGTAGGCCCATGGCGATTAATAGACAGCTCCGCCTTGCAACGCCTGTTGCGTTGGGGTTCTTGGCATTGGCCTGCTTCGGGTCGCGCAGCGAAAAGAAGCTGAGCCCAGAAGCCAGCGAGGTCGCCGCTGTGAAGGCGAACTCGATCAAAGCGCCATCGCCTGCCGAGCAGGACCTGCAACTGTTGCGGGCGCGCGTCGCCGGGCTCGAGGCAGAGCTGCGCACGCCCCGGGCATCGCCGGTCACGGGAGCAGTCGTCGACGCCGCAGCCCGCACCATCGATAATCCTACACTTTCGCGGCGTCTCCCCGGGCCAGCCACTTTGCAGGCACACTACGACGTCATGTTCGCGAACGAGAAAGCGGACCTGCGCTGGGCTCCCGAACAGGAAAACGCGGTGCTGGCATTCTTCGCGAGTGTTCCGACCAAGGGCGTACGCCTGGAAAAGGCGGAGTGCCGTGAGAGCCTGTGTCGGATCCGTGTGCATTTCGACGATCGCGGCGCGCGCACGCAGTTTCTGACCAATATCGGCTCCCCGCCGTTCGACCATGGCGGTTTCTACCGCAGCGACGAAGCGACGGGCGCCTTGACCCTGTACACGGCGCGTGCCGGTCGTACGCTGCCGAGCGTGGATTCCGGCCCCACGTAGCCGAAGTATCAGGTGCCGAACATCTCGACGCAGCCGCCATTGTGCGCGAGCGGGGCATCGAACGCGTAGTGCAGCAACGTTTGGGCGACAGACTCCGCAGTCATGCGCGGCGCGAAGCCGCTACCGACGAGCATTTCGGTATCGACCGAGCCCGGGAGCACTGCGCACGTCATGAGCCCGCTGTCGCTGAGCTCCGCGGCGAGGCTCTTCATCAAGCCGATCAAACCCCACTTGCTGGCGCAGTAAGCAGCGAGATTGGCCGTACCCAAGGTCGATGAAATGCTGCCGACGAACACGACTCGTCCGACCTTGCGTGCGCGCATGGCCGGCAAGAGCGCGCGTGTGAGGACGAAAGGCGCGCTCAGATTGACCTGGAGTTGTTCCTGAAAGGACGCGACGCTGGTCGCCTCGATGCTCGTGCGCGCGGCGATGCCCGCGCTGTGAATGATGGCGTCCGGCGCGCCGAACGTCTCCAAGAATTGTGCGGCGGCGCGCTCCAGCTGCTCGTTGTCCTTTGCATCTGCGGCGAGAGCCTGCACGTGCTGAGCGCCTGCGCTCAGGCACAGCGCGACACTTTCGCTCAGGCGCTCGGACAGGCGTCCGAGTAAACCCAGCTGCGCACCGCGGGCCGCACATGCGAGCGCGGTCGCCCGCCCAATGCCTCGACTCGCGCCGGTGATCAGAACGCGCGTCATGTGTCGCTTCGCGACCGTCCGAGCGCGAGCGCGAGCTCGGGCACGGCGGCCGCCCCGGCGAACTCACCCGCGCGCGCCGAGGTGCGTACCAATGCGCTCACCTGCCGCTCTCCGCGTGCGCGCAGGCAACTATGCTCGAGCTCGAGTTCGCAATACGCGCCGCGCGCCCCGGCGTGTTCCATCAGCGCGCTCACCACATTCTGCCCGATCGCTTCTTGCAAGGTGAGGCGCCGCGCAAAGGCGTCTAGCAACGCCGTCAGCGTGCCGATGCCGAGCAGCATGGCCCCCGGTAGGTATACGATGCTCGCGCGACCCATGGCCGGCAGCAGGTGGTGCGGGCAGGTCGCGGCGACGGCAATGCCCGTGACGGCGACTGGGCCGCTCTTGGCGCCTGCCGGCGCTTCACACGAGCCCTTGAGAATCAGTTCGCGCGCATCGACGCCGTGGCCACGCAACAGATCGTCCGCGAACGCCTCGCTGACCCGGTGCGGGGTGTCCGCCAGATCCGCGTGCTCCGCTGGATCGAAGCCGAGCGCTTTCAGAAAGTCGGAAATGGCGCGCGCCGCGGCGGCTCGATCGGCGGGCATTGCCTAGTTCAGCAGGGCTCGACGCACGTCGGCCGTGAGCGGCCTGCGACCGGAGAAACCCGCTTCCAGATCGTGGTAGTGCGAGAGTGAATCCTCGCCGTAGCGCCAGCACAGCCAGACCAACTTTTCGCCCACGCGGCCGTAAAAATCGACCAAGCCGGTTTGCGGATCTTTGATCACGCCGCCCATGGTTTGCACGCGTGCCCAGCCGGCTTCGTAGCGTTCGATGCGTTGCTTGAGATCGCGCTTGAGTTTGGCGACCTCCCGCGGGTCATCGCTGCTGGGCTCGAGCGAAGCGGGTGAAGAGCCGGACAAGCGAGTCAACTCCGCCAGGCCGTGTTCTATTTCACTCTGCTCGCGCAGTTGGTCGCCGACCAGATCCGAGAGATCTGGAATCAGCGCGTTGACTTCGGAAATGGTGAAGACGCGTTGTGTTTGCATGGCCGAAGTTCCCACTGACAATCGGAAGTAAGCTTAGCACTCCTCACGCATCGTCAACAGGTTTCGAACGCAGCGGGTAGGAGGCCCACGGCACGCGCCATTTCGCGCATTCTCAGTTCGAAACCATCAGGTCTGAGGCCACAAAATAATCGCTAGCTTGGTCAAGAAAAAGTCGGCGATCAAGATCGCTATCGAGATCACGACTACGGTGCGCGTGGTGCTGTTACCTACCCCGGCGGTGCCGCCCTTGGTGGTCATGCCGAAGTGACAACCGACCAAGGCGATGATCGCGCCGAACACGGGCGTCTTGATCATGCCCGCAGCAAAATCGCTCATGTTCACCGCGCCCAGCGCGCTGCGCAGGAAGAACGCCGCCGGGATGTCGAATTGCAGATCGGTGATCATGGTTGCGCCGGCGAAGCCGAGCACCAAGGAAAACGCCGCCACCACCGGCATCACGATCACCGAGGCCAACAGCCGCGGCCAAACCAGCTTCTTCAGTGGGTCCGCGCCCAACGCTCGGATTGCGTCGATTTGCTCGGTGACGGACATCGCGCCGAGCTCGGCTGCCATGCCGGAGCCGATGCGGCCGCCGACGATCACGGCCGTGAGCGTGGGCGCCAGCTCGCGCGCGAAGCTCAGCGCAATCACCCTGCCGGTATATTCGAGCCCGCCGAATTTTTGGAGACCGAAGGCGAACTGTACGGCCATCACCATGCCGATGAACACGCTGGTCACGACCACGATGCCCACCGAAGCGACGCCCAACGAATCGAGCTGCTTCAAGATCGCTCGGCCTTCGAACGGGCGACGAAAGCCTGCCCGAATGCTGCCGGTCAGCATGTTCCACATCACCCCGATGTGCTCGAAGAAGTGCAGCACGCGCTCTCTTTGGCGCTTGACCAAGCTGGGCTCGGGTGGCGGAGGCACCAAGCTCGGCCGCATGCTCAGGCGACTCGACGGCGGCTCGCTGGATGCCTGCGGATTACTGGGCGAGGACGCGATCTCCATGCTTCACTCGAGCGCGGCGAAGCCTTGCACGAAGCGCTCGAAGTCCGCGCGCGCGCCGGGCGCAGAGTCGGCGGTGATGTACATGAAGTCGTACACGCAGCTGTTCTTCTTCAGCACGTAGACCAAGTACTGCTTCTTCACGCCGTCCAGCGAGGCGCTGAGCTCGGTGCGGAGTGCCTCGCGACCATCCAGGCTGACTCTGGTTTGGGAGATCTGCGTACGCTCGGTGAATTGCAAGAAGAGGTGCTGGGTGAGCGAGGTCAACGGAACGTCGTCGCCATCCAAGCCGCAGCGGCCATTGACGGCCACGGTGGCGTTGGCCGAGTCATCGCGGAAAGCGAGCCGCGCGTCGTCGACCTCGAGCCTTCGCCAAGTGCCGGGCACGGGTCCGACGCGAAAGTGGACATCGCTGTCCTTGTACACGTGGCCGTCGAAACCGGAGGAGGCGCAGGCTGCGAGTAGCAAACCCGCACCCAAGCTTTTGAGCGCGGTCTCGAATCTGCGCAAATGTCGCCACCAAAGCATGAAAGCCGCACCTTAGCATCAACCGCGCCGAGGTTCTGGGCTCCGAATCGCGCGCGGGCCGCGATGCCGGCTCCCAGCCCAGATTCGGGCTAAAGTGAGCTAGCAATGATTCCGGTCAGTGACCAAAATCCGACGCGCACGACGCCGTTCGTCACCTACGTGCTGATCGCGCTCAACATCGTCGCCTTCCTCATGGAGCGACAACTGATCGGCAGCCACGGTGAGTCCTACGTCGTTGCAGGCTACGGCTTGGTTCCGACTCGGATTTCGGCCGACCCTTCGGGCGAAGCATTCACCGTCTTCACCAGCATGTTCATGCACGGTGGGCTCGGGCACTTGGCTGGAAATCTGTTGTTCCTCTGGATCTTCGGCGACAACGTCGAAGACGCCGTCGGTCACTTTCGTTACGTCATGTTCTACCTGGCGTGTGGCGTGTGCGCGGCGCTTGCACAGGTGCTGACGAACGTCGGTAGCCAAGCGCCAATGGTCGGCGCGTCCGGGGCGATCGCCGGGGTGCTCGGCGCGTACCTGGTGCTTTATCCGCGCGCCCCGATCACCGTGTTCGTCGGCTTCTTCCTGATCTCACTTCCTGCCTGGGTGGTGGTCGGCTTCTGGTTCCTGCTCCAGCTGAGCGGGGGGTGGGCCGCATTGGGTTTGGATACCGGCAGCGGCGTGGCCTTTTTCGCACACATCGGCGGGTTTTTGGCGGGGGTGCTCGCCGTTCGGCCGGCGATGATTGGGCGTGAACGGCACCAGGCTTCGCGCTTCACCGGTTTTCGCGCGGTCCGCGGCTGAAATCGCGGGTTAGAATCCAGCGGCCGATGACTTCGTTACCGCTTCCGCGGCTATACAACACCCTGACACGCACCACCGAGCAGCTCACCCCTCGCGGAGAGCGGGTCACCATCTACTGCTGCGGGCCGACGGTTTACGACGTCCCGCACGCGGGGCACGCGCGCGCCGCGCTGGCGCCCGACCTGCTGGTGCGTCGTCTGCGTAGTAAAGGCTTCGAGGTCAGCTACGTAAGAAACATCACGGACGTAGACGACAAGATCTTGGCGCGTGCGCAACAGAACGGCGAGCCACCCCTCGAGTTGTCGCGGCGCATGGCCGCCATCTACCAAGATCAAATGCGTGAGGTGGGATGCCTTGCGCCCGATCACGAACCACGGGTGAGCGACCACCTGGCGCAGATCTACGCCTTGATCGAAAAGCTGCTCGCAAACGGCAACGCCTACAGCATCGAGCCTGAGCCCGGTCGGATGGACGTCTACTTCGCCGTGCGTAGCTTCAGTGACTACGGCAAGCTCTCGCGTCGCCGAATCGACGACCTGCTCGCGGGTGCGCGGGTGGAAAAGGACAGCGACAAGCACGATCCGCTGGATTTTGCGCTGTGGAAGAGCTGCCCGCTCGAGGAGTGGGGTTGGGAGAGCCCTTGGGGCCGAGGGCGTCCGGGCTGGCACATCGAGTGCTCGGCGATGTGCAGTCACTACCTCGGGCACGGTTTCGACGTGCACGCGGGCGGCATGGATCTGATCTTCCCTCATCACGAAAATGAAGTCGCCCAGAGTGAAGCCGCGCACCCCGGTGAGGGACCGCTCGCGAAGCTGTGGATGCACAATGGCTTCGTCAATATCGACAAAGAGAAGATGAGCAAGTCTCTGGGCAACTTCGTGACCGTGCGCGACGTGCTCGAGCGCAACGACGCGGAGGGCTTTCGTTGGTTCTTGCTGAGCGCGCAGTACCGCGGTCCGCTCCAGTTCGACACCGAGCAGTTGCCCTCCGGTCGCGTGGTGTTCCC
>Ga0164308_10000536_pt1 | contig 20705 bp, 16 predicted proteins | sample Whisoiple_246_MG_FD_109983 | JGI IMG/M metagenome (GOLD analysis project Ga0164308, IMG submission 109983) | Soil microbial communities amended with fresh organic matter from upstate New York, USA - Whitman soil sample_246_MG | ecosystem: Environmental > Terrestrial > Soil > Unclassified >...
CAAAGTCATGTCGCTGGAAATGCCAGATCGCGGCCGACAGCAGGGTACTCAACCTCGGCTCATCCACGGCACGGCGGGCAGCCGGCTCCAGGGCCGCCGCCAACGCCGGGCCTTCGGGCGTCAGGATCAAGGGCAACGCCGATGCGGTCAACAGCCGGCCGGCCTCGTCCCAATCCCCGGCAGCTGTTGCGTGCCCGATGGCCTGGATCGGGTGGCCATGCTCGATGAACCACGCCGCCGCCCTGAGATGCAACTGGTCCGCGGTCCCTGGCCGCTCCAGGATCAACCGGTGTTCCAACAGCTCTCGCAGCAGCGGGTGGTAGCGGAACCAGCCGCTGTCGTCGCCAAGACCGACGACGAAAGCGTTCGCCGCCACCAGATCCGCCAACACCTGGCTGCTGTCGTCGCGGCCCGACAACGCCGTGGCCAGCGACGGGTTGAGCCGTTCGACGATGCTGGTTCTGAGCAGAAACTCCCGGACGGGTGCGGGCTGCCGATCCAAGACCTCGCCGACCAGATATTCCGCCACCGATCGTTCCGTGCCGGTGAACTTCTCGATCCCCCGCGTGACGCCGGCGGAGGACAGGAACATCGCAGCCAACCGCACTCCGACGGGCCAACCCTGGGTGCGGTCCAAGACCAACCGCTGCTGGTCGTCGGTCAGCTCGATCCCGTCGTGCGCGAACAGTTCGGTTGTTTCCTCCTTGGTGAACGCGAGATCCCCCGACCTGATCTCCGTCAGCCCACCCGAAACCCGGACCCGGTGGAGTCGCAGCGCCGGATCCGCCCTGGTCAGCATCACCAGGCGCAACGGCAGCGGCCGCTGCTCGATCAGGGCACTGAGTGAATCCAGCACCTCGGGGTTGCTCAGGTGATGCACGTCGTCCAGGACCAGCACCACCGGTCCCGGCAACCCCGCCAGGCCGGCCCGGACCTGGAGCGCCTCCGCGGCCCCGAACGATGGGGCCGGTACCAGCTCGCGCAACGGGCTGTCCTCGGGCACCGCCGCACCGATGGCGAGTGCGGCGAGCACATCGGACCAGAATGTCCGCAGATCATTGTCCGTCTCGTCGACGGTGAGCCACGCTTGCGGCCCGGTGAACCGGGCCAACCACGCCGCGACCGTGAGGGTCTTGCCCGATCCAGGGCCGGCGCTCACCATCACCAACGCGCGCCTTGTCGGGTCGCCCAGTCGCACCTCCAAGCCCCGACGATGGACCAGCCCAGGCGGAACGATCGGAGGTGTGGCCCGGAGACGCACCTGGTTCAGCAACTGATCCGGCAACCGGTCACCTCCGCTTCGGATACTTGTCAGGCGGCACTCTGCCCGCTGTCACCACTAGGTGCTTAGCACATCACAGTGACGAGTCGGTGCGAACTGATCGTTGCCCAAGGGCCACCCTTCCCGGGTGAGGCCACCACGGTGTGCCTCCTGCCATGGTGGGCCGGTAGAGGCGCGTCCAATGACCGGAAGTGGGTGGTGACGTCGGTGGAATTCGAGATCCGCGTCGCCGGGACCGTCCCGGACGAATTGCTCGGTTGCATCGGTGACGTCGAGATACTCGTCCAGCCCATGTCCAGCACCCTGACCTGCGCCGTGGCGGACCTGGCCGCGTTACACGGACTGCTCCACCGGCTGCAGAGTGCGGATCTGCAGTTGATCGAGGTGCACCGGCCGGTCAACCGATTCCGATCCGCGTCAGCGGACAACGACAGCTGAGCAGAGGAGCGGACCATGCCGGATATCTACGAGTTCGGGATCACCGGCCGGATCGGCCCACTCATCCGGTCCTGTCTCGCCGAACTCACCCCGGCCGCAGAGCATCAGACAACCGTGGTGTCCGGCACTGCCCGCTCACCCGAAGACCTGCAGCGAGTTCTCGACCTGTTGGACTCCTACGGGCTGCCCGCCGAGGACATCAGGCTCACCTATCGCGAAGCCGCGCCGCGGCTGTGACGGCCGAACTGCCAGGATCGAGCGCCGATCCTCCCCCGAGTGGGGTGATGCCGGAAAGGTCCCCCGCTGCGAAGGTCGTGCCGAACACAGCATCTCACCGCGGGAGATTCCGCAGATGAAATTTCTGGACTATGAGATACGGGTGACCGGCCAGGTACCGGCCGAGGTGCTGGAGGAGATCGAGGGCGCTCAGGTCACCGTGCAACCTGTGGAAACCATCCTGCGGGGATCGGTCGCCGACCAGGCTGCGCTGCATCGGATGATCAACCAGCTCCAGGGACTCGGCCTGGAACTCACCGAGGTGCGCCGGCTCTCACCCTGACCCGAGGATCGCGCTCTTCTCGTCCACGTCGTGTAGTGCGGGCCGGACCGTGCACGTCGCCGGGACCCCGGTCAGCGACGAGTACACCAGTGCCGACAGCATTTTCAACGGCGTCATCTAGGGGTCCAACTCGACACCGGCGTCCGGCGCAACAGCAGCTGACCGCCGAGCCACCACGGAACATGTGGTTGCGTGGAACAAACGGATCATCCGCGATCCCAGCGCAGCCGATCCCCTGACTCGGCTGTCGGATGCACCGCATTTCGGCGGTGACCTACCCATTCCGTTACAACATGACGCCGGTGCCGGAGACTGACCGAGAAGGCCGGGCACCGGGCCACGAAGGGGACGATCATCGATGATGTCGCAGGAGCCACCGCCGCCTGACAAGCGCCGCGGTCCCGCAGTGCGGCAGACAGCTGCGCGTTTCGCCCAACGCCTCGAGCCCACCGTGGTCGGGAAGGTGTGGTCCAGGTTGCTCGAGGTGGAGTTCGTCGATCGCTCGGTCGCGCTGGCTGCCAAGGCCTTCGTCTCGTTCCTGCCGCTGCTGGTGCTGGTGGCAGCGATGTTCCCGGACGATGTCCGGGGCGGGATTGTGTCGGTCTTCGCAGACCGTTTCGGCATTTCCGGTGGGGCCTTCGACATGGTCCGGCAGGCCTTCGCCGATCCCTCGCAAACGAAATCGGCATCCGGTCTAGTGGGGGCACTGATCACCCTGGCGTTTGCGGTGTCGTTCACCACGGCTCTTCAGCGGGTCTTCCTCAGGGCGTGGCGCCGGCCGCCGGGCGGCGGCGCCAAGAACAAGGGCCGCGGCGCGATGTGGCTCGGCGGCGTGTTGGTGCTGATGATGTTCGTGGCCTTGTCCAAGGCCGTGCTCGATGGACCAACCGGGAGCGTGCTCGCCTGGGCGCTGGGATTGCTCGGATCCACCGCTCTGTGGTGGTGGACCGGCCGCCTGATGGTGCGCGGCGAGATCAGGTGGCGGGCGTTGTTTCCCACCGCCGTCGTCATGGGAATCGGCGGCTGGCTGTACACGCTGGCCGCCGCCGTCTGGATGCCGACGAACGTGGCCAGTCAGTACGCCCAGTTCGGCGCATTCGGCATCGCCCAATCGTTCGTCACCTGGTTCACCGGCCTGGCGTTCCTCGTGGTGTTCGGTGCCGTCCTCGGACCGGCGCTCGCGGACGGCGACAATGTGATCGCCCGATGGATGCGTTCGGGAAACGCGACCGCTCTGGAACCGGATGCGAAGCCTGCGCTGCCCGGCCCGGATCGTCCGATGCGGTTGTCCGATGCGTTCGGGCTGGGGGTGAAATCTGCTGAGGCCCCACCGGCACCGACGGGCCAAGAATGACGCCTCCCGCCCCATGGCTGACAGCGACCGTCCTGACCGGCCGCCGTGTGGTGCTGGAACCGCTGCGGACCGACCACGCCGACGAGATGGCTGCCGTACTGGGCGATCCTGCCCTGCACCAGTACACCGGCGGATCTCCCGCCGGCGCCGCCGAGCTCCGCGCCCGATATTCGAGGCTCGAGGCCGGGTTCTCTGCCGACGGCTCGGAGTGCTGGCTGAATTGGGTGGTGCGATACGGTGCCGACGCCGTCGGATTCGTCCAGGCGACAGTGACCCGGTCGGCCGACCAGTTCGACGCCGAGGTTGCCTGGGTGATCGGCACCGGACACCAACATCACGGCTATGCCCAGGAAGCCGCCTCAATGATGGTCGAATGGCTGCGACAGCAGGGTGTGAGTTCGATCGTCGCGCACATCCACTCTGGGCACGTGGCCTCTGCGGCCGTCGCGCGCCGGATCGGGCTCCTCCCGACGGAAGAAATCGAGGATGGCGAGATCCGTTGGGTGAACGGCTCTCCCTGCGTGAAACCGGGAACGGTCAGCCGGTGACGGTGGTCAGACCGGTATCGACGGCCGCGATGACGTCCTCTGTCGCCTTGATCACCACCGCTGCGTTTTCGACCATGATGTTGTGTCCGGAGTTGGTGTCGGTGATGTGTTCCGACCCGGGGAAGTAACCGGCGATCACCGCTTGGGCTGCGGAGTTGGTCCGGTCGATCACGGAGCCGAAGTCGCGGGGCGTGTCCGCCGGCACCAGGCCCTCGTCGATGTACTCGGGCACCAGGTCGGCGAACTTCACGCTGGCCGTCAACACCACGACCGGCATCGGGCGCAACTTTTCGGCGGCGTCCACCTGGTCGAGGCTGACGTTGAAGTCGTACTGCTCGAGATCGGGGTAGGCCGCGATCAGTGCCGGTGACCGGTTGTTGGTCGTGACCCAGGTGGCCCATTGCTCCGGGGTCATCTGGGCCCGCAGCTCCGGGGACAGGACGTCGACGAACACGATGCCCTTGACGTCGTCGGCATTTTCCCCGGCGAAGACGCGGGCGATGTTGCCGGCGAAGGAGTGGGCGACAAGGACGTAGGGGCCATGCATGTCGAGCTTGTCGAGGATGGCGGTGAGATCGTCGGCGGCGTCCTGGGGTGTGATGGGCTGCGGAACGGCGGTGCTGCGGCTGGGGGTTCCGTCGAGGTATTGCACGCCCGGCCGGTCCCAGGCGCAGACCCGGGTCTGGGTGCCGATGGTGTCGTAGACGTTGGGCACCTGGCCGGGGGCGTGCCACAGGTCGGAGGCGGTGCCGCCGCCGGAGAGCAGCAGCACGGTCGGTGATCCCTCGCCCTGGCACTCGACATAGATCGACCTGCCACCACCGATGTCCACATTCTCCGCGATCGGGTTGACAGGCTCACTCGTGTCAGACGCTGTGGCTGATTGCGACGAGGCTGCGGGGGTGCTCGGCCGGGCTGCCGAAGTGCTCGGGGACGACGCGGGCGGACTGCTCGACGCGGCGGTCGAGCCCGAACCCGAGCATGCCGACAGGAGCAACCCGACAGCCGCGGCCGCCGCCAAGAGGGCGATCGTCGCTCGGCGGGACGCCGGGCGGAGGCCGGATGCTGGGCGGGATTGTGGGTCGCGTCGCATCATCAGTCCTTTCGCTGTTCTCCGGAATCACCACCGCGGTTCCGCACGAACTCGTGCATGCGCGCGGACGGTTTCGATACGTCCCCGACACCCTCAGAGGCGTTCAAGGGCGCGGAACAATTCGTTCCGTTGCTGCCGTAGTCGGGCGAAGCGGTGGGGCACCGTCAGATCAGGAATTTCTCCGGAGTCGACCCGGGAGCGCAGAATGCACCGGCCAGGATGAGAACCAGCCCGGCTGCGGCGATTCCGGGCAGCGACGCCGGCACGCCGGTCGCCGGCAGGACCAGATGTGGCGGCGGCGTCGGCGGTACCGGAGGCACCGGTGGGACCGGCGGGACGATGGGCGAGACGTCCTCGGTGTAGGTGATCACGACCTGCGCGACCAGGCGCCCGCCGGCCGGGATGATCACCGTGCCGAGGACGTTTGTCGCCGTCGTGTCGGACGTATCGCCGTTGCTGGGTTCGGTCACCGTGCACAACGTCCCGGCGGGCAGGTCAGTGAAGGTCCGGGTTCGCGACCCTGCAGTGTGAACTGTCAGCTGCCGGTCCGAGCCAGCTCCTCGATCCGGCGATCCACACTGCCCCGACGTTCGGGAGGCGCGACTGCCCGCACCTGTTCGAGCATCGTGCGCAACCGACGCCGCACCATCGGATGCATCCGGACGTCGCGGATCTCGTCCGCACCGGCGGCCAGGAACGTTTCCCAGTCGGGTGCGGTGAACAACACCCTCGGGGCGCCGCCGGCGTCGATGACCTGTCCGATGGCCAGATGCCGGGGAGCGAGCGTGCACAACAGGCCTTCGATCGAGTCGATGGCCTGGACGGCGGTTGCCGGGTCGTTGACGGCGGTGGACATCGCACGCAGGGCGAGATCGTTGAGCAACCGAAAACCGAACAGCGGATCCTGATCGAACGTCCGGTCGAGCCCGACCTCGAAGGAGTCCAGGAGTAGTTCGACGTCCACGTCCCGCGCCGGCCAGATCTCCAGCAGGACAGCATCCTCGCGGATGAGCTCACCGGGCATCACCCTGAGCCGAAAGGTCGCGTCGACTCCCTGGGCGAACATGACCAGCCGCGGTAGGTCGATCTGCTGCAGGACCTGCTGCTGCGCCGGCCAGCGGACCTCCCGCCGATCGTCCGGTGCGACCGGAGACGGGTTTTCAGGCTGTGGCAGCCGCTCCGGGTAGAGCCGGTCGATGGCGTCACGAGTACGGGTGGCGACCACGCTCAGGGTCGGCGACAGCTGCACCAGCCGAAGCGCCTCCAACTGCAGTCTCCGGGTCAGTGCCACCGCCAGCAGCACCAGCACGATCACCGAGATCGGCACCGCCACAGAGGATGTCGGATTGTTCGAAGCCACGATGATGCAGGTGCTCGCATAGACGATGATCCCGACCAGCAGTCCGAGGACGTGCCAGACCAGCGGTTGATCGCGGAACAGGTGCAGCCGCGGCGACTGCGACGTCGCCGCGAACTGCACCACAAGGAACAGCAGCGCGAACACAATTCCGGCCAGGGCCAGCAGACCCGCGGACAGGCCCGCCAGCAGGGACGCCACCTCGGCGCTGGGCATCGTGGGGCCGGTGTCCAGCGGTGCAACGAGAAAGCCGAGGGCGACACCGCCGAGGATGTAGACCAGCTGAACAAGGCCGGCACGCATGGACCGCCGACGCCGCAGTGCCCGGACAAGGGACATTCGCTCGGGTCTGTGGGATGTGGGCATGCCGATCTCCCGTCGTCGCAGACCCGGAGCGGACTTCGGACCACTGCCCCCGGCCAGAGCCTACGGGTGCGTGATCAGCTCAGCTGTTCAGCGTCGCCCGGCTTCCAGGTCCGTTCGAACCATGGCTCGAGCGGCCCGTACAGACGCAGGATGAGGAAGAAGCCCTTACCCGGCACTGTCGCGGTCCAGTTCGACCCGGTCCCGTCCGGGGCCGTCGGTCCGAAGTAGAGGTCGATCGAGCCGTCCGGGTTCTCCGTCAAGGTGTCGCGTCGACTGTTCTTACTGGGATAGGGCTGTGGAGTCTGCAGCTCCGAGCGGGTCTGTGGGTCGTAGACCACCACCGACCAGAAGTCCTTGGCGGGCACGTCGCCGGGGATGCGCAGCCGATAGTGCTTGCCACCGTCGAGGAAGGCACCGGTGTTGTCCTGGTTGAGCAGGCCGTACTGGGAGCCGCGTCCGGGCATCCGCAGTGCCATGGCCGGAGTGTTCACGGTGGCCTGGTAGAAGAATGTCGTGCGGGAATCGAGGTTGCGTCCGCCGACCCCGTCGTCGATCAGCCAGCGGTAGTCGCCGCCGATGAAACCGGCCTTCCACAGACTGCCTTCGTAGAGATAGGCCGCGGGGTCGCGGGTCCGGAACGCCAGTGCCCGTGACGTGGCGTTGCCGACCGCAGCGGCTTCAGCCAGGATCGCCCTCATTCGAGCGTCCGGGGCAAACGGGCGTCCCTTACGCAGACCGATCCCGGTCGCCAGACCTCGCAACTCCGGGTCGAAGAGGTCGACGGGCTCGCGTTCGATCACCGCCGCCACCTCCGCGTAGAAGTCGGCGTTGTTGGCGTGAATGGTGTTGAACGACTTTCGGGAGCCGCTGACGAACTCCATGGCCGGCGGGTTGTCGGCGGCCGACAGCGGGTAGATCTTGAGCCCTTCCTTGAACGTCCTGGTCGGAGCCTCCGGCCGACCATCGACCAGCAGGCCCCGCAGGATCAGCAGGTTGACCCGGCTCGGCGAGCGGCCGACGAAGTAGCCATCAGGAATGTCGCCCTCGAAGTCGGTGGGAACGATCAAATACCTGCCGCCCTGACCGCGATCGGGACCCGGTAAGCCCATGTCGATCACGAACCGGAAGAACGCATCGTCGACAGTTCCGGGCCCGCAGCCCGGCGGGATCTCGACGACGGTCGGCCCGTCCTCGGCCAGGTCGAGGAACGCGAGAGCGTAGACGGTGTCCGTGTTCCCGGTGAGGAAAAGCGGATTGGAGTCCATCAGGTCGTCGAAGATCAGCACCTGATGCGGGGATGTCACACCCACCGAGGCGACACCACGGCGGGCTGCCTCCAGGGATGCGGCCGGAATGAAGTCGAGAAAGACCTGGACCCCGCGAATGAAGTCCAGGTGGTCGAAGACCGCCTGGGTGGTCGACTCGGTGGGGAAGCCGTCGAAGAATTCCAGACGCCCGATCCTGGTGTCGACGGCGTCCGGCGTCATGATCGACGCCGGGATCGGGTTGTTGAAACCGGGTGTTGCGGTGGTCATCTCAGGCTCCCTTCTTCGAAGTCCGGTCACGACGGAGTGCGGACCGTACGTGGTCCCTCCTGTCCGGGCCCCAGCTTGCTGCAGCCCCGGCCGGCAGAACCTCACCCGTTCGAGGTGATAACGGAACGCACGGTTCGGCGGCGGGTCATGAATCGGCGGGTCATGATTCGGCGCTCCGGGGCAACTCGTTGCGCCTGTGAAACGATCGGGGAAGCCCTTCGATGCAGCGCCGCGGTCCTGGGGAGCCCGATCTGTCACCGCGAGGACGATGAAGAGGATGCCGATGACAACCGTTGCGCCGCAGACAGGTCGACGCCTCCCGGTGTGGGGGTTCGTGCTGCTGGTGATCGGGTACCTGGCGGCGGTCCAGCTCATCCCGCGGCTGACGGCCCCATCGGACGACAGCTACGCGACTTTTCGCACACCCGAATCCGTGGTCGGCGGTCTGTGGGTGACGGTCGGTGTGGGTTCGTTGATCGGTCTGGTCGCGGTCGCGGTGCTCGGGTGGTGGCGACCGGCCTTCATCGAAGACCGACGACTGCCGCGCTGGACCTGGTTGTTCCCCGTCGTGATGATCGTCGCGATCCTTGCCGGAGTCAGCTACGGAAACCTGTCGGAAAAGGGCCTGTCGTTCACGGCGTTGCTGTTGGTCGGGTGCCTGTTCGTCGGCGTGAGCGAAGAGTTGATGTTCCGCGGGATCGGCATCACGACATTTCGGCAGGCCGGGTTCAGCGAAGGCAAGGTTGCGCTGTGGACGTGCGTGCTCTTCGGCCTTGCCCACGCGACCAACATCTTCAGCGAGGGCATTTCTGCCCTGACCCAGGTGCTGATCACCGCCATTGCCGGATACTTCTTCTACATCATCCGGCGGGTGTCCGGGCTGTTGATCGTGTCGATGATCGTGCACGGGCTGTGGGACTTCGGACTGTTCACCAACACCCTCAGCACCCCGCCCGGTATCGGTGTCGTCGCCTTCATCCTGGCCGACGTCGTGCTGGCCATCGTCGCTGTCTTCACCATCCGCAAGATCTTTCCCCGACACTCGTCGACGTCCGAGGCTGGTGCGCCCACCGCGGGTTGACCGGAAAACGTCGCTCGCCTCGCGGCGACGTCACGATGCACGCTGCCGGATCTCACTCGTTCTGTGTGACGCGCTGTCCTGACCGGCCGGAGACGATGGAATCGCTTTCCGCTGGACGCCGGTGTCGAGCGGCGAACGTCGTCATCTCCAGGACCAGGACAAAACATGAGCTCCCCAACGGTTGTGCCGACCACCTCGACAGAGTCGGTCCCGGCGAGTCGACGCTGGCTTGCCCGCGCGGCCTTTGCCGCATTTCTCGCCGCCATCATCGTGATCGTCGCTTCCGAAGGACGAACCGGTCTGACGCTGAGCGTGGTGGGTCTCGTTGGCGCGATCTTCGTGCTCGCCGGCGGGTACTGGTTCATCGCCAAACGTGGTGTTGTGCGGTGGACCGGCCTGGCCCTGGTGATTGTCGCGATCGTGGCCGTCGTCCTGGTCTTCTTCCGCCAGGATGTCGTGCTGATAGCGGTGCTGTCGTTGGGATTGCTCGTCCTGGGTGGTGCGGCTGCGCGGGCGGCACTTCGCCGCGACCAACGACAATGGATGCCGACCACCACCGCTGCGCCGGCCCGGAGTCCGTTCATCGTGATGAACCCCCGCTCCGGCGGCGGGAAGGTGGTGAAGTTCGACCTGAAGCACAAGGCAGAGGCACTCGGTGCCAGGGTCACCCTGCTGGACGGACCCGGTTACGTGGACGTGGCCGCGTTGGTCAGGGAAGCAGTGGCGGACGGTGCCGACCTGCTCGGGGTCGCCGGTGGTGACGGAACACAGGCCCTGGTCGCCGGCATCGCTGCCGAACACGACATTCCGCTGCTGGTGATCAGCGCCGGCACCCGCAACCATTTCGCATTGGACCTCGGACTGGACCGGGACGATCCGTCGACCTGCCTGGAAGCCCTACGGGACGGTGAAGAGGTGCGGGTCGATCTGGGGATGATCGCCGACCGGCCGTTCGTGAACAACGCCTCGTTCGGCGCCTACGCGGAGATCGTGCAGAGCCCGGAGTATCGGGACAACAAGAAGCGGACCATGTTGGAGATGTTGCCCGATCTGCTCAGTGCGAGCAGCACCTCGGCGCTCACCGTCCGCACCGGTGACACCACCCTGACCGGCGAGCAGGCGGTGCTGGTCAGCAACAACCCTTACGGCGCGGGAAAGTTGCGGGACATGGGCCGCCGAGCGCGGATCGACCAGGGCGTGCTGGGCGTGGTCACCGGGCACCTCGCCAGTACGGCAGAGGCGGTCAGCGTGCTGCGTCGGGCAGGACACGCGCCGATCACCCAACTGCCGGGCGGCCCTGAGGTCGTCATCGACAGCACCGCGCCCACCATCCCGGTCGGGATCGACGGCGAGGCCGTCACCGTCGAGACGCCCGTGCACTGCACCATTCGGCCGAAGGCCCTCCGGGTACGGCTACCACGCAACCGTCCCGGTGTCGCGGAGCTGCGGACAAAACTCGACTGGAAAACGTTGTGGCGATTGGGCTTCGGCCGGTGAGTCGCCGAGGCTGATCTCGACAATTCACACATACTGGGTGATGTCCGTTTCTGCGGGCGCGACGACTGTTCAGACAATGCAACTTCCGGATCCGAGGAGGAACCGATGACCACCACCCGGGGAACGGGCCGCAGCGGGCTCGCTGTCGGCACCACCGCCGCGGCCGCGATCATCCTGATCATCGGCGGCGTCTGCCACGCGATGCAGGGATTCGTCGGCATCGCGACGAACGAGTTCTACGTGACCACCCAGAAGTGGATCTTCCAGTTCGATGTGACGACCTGGGGCTGGATCCACGTGATCGTCGGTGTGGTTGCGGTTCTCGCCGGCATCGGTCTGTTCACCGGCGCCGTGTGGGCGCGGGCCGTCGCCGTCCTCGTCGCCGCCATCAGCATCCTGGTCAACTTCGCCTGGCTGCCCTATTACCCGGTGTGGTCCATCCTGATCATCGCCTTCGACGTGTTCGTCATCTGGGCGCTCACCGCGCACGGCCGCGATCTCGCCACTGCGAACGATCGCTGACTCGTCCTCCCTCCGGTTCTTCCCGCCGCACCTACCAGCACCATCGTCACAACACCCCAGATCAGGCAAGGTGTTGCGACCACCCCTAGAACCCAAGGCGGCCCAATGGTGCCAGAGAGGTTGATCAACTCGGGTGCCGGCGTGCAGGTGCCGGCGACCCGTGTTTGCCTCCTTTGATGCTCGGACCGGTGACGTCGCCCGGATGCGACCTGAGATCACCTCAATTGGGCTGCGAGAGGCCACTGCCGTGATGGGTTGATCACGCAGAGTTGTTCAGCGTGTCTTACACTCCGAGCCGTCCGTGCTGGTGTAGCGGATCGGTGCGAGTGGTCCCGCGACGCGGGCCCGCGATCGGGGATGCGAGGACCTGATGCGTGGTGGACGGGGCTCCACGAGGACGCACAGAGTTCAGGCATTGATCGTCACCGTGCTGTTGATGCTGGGCCTCACCACGATCTCCGCCACTGTCGGCCCCGCGCCTGACGCAGCGGCGGCAACCGTAGCGATCGGCACCATCCAGGCGCAGATGAGCGACCATCTCGGCGTCAACAACGGCACCAGCGGCAACTGCATCAGGTATGCACCGACCGGCACCGCGAGCTCATCGGCGTTGGTGAGCAGCCCCAACGAGGCGCAGACGGCGCACGGCCGGCCACGGTCTGCCAGCAACAGCTGCCCCAGTTCGCTGGACGCCACCGAGCAGAGCACCGTCGGATTCCGCCCGTCGTCGACCACATCTGCCCAGGACGGTCAGACCTTTCTGATCGGCCGGATGATCCACTACAACAACCCGGTCTACTCGGACGATCGTTACTTCACCGGCAAGCTGAACACCGTCCTCGGCGGGTTCACTTCGCCGAACACCGTGACGTTCGACTGGCAGCTCGACGAGACCCCCAACCAGGGCAGCGGAAATTGCTGCGACGACCAGATCGTCTTCACGAATCAGATCTCGACGGTGACCCTGACCCAGGGCGGCTTGAGCTATCGACTGGTGATCCTGGGCTTCGTGCCGACCGCCACCGGCACCGCGTGTCCGGCGTCCCCGCCCACCGGTTCCACCCCGCAGAATCAGTTCAACACCGTCGAGGGCACCCAGACCCATGCCTGCCTGTACGCGTCACTGGCTCAGATCCGGACGCTCACCATCGCCAAGGTGGTGAACGGCAGCTCGCCTCCCGCGAAGTCATTTGCCTACACCTCGTCGTCCGCGCTCGCCGGCTCGACCTGGTCGAACGGCACCTTCTCGCTCAACGGTGGCGGATCGGAAACCCGGTCACTGGTCAGCGGCAACACCGTGACAGTCACCGAGACCGATCCGGCCGATGACCGCTGGTCGCTGACAGCGCTCAGCTGCACCCAGGTCGACGCCGCGGGCGCCACCCAGCCGCTGCCCGGCGCGACCATCAACATCGCGGCGAGGCAGGTGGTGCTGACCAACATTCCGCCCCCGCCCAACGCCGCTCAGCCCGGCATCACCTGCACCTACACGAACACCTACGCCCCCAAGGCGACGTTGACGCTGGTCAAGCAGGTGACCAGCGGAACGGCCGGGCCGAACCTGTGGACGCTGACCGCATCCGGGGCGACCGCGGCGCCTACCAACGGGTTCGAGATCTCCGGTCCCTCCGGTGCTCCGGCGGTGTCGTCGCAGCGGGTGCCCGCCGGTACCTACGCACTGTCCGAACTCGGCACCGGTGCAGCGAGCACCGGGTACGTCCAGGACGGCGCCTGGACCTGCGTGACCGGCGGCGGTGCCACCGTTCCGGTCACTGGCTCGAACGTCACCCTGCCGAACAGCGCGACCGGCAGTACGGCCGCCGTGACCTGCACGGTGCGCAATCGGTTCGCGACGGGATCACTGGCCGTGGCGAAGGTGGTCGACGCCCCGAGTGGCGCCTACACCGGCGGCACGAGCAAGACGTTCAGTGGAACCTACGACTGTGGAACAGGTTTCACCGGATCCTTTGCGACATTGACCACGGCGGCACAGCTGGTGGTGGCCACCGGGATCCCCGCCGGCCGGCAATGCACCGTCACCGAGACACCACCCACCGGCGGATTGCTCAACGCCTCGTATGCCTGGGGCACGCCGACATCCAGCGCCCAACCGGTGACAGTGACGGACAACGGGACCGCGCTGGTGACCATCACCAATCCCGTCGTCCAGAAGTTCGGCACCTTCGCACTGACGAAGACCATCCAGGGACCGGGCGGCTACACCGGCGGGTCAGGGCGGGTGTTCCCCGTCGCCTTCTCCTGCACTCTGACCAATGGGCCGACGACCACGGGCACCATCAATCTGACGACATCACAAGCGGCAACGCCGACTTCGCCGATCCCCACCGGCTCGGTCTGCTCCTTCACCGAGACACTTGCAGTGCAAGACGGCGACTTCAGTGACCCCAGCTACGTTTGGGTGACCCCGCCGACCATCGCCCCGACGAGCGTCACCATCGGCGACGGCACGACCGCGACGGCGAGGATCACCAACACCTACACCCGACAATTCGGCTCGTTGCAGGTTGCGAAGGTGGTCGACGCCCCGGACGGCGCGTTCCTGGGCGGGGACTTCACCGTGACCTACGACTGCGGGCCGGGTTTCACCGGGCAGCGAACGGTCGCGAACGGCGGCGCCGTGACGATCGGCGGCCTGCCGGCCGGCTCCAGCTGCGCCGTGCAGGAACTCGATCCGTCTGCGAGCCAGCTGACGCCCGCCTACGTCTGGGCCGCACCCGTATGGTCGCCGTCACCGGTCGGCACGATCGTCGCGAACGGCACCACGACGCTCACGGTGACCAACCCGGTGCAGGCGATCTTCGGCCGGGTATCGGTGACCAAGACGATCACCGGCGCCGTCGACGGAGTGACCGCCTCCGCTCAATTCGCCATCCGCGTCGCCTGCGGGAACGGATACGACAACACCTTCACCGTCGGGGCCGGTGGCACCGGGTCGTCCCCCGACCTGCCGGTCGGGACTTCCTGCACCGTCACCGAAACGGCTCCCGCCGGTGGACTGGTCGACTCCTCCTATGCCTGGGGTGCGGTGACGATTCCGGACCAGCCGGTGCAGATCGTCAGCTCCGGCCAGGTCGTTCCCGTCACCGTGACCAACGATGTGGTTCGGGTGCGCGGATCGCTGACGATCTCCAAGGCGCCGATCGCCGGCGGGACCGTGGTTGACCCGGCGCGGTCGTTCGCCATCGAGTACCGCTGCGTCTACGGCGCCGACCCAGCGGTCGAGGGGTCGGTGCTGCTGGTGGCTGGGGCGTCCGCCACTATCCCGGACCTGCTGCTCGGAACCGCGTGCACAGTCACCGAGAACCCGGCCACCCTGGCCGATCCACCGGTGCCGGGAGACCCCTCCTGGGTGTGGCTGCCGCCCACTTATGACCCGGGTCAGAACGTCGTTGTGACGAGCGCGACCACCCCGATCACGGTGGGCGTCACCAACCGGATCCAGCAACTGACCGGCGGATTCAACCTCACCAAGGTCGTGCAGGGAGCGGGCAAGGAGGGCGGCTACTCCGCCGGCACCACCTTCGAGTTCGACATCACCTGCGGCAACGGATTCTCGGAGACCGTGAATCTTGCCGACACCGCCAGTTTCCAGGCGGGCACGATCCCGGTCGGCACCGAATGCACCATCGAGGAGGCCGATCAACCTCCGACCGACCCCGCTTTTGCCTGGGAACCGGTGGCTTTCACGGGGCCCGGAGTGACGCAGGCCGGGAACACCGCGACGTTCGAGGTCACCGACACGGCCATCCAGATCAACGCCGTCAACACCATCACGCCGCTCTTCGGGTCGGTGGTCGTCGAAAAGCAGATCACCGGCGCCACCAGCGGTTTCGACGGCGGCATCACCTTCGCCGTCACTCTCAACTGCGGGCCGGGCCGAACCTACCAACTCCCAGTCCCCGGCAACGGCAGCATCACCCAGGACGGCATTCCGGTCGGTTCCGTCTGCACGGCAACGGAAGCGGCGCCGAACGGCGGCTTGGCCGATGCCTCTTATGCCTGGGGTGACACCAGCTACGACCCGGTCGGCGGCATCGTGACGGTCGAGGAGGGCACGCCGCAGACCATTGTCATCGCCAACGAGATTGTCCGGGTTTACGCACCGGTCCGGCTGGTGAAGAGCTACACCGGGCCACAGGGTGTGCTCGATCCGGCGCGGACGTTCCCGGTGACCTGGTCCTGCGTCTACGACGGCCCGGAGGCAGTCACCGACGGCGGCACCGTCGATGTTCCCATCGACCCGACCGGAGTGCTGCTCGCCGACGATATCCCGGTCACCGCAGAATGTTCCGCCACCGAGGGCACGCTGTCGCCGCCGAATGCGGACCCCGCGTTCCGCTGGCTCGATCCGGTCATCACTGGGACCACGGTCAGCTCAGCCGGGCCGAACACGATCACCGTTGCCAATTCGCTGACTCGGGACGACGGGATCGTCCGGGTGCAAAAGGTCGTGACGGGTGCGACGGCCGGCTACGTCAACCGCGGCACCGGCGACGAGGACTTCACCCTGCACGGCCAGTGCTCGGTGCCGGGGCAGCCGCAGATCCCGACCCGGTATGCGGACGGCTCGATCGCCGATGGTGGCAGCAGGGACATCGTCGCCTCGGTCGGCTGGACCTGTTCCGGATACGAGGACACCCCCGGACAGGACCTGCTGAAGGACGACTCCTATGGCTGGGGGACACCGATTCTCACCGGCACCCCGCCGCTGGCCGCCGACGGCACTTTCGTCCTGCCCACTGATGACGCCGTGCAGATCTTCAGCGCCGAGAACCCCATCGTTCGGGTGCGATCGGCCTTCACCATCACCAAGGAGATCGTCGACCCCAACGGCATCGTGCTGCCGTCCGCAGTGTTCACCGGAAGCTACCGCTGCGTCTACGGAGCGGGTGCCACCGATGAAGAGGTGGTCGAGGGGACCTGGTCGATCACCCCGGCCGCCTCACCGACATTCCTGGTCCGCAACGTGCTGATCGGGTCGCTGTGTTCGGTCACCGAAGACAACCCTGGCAACACCGGCCTCCCTGACGGCTCCTGGGCGTGGGCACCATCGCTGATCGAGGACGCCGACACCGTTGTCATCGGCGCGACCGCATCGGTGACCGTCACCAACACGGCCATCCGGCTGTACGGCGGACTGCAGGTCACCAAGACCGTCGTCGACCCCGACGGTGGTGTGCTGCCCGGTGCCACCTTCAGCGGAGCCTGGCAGTGCCAGCAGGGTGCGGACACTTATGCCGGCCGGTTCGTCGCCCCGGTCAACGGTGCCACCGTTCTGTTCACCCCGGCGAGCGAGGAAGTGCCTGCCACGGCCACCTGCTCGATCACCGAGGACACGCTGAACGGCGCCGGACTGCGGGACGGCTCCTTCGCCTGGGGTGAGCCGACCTACAGTCCCGCGAGCGTGGTGTTGGTGCCCGGCCAGAACGCCGATCTCGGTATGACGAACACCGTGGTGCGGGTGTACTCGGAAGTGACCGTGACCAAGGTCGTCACCGGGCCGGCCGACGGACTGGTGCCGACCGACCGAGCCTTCACCGGAACGGTCAGCTGTCAGTACGGCACCGACGCACCGATCGAGACGACCTGGTCGGCAACAATTGCGACCCCGGCGCTGCGGGCCGGCGTGTTGGTCGGCTCGGTCTGCACCGCTGTCGAGGACCCACCGGGAGCCGGCGGCCAGCCGGTGACCGGTGATCCCTCCTACATCTGGTTGTCGCCTACGGTCAGCGGCCCGATCACCGTGACACCACCGGAGACGGTGACTCCGCCGATCGAGGTGATCAACCCGACCGAGCGGCTCTACGGGACGTTCCGGGTGACCAAGTCGATCAGCGGCGCGGTCGAGGGCATCGTCGATCCTCGCGGCCCGTACCTGATGTCCTACACCTGTCAACCCGGATCCGGCCCGGCGATCAGCGGCGACATCGAGGTGGTTCTCGGGGTCGTCCGTGAGGTCGGTCCTGCAGAACAGATTCCGGTCAACAGCACCTGCGTCCTGACCGAGCCGCTGGACACCATGCCGCCACTGCGCGACAAGTCCTGGAACTGGGATGCGCCCGCCTTCACCGAGGACGGGATTCCGGCGCCGGGGGTGGACCGCAGCCTGACGTTCATCATCCCCTCTGTGCAGGAGGACTTTCCGGAGCCGGTGATCGCGATCGGGGTGCGGAACAACGTGACCAAGACCGGTGGCGCGTGGTCGGTCAGCAAGAGCAGCGATCCGCCGAGCGGGACCGTCGTCAGTCCGGGCTCGACGATCACCTACACCCTGGCGCTCGATTCGACCGGCTCCGTCCCGGTGCACGACGTCGTGGTGACCGACGACCTGACCGCCGTGCTGCCGTTCGCCACCGTCGTCGACGGGTCGATCACCGCACCTGACGGCACCTCGGCCTCGGTCGATGTCGACGCCCGAACACTGACCTGGACGGTCGGTACCGTGCCGGAGAACACCAGCATGGCACTGACCTTCCAGGTCACCGTCAACCCGGGAGTGGCCGGGGCCATCATCGGAAACATCATCACGGCCACCGGCGACGTACCACCCACGGCCTGCGGGGTTCCGGTGGCCGACCTTGCGGTGACGGCTGCTGTGGCGAACCCCTGTGCCACCGAGTCGCCGACGACATTGGCGCCGGCCATTTCGAAAGAGTCCACTGGCCCGGCGATCTGGGATCCTGCTTCGGGAACCTGGACGGTGGGTTACCGGCTGCAGGCCACGAATCCGAATCCAGCGAACCAGGTGCCATATACCCTGACCGACAGTCTCGGCTTCCCCACCGGCACCGAGATCGTTTCCGCTGCGGTCACTCTCGTGCCGTCGGGCGTGACTCCGTCGACCCCGGCGTGGAACGGCGTCGACGCGGCCACCATCGCCGAGGATGTGCCGCTGCCGGCTCAGACGACTCACACCTACGAGCTCTCGGTCACCGTGTCGGTGCCGGCGGGGACGCCGGCCGCGACGCTGACCTGTGCCGCAGGCGACGGCGTGAGTGGCAGCGGCCTGTTCAACGAGGTCATGTTGGACTCTCTGGGTTCTCAGCTGATTGCCACCGCCTGCGAGTCGGTTCCCACCGTGCTGACTGCCGAGAAGCGTTGGGTGATCAATGGTGTCAGCTACGCCGACGGGGCACAGCCGGCCGGATTCGTGGCAGCGCCGACGCTTGGCGGTCAGGCGGCCGTCTGGAACACCGACTACGTCGGCTTTCCGGCGGGTTCCACCGTCGAAGTCGGCGAGAGCTGGCAGGTGCCGAGCGACTGCACCTCGTCGGCAACCGGGCTCGGGTCGATCGAGATGAGTATTGCGCAGGTCACCGTCCTCGTGACCAATACGGTGCTCTGCGCCGGTCCGGTGCCGCCGATCCCACCGGGCCCACCCGGACCGCCCCACCCGCCGCTCCCCGACACCGGCTTCGCCGTCGGACCATATCTCGGTTGGGCGATCGGCCTGATGGTCGCCGGGGCGCTCCTGCTGATCGGATCGGCCCTGCGTCGCAGTCGGAGCGAGGTCGGGCGTTCATGATCTCGAGGTCTCTGACAGCGGGTGTGTCGGCGACCCACCTGTGAGGTCAGACTCGAAGCGGCACGGTCCGTTTCGCGTAATCGCGACCGACAACAGCCTTCGAGATCCAGTGCACCGGCGTCGGAATCAGCGTGCGCAGGAACGCCGTCTCCTGGGCTGTCGTCCCGTCCGAGACCCATTGCAGGAACCAGAGGCTTTCGCGCATCGGCACACTGCGACCCATCTTCTTCAGCGCGGCTCCGAGTGCCTCCGGGTCGGCGTGAGAGCAGAGCTCGACGATCTCGCCTTCCTCGTGGGTGAAGTGCTCCGTGGCTGCCGCCTTCAGCTCACCGACGGCCAGCAGGGCGGACTGCGCATCTTCGGCCGAAGCGCTGGCGCCGAAGCGCGTCATTGACTCGCGTGCCGCCGCGAGCGTGCTGACGATCCGCTCGTGCTCGTCGGTGAGCTCACCGACCTCCGAGGTGTCCTCGGGAGTGCCGCGGAGCACCGGCCAGAGAATCTCCTCTTCGCCCTCGTGATGGTGGGTGAGCAGGGTGTTGAACCATTCGAAACGTCCAGCGATCGCCAGGGCTCGTTCCTTGTCGCCCGCCGGGAAGACCTTCAGCGCGGCGGCGAACCCTTCCAGGTCGCGACGTACCGCCTTGTGGATCAGGGCGTTCATCGCCGGTCCGTCCTGCACCGGATCGGCCACGACGACCACCCCCTGTCAACGACGCCGCATTTGGCGATTGATGTCCGGAAAGAGTACGTAGCCGCGACCGGTTCAGGGAAGGGCCGGACGCCAGGATTCCGCTGATTGGCCGACTTTCGCCCGCCTTCGAATGGGGCATTCGCGGGGACGACCGGACATGGTGGCCTTCGGGTGAATCAAAGTGGACTTTCTGTGTAGCGCATGTGACGGAATGCCGGTACGGTCCACTCGTCTGGGGGTCAGACATCGCGAATGGGTGAGTGGCGAATCGCGCAGGGTCATCGAATGGAGCACGATGAAAATCCGTCCCGTGAATGGTGAGTGTCGGGTGGGCAGGGGTCGGAAATGGGCCTTGTCCACAGCGACTGCGACCGCCTTGCTGGCCGCCGCGCTGATGACGCCCTCGGCCGCGTCGGCCGCGACCGCAGTCGGCCACTACGACCCGTACGGTTCTTCGTTGTCCTCCAACCCGTACACGTCGACGACGTCCACCCCTGTCACGTCGACGTCGGACACCTCCACGCCGGTGACGTCGACGTCGGACACCTCCACGCCGGTGACGTCGACGTCGGACACCTCCACTCCGGTAACGTCGACGTCCGACACATCGACTCCGGTCACCTCGACGTCCGACACCTCGACTCCGGTCACCTCGACGTCCGACACCTCCACGCCGGTGACGTCGACGTCCGACACGTCGACTCCGGTCACGTCCACATCGGACACCACGACGTCGGACACCACGACGCCGGACACCTCGACCTCGGAGACGACGTCGACGACGTCGACGACCAGCCCCACCACATCGTCGAGCACGACGCCCGCCGAACTGGCCG
>Ga0164308_10000538_pt1 | contig 20638 bp, 21 predicted proteins | sample Whisoiple_246_MG_FD_109983 | JGI IMG/M metagenome (GOLD analysis project Ga0164308, IMG submission 109983) | Soil microbial communities amended with fresh organic matter from upstate New York, USA - Whitman soil sample_246_MG | ecosystem: Environmental > Terrestrial > Soil > Unclassified >...
CACTCTTGCGCGCTGCCCTTCTCGAGCAACCGGTCGACGTACATCGCCTGGTGTGCACGGTGGAAGCCGCCGACCCCGAAATGCACTATCCCGATGCCGATTTCATCGCGTTGGTAGCTCGGCTTGCTGATCGGTATCTGCGCCAGCGTCGAACTGCTCAGCTTCATGACACGGCCACCACCGTCTTGACGCTACCCGGCGTGCGGTCGGAGTCCAGCGCTTCTGCGGTCCTCTCGAGCGGGAATCGTCGGGTGACCATGGAGTCCAAATCGACGCGGCCGGACTCGACGAGCGCGATCGCCTCCGGCCAGGTGTTGGCGTAGCGGAAGACACCGGTCAGCGTCAGCTCCCGGTTCTGGATCAACTGCGTCGGCAGCTCCATCGACTCCGCTCCCGAGCCGACCAGCACGGCTGTTCCGCCGGGCCGCAGCGCGTTGATGCCCGCGATCACGGCGGCGGGCGCGCCGGAGGCGTCGATGAACGCGTCAAAGCCGGAGCCAAGCGCGTCGGAAGCGGGATCGAGTGTGATGGTGGCGCCGTTGGTCTGTGCCTGCTGACGGCGGGATTCGTCGAGATCGGACACGGCGATTTCGGACGCGCCGTAGGCGCGTGCGAGCTGGACCACCACGATGCCGATGGGGCCGGCACCGGCGACGAGCACCTTCGCCCCTTCGCCGACGCCCGCCTTGCGAAGCGCGGCGATGCCGACCGACAACGGTTCGCACAGCGCGGCGGCGTCATCGGAAACGGTGTCGGGTACCGCGTGGGCGAAATCCGCGCCGATCGTCACGTAATCGCACAGGGCGCCGTCGATCGGCGGGGTGCCGAAGAAGCGCATGTGCGGGCACAGGTTGTAGTCGCCGCGGCGGGTCTCCGCAGTCTCGGGGTCGGGCCGCTGGGGTTCGATCGACACCCGCTGACCGATGCGCGAGGGGTCGACCGACTCACCCACGCCGACAATCGTCCCCGCCGCTTCGTGGCCGAGAACCAGAGGTGCCTCGACGACGAAGCTGCCGATCCGGCCGTGGCGGTAATAGTGCGTGTCGGATCCACAAACGCCGACAGACGACACCCGAATCAACACATCACCCGGTGCCGGTGTCGGCACGGGACGCTGCTCCATCTCGATTCGACCTGGTTCGACGAGCACGGCGACCCGCATTCGGGCTTCGGGCGAAAGTGTTGTGTACGTCACAGTCACCATGCTAGCGTGATGAACATCTACTCGCACCCCTGAGCATTTGCTCACTGGGCGTCAGGAAAGGCAAGGTCGAGGTCCGTGGTCGCATCGACGTCAAACGGCGAGGTCGCCGGGACGATCGACGGCTCGACCAAGGACCGTGGCGCCAGTCCCGAAGACCTGCGACTGGCGTTGCGCGCGGCGACGCTCTACTACCTCGACGGCCTCACCCAGGCCGAGATCGCGGCTCGGCTCGGGGTGTCCCGGCCAACCGCCGGCCGGCTGATCGCGCGGGCCAAAGCCAACGGGCTCGTCCGCATCGACGTCGTCGTCCCGCCGGACATGCGCGACGATCTGCACGCCGATGAGGAGCGCGAACTCGAGCAGCGCTTCGGTTTGACCGAAGCCGTGGTCGCCGGTCACGGCATCGATGTCGGGGCGCCGGGACGACCGGCGGCGTTCGCCAGCGTCGGGCGTGCGGCGGCGGCCCTCTTGATGCGCCGCCTGACACCCAACGACGTCCTCGGTTTTACCTGGGGCCCTGAGCAGGTCGCCGTCGCCACCGCGATGGCACCTGGCGTCGCGAGTTGCCGCGAGGTGGTTCAGCTGGACGGTGCCATGTCGAGTGCCGCGTACCAGACGGGTACCGAGTTCATCCTCGGCCGTTGCGCAGATGTGTTGCGGGCGAACACTATTCGCCTACCGGCGCCGCTGTACGCGGATCCGTCAACCGTAGCGTCGATGCGCAGCGATTCACTGATATCCCGCACTTTGGACGCAGGCCGACGTGCCGATGTGATGTTGTTCGGCGTCGGCGCCGTCTCCACCTCGACGACCCTGTTCGAAGGCAGCTTCCTCGACATCAGGATGCTCGACGAGCTCATCAAGCTCGGAGCGGTGGGCGAGATCGGCGGCCGGTTCTTCGACGGGCACGGCGTACCGGTCGAGACCGAACTGCAGCTGCGTGCGGTATCCGTTCCGCTCGAGGACATCAAGGCCTGCCAGAAGACGATCCTGATCTCCAGCGGCGCGGCCAAACACCACGCTACGCTCGGCGCGCTCCGAGGAAAGCTCGCCCGACTTTTGGTTTGTGACATCGACTGTGCCCGTTGGCTATTGGCACAGGACTAGGGAGGTAAAGGTGAAACCGCTACGAAGTACGCTGCACCGGTTGGCTCTGTGTGCGGCCGCGACGGGGCTTGTCCTCACCGCTGGCTGTGCGGGCGCGGGCAGTCTGGGGGCATCGGAGAACGAGGTGACTATCGCGCTGGTGTCCAACTCGCAGATGACGGATGCCCAGAAGCTGTCATCCGAGTTCGAAACGGCGAACCCTGGGGTCAAGCTGAAGTTCATCTCGCTGTCGGAGAACCAGGCTCGCGCGAAGATCACGATGTCGACGGCCATGGGCGGCAGTCAGTTCGACGTCGTGATGATCAGCAACTTCGAGACCCCGCAGTGGGCGAGAGACGGCTGGCTGCTGAACCTCTCGGACTACGCGAAGAACACGCCCGGCTATGACGAGGCCGACTTCATCCCGTCGCTGCGAGATTCACTGTCGTACGAGGGCAACATGTACTCGGTGCCGTTCTACGGCGAGTCGTCATTCCTGATGTACCGCAAGGACATGTTCGAGAAGGCCGGCATCAAGGTCAACCCGGACGCGAAGTACCAGCCCACCTGGCAGGAAGTTGCCGAATGGGCCAAGACGATCAAGGCCAAGCAGGTCTCGGATGCGGGAATCTGCCTGCGCGGCAAGCCGGGCTGGGGTGAGGTACTCGCACCGCTGGACACCGTCATCAACACCTTCGGCGGCCGCTGGTTCGACGACCAGTGGAACGCGCAACTGAACAGCCCCGAGGTGAAGAAGGCCGTCAACTTCTACGTCAACACGATCAAGGAATCCGGTGAGTTGGGCGCGTCCTCGACCGGTTTCCAGGAGTGTGCCAACCTTTTCGGTCAGGGGCAGACGGCGATGTGGTACGACGCGACGTCGGCGGTCTCGGTGCTCGAAGACCCGAAGACATACCCGGACCTGGTCGGCAAGATCGGCTACCTGCCTGCCCCCATCGTCGAGAAGCCCAACTCGGGTTGGCTCTACACATGGGCTCTGGGCATCCCCAAGGCCGCCAAGAACCCCGACGGCGCTTGGAAGTTCATTTCGTGGATGACCAGCAAGGACTACATGAAGCTGGTCGGCGAGAAGCTGGGTTGGGCGCGGGTACCACCCGGTAGCCGCACCTCCACCTACACCGAACTGCCCGAGTACGAGGCGATTTCGAAGTCCTACGGTCCGTTGACGTTGCAGTCGATCACCAACGCGACCCCGGACAAGCCCACCGTGCAGCCGGTGCCGTACACCGGTGTGCAGTTCGTCGGGATTCCCGAGTTCCAGGATCTGGGGACGCGGGTGAGCCAGCAGATCAGTGCGGCGATTGCCGGGCAGAAGTCCGTCGACGCCGCGATGGAGCAAGCACAGTTGTATGCCGAGGTCGTCGGCAAGAGCTACCAGGAGAAGTGATGACTTCAACTTCGCTAACCGCCGGTACCACGGCCGAAGCCGATGAGAACGCCGTCGCCGAACGCGTTCGCAAAATCAAGGAGTCTCAAGACGTCGGCGTGAGTCGCGCCGAAGGATGGCGACGGCGCGGGCCGCTGCTGCCCGCATTGATCTTCATGATCGCGGTGACACAGGTGCCGTTCCTGTTCACTCTGTACTACTCGACGTTGTCGTGGAACCTGGTGCGTCCCGGCTCGCGGCGCTTCGTCGGGTTGAACAACTATGTCGCAGTCGTTCAGGACAGTCAGTTCTGGTCGGTGGCGGGCAACACCGTCATTCTGATCGTCGGGGTCGTGCTGATTTCGGCGCTACTCGGCTTGCTCATCGCCCTGCTACTGGATCGCGCATTTCTCGGCCGAGGTGTGGTGCGAACGCTGCTGATCACACCGTTCCTCATCACCCCCGTTGCCGGAGCGCTGATCTGGAAGACGACGATTCTAGACCCGAACAACGGCATCCTCAACTGGGTGCTGTCGCTGGTCGGGGTCGGGCCCGTCGACTGGATCGGTCAGTTCCCGCTGTCCATGGTGATGGTCGAGTTGATCTGGCAGTGGACGCCGTTCATGATGCTGCTGATCCTCGCCGGCCTGACGTCCATGCCCCGTGACCAACTCGAGGCGGGCCGGGTGGACGGGGCGACCGCGTTCCAACTCTTCCGCGAGTTGACGCTGCCGCACTTACGTCGCTTCATCGAACTGGGCGTCGTGCTCGGCGCGGTCTACCTGGTCAACACCTTTGATGCGATCTTCATGATGACGCAGGGCGGACCCGGTGTCGCCAGTGCGAACCTGCCGTTCTACATCTATCAGCGCGCGTTCCTCGGATTCGACATGGGCCAGGCCGCGGCGATGGGCGTGGTGGTCGTCATCTTCACGATGATCATCGCCAGCTTCGCGCTTCGATTGATCTTCAAATCATTCTCCGGCAAGGAAGAGGCAGCCTGATGACTACCACAGTCGAAAGAACCACGGCGACAGCCGATGTCCCCCCGGTGCGCAAGAAGAAGTCCAGGAAGTTCAGCCCCTGGGGCATAGTGGCCTGGCTCGTCGGCATCGGCTTCTTCTTCCCGGTGCTCTGGATGGTGCTGACGGCGTTCAAGCAGGAGAGCGACGCGGCGACCAACCCGCCGAAGTTCTTCTTCACGCCGACGCTGGATCAGTTCGCAGCGGTGTTCGACCAGGGCATCGGGCCTGCCATGCTGAACTCGGTGTTCGCCACCGCCATGTCGACGATTTTGGTGTTGCTGCTCGGCGTGCCTGCGGCGTTCGCGCTGTCCCTGCGGCCGGTCCGCAAGACCTCGGATGCGTTGTTCTTCTTCATGAGCACCAAGATGCTGCCCGTGGTGGCGGCGATCCTGCCGCTGTACGTCATCGTGTCCAATCTGGGTCTGCTGGACAACATCTGGGCTCTGGTCGTCCTCTACACGTCGATGAACCTGCCGATCGCCGTCTGGATGATGCGCTCGTTCTTCCTCGAGGTACCGGGCGAACTGCTCGAGGCCGCCAGCCTCGACGGCGCCAGCCTGTGGCGCTCGGTGCGTGAGGTGATTCTGCCGTTGGTCTCGCCAGGCATCGCCGCCACCGCGCTGATCTGCGTCATCTTCGCCTGGAACGAGTTCTTCCTCGCGGTGAATCTCACCGCGGTGAACGCGCAGACCATGCCGGTCTACCTCGTCGGCTTCATCGCCGGTGAGGGTCAGTACTGGGCCGTGTTGTCGGCGGCCGCAACCATGGCGGCGCTGCCCGTGATCCTCTGCGGGTGGTTCGCCCAGAACAAGCTGGTGCGCGGGCTCTCGTTCGGCGCGATCAAGTAACCCCTCACTTCACAAGAGAACGGAAAAACCCATGGCTGCAATCACTTACAAGAACGCGACCTGCATCTACGAGGGGTCGGACAAGCTCGCGGTCGACTCGCTCAACCTCGACATCGAAGACGGCGAGTTCATCGTGCTGGTCGGTCCGTCCGGTTCGGGCAAGAGCACCGCGCTTCGCATGCTCGCCGGGCTCGAGGACATCGACGAGGGTGCCATCGAGATCGGCGGAAAGGACATGACGGGCGTGCCGTCGAAGGACCGTGACATCGCGATGGTCTTTCAGAACTACGCGCTGTACCCCAACAAGACGGTCGCCGAGAACATGGGCTTCGCGCTGAAGTTGCGTGGTGTGTCAGCCCAGGAGCGGCGCAAGAAGGTGGAGGACGCCGCCAAGATCCTCGACCTGACAGAGCATTTGGATCGCAAGCCCGCCAAGCTGTCCGGCGGTCAGCGGCAGCGGGTGGCGATGGGCCGCGCGATTGTCCGTGAGCCGCAGGTGTTCTGTATGGACGAGCCGCTGTCGAACCTCGACGCCAAGCTGCGTGTGCAGACGCGAACCCAGATCGCCGCGCTGCAAAGGCGTCTCGGCACCACCACCGTCTACGTCACCCACGACCAGGTCGAGGCCATGACGATGGGCGATCGGGTGGCGGTTCTCCGTTTCGGCAAGCTGCAGCAGTTCGCCGCGCCCAACGAGCTCTACGACCGGCCGGCCAACGCGTTCGTTGCGGGCTTCATCGGTTCGCCCGCCATGAACCTGGTGGATCTGCCCGTCACCGAGAACGGCGTGAAGATCGGCGACTCCGTGCTGGAACTCGAGCGCGACGACATCGCCAAGGTCAGTGAGGCGGGGCTGTCGGAGGTCACTTTCGGCATCCGGCCCGAGCAGCTCGAGATCTCCGACAACGGTGGGGTCGAGGTCGTCGTCGACCTGGTCGAGGACCTCGGCAGCGAGGCATACGTGTACACCCACGCGGGTTCGGGGGTCGAACTCGTGGCTCGGTGCAACCCGCGTACCGCGCCGAAGCTGGCCGACACGGTGAAGCTGCGAAAGAACCCCGAAGGCGCGGTGCACCTGTTCAACCCGAAGACCGGCGAACGCCTGAATTGACCTGACATGAAAGCGCCGGAGTTTCGGCTCCGGGCGCCGACGCCGGGGCTGCTCACGCTCCCATGGGACCGGCCGTTGTCGCAGTGGAACGTCCCCGATGTTCCACTGCGCGACATCGCCGTCGGACCCAGCCGTCACCTGGTGAAGTTCGTCGAGGCCGACGATGCCCTGTGGGCGGTCAAGGACATGCCCGCCCGGATCGCGGCCAAGGAATACGACGTGCTGCGCAGGCTCGAGGAGATGGAGCTGCCCGCTGTGCGGCCGGCCGGTCTGGTGCTTCAGCCGGAGTTCGACACCGCGATCCTGGTGACCCGCTACCTCGAGGGGTCTTGGCAGTACCGCCGGCTGTTCATGCGGCTGCCGCCGGACCAACCCAAGCACCGGGCGCGACTGCTTGACGGGATGGCGGGCCTGCTGGTGGAACTGCACCGGCACGGCGTGTTCTGGGGCGACTGCTCACTGGCCAACACGCTGTTCTCCCGCGACGGGCAGCTGCTGGCGGCCTGGCTCGTCGACGCCGAAACCTCCGAGGTGCATCCCACCCTGAGCAACGGGCAACGCCAGCACGATCTCGACATCACGGTCGAGAACGTGGCGATGGGCATGGTCGATCTGGCGGAGCGGCTCGGCTGGCCGGAGTCGTTGCAGGACCAGCTGATCGCCGAGGCCGAACAGGTGCGGGTTCGATACGAGACGCTGTGGGATCTGCTGCACGCCGAACCGGTATTCGGCTTCACCGACCGTTACCGCGTCGAGGGCACCATCAGGCGCCTGAACGATTTGGGCTTCGCCGTCGACGAGATATCTCTGCAACCCGTCAGCGATGACCCGGGCCGCCTCAAAGTTCATGTCGCCGTGGGTGATCGACGCTATCACGCACAACGGCTGCGCGAGCTCACCGGCCTCGACGTCGGCGAGGGACAAGCGCGCATCCTGCTCGGCGACCTGCGTGCCTATCAAGCGCAGCTGTGTCAGGAGGCGGGACATGACGTCGACGAGTCGACCGCCGCCCGGTTATGGGTGATCGAGGTCGTGACGCCATACGAACGGGTGGCTCACGATGTCGTTGGAGGAAAGGGCACCGCGATCCAGGCTTACTGTGATCTGCTCGAAGTCCGGTGGCTGCTCAGCGAGCAGGCCGGCCACGATGTCGGTACGAACAAAGCCCTTGCCGCGCTGGCCCGCGACGTCATCCCGACCGACTCGGCCGCCAAGATGGCGATCGCCGAGGTGCCGACAGCGCCGATGCCTGTCATAGAACTCGACGACGACTAGTTCTGAGCGTTGACTTTGCGTGTATGGCGGGATTCAGCCCGTTTTTTCGCCCTCAGCGCAGACTCAACGAGTAATTCCTAGGTGACGGGTTCGACGCCCGGATTGGTGCCAAGGCCGACCTGCGGGTTCGCGCCCTCGGCGTCGTGCGTGAACACCTGGTGCGCCATCTCCCGGCAGTTGTTGTCCATCGGGGTCTGATCGCCCGAGCAATAGGGCACGAGATCGGCCGGATCGGCGGCCGCATTTGGAGCGCCGCCGGCCAGGGCAGCGGCCGCCATCAGGCAGGCGGCGATAATTCGCCTCATCACTCAACGGTACAGCGGGTATTACCTTGGCGTGGTGGATCGAATCGGCCGGGTGAAGCTGACCAACCCGGACAAGGTGCTGTACCCGGCGACGGGTACGACCAAGGCCGAGGTGTTCGACTACTACGTCACCATCGCCGAGGCGATGATCCCGCACATCGCGGGCCGACCCGTCACCCGCAAGCGTTGGCCCAACGGCGTCGACGAGCCGTCCTTCTTCGAAAAGCAGCTCGCCAGCTCCGCACCCGACTGGCTGGACCGCGCAAGCGTGACCCACCGGTCCGGCACCACGACCTACCCGATCATCGACAGCGTCGACGGGTTGGCGTGGATCGCCCAGCAGGCGTCGCTGGAAGTGCATGTGCCGCAGTGGCGGTTTGTCGACTCGTGGAGCCGCGAACGAGGAGCGGAGAAGATACCGGGGCCCGCAACCCGCATCGTGTTCGACCTGGATCCGGGCGACGACGTCACGTTCCGTCAGCTGTGCGAGGTGGCACACGAGGTACGAGATTTCATCACGGACATCGGGCTGACGACGTATCCGTTGACCAGCGGCAGCAAGGGCCTGCACCTCTATGTGCCGCTGGCCGAGCCGGTGAGTTCCCGCGGCGCGTCGGTGCTGGCGAAGCGCATCGCCCAGCAGCTGGAAAAAACGATGCCCAAACAGGTCACCGCGACGATGACCAAGAGTCTGCGCGCAGGCAAGGTGTTCCTCGACTGGAGCCAGAACAGTGCGGCGAAGACGACGATCGCGCCGTATTCGATGCGCGGACGTGAAGAACCCACGGTCGCTGCGCCGCGCACCTGGGAGGAGATCGAAGACCCCGACCTTCGTCATCTCCGCTTCGACGAGGTGCTCGAGCGCGTCGCCCGGGACGGCGATCTGCTGGAGGGCCTCGACGAAGCCGTGCCCGAGTCGGACAAGCTGACGACGTACCGCAGCATGCGCGACGCGGCGAAAACCCCTGAGCCGGTTCCGAAGAAGGCGCCCAAGACCGGCAACGACGACACCTTCGTCATCCAGGAGCACCACGCGCGGAGGCTGCACTACGACTTCCGGCTCGAGCGTGACGGCGTGCTGGTGTCGTGGGCGGTGCCGAAGAACCTGCCGGAGACCCCGGCGGTCAACCACCTCGCCGTGCACACCGAGGACCATCCACTCGAATACGGGACGTTCGAGGGGTCGATTCCCAAGGGCGAGTACGGCGGCGGCAAGGTCATCATCTGGGACTCCGGCACATATGAGACCGAGAAGTTCAACGACAACGGCCCCGAGGGACCGGCGAAGGGCGGCGAGGTGATCGTCACCCTGCACGGCGACCGGATCGACGGCCGCTATGCATTGATCCAGACCGACGGCAAGAACTGGCTCGCGCATCGGATGAAGGAGCAGAAGCGGCCCACCGCAGGCGATCTCGCGCCGATGCTCTCCACCGAGGGTTCCGTGCAGAAGCTCAAGAAGACGCAGTGGGCATTCGAGGGCAAGTGGGACGGCTATCGCGTTCTGGTGGACGCCGACCACGGCAAGCTCACTGTGCGTTCACGGCGCGGTCGCGATGTCACCGCCGAGTATCCGCAATTCGAGGCGCTGGCCGCCGATCTCGCCGACCACCACGTGATCCTCGACGGCGAGGCGGTCGCGCTCGATGCGGCCGGTGTGCCCAGCTTCGGCGAGATGCAGAACCGTGCGCGATCGACCCGCGTCGAGTTCTGGGCGTTCGACATCTTGCATCTGGACGGTCGATCGCTGTTGCGGGCCAAGTACTCCGACCGCAGGCGACTGCTGGAGGCGCTGGGGGACGCTGGGGGAGTGATCGTGCCGCCCGCGCTGCCGGGCGACGGGCCGCAAGCGCTCGAACATGCGCGCAAGCAGCGCTGGGAAGGTGTCATCGCCAAGAAGCGGGACTCCACCTACCAACCCGGTCGACGGTCGACGTCGTGGATCAAGGACAAGATCTGGAACACCCAGGAAGTCGTCATCGGAGGCTGGCGGCAGGGGGAGGGCGGCCGGTCCAGCGGTATCGGGGCACTGATGCTCGGGATACCCGCCGACGGTGGCCTGCAGCTCGTCGGCCGGGTCGGCACGGGCTTCACCGACAAGGCGCTGAAGAGTTTGAAGTCCGCGCTGAAACCCCTCGAGACCAACGAATCGCCCTTCAATGCACGGCTTTCCACCCAGGATGCCAAGGGCGTCACTTTCGTCAGACCGGAGCTGGTCGGTGAAGTCCGGTACAGCGAACGCACATCCGACGACCGGCTTCGTCAGCCGAGCTGGCGGGGACTGCGGCCGGACAAGACGCCCGATGAAGTCGTCTGGGAGATCACCGATCGGCCGTGAAGCTCGTGGTGAGTATGTCGAGTAAGTGTTCAAACGTGTCGGTGGCGTCGGGAGTCTGGTCTCTGTGGGCCTGCTCAATGGTGACGGCGCCATGAAGGGCGCTCCAGACGACCTGCGCGTCTTCCGTTGAATCACATTGCACATCACCACTTCTCATCGCCCGAATCAACTCGACCAAGACGTCGAACACGGCACGACCAGAGCGGGACACCTCCGACGACCGGTCTTCCAGCGGGCTGCCAGTCCCGAAGATCAACGAATATCGAGCAGGATGACGAAGGGCGAAGTCTCGATAGCCTCGACATGCCCGGCGAAAGCGCTCGACCGGGTCGATCTTCCCGGGCGCATCGATGGCTTCTGCCAGTTGCTCCAGCGCCCGCATCGCCAGTGCGACGATCAAGCCGTTCTTGTTCTCGAACTTGTTGTAGACGCTCATCGGTGAAACCCCGGCTTCGTGCGCGACGGCGCGCACGGTCACGCCGTCCAATCCATCGCGGTCCAGCACGGCCTCGGCCGCGTCGAGTAACGCGGCCGAGACCTGATGGCTGGCGGTGCGGCGGCGGACCGGGACGCTGCTCATGCCGGGGTGTCGACCTGCCTGTCGGCCATCCACGCGAGCGCGGTGTCGGCGACGTCGCGCCACCCCTCGTCGATGGTCAGCGAGTGCCCGCGTCCCTCGAACTGATGGAAATCGGTTACGGCAGAGGACTTCTTGTACAGGCCATAGGTTGCCTTTGCGGATACGAGGGGCACGGTGTGATCCGCGGTTCCACCGGTGATCAGCAACGGTCCTCGTGTGCTGTTGGCGGTGTCGACCTTGGCGGGCGAGTTCGGAGCGAAGTTTGCAACCGCGGCTTCGAACAGCGGCTTGCCGGGTGACGGAATGGACCACTGCTCCCAGAGGGCGTTCGACTCTTCGAGGGACAAGGCATTACCAAAGCCGTATCGCCACTGTGCCTCGGTCAGGCCTTTGGCGCGTCCTCGGTTGAGGGGGTTGCTCAGAACGGGAAAGGCCGAGCGCAGCTGAGCTAAGGGCAGCGGCTTGACGCCCCTGATCGGTGCTGGGTCGATCGCTATCGCGGCGGCGGCCTTGTTCTGCCCCAACAGCTTCTGTGCGATCAGGCCGCCGAACGAATGTCCGATCACCACCGGCGGGGTGTCGAACTGTTCGAGAATCTGGGCGACGTGTTCGGTCAGGTCGTCGATGCCGAATCCCGCTTGGTCCGCGGCTCGACGGCGCGTCTCTTCCACGGTCGCGAATTCGCCTGGCCACGCGGGGGCGATGGCCTGATGGCCTCGTGCGGCGAAATGTTCGATCCACGGCTGCCAGGCTGCATGGGAGATCCACAGCCCATGGATGAAGACGACGTTGGTCATGGCGGTTCCTGTCTCTCGGGCGATGACAGTTCTTATGGAACGACGTTACATAAGCATCGCAATGCCTGGAACCGTTTGAGGGTGGAGAATATTTCCCGTGAGTGTCCCCTACGTCCTTGTCGTCGCAACGAACGCCGCGGTGATCGGCCCGCACAACCGGCCAACGGGATTCTTCTTCCCCGAAATCGCGCACCCCGTGAGCGTGCTCGACCGCGCAGGCATTGCCGTGGAGTTCGCGTCACCGTTGGGCGGCAAGCCACCCGAAGACGGGTTCGACGCCGATGACGAGGAGCAGACGGCTTTCCTGCACAGCAAGGCTTACCGCCGCCTGTCCCGAAGCCGGAAACTGTCGGACGTCGACGTTCTCGACTACGACGCGGTCTTTTTCCCCGGCGGCCTGGGCCCGATGGTCGACATCACCGGGAACCCCGAGGTGCAGGCGACGGTCATCACGGCGTGGAACGCGGGAATGATCGTCTCCGCGGTCTGCCACGGCCCATCGGCGTTTCTCGGTGTGACCCTGGACGATGGTTCGCCGTTGGTGCGTGGGCGAAAGCTCACGTCGTTCTCGGCGGCGGAAGAAGACGGTTACGCACAGGACGACGTGCCGTTCGATCTTGAAGGTGCGCTGCGCGAGGAGGGCGCTCTCTACGAAGCGACAGATCCGTGGCAGTCCAAGCTTGTCGTCGACGGCCGGCTGATCACGGGCCAGAACCCCCAGTCGGGCACGGTCGTCGGCGAGGCTCTGGTCGAAGCCCTCAAGAAGATCTGATGGGAACGCACGAGCCCGTTGTCGTCGTCGCTCACTGGCAAACCACCGAGGCCGCACTACACACTGTGCTCGCGGATATCGCAGTGCTCCGACCGCGATCGCTCGGCGAGCCAGGGTGCGTCGGCTATGAGGCCTTTCAAAGTGTTTCGGACGAAACGAGTCTCGTGCTGATCGAGCACTACCGCGACGACGACGCGCTCGAAGCGCATCTCAGCTCGCCGCACTACCAGGAGATCGTCGCCGGACGAATTCGGCCCTTGCTGACCGACAGGCGGGTGGAGATACTTCGACCGAGAGACGCGACTTAAAGCGCCGTTTCGCCGTCGCGCGGCACCGCACTGCCGTCGGCGATATCGAAAGGTGCCGTCCGCGTTACCAAATCGACGCGCGACACGCGCGTTGACCGCGTGCCAACAGGCCGGAGCCAGTGCGAGCATTTCATCGCCATGAAAACACCGCCTCTGTTCGGTTCTTGCGTGCATGACCCGTGGATGGAGAAATGACAGCCGTCAGCGACGGGGATGACATGACGGACGACCTGTTCGTCGAAAGCGTGGAAACACTCTCTCGTGCGACGGCCCGTCTGAGTTTCGATCCGTTCGGTGACATCGACTGGGACGCACCCGAGAACGCCTTTGACGGAAACGATCCCCGTTGGCAGCTGGAGCCGGATACCGCTCCGCTCGCGGCCACGGATTGGTACGCCCAACAGCCCTTGAAGCAACGCATTGACATGGGCCGGTGGATCACCGCGAATACGTTCAAGGTCGGAATTCAATTCGAGATGATACTGATCCGCGGCGTCGCGCATTACGCTGGAAAGCTGCGGAATTCCGATCCAATGTTCCGGTATCTGCTGCATGAGATCACCGATGAATGCAACCACATCCAAATGTTCCAGGAGTTCATCAATCGCAATGACCAAGATGTACCTGGCATGCGGCGGATGTCGCGGTTTTTAGGTCCCATCGTGGGTTTCCTCAGCGGATACCTGAGCATCATGCTGTTCATTGGGGTCCTTTGTGGCGAACAGCCAGTTCACTATCAACAGACACTGATACAACGGAGGGGGCCACAGATACCTCCATTGCTGAACAAGGTCACCTATATTCACCTGGCTGAAGAAGCCCGCCACATTACTTTTGCTGACGACTACCTGACCGAGCATATACAGCATTCGGGGCGCTTTAAGCGGCTGGCGTATGTGATCCTGTTTCCACTCTTTCTTCGCTGGCTGATGGGCGAGATATTCACCCCGCCGCGGTCATTCGCGCGACAGTTCGGGGTGCCGCGCCGAACTTTCAAGTCCGCTTACTGGCGAAGTGGACATTCGCGTCAATTGATGGCGGAGTCGGCTGCCGATGCCCGACGGGTGGCAGACCATCTTGGTCTTCGGACCGTCTGGTCGCGTTGGATCTGGCGGCTGTTGGGCATCGATGGCCGCGTCCCGCGCTACCGCGGCGAGCCGAATCGGCTGTTCGAGGGCTCAACTGTGCCGCAGCTTGTTGAGATGCGGGCGACGATGTGGGGACGCCTTGCGGCCGTAGCGATCATGGCGAGCGTCGCCCTGGCGGCGACGCCGGACGGATTGCGGATCATCGCGGTTGCCGCGGCCGGGGCCGGCGTGTGGGCGATCTACCACGCATTCCGGGATTGGCGTGGCGGCGTGATGGCGAATCAACCGTTCGAATGGCCGAGGCTGCTCGTTTGGGTGACGGTGTGCGCCATCATGATTCCTGCCGGCGGGTTGATCGGGCTGGCGCTGGTGGTGTTCATGATCCTCGCGCTCGCCGAATTCATGCCGACCCTCTGACCGGAGATGCTTCGCCCCAACGTTTTCCGCGCCTGACCGGCGCTGCCTACCCGAAAGAGAGCTTCTACCATGATAATTTCCGTAGATGACTGACCTGCCCTACTTCGACTTGCTCATCGACGAGCGACAGGATGGCGGCGAGACCGGCCAGATGTTCGAGCACCAGGTGCACTGGGGGTATTGGGAGGATCCCAAGGCTGCCGCAGGCACGCGGGCCGACTACATCGCTGCCATGGAACAGATGAACGCCGTGCTGTTCGAGGCTGGAAAGGTTGCCGACGGTCAGAAGCTGCTCGATGTCGGCTGTGGGTTCGGCGGAACCATCCAACAGATCAATGCCGCACATTTCGACATGGATCTGACCGGCCTGAACATCGACCCGCGCCAGCTCGCAGCAGCCGATGCGCAGACCAGGCCCACCAACGGAAACATGATCGACTGGGTCGAAGCCGACGCGTGTGCGCTGCCGTTCGAAGACAACTCCTTCGACCGCGTCCTGGCCGTCGAATGCATCTTCCACTTCCCGTCGCGTGAGAAGTTCCTCGCCGAGGCCGCACGGGTGCTCAAGCCGGGCGGCTACCTCGCGGTGTCCGACTTCGTTCCGACCATGTCGTTCTTTGGCAAGACCCCGATCTGGACGGCGGTCCGGACCCAAATCGCGAAGTCCTACGGAACGCTCGGCAACGTGCCTCTCCGGTCCTACAGGTCCATGGGCAAACGTGCGGGGCTGCAACTCGGCGCCAACCGCAACATCCGGAAGAACACGTTGCCGACGTATCCGTTCCTGATCAAGTTCTTTCGCGAGCAGGGGTCAGCGGACGCTCAGAAGACGATGATCGTGGGCACCCGGTGGATGAAATGGCTGTCGAAGCTCGGCCTAGTCCAATACAAGGTCTACACGTTCCACAAACCTGCCTGACCCTCGGAGCCGCGCCGGCGGCGACATCAGACTCGACGGGCCGAGGATTACCCGGACGCGTCGATGGCTTCCAACAGACCGCGCGTCGCCAACTCGTCGGCCAACTCGTTGTCGGCGACGCCCGAATGTCCCTTCACCCAGAACCACTCGACCCGATGGCGCGCGCACGCCGCTTGCAGCCGCTGCCAGAGGTCGACGTTTTTCACCGGCTGCTTGGCGGCAGTCGTCCAGCCGTTGCGTTCCCAGCCGAGCACCCACTTGGTGATGCCGTTGCGGACATAAGTGCTGTCGGTGTACAGATGCACCACCACGGGCCGGGTGAGCGCCTCGAGTGCCATGATCGGCGCGGTCAGCTCCATCCGGTTGTTGCTTGTCTCGCCGGGGTCACCTCCGCACATCTCGCGAACATGCTCACGCAATCGCAGCACCGCGCCCCAGCCGCCGGGGCCCGGGTTCGGACGGCACCCGCCGTCGGTGTGGATGACCACGACCTCATGACCCATGGCTTGCGTTTTCCTTGGCCGCGCGGAGCATCTGTACGGCCTTGTTGCCTACGCCGTGAAGAACGAGCAGCTCGTCGAGATCTACGGGCAGATCCGCGACGGTGTGATATCCGGCGTCGATGAGTGCGCCGGTTGCGGGTCGGCCGATCCGCACGCCGTCGAAGACAGGACCGCGGTCTGCGGGATCGGTCATGCGCCGAGGATAGGCAACAGCGTCGGGCAGTCGCCTCAGCGACGCGCCGAGATCATCGCCGACCGGACCGACATCCCGAGCTCGTGATGCCGCAGCGTGGTGATCCGGCGCCCGGGCTGCACCGCGTCCTTGACCGGTGACGTGTTGTCTCCGAAGAACGAGACGGTCGCGTCGATGTCGGCGACGACGTAGGTGATGCCCCAGAGCGTCGACGGACCCCCGCCCGCCGCACCCGGCGAACCGACGGCTTCGATGATGACGTCCCCGAACCGGAAGAAGATCTGTCGGATCGGCCGACCACCGAGTTCGCCTTCGCGTTCGCGGCGCGGTTGCACCCCGACCCCGGCCAGCGATTCGACCGTCCGATGCAGATCAGGTGACAGCACCACCACGTGATCGATCGCGGTGACGCCGTTCGCGTGTGCGGCGGGTACAGCAGCGACCGCGCTCGACCGCGTCGTCGGGATGCCGTCGAGGTCATCGAACGCGCCGTCCGACGGCAGCCCGCGCAGCGACCACCCGACGATGCCCGTTTGGGTGTCGCGTCCGACCAGTCGGATCCGAACTCCGCCGACCCGGCACACGGCGTCGGGATCGACGCTGAACCCCGCTGCCGTCCAGGCGTCCGCCGGATCAGTGACCACGAGCTCGTCGACGGTGACGGTCATTGATTCCCCACGGAGGTGATTCTGCACCCGGCAGCAGGCTCACCTTGACGGAGGCATCGCCGCGCCCGACGAGGTCGATTCCGGCACGGAAGTCATTCAGCGGAAGTTGGTGGCTGCAAATTCGATCCAGCGGAAGGACTTTCGCTTCGATCATGGAGATCGCCGTTGGCCAGCAGTAGGGGCCGAGGTGGGCGCCGAGCACGTCGAGTTCCTTGACGTCACTGATGATTGTCCAGTCGACGGTGACCGGCGAGCCGAACACCCCGTATTCGACGTAGCGGCCCAACTTGCGCAACAGGTTCAAGCCCTGCGGGACAGCGGAGGGATGCCCCGTGGCATCGAGGTAGACATCGGCGCCGTAGCCCTCCGTCAAGTCACGCACCACGGACTCGGCGTTGTCGGTGTCGACATTCAGGGTGATGTCGGCTCCACATTCGGCAGCCAGGTCGAGCTTCTCCGGTATGTGATCCAAGGCGATCACATGGGCCGGACTCTTGGCTCGTACGCCTGCGATCATGCCGAGTCCGATGGGACCGCAGCCGGCGACCACGACAACATCGCCGAAGCCGATGGATGCGCGTTCGACAGCGTGCAGTGCGCAGGAGAGCGGCTCGGCGAACGCCGCATGCGCCGCCGGTATGTCGTGTGACACCTTGTGCACGATCGCGTCCGCAGGATAGATCATGTACTCCGCCATCGCCCCGTTGACGCTGCGGCGAAAGCCGAAGATGTTGTGCGGCGCGCACATCCAGTACTGGCCCCGCCGACAGAACCAGCACTTCCAGCACGGAACGATCTGTTCGGCCACGACGCGATCACCGGTGTCCACACCCCACCGCTGTCGGCCGAGGTCGTCGATGGTGACGATCTCGCCGACGAATTCGTGACCCGGTGTGACGAGCAGGTCGACGTTGGGCGGTATGGGCCCGTCGCCCCAGTACATCGGCGCGCCGTGAAAGCATTTGAGGTCGCTGGCGCAGATTCCGACGGCCTGTACCTTGACGAGCGCCTCGCCAGGACCGGGAACCGGCACTGGAATCCGCTCGAGCCGGTAGTCCTCGCGGCCGTGAATGACCACGGCCTGCATGGTTGAGCTCATTCGACGCTCCTCGTCAGCTGTCGGTTGGGATCGATCGTGGTGCTGATCGTCACACCGGTATTGATTGCGTTGGCCGAGAACAGAGTTCCTTCGTTCTGGACCGCAGCGGCGCCCCATTGCAAGGCGGTGGCCAACGCGTCACTGCGGTCGTGCGGGCAGCTGAGAAAACCGGCGAGCATGGCGTCGCCGGCGCCGACGGTGCTGATCACCCTGTGCACCGGCGCGCGACCCCATACTGCGCCGGTGTCGTCGACGAGGATCGCGCCATCGGCGCCGAGGCTGGCCAACACGGTGCGGGCGCCCCGACGGCATACCTCCTGGGCGGATTCGACGACCTCGCCGAGGGTCCGCGGCACCCGACCGGCCAGTTCGGCGAGTTCGTGCACGTTCGGCTTCACCAGATCGGGTTCTGCGGAGAGACTTTCGGCCAGCGCCTGCCCCGACGTGTCAACGGCTACCCGGACGCCGCTGCGGTGCCCGAGTTCGACGAGTTCGCCGTACCAGCCTGCGGGTAGGCCCGCAGGCAGGCTGCCGCCGCAGACCAGCCACTCTGCGCCGCAGATGGTTTCGGTGACGGCGCGGAGCAACCGGTCGGCCTCGTCGTCGCTGAGGCGGGGACCTGGCTCGTTGATCTTGGTGACGGAACCATTCGGCTGGGTGAGGCTGATGTTGCTCCGGATCTCGGCGCCGATAGGAACGACGACGGTATCCAGCCCCGCGGCGCCGAGCATCTGCTGCAACTGCGCGCCGGAGCAACCGCCTGCCGTCACAACGGCTCGGACAGGCACCTCGTGGGCGTGAAGCGCCAGGGCGACGTTGACGCCCTTGCCGCTGGGTTCGGTCCAGCTGCGTCGGCCGCGATTGACCGAACCCAGCACGATGTCGTCGATGAGCACGGTCCGGTCCACGCTCGGGTTGGGCGTGAGGGTGACGATCATGCGCGCTCCACTTCGATTCCGGCGCCGAGCAATTGCGTGTAGTGGTCGTCGGCGAGGCCGGTATCAGTGACCAGGACGTCGATGTCACCCAGGTCGGCGTGTTTGGTGCCCTTCACCACCCCGAACTTGCTGTGGTCGGCCATCAGAACTCGTTTGGCGGCACAGCCCAGCATCAGCCGCTTGACGGCCGCCTCGGCGGGGTCGGGAGTGGTCAGTCCCCGTTCGATCGAGATTCCGTTGGTGCCGAGGAATGCGACGTCGACATTGATCTCGGCCAGCGCTCGCGCCGCCCAGTCGCCGACCTCGGCGAAGGTGACGCTGCGCAGCCGGCCCCCGAGGGTGAACACGGTGAGCCGTGGCCGAGTCAGCAGCGACATCGCCAGGGGCACGGTGTTGGTGTACACGGTCAGGTCGCGGTCGCCGGGAAACAGCTCGACCAATTTGGCGGTCGTCGATCCGGCGTCGATGAGCACCGACCCCTGTGCAGGCAGATGGTTCAGCGCCGCCTCTGCGATGCGGATCTTCTCCGACGCCAACTGCGTTCGAGTCTCCACCGACGGCTCGAAGGCCAGCGATTGAACGGGCACTGCGCCGCCGTGCACCCGGCGCAGCAGACCTTGACGCTCAAGCGAAATCAGATCCTTGCGTATCGTCTCCCCGGTCACGCCAAGGGCTTCAGCGATTTCGACCGCATCGATGCGGCCGCTGCTGCGGAGGCGGTCGATGATGTGGTTCTTCCGCTGGTCGGCATAGGGGGCGCGGGCGTCGAGGTTGTCGGTCATGCGGCGGCCGCCCTTGCCGCAAAAAGCGCAGCGCCGCGCGCACCGGCCTCGTCGACGTCGGACAGTACGAGGTCCCCGAACCGGCGCCGCTTGACGGCGACGAACCCGGCGCTGCGTGACCAACCACCGGTGACCACCAACGTCCGGTGTGCACCGCTGACGGTGCTCATTGCGTCGTGGATCTCGGCGGCCTGGTCGGTGACCGCTTCGAGGGCGGCGCGCCACAGCCGGGCGGGGCTGGCGTCCTCGGTGACGCCGAAGATGTCCAGACTGCCGAATGCCGGTGCAGACACGCGTATTTCGGGCATCGGCAACGCGATCGCATCGGCGTCCAGCGCCGGAAGGTCGGCGCTGTGTTTTCCGAGCAGCGCGAGGATGCGTTGCAGCGCAAGCCCGCCCTGCGTCGCGCCGAGCAGGCACCAATGGTCGGCGACTGCGTGCCAACCGGTGGTGATGCCCGCTTCGGCGAGGTCGGCGACGACGTCGGCGCGCAGACCCGGCGCGATGGTCCGGACCAGCGCTTCGGCGGTACCGCACGAGTCGAGCTCGTCGCCGGGTCCGTCGGCGCCTGCCCCGACGACGGCAGCCTGGTGATCGTGGCCCGCGACGGTGAGAACCGCTCCGGCCAACTGCGGTAGCCCTGCCTCGGCTCCGACCCGGCCCAGGGGCGTCCCCGCCGTCACCAGCGGCGGCATCAACGATTCGCCGGCTCCTGACCACTCCAATGTGTCCGGCCACCAGTCGCGTTCCGCCAGACGCAGCCATCCGGTGCGGGATGCGAGCGACTGCTCCGTGGCCTCCTCGCCTCCGAGCCCCCGCACAATCCATTCCGCGACGTTGAGTCGGCGCACCGCGGTGCGCGCGGCGGGTATGTTGTCCATCAGCCACCGGTGCTTGGTCAGCGACCACTGTTGTCTGAGCGGTAGGCCGGTGGTCGCCGAGAAGTTCTGTGCGCCAACGGTTTCAGTAAGATCAGCAAGCTCCGCATGATCGCG
>Ga0164308_10000540_pt1 | contig 20599 bp, 19 predicted proteins | sample Whisoiple_246_MG_FD_109983 | JGI IMG/M metagenome (GOLD analysis project Ga0164308, IMG submission 109983) | Soil microbial communities amended with fresh organic matter from upstate New York, USA - Whitman soil sample_246_MG | ecosystem: Environmental > Terrestrial > Soil > Unclassified >...
CAACCCAATTCGGTGGTCAGCTGGGGCGACGGTGTCGCGAGCGCTGAGCAACCCGAATCGGGTCAGTACACCGTGTCCACCCCGGCAAAGTCCGCCACGGTGAACATCGACGACCTCAAAGGCCAGCATGCTCAGGCCGGCCGGCTGACCGAATGGCTGAAGCTCGCACTCACGGCGCGGCTGAACACCTCGGCAATGGACTCGCGTCGCGGTGTCGTCCGACTTCATCCCGAAGCCATTGCGGCGCTGGGCATTCGGGAATGGGATGCGGTGTCGTTGACGGGATCGCGGACCACCGCAGTGGTGGCGGGGGTGGCCCCGGACGGCACCCCTGCCGGCACCGCTCTGCTCGACGACGTGACGCTGTCCAACGCCGGACTGCGCGAGAACACGACGGTGCTCGTCGCACCGGTGACGGTCTACGGCGCCCGGTCGGTGACGGTGCGCGGATCGAATCTGGCCACCCGGTCGATCCCGTCGGCGACCCTGCGCCAGGCGCTGCTCGGCAAGGTGATGACCGTCGGTGACACGGTGTCGCTGTTGCCGCGCGAACTCGGACCCGACATCCCCACCTCGGCGGCAAGCAGTGCGTTGGCGTCGGCCGTCGGCATCACCTGGACGTCGGAGCTGCTCACGGTGACGGGGGTTGACCCCGCGGGACCTGTTAGCGTGCAACCCAATTCGGTGGTCAGCTGGGGCGACGGTGTCGCGACCTCTGAGCAACCCGAATCGGGTCAGTACACCGTGTCCACCCCGGCAAAGTCCGCCACGGTGAACATCGACGATCTCAAAGGCCAGCATGCTCAGGCCGGTCGGCTGACCGAATGGCTGAAGCTCGCACTCGACCAGCCGGATCTACTCCAAACACTGGGCGCCAAGCCCAATCTCGGCGTGCTGGTGTCCGGGCCTGCGGGCGTCGGCAAGGCCGCGCTGGTGCGGGCCGTGTGCGCGGACCGGCGACTTGTCGAACTCGACGGGCCCGAGGTTGGTGCGCTGCGCGCCGAAGACCGCCTCAAGAGTGTGTCGGCGGCGGTCGCCTCGGTGCGCGACGGCGGCGGCGTGCTGCTGATCACCGACATCGACGCGCTGCTGCCAGCCAGCCAGGACAGGCCCGCCGAGCCCGTATCAACCCTGATACTCACCGAACTGCGCAACGCCGTCGCGACCCCCGGTGTGGCGTTCGTCGCCACCTCGCAGCGGCCCGACGATCTCGACCCTCGACTGCGGGCTCCCGACCTCTGCGACCGCGAGCTGGGCCTGAGCCTGCCCGACGGGGCGGTCCGCAAGCAGCTGCTCGAGGTTCTGCTGCGCGACGTCCCCGCCGAAGATCTGAACCTCGACGAAATCAGCGAGCGCACACCGGGTTTCGTGGTCGCCGATCTGGCCGCGCTGGTGCGCGAGGCGGCGCTGCGCGCGGCGGCGAGGGCCAGCGAGGACGAGAAGCCGCCAACGCTGACACAGGCTGACCTGACGGGTGCGCTCAGCGTCATCCGGCCGCTGTCGCGGTCCGCCTCCGAAGAGGTGGCTGTCGGCTCGGTCACGCTCGACGACGTCGGCGACATGGTCGAGACGAAACAGGCGCTCACCGAAGCGGTGTTGTGGCCGCTGCAGCATCCAGAGACATTCGAGCGACTCGGCGTCGACCCGCCGCACGGCGTGCTGCTCTATGGGCCGCCCGGCTGCGGCAAGACCTTCATCGTGCGTGCGCTGGCCAGCTCGGGGCGGCTGTCGGTGCATGCCGTCAAGGGCGCGGAGCTGATGGACAAATGGGTCGGCTCATCCGAGAAGGCCGTGCGCGACCTGTTCCGCAGGGCCCGCGACTCCGCGCCGTCGCTGGTGTTCCTCGACGAGCTCGACGCGCTTGCGCCACGGCGCGGGCAGAGTTTCGACTCCGGGGTCACCGATCGTGTGGTGGCCGCACTGCTGACCGAGCTCGACGGCATCGAGCCCCTGCGCAACGTCGTGGTGCTCGGCGCGACCAACCGGCCCGACCTGATCGACCCGGCGCTGCTTCGGCCTGGCCGACTGGAGAAGCTGGTGTTCGTCGAGCCACCTGACGCCGACGCCCGCCGCGACATCTTGCGCACCGCAGGCAAATCCGTACCGCTCAGCGACGACGTCGACCTCAACGCGCTTGCCGACGACCTGGAGGGCTACAGCGCTGCCGACTGCGTCGCACTGCTTCGCGAGGCGGCGCTGACGGCGATGCGGCGGTCGATCGACGCCGCGGACGTGACGGCCGCCGACGTCGCGAAGGCCCGCGAGAACGTGCGTCCATCGCTGGACCCGGTTCAGGTCGAGGCGTTGCGGAACTTCTCAGCCGCTCACTGACCGACTAGGGCCGCGCCTCGAGCACGAGGTTGAAGGGTGTCTCGGTGGCGCGCCGGAATCGCGTGAACCCGCCACCGTCGACGACGACTTCGCGCAGCCGGGCTTCACCAGCCTGAGCGCCGAGAGCCGGGCCGTTGCGCGCCAACGAAACCGGCACGCAGATCTGCGTTGACGCGCCGTACATGACTCGGCCAACCGGGTTCAGGTTGTCGGCCACCCGGTCGTTGGCGAACGGCTCCACGATCATCGCGGTGCCGTCGTCGCTGATCGCCTGACGAGCGTGCCGCGACACACTGACCGGATCTGCCATGTCGTGCAGGCAGTCGAAGAACGCGATCAGATCGAAATTCTTGTCCTTGTAGCCCACCGCATCGGCGGTCTCGAACCGGGCATTCGAAGCGCCCGCCGCCGCCGCCTTCTCGGTTGCGACACTGATCGATTCGTCGTGATAGTCGTAGCCGACGAACTCCGAATCCGGATATGTCAGCGCCATCAGGATGGTGCTGGCGCCGTGCCCGCACCCGACATCGGCCACCTTGGCGCCGCGCGCCAGCTTGTCGACGACGCCGTCCAGCGCAGGCAGCCACGCGCCGATCAGGTTCGTGTTGTAGCCGGCGCGGAAAAACCGTTCGGTTCCCTCGAACAGGCAGGGATGGTGCTCACCCCATTCCATCCCCGCCCCGGACTTGAAGTTGTCGAGCGTGTGCGCAAGCGCGTGGAACGTCGCTTCGACGATGTTGTAGGCGCCCGGCATGTCGACCGGGCCGTTCGGATCGGTCAGGCACAGCGCCTGCTCCGGGCTGAGCGACCACGCGTCGCTGGCCGCGTCGTACTCGACATATCCGCCCGCACCTTGATTGCCGAGCCACTCGCGGACGTAACGCTCGTCGGTGCCGGTGCGCTGCGCCAGTTCGGCCGAAGTCACGGCACCTTTGGCCAGCTCGCGGTACAGCCCGAGCCGGTCACCGACCAGGATCAGCGTCGCGCTCATCGCGGCGCCGAGATCGCCGACCGCCTTACCGAGGAATTCGTTCAACTTGGTTTCGTCGACAGCCATGGCTACCTCATTTCAGTTGTCGGGGTGTCTTGCCCTCATAGTGCGGCCACCAAGGCCCGGCCGGACGACATTCGCCATCTAGATCTTGACAGTGACAAGTTGGCTCGGGCATAGTGAAAACGCGAACTAGCCGTTGTCAAGATCAAGACGGGAGGCACGCCATGACCGCCCCAACCGCACCGACCATTCGGGCAGGCGACCGCGAGAGGGAGCACACCGGGAACCAACTCGGCTCGGCACTCGCTCAGGGGTATCTCGCGTTGGGCGAATACGAAACCCGGCTACAGGCCGCGTTCTCCGCACACACCACCGCCGAACTGGGTCAGCTCGTCGCCGACCTGCCGCTGGCCCAGATGCGCCGCAACGACCCGCGGCGGCGAGCGGCACGCCGAGCAGCGGCACGCCGCGGTGTCCAGATCCATCTGGCCGGTTACCTCGCGATGGTCGTCATCGTGCTGACGGTGTGGCTCGCCGTCGGCCTCACCGCAGGCGCTTGGTACTTCTGGCCCGTCTGGCCCATCCTCGGCGCAGGCATCGGCGTCTTCGGCCATGCACTTCCATATCGGTTCACCACGGGTTGCGGTGCGCGCACGCGCTAACTCTGAGCAGGCCGCAGTTTCCAGTGGGCGATCGCGGCGGCGACGTGCGCCTCGGTCGGCATCCGGTCGTCTGCCCACGCGACAAAGCAGTCCGGCCGCACCAGCACGGCGGCGGGCAGATCGTCGTCGCGGTGCACAGCGGTGACGACGTCGGGGCGATCGACGTCCACGTCTCCGTTCGTCACCATCACGAACCGACCCTCGCGCAACAGCTCGTAGAGCCGGGTACCGCCACAGTCCACGTCGGGCATGCGCTTGCCGATCAAGCGGTGATCGCCACGGGATCTGCGCGGATAGTCGATGCCGATCTGGCTGAGGCGGCCCGCCATGAACCGCCTGCCCGCAGGCAGCCGCGTGATGGTCCCGACAGCGAGGGACTGCACCAGTCGCTGCGCCTTGGACCGGCCGAGCACCAGCTGGTTGAACGCGTCGGTCAGCCGGAGCACCGCCGCGCCGACGGGAAGGCGTTCGCTCTGATAGCTGTCAAGCAGCCACCCCGGCGCCGTCCCGCTCACCGCCTCGGCGAGCTTCCAGCCCAGATTCATCGCATCGGCGATCCCGGTGTTCATGCCTTGGCCGCCGAGCGGCGAATGGACGTGCGCGGCGTCGCCTGCGATGAACACCCGGCCGGCCCGGTAGCGCTCGGCCTGCTTTCGTTCGGACAGGAACCGCGAGCTCCAGCGCATCTCGGTCATGCCGTAGTCCTCGTCGGCGATGCGGTGGAAGGAATCCCGGATCTCGTCGATGGTGACCGGCTCATTCAGCGGCGCCTGTTCCCGCAGCCGGTCCCAGGCGATGGCGCGAAACCAGCCGTCGCCGAACGGGATCATCAGCACCGCACCGCGCTCGTTGGTCACCCCGGTCAACGTCTCCTGCGGCGCCCGCGTCAGGCGCACGTCGGCGAGCAGGATGTGCGTCTCGTACTGCTTGCCGGTGAACTCGATGCCGACCAACTGCCGCACGGTGCTGTGCGCACCGTCGCAGCCGACGACGTAGCGCGTCGCGATCGACGTGCCGGCTGCGCACTTCACCGTGACGCCGTCGTCGTCCTGGGTCAGCCCGACGACTTCCGCGCCGCGCACGACCTGCACACCGAGGTCGTCCACCCGCGCCTGCAGCACCTGCTCGGTGCCGCTCTGCGGGACGATCAACAGCATGCCGAATCTGGACGGCAGCTCCCGCATGTCGATCGTCGCGCCACCCGGCGGCGCGATCTCGTAGACCGGAGCCCCGCGCGTCAGAAGCTCATCCGCCATCCCGCGCGCGTCGAGGAGCTCGAGCGTGCGGGCATGCACGGCGAACGCCCGGGTGATGTTGGGCTTGTCGATGCGCTCTTCGAGCAGCTGCACCTTGGCCCCGCCGAGCGCCAGTTCAGCGGCCATCATCAGGCCGGTCGGGCCGGCACCGACCACCACCACATCGGACGTGTCCACGGGCCGGATGGTAACGGCATCCGCCCACGTAGACTGGGGTTCAGCCATGCTCGCCGTCCTGTTCGCCCACGCGGTCGCGACCGCATTGGCTCCGCTCCTGGTGTACCGGTGGGGGCGAAAGGCGTTCTATCCGCTGGCGCTCGTCCCGCTCGCCTCGCTGATCTGGGTTGCTCAGAACTGGCCGGGACAGGGGCCGGTCCGCAGCGTCGACGTGTCCTGGGTGCCGAAGCTGTCGATGGACATCACGCTGCGGTTCGACTCGCTCGCGGCGATCATGAGCGTTCTGGTGCTCGGCATCGGCGCACTCGTGCTCGTCTACTGTGCGGACTACTTTCACCACCACGACGGTCACACCGAGAAACGGCTACCCAGCTTCGCCGCCGAGTTGGTCGCGTTCTCCGGCGCCATGTTCGGCCTGGTGGTCAGCGACAACATGTTGGTGCTCTACGTGTTCTGGGAGCTCACCACCGTGCTGTCCTTCTTGTTGGTGGGTCACTACGCAGAACGCGTTAGCAGCCGCAAGGCCGCGGTCCAGGCGCTGCTGGTGACCACCGCGGGCGGGCTGGCGATGCTCGTCGGCATCATCGTGCTCGGCACCATCTCGGGCACCTACCTGTTGTCCGAGGTGATCGCGGCACCGCCGAGCGGGCTGGCGGCGGCGGTCGCCATCGCACTGATCCTTGTTGGCGCACTGGCGAAGTCGGCAATCGTGCCGCTGCACTTCTGGCTACCCGGCGCGATGGCGGCGCCGACCCCGGTGAGCGCCTACCTGCACGCCGCCGCGATGGTCAAGGCCGGCGTCTACCTCGTCGCGCGGATGAATCCGGGATTCGCCGACTCACCGCCGTGGCGGCCGATGGTGATCACGCTCGGCGTGGTGACGGTGCTGCTGGCCGGCTGGCGGGCGATCCGCGAATACGACCTGAAACTGATCCTGGCGTTCGGCACGGTGAGCCAACTCGGGTTCATCACGGTGATGGTCGGCGCAGGCGGCAGCGACCTGATGCTGGCGGGGCTGGCGCTGCTGTGCGCGCACGCGATGTTCAAGGCCGCGCTGTTCATGGTGGTCGGCATCATCGACCACACCACCGGCACCCGGGACATCCGCAGGCTGGCCTGGCTGGGCCACGCCAGCACGCCGCTGCTCGTCATCGCGGTCGGCGCCACGGCGAGCATGGCGGCGCTGCCGCCGTTCCTCGGCTTCGTCGCAAAGGAAGCCGACTATGAAACCCTCTTGCACAGTGAGGCATTGGGACACTTCGCGCCGTTCGTACTCGGTGCGATCGTGGCAGGGTCGGTGTTCACCACGATGTACAGCCTGCGTTTCCTGTGGGGTGCCTTCGCGAAGAAGGGCAGGAAGGAACCCAGCAAGCGCGTCGCGGCGATGCACGTGGCGCCGGTGACGTTCCTGGCTGCCCCAGCAATTCTCGCGGCTGCCGGTCTGGTGTTCGGCCTGTGGCCGTCTCCGCTCGACACCGCCCTGGACACCTACGCCGACACGGTGCCCGGCGAAGGCGATTACGAGCTCGCGCTCTGGCACGGCTTCAACCTGCCGCTGCTGCTGTCGGTGCTGGTGCTGGCTATCGGCACCGCGGCGTTCTTCGGCCGGTCGCGGTTCCCGCGCGCGCGGCTGATGTACCTACCGCTGGGCAACGCGGACCGCATCTACGACACGGTGATCCGCGGCGCCGACGTGCTCTCCGTCCGGCTGACGGGCATCACGCAGCGCGGTTCGATTCCCGCGACGCAGTCGGTGATCCTGGCCACGCTCGCGATCGTGCCGGCTGTGGTGCTGGCCTTGGGGGCCCGCGACCGGCCCGAGTTCGCGCTGTGGGGTTCGCCGCTGCAGGTGATCATCGGTGTGCTGATACTGGCCGCCGCGGTCGGCGCCGCGATGATGCGTAACCGCCTTGCCGCAGTGTTGCTCGTCGGAGTGACCGGCTACGGCTGCGGCACCATCTTCGCCTTCCACGGTGCGCCCGATCTCGCGCTGACCCAGTTCCTTGTTGAGACGCTGACATTGGTCATCTTCGTGCTCGTGCTGCGCACGCTGCCCGCCGAGTCCGACCGCACCAACATCGCAAGGCACCGGCTGCCACGGGCATGTTTGGCTGTGGCCGTCGGGGCAGGCGTGACCACGCTGGCAGCGTTCGCAATGGCAGCCCGCACCGATGTGCCGATTGCAGCCCTGCTGCCCGACGCCGCGTACTACCGCGGAAACGGCGCCAACACCGTCAACGTGCTGCTGGTCGACATCCGGGCGTGGGACACTCTCGGCGAGATCTCGGTACTGCTTGTCGCCGCGACCGGTGTGGCATCAATGGTGTTCCGGCACAGGCGTTTCGGCGCAGCCCCACGGGTGGCCGACGCCGGGCAACCCGACATAGGTCCGGTGCAGGCGATCGCTACCAGCCCGGCAGCGGGCGACACCACCTGGCTACGCGGCAGCGGGCTGCGCGACCCGCGGAACCGGTCGCTGGTGTTGGAGGTCGCGACGCGGTTGATCTTCCCGCTCATCATGGTGCTCTCGGCCTACTTCTTCTTCGCCGGCCACAACACCCCCGGCGGCGGCTTCGCGGGTGGTTTGACCGCAGGACTCGCGCTGGTGCTGCGGTATCTCGCGGGCGGTCGTTACGAACTCGGCGAGACGCTGCCGCTGGACGCGGGCAAGATTCTCGGCACCGGCCTCGCGCTGTCGGCGGGCACCGCGGTGGCGTCGCTGTTGCTCGGCGCACCGGTGCTCTCGTCGGCGGTGCTGGAGTTCGACGTTCCCGTGCTGGGCCACATCAAGCTCGTCACCGCCCTGTTCTTCGACCTCGGCGTGTACCTGATCGTCGTCGGCCTGGTGCTCGACGTGCTGCGCAGCCTCGGCGCGCGGGTGGACGTCGAAATGACCCGGCGACCGGCGGAGGCGACGGCGCGATGACGACCTTCATCGTTCCGCTCGCGTTGATCGGCGGACTGACCAGCGTCGGGGTGTATCTTCTGCTGGAACGCGGCTTGACGCGAATGTTGTTGGGCCTGTTGCTGATCGGTAACGCCGTCAACCTCCTGATCCTCCTCGTGGGAGGCCCGTCGGGGAACCCCCCGGTGCGCGGCCGCGTCAGCGACGGCCAGACGTCGACTGCAGACCCGTTGGCGCAGGGGATGATCCTCACCGCGATCGTCATCAGCATGGGCATCGCGGCGTTTGTGTTGTCGTTGATCTACCGGACCTACCAGCTCACCCTTGACGAAGAGGTGACCAACGATCCCGAGGACACCCGGGTGGCCAAGCTGACAGACGAGGAGACCGCGGCGCTCGACGAGGCCCGACCGTCTCCCGACCAAGCCCGCGACACCGAGGAACCCGACGAGCTGGACGCGTTGCCGGGGCTGGAGGGGTCGCGATGAGCACAACCGCTTCAGTGTTGACCCCACTGCCCGTGTTGATCCCGTTGATCGCCTCGGCCGCGACGCTGGTGGCAGGTCGCCGGCCACGACTTCAGCGGACGATCACACTGATCGCGCTGTCGGCGGTGGTCGCGGTGTGTGCGGCACTGCTCTACCTCGCCGATCACGAGGGCACGATCGCCCTGCACGTCGGCGGCTGGGGAGAGAGCGTGGCCGGAATGGGTCCGCTCGGCGTCACCCTTGTGGTGGACCGGCTTTCGGCGCTGATGCTTGTCGTCTCGTCGATAGTCCTGCTCGCAGTCGTGTTCTACGCCATCGGGCAGGGCATCCGCGACGGGGACGACCGTCAACCCGTGTCGATATTCCTACCCACCTACCTCGTGCTGTCGGCAGGTGTGTGCAACGCGTTCCTGGCCGGCGACCTGTTCAACCTGTTCGTCGGATTCGAGGTGCTGCTGGCGGCCAGCTTCGTGCTGTTGACCATCGGCGCGAGCACCGAGCGCGTCCGGGTAGGCATCTCCTACGTCATGGTGTCGATGGTGTCGTCGGTGATCTTCCTGATCGGCATCGCGCTGATCTACGCGGCGACCGGCACCCTGAACATGGCCGAGGTCGCCGCCCGGATGGACGGAGTCGCGGCAGGCACGCGCAGCGCCCTGTTCGCGGTGCTGCTCGTCGCGTTCGGCATCAAGGCGGCGGTGTTCCCGCTGTCCTCGTGGCTGCCCGACTCCTACCCGACGGCTCCGGCCCCCGTCACCGCGGTGTTCGCCGGCCTGCTGACCAAAGTGGGTGTCTACGCGATCATCCGGGCGCACACACTGCTGTTCCCCAGCGGGGGGTTGGATCAGATGTTGATGGTGGCGGCGTTGCTCACCATGCTCGTCGGCATCTTCGGCGCCATCGCGCAGAGCGACATCAAGCGGCTGTTGTCCTTCACCCTGGTCAGCCACATCGGCTACATGGTGTTCGGCGTAGCGCTGTCGAGTGAGCTCGGCCTCTCCGGCGCGATCTACTATGTGGCGCACCATATCCTGGTGCAGACGGCGCTGTTCCTGGTCGTCGGTTTGATCGAGCGGCAAGCGGGTGCCTCCACGCTGCAACGGCTCGGCGGGTTGGCGGCCGCCAGCCCGCTGCTGGCGTTCGTCTTCGTGATTCCCGCACTCAATCTCGGTGGTATTCCACCGTTTTCCGGATTCGTCGGCAAGGTCGCTCTGCTGGAGGCGGGTGCGCAGGACGGTTCGGTGCTGGCGTGGCTGCTCGTCGGTGGCGGCGTGGTGACCAGCCTGCTGACGCTGTATGTGGTGTCGCGCGTCTGGACGTTGGCGTTCTGGCGAACCCGCACCGACGCGCCGGAAGGTGATGTCGCGGCGGCGGCTCCCTCGGCTCTGCTCGACGACACCGAAGACATCCTGCTCGCCGAACGCACCGACGTCGGGCGGATGCCGGTGGGCATGCTAGTGCCGACCGGGGCGCTCATCGCCGTCGGGCTGACGCTGACAGTGTTGGCAGGCCCGATCATCGGCTACAGCGATCGCGCGGCCGCCGAGGTGCTCGACCGTGATCGCTATATCACGGCCGTGCTGGGGGAGGCGCCGCGATGAGAAGCCGCCTGCTGCGGGTATGGGTGCTCTGCTGGCTGATGCTGGTCTGGGTGTTGTTGTGGGGCAAGGCAACACCTGCCAACATCATCGGTGGCTTCGCGGTGGCACTGGTGGTCACACTGCTGCTGCCACTGCCCGCCGTGCCCGTCGAGGGCAGGGTCCATCCGCTGTCGCTGGCCAAGCTCATCGTTGTCGTCGCCTACCGGTTGGTGCAGTCCTCCCTGCAGGTGGCCTGGCTGGCCGTCAAACCGGCACCGCCACCGCTCAACGCGGTGTTGCGCGCCCGGCTGGCGATCAAATCGGATCTGGTTCTTGCGCTGGCCGTCAACATCTTCAACCTGGTTCCCGGATCGATCGTGTTGGAGATCGACCAGGAGCGCCGTCTGCTCTACATGCACGTCCTCGACGTCGGCAACGAGAAGACGGTTGCCCGGTTCTACCGTCAGGTCGAGCAGACGCAGCGACTGCTGGTGGCAGCGTTCGAGCGGGACGCGGACTGGCAGCCGTCTGCGGCAGCCAAGGAGGAGAGCCCATGAGCACCGTGTGGATCATCGCAGCGGTGATGTTGACCGCGGCAGCGGTGACCGTGATGTTCCGGATCCTGGCCGGGCCGAGCACGCTGGACCGTATCGTCGCGCTGGATACCCTGGTGGCCGTGACGATGTGCGCGATCGGCACCTGGGCGGCATTCAGCCTGGACACCACCGTCACTTACAGCCTGACGGCGCTCGCGCTGATCAGCTTCGTCGGCTCGGTGAGCGTCGCGCGGTTCCGCGTACCCGATGTCCGTGCGCACGCGAGGAGCAAATACAACCGGAGCAATCGCGAGAGCAGGTACCGACGATGAACGTTGCCGACACCGTCGCCGCGGTGCTGGTGCTCGGCGGCTCGGCGCTCGCGCTGACCGCAGCGATCGGCGTCGTCCGGTTCCCCGACACCCTGTCGCGCATGCACGCGGCGAGCAAGCCGCAGGTGCTGGGGCTGTTGCTGGTACTGGCGGGCGCGGCGATCCGGCTGCGTGGCAATGTGGATGTCGGCATGCTGCTCCTGACGGGAATATTCACCGTCATCACAGCGCCTGTCGTGGCCAATCGGGTGGGACAGCTGGCCTACCGCGAGCAGAACCTTCACGACACACTCACCACAGACGAACTAGACGATTACCCGCAAGGCGGCACGAATGGCCAGAACTGACAACGACTCCTGGGACATCACCGAGAGCGTCGGCGCCACGGCGTTGGGAATCGCGTGGGCGCGGTCTCAGGAATCGACGTCCGAGTGCCCGTTGTACACCGACCCTTATGCACAGGTGTTCATCGATGAGGCCATCGCGCGCGGCTGGGAGCTGCCGCAGCGGCACTTGGCCGAGCGGATCCGCTCGATCTCGGGATACGCCGCATCCCGCACCAAATGGTTCGACGAATTCTTCATCGCGGCGGGTGCGGGTGGCATCGAGCAAGCGGTGATCCTCGCCGCAGGGCTCGACGCCAGGGCATGGCGGCTGCCGTGGAACGACGGCAGCGTGGTGTACGAGATCGACCAGCCGAAGGTGCTCGCGTTCAAGGCCGACACGTTGCGCGCACACGGTGCGCAGCCTGCCGCCCGTTACGTGCCGGTTCCCGTCGACCTCCGGCATGACTGGCCAAATGCGTTGCAGGCGGCGGGGTTCGATGCGAGTGAGCCAACCGCATGGGCGGCCGAGGGGCTGTTGCCGTACCTGCCCGCCGACGGTCAAGATCTGCTGTTCGAGCGGATCACGGATCTCAGCGCCCAGGGCAGCCGGGTCGCCGTGGAGGCATTCGGTGCCGGGTTCTTCGATCCCGAGTACCTCGCCAGCCGCCGCGAGCGGGTGCGGCAGCTGCGCGAACAGGCCGGCGTGCCCGACGACGCCCCCGACGTGGCGGACCTTTGGTTCATCGAGGAACGCACCGAAGTGACCGACTGGTTCTCGAGTCATGGATGGGAGGTGTCGGCGATCGACGCCGCGGATCTGATGACGAGATTCAACCGGGCGACCGACGACGACACCACGCCGCGAACGACTTTCGTCGAGGCGAGATTCAGCGGCTACTCGCCGGACAACTGAAATTCGACGAGCGCGCTGACGGTCTCGACGGCTTCGCTCAGCGCCGCCAACCGTGCCGCGACCGTCGGCGCGGCCAGCACCGAATAGCGGTCGGCCTGTCCCATCGGCAGTCTGGTCGTCAACTCGTACAACCACATCGCCGCATCGGGTGCGGCATCCGCTCCGGCGAGGATGTCGCGTGCGTTGATGTCGGCACCGCGGGCACCGGCGATCCGCTCGAACAGCGCGACCATCCTGTCCTCGATCTCGCGGATGGCATCGGCGCCGACCGGGTCACCGGGTTCGTCGGGCCACAACTCGATCGCGGCCCTCGGGTATGGGTGATCCGGTTGCCATTCCACTACCCGGATCCGTTCGGCCAGCACACAGTTCAGCCGGTAGCGTCCGTCGCCGAAGTCGGCGACCTCGGCGATATGGGCCATCGTGCCGACATCGCTGCGGGCGTCGCCGCCACCGACTTCGCGGCCCGCCTCGATCATCACCACGCCGAACGCGGGGTCATCCGTCGCCAGGCAGTCGGAGACCAGAGCAGAGTACCGGGGTTCGAAGATTCGCAGGGGCAGTTCTTCGCCGGGCAGCATCGCCCGCTCGAGCGGAAACATCGGGACGGTCGGCACGGCTAGATGTCCAGTTCCCCGACCAACGCGTCGACCACCGCGCGGAGGTCTCCGTCGTTGTCCTCGGCGACCCGCCGTTGACGCTGATAGGACCCGCCCAGCCGATAGATGTCGGCCACCCCGGCCAACTCGTCTGCGCAGTCAAGGGATTTCGCCACCGGCTCGAGCCGATTGCACAGCTCGTCGAGGTCCTCGGTGACCAATCGCTCGTTGCTGTCGGCGTCCAGGATGATCACCGCGTCCAGGCCGTACCGGGCCGCGCGCCACTTGTTTTCCTGCACGTGCCATGGCGGCATGGTCGGCAGCTCCTCGCCGGCATCCAGCCGCCGGTCGAGATCGACGATCAGGCAGTGCGTCAGCGCGGTCAACGCGCCGAGCTCGCGAAGGTTGGAGACGCCGTCGAACACGCGCACCTCCACAGTGCCCAAATGCGGGGAAGGCCTGATGTCCCAACGGATCTCGTTCATGTGGTCGATGATCCCGGTCTTCTTCTGGTCGTGCACGAACCCTTCCCACTGCGCCCACGTCTGGAAGTGGAACGGCAGACCGGCGGTCGGCAGCTGCTGAAACATCATCGCCCGGTTGCTCGCGTAACCGGTGTCGGCGCCGTCCCAGAAGGGCGACGACGAGGACAGCGCCAGCAGATGCGGATAGTGATTGAGCAGCGATGTGACGATCGGCATGACCTTGTGCTCCGACGAGATGCCGACGTGCACGTGCACACCCCAGATCAGCATCTGGCGGCCCCACCACTGGGTGCGTTTGATCAGCTCCGCATACCGCGGCGCATCGGTCAGCTTCTGGGCGGACCACTTCGCGAACGGGTGGGTGCCTGCACAGAAGAGTTCCATGCCGCGGTCACGCACGACACGGCGGGCGGGCAGCAGGGTGGACCGCAGGTCCGCCATCGCCTCGCCTGCGTTATCGCAGATTCCGGTGACGACCTCGACGGTGTTGCGCAGCAATTCCTTGTGCACGCGCGGATTTTCACCGATCTCGGCGATCACCGCCGCCGCCTCGTTGCTCAGGTCGCGCGTCTCGGCGTCGACGAGCGCGAACTCCCATTCGACGCCGACGGTCGGCCGGGCCGAGCCGGCGAAATCTATCCGCCTGCTATCCGGTGCCGATAACACCGCACGCGACCCGCTTCCCGGCGTCGCCAGTAGCCAAGGTGGTCTGGTCTGGCGGCGGGGTGCCGTTGGTCTGCTGGTAGCGCTCCGGTGGGATGTTGGCGAAGTTGTCGGCCTTCTCGTGGATGATGATCGACGTCTTGGCCCCTGCCTGCAGGTCCTCCGCGGTGAAGGCGTCGGTGGTGGTCACCAACTCGGCGGTGCCGTCCTCGCGCACCTGCAGCGACGTGAGGTCGCCGCTGGCGGGATGCTCGCTGTGGCCCGGCGCCTGGAAATGCCCGCCCGCGGAGTTGAAGTCGCCCGGTTCGCCACCGGTCGGGGACACCGAGCTCGCCTCACACTTGCCGACCGAATGGATGTGCAGCCCATGAAAACCCGGTGCGAGCTGTCCGGGAGCGGTGGTCTTCACCGTCACGGTCACGTAGCCGCTGGAGAATGCGAAGTCGGCGGTGGCCACCGTGGTTCCGCCTGCATTCTTGAGTTGGGCGGTCAGCTTGTCACCCGCAGGTGCGGCCGCGCCCTCGCTCTCGGCGGGCGATGCCGACGGCGACGGCGAGCCCGTCCAGACCGACGGAGTGGTGCCCGTCGTCGAGCTCGGCGTCTCGGGTGCGCTGCAGGCGCTCAGTGCCAGGGCGGGGAACGCGAATAGGGCAGCGACTGTGACGGTCCTGAACATGCCGTGAGCCTATCCCGTGACCGCCACGATGACGCCCGGTGGTTGGTCAGTCAGTTCAGGAGACCTCGGCTCGACCGGAGCGGCGAGCAGCTGTCCCACCTCGTCGGCGGACGCCCGCTCGCCCGGTGCGTCGCTGAAGTAGACGGTGGTCGCGGTGACTCCCTCGAGGGTGAGGTTGCCGGTCTCGGTGACGTTCCAGCCCGCCTCACGCAGCTGATTGGCAGTGCTCTCGGCGGCTCCGGCGGTCTCCGAGATGTTGTAGACGCGAACGTCGGCCTTGGCAGCGGGCGCCGGCTCCGCGGATGTCGGCGACGGTGTCGAGGTGGTGCTGACCGTGGCCACCGGCGAATCCTCGGCACCCGAGTCGTCTCCCGAGCCCATCGCCTGGAATCCGACCAGCAGAAACACCACTCCCAGGAACAGCAGCACCATCACCATGGCGCGCAGGGGCAGCCCGGAAGAGTCGGAATGGCGCTCGTTCATTTGGCCCACTGTATCGGCGTGGTGCGCGAACCCACGAAAGGCTCAGGTCACCTCGAAGCCGAGACGGCGAGCCGCCCTGGCCTTCTGCCTGCTCGCCCGCAGCCGCCGCAGCCGCTTGACCAGCATCGGATCGGCCGCCAGCGCCTCCGGCCGGTCGACCAGCGCGTTCAGCACCTGGTAGTAGCGGGTCGCCGACATCGAGAACAGTTCTTTGATGGCGTCTTCCTTGGCGCCCGCGTATTTCCACCACTGCCGTTCGAAGGCCAGAATGTCGTGTTCGCGGCGGGTCAGCCCATCAGCGAGTTCGGCATCGTCCCCGGATTGCTCAGTCCGCGCCATGGCGCCGTCCATGTTGCTCCTGGACCTCTCCCACACTCGATCTCGCTAGCGATACGGCGAATATTGAACCACGGCGTTGCTTGTTGGGCCGTCAGCCGACCGGGCGAGTCGGCTCACTTAAGCTTGCCAACCGTGGCAGTCGTACCTATCCGAATCGTCGGAGATCCCGTCCTGCGCACCGCGACCACTCCGGTGCCGGTGGCCGACGATGGTTCGCTGCCGCCCGAAGTCGGCGAGTTGATCACGAATCTCTTCGAGACGATGGACGCCGCATACGGTGTCGGTCTTGCGGCCAACCAGATCGGGGTGTCGGCAAGGGTGTTCGTCTACGACTGCGCAGAGGACCGCGGTAAGACGGCTCGCAGGCGCGGCGTGATCGTCAACCCCGTGCTCGAAACCTCCGATGTCCCCGAGACGATGCCCGACCCCGAGAACGATGACGAAGGCTGTCTGTCGGTGCCGGGTGAGTCATTCCCCACCGGGCGCGCCGACTGGGCGCGGGTTACCGGGTTGGACGCCGACGGCACGCCGATCACGTTGGAGGGCACCGGGTTGTTCGCGCGGATGCTGCAGCACGAGACCGGGCACCTGGACGGGTTCTTGTACCTCGACCGGTTGGTCGGCAGGCATGCGCGCAGTGCCAAGCGGGCGGTGAAGTCGCACGGTTGGGGCGTGCCGGGCCTGACGTGGATGCCCGGTGAGGATCCCGACCCGTTCGGCCACTGACGTGACCGATCTTCCCGCGATAGGCACCAGGGTCAGCCTGCGTTACCGGCGCGAGGAGGGTTCGGTGCCACCGCTGACCGATGTGATCGGTCACCTGCTCCAAGCCGGGTCCCGCATCCGCGTCCAGACGAAAACGGGTGCGGTGGTGGAGATCTCGGCCGACGACGTTGTTGCGGTGCGGGCGCTGTCCGCAGCGCCGGTACGGACGTCGCAGATCCGGGCGACGGAGCACGCCGCCGCGCTGGCGTGGCCGGGCACCGAGCGGCAGTGGCTCGACGGCTGGCTGCTGCGTGCCGCGGGAGGACACACTCACCGGGCGAATTCCGCTGTGCCGCTCGGCGTTGAGGCGGGAACGAAGTCGGTGCCCGCGATCGTCGATTGGTACACGCAACGCGGTCTGACGCCGTGGCTTTCGGTGCCAGACCGGCTGGTGATCCTTCCGCGAAACGTTCCGCCGCATCTGGAAACCGTCGTGATGGTCCGCGACCTGCCGATGGGTCATCCCGATGCGATGGTGGCGCTGGCACCGCGGCCCGACGCGACGTGGTTGGCGCTCTACGAGCGCCGGGTCCCCGTCGACGTACTCACCGCCGTTGTCGACGGCGACGTCGTTTTCGCGACCCGCGACGACGCCGCCGTCGGCCGCGCTGCGATCACTGCCGCGCCGGACGGAACTCGTTGGGCGGGCATGTCGGCCGTGCGTGTTGCCGACACGCGGCGCCGAGAAGGCCATGCCCGCGCCCTGTGCCTTGCGCTGTTGGCCTGGGCGACCGAACGCGGCGCGCATCGCTGCTACGTGCAGGTTCTCGTCGACAACGCACCCGCGGTCGCGCTGTACGAACAACTCGGCTTCACAACGCAGCACCGCGCGCGCTACATCGACGGTGCGCACATGAGCAGAAGTGTTGATCCGTAGCCTGTAACCATGCGGCTGGCCACGTGGAACGTGAACTCGATCCGGGCCCGTGTCGACCGCGTCACCGACTGGCTGGAACGTGGCGACGTCGACGTGCTGGCCATGCAGGAGACGAAGTGCGCCGACGACCAGTTCCCCACCATGCCGTTCGCCGCCCTCGGATACGAGGTCGTGCATTGCGGCTTCAACCAGTGGAACGGCGTGGCGATCGCATCGCGTGTCGGTATCGACGACGTCCAGGTCGGCTTCGACGGCCAGCCGACGTGGGGCGACAAGCCGGACGTGGAAGCGGTCGCGGAGGCACGTGCACTCGGCGCCACGTGCGACGGTGTCCGGGTGTGGAGCCTGTACATCCCCAACGGCCGCACGGTGGATTCCCCGCACTACGGCTACAAACTGCAATGGCTTGCCGCGCTGAAGGTCACGGCGCAGAAATGGCTCACCGAGAACCCCCGGGCACAGATCGCGCTCACCGGTGACTGGAACATCGCGCCCACCGACGAAGATGTGTGGAGTGTCGAGGCCTACCGCGGCAGCACGCACGTGACGGGTCCTGAGCGTGCCGCGTTCAATGCGATCGTCAACACCCAGTTCACCGACGTGGTAAGACCTTTCACACCGGGGCCCGCGGTCTACACCTACTGGGACTACACCCAGCTGCGGTTCCCGAAGAACCGGGGCATGCGCATCGACTTCATCCTTGGCTCACCGGCGCTGGCACAGCGCGTGTCCCACGCCGAGATCGTCCGTGAGGAGCGAAAAGGCAAGGCGCCCAGCGATCATGCGCCGGTGCTCGTCGAACTCGGCTAGATCTCAGCCGAACAGCGGCAGAGCCCGCTTTCGTGCCAACGCGTCCATTCCGCACTGGATGCTGGATTGCACCTCGCGGTACTTGGCATCGATGTAGTCGTCATCGTCGGCACGTTGCGGATCGTGGTCGAGTTCGATCGCGGGCATGAGCCGCGTCCGGATCTTGGCAGGCAGCGGGAACTGCGGTAGCGCCGCGGGCGCGATCCCCCACGGCAGCGACACCGCGACAGGAAAGACTTTCAACCGCAACAGCTTGTCCAGCCGAAGCGTCTGCGAGAGCCGGTCGCCGCGGATCAGTACCGGCATGGCGTCGGCACCGCCGACGGTCGCGATCGGCACGATCGGAACCCCGGCGCGGATGGCCATCTTCACGAACCCACTGCGTCCTGCCAGATTGGCTTTGTCGCGTTCGACCCACGGCCGCAGTGAATCGACCTCACCGCCGGGCCACACCGCGACGTCACGCCCCTCCGCGAGTGCGGTTGCCATCGAGTCCGGGGCGGCGGGCAGCACGCCCATTGCGCGGAAGTACCTGCCAATCGCGGGTATCGCCATCAGAGCGTCGTGCGCGGTGCCGTGCAGGGGCCGGTCCTGGCCGAAGCGTCTCCACCACTGGACACCGACCGTCCACGCGTCCCAGACAAACGGTGCGCCCGAGTGGATGCCGACCAGCAGCACCGGCGGCTCCGGAAGGTTGTCCCAACCGTCCATCTCCATGCGGAACCAGTAGTCGACGAGGAAGTTCCACAGGTATTTCTGGCGCTGCATCGTCGTCTCGTCCTGACCCCGCAGATCCCACTCGCCCGCGCGCTCGGCCAGCCAGCCGCCCAGTCCGCCGTCCTGCTCACCGCGCCGATCGGCCATTTTCGCGCGTGCCTCTTGTGCGTTGCGCTGCGCCTGCGCTCGAAGGTCCGGGGGCCGGTGATCGGTGCTTGCCATGCGCACCGGGTACCCAATTTTCAGTCGTCGGCGCCGCCGTACCGGCCCGGGTTGAACATCGACGCCACCGCGCCGATGAGCATCATCACCGCTGCCGCGACGAACACCACCACCAGCCCGCTGTGGAAAGGCTCGGTGATCAGTTGCGGGAAGAACGTCTTGCCGGTCAGCACGTCGGCGTTGACGCCGGGGTCCTGCAGCGCGCCCGATGGCGCGAGTAGTTCGGCGATCGGGTTGTAGCCGAGGAATGCCGCGAACAGGCTGCCGACCGGGGGCAGGTTGGCTACATCCTGCGCGACGGATGCGGACACGCCCTGCGCCTGCAGCCCGCTGCTCATGGCCGACGGAAGGGTGTGTGCCAGCCCGATGATCATCAACGAGAAGAAGACGCCGATCGACAGCGACGAGCCCGCGTTGAAGAACGTCGCCCGCACGCCGGATGCGGCCCCACGCTGAGCGGCCGGGACGCTGGACATGATCGCCGCGGTGTTCGGTGCCGTGAAGATGCCGCCACCGAGGCCGTTCAGGAACACCAGCACCGCGAAGACCCAGTAGTTGAAGTTCACCGGGATCATCACCAGAGCGATGAAGGTCGCCGCCATCAACAGCATTCCGCCGACCGTGAAGGGACGCGCGCCGAAGCGGTCCGACAGCGAGCCGGCAACGGGGCCGGCCACCAGGAAGCCTGCCGTCATGGGCAGCATGTAGATGCCTGCCCAAAGCGGGGTCGACTCAAAGCTGAAGCCGTGCAACGGAAGCCAGATGCCCTGCAGCCAGATGATGAGCATGAACTGCAGACCGCCGCGGCCCATCGATGACATCAGCCCGGCGAGGTTACCCATGCCGAACGACGCGGAGCGGAAGAGCCTGATATCGACCATGGGTTCGGCGACCCGCAACTCGATGAAGCAGAAGGCCACCAGCGACAGCAGGCCGAATCCGATTGCCCCGAGGACGACCGGGCTTGTCCATCCGGTCGTCGAGTCACCATAGGGCTGAATGCCATAGGTGATTCCGGTCAACAGCACCGTCAGCCCGACGCCGAAGGACAGGATGCCCGCCCAGTCGAGGCGCCCCGGTGTGCGGACGCCGAGTTCCTTCAGCGACCGGATGCTCCAGATGGTGCCGAGGATGCCGATGGGCACGCCGACCCAGAAGATCGCCTTCCAGTGCCACTCGGAGAGGAAGCCGCCGATGAGCAGACCGAGGAACGATCCGGCGACGGCGGCCACCATGTTCACCCCGAGTGCCATGCCGCGCTGGTTCGACGGGAACGCGTCGGTCAGGATCGCCGATGACGACGCCATCAGCATCGCGCCGCCCACGCCCTGCACGACCCGCCAGCCGATCAGCCACAGCGCACCGCCGCCGAGGTGGAAAGGGTCGAAGGACAGCGCGACGGCCGCGAACGTGAACACCACGAAGCCGAGGTTGTAGATGCGGACCCGGCCGAGCATGTCGCC
>Ga0164308_10000541_pt1 | contig 20593 bp, 15 predicted proteins | sample Whisoiple_246_MG_FD_109983 | JGI IMG/M metagenome (GOLD analysis project Ga0164308, IMG submission 109983) | Soil microbial communities amended with fresh organic matter from upstate New York, USA - Whitman soil sample_246_MG | ecosystem: Environmental > Terrestrial > Soil > Unclassified >...
ACCGGAGCCGCGGCGACGACGTCGAGCGCACCTGCGTCGGGCGAAGCAGCCCCGAGCGGCCCGACCGATCAGCAGCGCGAAACGGCCCGAACCGCCTTCGAGGCAGGCATGGCCGCCCACGGTGCAGGCGACTACCAGACGGCAGCAACGGAGTTCAAAAAGGCGCAGGAGGCCATCCCGTCGCCCTTCGCCGAGTACTGGCTCGCCGACTCACTCGACAAGGCAGACCCGGAGCAGAAAACCCCGAAAGCAACGGTCGAAGCCTACGAGCTGTTCGTGACCAACCCCGGCGCCAAACACGTCGGCCCCGACAAGGTCGACGCCGCGGTCGAGCGGATCAAGACCCTGCGTGCACTCTTGCCCGCGACGCTGATGGTGGTCACGACTCCCGCCGGCGCCAGCGTGGTCATCAACGGCGAGAAGCAAGCCGGCGTGACGCCGATCACGGTGGAGCGCCCGGCTGGCGCTTACCACGTCGAAGCAACGATCGAAGGTTATGCACCCCTGGCGGTGGACGTCACGCTCGAAGGCGGCATCACGCTCGAGCAGCAGATGAATCTGGTCAAAGCCGCGCCCCCGCCCCCCGTCGAAGAGGCTCCGCCCGCCGAGACCAAGAAGCGCAGCATGGTGCCTGCCTACGTGACGGCAGGTGTCGCCGGCGCCGGACTCATCCTGGGTACGGTCTTCGGCATCATGGCCATCGACGCCCAGAATCGTTACAATGATAACCCGTCCAGTGCGCTCGCCGACGAGCAGGAGCGCAACGCCCTCATCTGCGACATGTCCTTCGGCGTGGCGGTCACGCTCGGGATCACCTCCGTGGTGCTGTTCACCGCGCGCGAGGATGCGAGCACTGGCAAGACGAAGGCCCCAGCCTTTGCTGCGACCACGCCCAAGCGTGGTGTCCTGAACTTCGCTCCCTACGCGAGCCCCACCGGCGGCGGCGCGCGGGCGCGACTGACGTTCTGATTGCCTACTTCGCCGGCGCAGGTGGCCGCGCTGCTGGCGCGGCCGCTGCTGGGGCTGGCGCTGCCGGTGCCGCTGCTGCCGGCACTGGCGCCGACGCAGGTGCGTTCGGGTCTGCCGGCGCAGGTGCTGCTGGTGCCACTTCGGCAGCGGGCGCTGCTGGGGGCGACCCCAACGTCTCGCCTTCCGGCTCGTTCACACTCGTGCGCGTGACCGGGGCGGGGGCCGCCGCTGGCGGCTCGGCGTAGACGGCGGTCGACTGAGGCTCGGTCGGCTTGGGGGGTGCGCAGCCTACGGACAGGGCGGCGAAAGCGATCGGGGCCAGAGTGAAAGCTACGCGGCGCATCTGTCTGCCATTACAAGCCAAGCGAGCGGCAATTGCCAAGCCCCGACCCGGCCCGGCTATCTAGCCCGGAGTTGCCTCACTGGGCAGCGCGCACGAAGCTGAGCGAGCCGGTCACGAGCGCGCGCAGGTTGGCGCGACGACCGAGCGCCAGGACCTCTTCGGCGAGGGCGGCGCCACGTTCGTCGCGCGGCAGGATGCCATGCTCGGACAGCGGGACCGCCTCCGCCTCGGCCAGACGCACCACGATGCTCGCCGGTGCGCCCTGCGCTCCTTCGCCAGGGCTCGACAAGAAGTCGAGCTCGACCTTCACGACGTGCGAGACCTCCCGACCGAGAAGCAGCAGATCGCCGTCCGCGATGCCGCTCACCCGCCGAGCAGAGGCGACGGCTTTCCCACCGACCATGCTGTGACTCGACAGCTCGCGCCCCAGACGGATGCCGAAGCGAGCTTTGCGAGCTTCGGCGTGGTCCTTCTGCGGCACCTCGCTGCCGAGGCTCAGCCAGGCCCGCGCGGCCCGAGTGAGCAGTGGGTCCTCGGTGAAAGCCGCGCCCCCTTCACGTTCTGCTGAGGCATCCTGGACGGACAGCCCCGCAAGGTCGAAGACGAGCTCTCCCCGGCTGTGATCGAGAGAGCGCGGATCGACCGTCAGCTCGGCGCCCGACAGCGGAATCCTGCCGCGGAGGGCGCCTTGCTTGCTCTTCAGGGTGAAGGTCAGAAACTGCCCGCGTTCCGCACGATAATGGTCGAGCTTTCGCTCGGTTCGGCTCAGCGCCACCTCGTCTTTGCGCCAGGGTTCGCTGCGCGGTGGCTTTCCGTCCGAGGTTTCGCACCCCGACAGCGCGAGGAGCGCCAGGTAACCTGAAACGGCCAAGCCCGACCAGCACGGGTCCAGCCAAGGGGGTTTCGGGGCCATGCACCAGCCTTGCCAGACCGAGACGAAACACCCAAAAAATCCGCAGCCCAAAGGGCCCCGGCCGGGGCGCCGCCTTTCCCCAAGGCGGTTTGCGTGTAGAGTCCCGCGCGGCATGACCTACAGTGCTGAATTCCGCTGTTTCAAGGGCTGCGCCGGCAGCTGGCCGGTAACGACGGCCATCTACACTTGCCCCAGCTGCGGCGGCTTGCTCGAGGTGGTCCACGACTTGGACGCGCTGAAGAACAAGAGCGGCCCGGCGTGGACGAAGCTCTTCGACGAACGCTATCGCCAAAACACCTGGCCCTACGGCTCCGGCGTCTGGGGCAAGCGCGAATGGGTCATGCCGAGCGCCCGAGACGAGGACATCGTCTCGATGTACGAGGGCGGCACGAACCTGTTCTGGGCCGATCGCTACGGCAAATCGCTCGGCTTGGACGAGCTTTGGGTCAAGCTCTGCGGCAACAGCCACAGCGGCTCGTTCAAGGACCTCGGCATGACGGTGCTCGTCAGCGTGGTGAAGAAGGCCATCTCCGAGGGACAGAAGATCAAGGCCGTCGCCTGCGCCTCGACCGGCGACACGTCGGCGGCGCTGGCTGCCTACGGTGCCGCAGCCGGCATTCCGGTGGTGGTCCTTCTGCCGCGCGGCAAGATCTCGACGGCGCAGCTCGTGCAGCCACTGGCACACGGCGCGCTCGTGCTCGGCCTCGACACCGATTTCGACGGCTGCATGGCGATCGTGAAGCAGCTCGCCGAGAGCGGTCTCATCTACCTCGCCAACTCGATGAACCCCTTGCGCCTCGAAGGCCAGAAGACGGTCGGCATCGAGGTCGTGCAGCAGTTCGGCTGGCAGGTGCCCGATTGGGTCATTCTGCCGTCAGGCAACCTCGGCAACGCGTCGGCGCTCTACGCGGGCTTCCGCATGATGAAAGAGCTCGGCGTCATCGACCGCTACCCGCGCCTAGCCGTGGCGCAGGCCGAGAACGCCAATCCGCTCTACCTAGCCTGGAAGGCCGGCAAGAAGACGGTGGATGCCATCACCGCCAAGCCGACGCAGGCGACGGCCATTCAGATCGGCAACCCCGTCTCCGCACCGCGCGCGCTCAAGGCGCTCGAGGAGATGAACGGCATCGTCGAGCAAGCAAGCGAGCAAGAGCTGTCCGACGCCGCAGCCCGCGCCGACGCCACCGGCATGTACACCTGCCCGCACACTGCCGTGGGTTTGGCCGTGCTCGAGAAGCTCCGCAACGCTGGCACCATCAAGTCGAGCGACAAGGTCGTCTGCATCTCGACGGCCAACGGCCTCAAGTTCACCGAGTTCAAGGTGAAGTACCACGAGGACTCGATCCCCTCGGTGAAGGCCAGCCACCAGAACCCGGCCGTCATGCTGCCCGCCGAGCTCGGCGCAGTGGTCGACGCGATCAAGCAGCGCTTCGTCTGAAGTGCGGCGGGGGTGCACGCCGTGAACCTTTGCCCTCGGCGCGTCCCGGCTTGATGACGGCGAAATTGATTCGTGCACGAACCAATCTTGCAAGGTCGCCAGACAGCACCGAGCTTCTCGAGCGGCGGCCGAACTTGTTAGTATACTAACAAGTTTTGGGGCTTTTCGAGGCGAGCGTCCGGGCCGGGGGTCCGGGGCAAGCGCACGCCTTTGCAGGGACAGTGGAGGGCTCGCACCTACGGATGCACGTAGAGCAAGGTGCCCTCGCGCGACAGCGCCGAGTGCCAAGCTTCGGGCACCGGGGGGTCCGTCCAGCCGAAGAGAAAGCGCGCGTCCTCGGGCGCCAGGTTGATGCAGCCGTGGCTGCGAGGCGTGCCGAAGCCATCGTGCCAGTAGGCGGCGTGGAGCGCGTAGCCTTCGTGGAAGTACTGCACGTAGGGCACGTCGCGCAGATCGAACTCGTCGTCCGCTTCGTCGCCGCTCATGGTCGCGGTGACGTGCTTGGTGTGGATCAAGAAGAAGCCCTGCACGGTAGCGTGCGTGGTTTCTGGGTCGCCGGTGCCACCCTGCCCCGTCGACACCAGCGTGGCAAAGACGGGACGCCCGTCCTCGTAGGCGATGAGCGTCTGGCGCTCGAGCGACACCTCGACGAAGGTGCGATGCCGCAGGGCTGGCTTGGGGAGCTCCTTCCGACCATAGACGATGAGCAGCTGCTGATGGTCGCGCAGGAACTGCCCTTCGGCCGTCTCGCGGAAGGTGACGCCGCCCGAGCGCACGACCTTGCCGGACAAGCGAAAGCCTTCACGGAAGGCGATCGGCCGCACGACGCTGAGGCCCTTTTCCGGATCTCCCGCGAAGAGCTGCTCGCCCTGCTTGCGCACGAAGGCGACGGGCAATTCCTGGCCTGGCTCGAGCCGCACACCGGAAAACGAGCTCTGCAAAACCGGCGTCACCCGATCCAGCGGAACGAGGGAGTAGTCGGTGGTGAGGCCCCAACTGCGTCCACCCGACTCGAACAGCTCGGTGAAGGCGAAGGCGCTTTTCGGCAGCGCCCGACCGCGAAAGACGGCGCCACCACTCGGAAGCCCGAAGGGTCGCGGCAGCAGGTCCCCGCCTTGGACGGCCGCCGGAATCGCGCTCGACACCGAGCCCGCCCACGGCAGGCCAAAGCCTTTCGGCAAGTGCACGGCAAGATCAGGCTCGCTCCGCTGTTGGACCGTGCCTTCGGGCAGCGCCGAGTAGAGCGGCGGCGCCGGGTAACGACTCCGACCATAGCGATACGGAAGACCAGCCCGCCGATTGGGGCGCGCCGGGGTGACCCCAAGCAGCGGATGCTCGGCATCGAGCGTCGCCGTGCTGCCCACGCACACGTAGCCGCGGGGCTCGACCTGGTACCAGCCATCCGGGCAGCCTTTTCGTCCGGCCGCCTCAACGCCACGCCGAACCCGCGTCCCCGCGCGCAGGTAGCCGAGAACGGGTGCTCCCGGCTCCGGGGCCGCCCGTACCGCTGTTTCCATGGCCAGAGCCCCCAAGAACGCGTCCACGGACAGGCCAATGCCGGGGCTCCCCCCTGCCTCGCCGGCCGGTGGCGCCGCCTCTGCGCTGCCCGCCGCCGCGGACACCTGCGCCGCCGTGGGAATCGCCCGCGGGTCCTCCGCCGCCAACGGGGCCTCCGTCGCCAACGGGGCCTCCGCCGCCAACGGGGCCTCCGGGGTGATGCTCACCGCCGCCAGCTGCGCTGCGCCCCCAAAGAGCTGGGCTGGCCCAAGTCCCCGTGCCGAGGCCACACCCGCACCCAGCCCGAGCAGAGCGCCGGACATACCAAGCAGACCTAGTGCGCGCTGGGGCACCCTGCTCGTCTAGGCCACCGCAGCGAGAACGGGAAAGAATCCGGCGGGCGCGGCCGTGGTTCGCCTCCGTCCCCGACCGTGCGCGCCCTGCCGCCCCACGTCCTTAGCTTGCGTCAGGCGGGCCGCAGCTCCTGCCCGACGATGAAGGTCTCTTTGCTGTTCGAGCGCGTCCCGGCTGGCCGAATGACGCGGGTCTTCTTGTAGGCCTGCTTGGCCAGCTGGATGGCTTCGTTGAATTCGGGGCCCATGAAGATCTTGGCCACGAAGGCGGAGGTCTCCGGCCTGCCGAAGTGCTTGGCGACTTCGAGCGCGCGCACGAAGAGCTCGAAGCTCTGCACCTGGTCCTGGAACTTCACGCCGCTGGTCTTCGGCGCCATGTCGCTCAAGACCACGTCGTAGGGGCCATGGGCGGCGAGTAGCTCGCTCGTCACGTCGAAGGCGTCCCCCTGCACCACGGTCACGTGCGGCGGAAAGCGCTGGGTGATCTCGGACAAGTCGATGGCCAAGACGCGCCCCGACGGACCGACCTTTTGGCTCGCAAATAGGCTCCAACTGCCGGGCGCCGCGCCAAGGTCGAGCACGCGCTGGCCACCGCGCAGGAGCTGCACCTTCTGTTGGATCTCCTCCAGCTTGAACACGCTACGCGCCGGATAGCCCCGCTTCTTGGCTTCGAGCGTGCGCGGGTCTGGGCCCGCGTAGGGATTCTGCTTGCGGCTCACGGGGATCACCTTGCCTGAGCAGAGAAGGTTGGCCAAGGTCCGCGAGAGCACAGCGTGACGACCAAGGCGTACTATTGGGACTTCTTCGGGCCGAACGCGGCCGGGACGGCCACGCACTTCGCGCGACACTTGACGGAGTTCCTCCAGAAGAACGCCATCGCCGACTGCACCGTCGACACCGAGAGCGCCGCCGACGGCCACGTCGCGGCGCGCTGCGTGGCGCCAGAAGCGGCCTGGTCCGTCATCGAAAAGAGTCTACGTCCGCGGCGTTCGGTGCCGTAGCCGCATGCCTCGACGGAGTTAGGGTCAATCAATCTCGGCGATGAGCGCCTTGCGCGGCAGGGCATCGTCCCCCGGCGCGTCGAAATCGAAGGGCCGCGGCACCTCCTTGGCGTAGCGGACCGTGCGTCCGAGCGCCTCGACTCCCGCCTGCAGCCAGCGGCGCAATTGACGCGTACCGATGGCGGCCGGGGCGCGAGCGATCAGCAGCTTGCCGCCAGGTCCGGTAACGGCGATGGCACTGTGCAGGAGGCGTTCGCGATCTCGATCTCCGCGCGCCACCGTGAGATCGACAATCGAAAGTGCATACGTCGAGCCGCGCCGGGCTTCGCGCTCGAGAAAGGCGAGCGGCTCTTCCCGCAGGACGCGAAGCCCAGCGCTGCCCGCATGGCCGAGCGAGCGCAAACGTCCCAGCGCCTGCTCGGATCGGTCGACGATCGTGGCGCTACTCCCGGCAGCGAGCGCGATGGTGCCCACGGCGGCCGACCCCGCTAGAGCGGGTCCTCCCCTCGCCCAGTCCGCCGCCCGCTCGCGCAGCTCGCGGAGCCCCAGCGGAAACTCTGCCAGTCCATCGGCACCAGCGGGAAGCTCGAAGCGCCGACTGCCCTCCCCGATCACGATGGGTCCCGTCGGCTCGAGCCCGCTCCACGCCGCGCGAGGTGCGACCCACAGCCCCTGGACGCCGAGCTGCTCGAGCTCCTCCACCATCCACGCGAGCTCACCCTCGGAAAGCGGTTTGTCCTCGGACCACGACAGGCGGGCAAAGGTAGCCAGGACGTCGAGCTCGACTCCGGGCAGGCCGTCGGCGAAACCGTGGACCAAGCGGAGCGCGTTCGCGCTCGCGAGCAGCGGAGCTCGGCGACACATCGCGTCACGGAGCAGCGAGCGAAACTCCGCCTCGCTTTTGGGCCACGGGTCCCCCCCGTCGAGCGCCCGCGCGAAGGAAGGTGGCAAAGGCGCTTCAATCGGCGCCGTGAGTGGTCCCCCCGACAGGCGCCAAGCATGCAAGTACAGGCGCTCCGCGGGCGCCCCTCCGTACAACCGATCGCCGAGCACGGGCGCGCCGAGGTGCGCCAAGCTCACGCGGATCTGATGCAGCCGTCCGCTTTCGAGCCGAAGCTCGAGCTCGGCCAGCGCTCCGCTGCGGCGAAGCAAAGACAGCCGTGTCACGGCTCGCTTGCCACCCGCTGACACCACGCGCGAGCGCTTGCCGTCGTCCTCGAGCAAAAGGTCGACCGTCCCGTCCTTCAGCACCTGCTTCGGATCGCTGACGATGGCCCGATACGCGCGCCCGAGCTCGTGGGTCACGAGTGCCGCACTCACGGCGGCGTCCCGGGCAACGTCGGTCGTGAACAGGAGAACACCGCTCGTGTCCTGATCGAGCCGTTGATGCACACCGAGCCGCGCCGACCGACCGCTTGCTGCCAGAAAGTCGCCGAGGCGCTCGGTCAGGCCATGACGGAGTGCCGCGTCGCCACCGTACGTCGGCACACCGCTCGGCTTGTCGACGACCAGGAGGCCATCCTCGTCCAACAAAATGCGCTCGGCGCGCCAGCTCGCGACCGAGAGTCGGGAGACGGGCGCGCCGTTCATGCGCAGGCTTTTCACCTAGCGAGAAAGCCCGAGCATCAGGCGGGCTTGCCGCCGTTCTTCTTCTTGATGGCGCCGCGCACGATGACCAGACCGTTGGTGCCGCCTGGAATCGTGCCCTTGACGAGCAGGAGGCTATCCTCCGCGATGACCTTCACGAGCTTCTGGTTGAGCACGCTGATCGTCTTGTTGCCCATCTGGCCCGGCATGCCGCGGCCCTTGAGCGTACGGCCCGGGGTCATGTTCGTACCGATCGAACCGCCATGGCGGAAGTACTCGTGCGTACCGTGGCTGCCGGGAGCACCAGCGAAGCCGTGGCGCTTCATGACGCCAGCGAAGCCTTTGCCCTTCGACGTGGCCTGAACGTCGACGAACTGGCCAGCCGCGAACACGCTATTGAGCTCGAGCTTGCCGCCCACTTCGACCGCAGCTGCCTCGGCCGCGCTGCAGCGGAGCTCGCGCACCTCGCGCTTGGGGCTGACGCCCGCCTTCTTGTAGAAGCCAGCCAGGGGCTTGTTCGTGTGCTTCTCCTTGCGCTCGCCGATGCCCACGACGAGGGCATCGTAGCCGTCCTTGGCGACGGTGCGCTTGCCGACGACGGTGACGTCGGCCAGGACGACGGTGCAGGGCACCACGGTGCCGTCGTCTTCGATGATCTGCGTCATGCCGACCTTACGACCAATGACGCCTGGATTGCTGTTCATCGCTATCTCCTGATTGGCGTGCGCCGAGGGAAGACGGAGCGAGCACCAGCGCCGCACTCCGACCCGAACCTGGACGCCAGCTTCGAGGGGGCCCCACGTCCGGGGACGATTGGGGGGCGCACCTCGTAGCTCTAGGGGGGGGCGCCGTCAAACGCCGACGCCACTGCTCATTCGGTCAGTGGCTGTCGGGTCGGTAGCCCCGGAGCATTCACAAAAATAACTCGCCGTCGCTCCGACCCTTCGCCGGACCAGAAATAGCTCAGTTGCATGCCGTGAAATAACTCCGCTTGCATTATCTTCTCTTCGGCCGCGTGTACTTCTGCTTCGGCGCCTCCTGCTAACTGCAGCCTGCAGCCTGTTTCGCGACATTCAACATCTCTTACGGATCCGTCGGCGACAAGGCCGCTTTTGAGCCGCTCCTCGATGCTACGGCTCCAAGCCGAATATCCGCTGTCCTGCCAAACACTAAGGTCGCGAGCCTGCAGCGGCGACAGCCCGCCGTCTGCGGGGTCTTCCGGCTCGGTCGGTTGGTCGCCTGCAGTGATGCCCGGCACGTCGTCACCCTCGCTATCTCCCTTTGCTTCGCTCACCGGAGCGGACTGCTGAAGGCGTTCGAGTCGCTCGATCCGGTCCGCCAGCCTCTCAAGATTGCGATCGCTCGCGTTTGGTGGCCTGCGAACGTTCGACGGTATGGCAACCAGAGCCGGCTCTTGAGTAGCTCTTCGCAAGTCAGCCAAGAGCCACCCAAGAGCAACGAGCACGGGCGCTGCGCCAGCAATCGTTAGAACCGTGCGGACGTTCATCCGAACATTCCGACCAGAGCCACCTTCACGAAAGTGATCCTAGAGGTTGAACTGACCCCTGATCTGGTAGATTCGCGACTTGTTGCTGCCGGAATCGGGAGGCAGGACGCAAGACACGTGAGCGGACGCGTGCTGCGACGTGTAGTTCAACGTCTCAGTCACAGATATTCCCAGCTGAAAGCCGGAGCCCACGGGGACCAAGTCGTCCGAGACAGTAGCCTGCAGAGAATTCCCGTAATCACCTGATACACGGAGCGTGCAGGTGATGTTGGCCCCGCTGCTGCCCTCGTCTCCCGAGATGGTGACCCCTAAAGTATCGCCCGTGTTCCAGGTCCCATTGCCCATCGGCAAGGGGCACAGGACCGTGCGGGAGTCGGTGTCTTCATTGACGACGGCGCCGTTCGAATAGTATGCGAGGTCCGGTTGGTCAGGATTCTTGGATACACAGTCGAGCCCCGAGACGACGAAATTCCCGGACCCCGCTGCCGCCGGTGCTGCTAACGCACCGACGATTGCCAGTGACCAAATCGCCGATCCAATCACTCTGCTCTTCTTGCCAGCTCTCATCGTAGCCTCCCTCTTTTTTTTCTGCGTGGAGGGACACCTGCCATTCAGGATCTCGATCATTCGAGCTTCCCTGGCCGCTACGAGCCCCCCCGCGCGGCGTCACCCAACCATGGAACGAGTGATATCGTCAAGTGGGGCTCTTAGGTACTCGTTGCATACGGCTACACCCTGTTAGAACATTTTTGGTTCCACGAGCGGGACGCGCTTAGTGCGACCTGGACGGGGCGAATTTCGCGTTCAAGGAATCGTGCCCGTGCTGTTAGGTGCCGCCCGGACCACAGTTTAGCTGTACTTTCGCACCCGAGCAGGAAAGCGCCCCGTTCGGCCGGCCCTGCCACCCACCCGGGACCACCTTCCTCCGCCCTTGCGCTGGATCTTCCATGGGGATCCATTAGAAAGAGCGCCATAGGAAGCGCTTCACTTGAAGCCGCCCGGTCTCTTGCCAAGAGCACGCGACTTCGGTCCAAAGGAACCACCACCATCATGAAGACCTCATTCTCCCTCCTTGTCAGTACCATTGCAGTCTCAGCCACGGCCTTCACGGCCTGTGGTGGCGGATCGACGGACACCCCCATTCCGATCACCGGCGGCACGACGGGCGTAGGCGGCACCGGTACCGGTGGAGTCGTGACGACGACGGGCGGCACGACGGGCGTGGGCGGCACCGGCACCGGCGGCAGCGGCGCGACGGGCACCGGCGGCAGCGGCGCGACGGGCACCGGCGGCGCCCTAGGCAACCTGATTTTCGATGGTTCGGGCACGTGGGTCGACGGAGGACTGAACACGGTCGAGATCCAAGGCGCGTTCTTCATTCTGGAGGACAGCATCAAGAACAACGAGCCGGTCGACGACGGCCTCACGCACGCCGACGTCATTCCCGACAGCGGCGGAAGCGGCACGGGACCGCTCGAGTTCAGCAAGTTCGACATGGACACGCTGAAGCCCTGCATCAGCGGCACCGTTGCTCAGGTGACCGACGAGGCGGGCGGCGTCGATTGTGACGCCTCTGCGGCCGAGACCGAGGTCGGCGCCTGCCAATGGAGCGCGCAGTGGGGCGCTGGCATCGGCCTGAATCTGAACGAGACCGGTGAAATGGAGGACGGCTCGGAGAGCGTGAAGAGCACCTGGGATGCGCTCGCGCATAGCGTCGCAGGCTTCAAGTTCACGGCGAGCGGCATGGCGCCTGGCGCCACGCTGCGAGTGAAGATCAAGAACGCCGGCAGCGACGAGGATTTTTGTAGCGAGTTCCAGATCGTCCCGGGCACCGAGGTCCAGGTGGCTTGGGCCGACTTCGTCCACAAGTGCTGGGGCGGTGACGGCGACATGTCGCCGGTGCTCACGGCCATCGAGTCCTTGCAGTGGCAGATCGTGTCCTCGGCAGACGAGGGCTACGAGGTCACCAACTTCTGCATCGAGACCGTCTCCTGGTTCTGAGACATTCGTGAGACGAAATCCGGAACGCGCAACGTTCCGGATTGCAACAAGACCGAACGCCCGCTCCTCTCGAGCGGGCGTTCTTCGATTTGAAGAACGAAACTTTTCTGAGCCAGATCCCCACGCAAGAGTCACTCACTTCGCAAAGAATCCCGCCCGAAGCAGCCCGGCCGGAAACAGCACAGTCGGAACAGCCGAGTAGGTGTGAGAGTGCGATGAGCTGCAGTGATGGCGCAGAATGGCGCCAAGAACGTGAGAATTCCGCTGTGTTTCCGCCGAAATGTGCCTGGCGCGTGGGCAGTTTGTCCACCATAACGAGCGAACGACTGCCATGAGCTTCCCCGCCCGAACTTCCCTTGCACTCGCCCTCCCCTTCCTCGCCTGCCTGCCGACGGTGTTCGCACTGACGTCGTGCGGCGCATCCTCCCAAGCCTGCGCCATCAACGACTCCCCCCCGTGTGACGGGGTTCCGGACGACATCGGCGTCGCGCTGTACGGCACGAGCGGTCAGTGGCTGGAGGCGGACACGAACAACGACGGCCTCGGCGACGGCTACGCCATCGACGAAGACGGGGACGGCAACGCCGACGGCGTCGCCATCGACGTGAACGGTGATGGCTTCTACGACGGGATCGATCGCAACGGGGACGGTCAGGCCGATCGGATCACCGGCGACGTGACCGCACCCCCGCCTGGCAGCGGTGGCAGCACGAGCACCGGGGGTCAGACCTCGACCGGCGGCACCGTCACGGGCGGCGGGGGCGCTCCGCCATCCAACACGGGTGGAACTCCGGGTACTGGCGGCACTCCGCCGACGACCGGCGGGACCACGGGCACCGGAGGCACCTCTCCCAACTTCACTGGCAGCTGCCTCACCGCGAGCCCCGTCCACAGCGGGACCACGACGACCTCGGGCAAAGACGTGCAGGCCAACACCTGGCGCCAGAACTGCTCCGACGTCAGCCAATGCCCCGCGGTCCAGTACAAGTTCATTGCCAACGGCTGGGGCCCCAACTGGCAGTCCCACACCCTGACCTACGGCGGGACCAAGCTCGCCGTCGACGCCTACCAGGGCAGCCAGGGCAGTAACTACGAGCCGGCCGGCTACCCGACGGTCTTCTGTGGCCTCTACTCCAACATCCAGTCCGGCGCCTGCGGCTTGCCCGCGTCGATCAACTCGCTCAGCGAGATCGACACCGGCCTCAAATGGACGGCCGGGACAACCGGCTCGGACTACAACGTCGCCTACGACATCTGGATCGGCAACGGCAACAACCTGTCGGCCTACCTGATGGTCTGGATGCGCGATCCGCCGAACGCCCAGCCCGCAGGCAGCGTGCAGGCGAACAACGTCTACGTCGGCGACGACCCGAAGCGCTTCGACGTGTGGGCCGGGAGTGTCAATAACCACCCGATCGTGAACTACGTGCGGCCTGCCAACGAAGTGTCGAACAACGATGCCTTCGACGCGATGGATTTCGTGCACCACGCCCAGCAGAACTACAACCTGCCGGGCGACACCGTGCTGGCCGTGGCCGTCGGCTTCGAGATCTGGAATGGCCCGGTCGCCGGCTTGAAGATCGACGACTTCTGCGTCGAAGTGCACTGAGCGAGGCCCGCTCGCCGCGGCCTAGGCCGCGGCGTCGAGGACCCGCGCGAGCTCGTCGTACAGGTAGACGCTGGCAACGATCGCCTTCTCGAACACGCCGAGATGCAGCGACTCGTTTGGGCCGTGCGCGCCGGTGTTCGGATCCATCACACCGTTCAGGATGAGCGGCAGGTGGCTGTAGCGGCGCCCGAACAGGGCAACGAAGGGGATGGAGCCGCCGATGCCGATCTGCGTGAGGGGCCGCCCGAAGGCTTTGACGTAGGCGCGGTCGGCGGCGGCAAAGGCGGAGCCCCGAGGTTCGTAGAGCCAGGACTCGGCACCGCCTGGCCTATCCTGAAGCGTCACCCGAACCCCGGCCGGAGGATCGACGAGCAGCAGCCGCTCGAGCTCGACCTTCAGGTCCGCGCGGGTCTTGCCCGGCGGCACGCGGATCGAGAGAGTCGCCGTGGCCGCTCGGCGCAGGGCATTCTTGTGCTGATCCGGGCGTGGCAGCGTGGTGGACAGCACGGTGATCGCGGGCTGCCGCCACAGCCACTCGGCCGCAGGACGACCCGCTTCGGCCAGGGGTGCGACATCAGGCAAGAGGTGCGCCCCCTCGCGGATCACGGCAGCGCCGAGGGGAATGGCGCGCGCTGCCTGGCGGAAGGATTCCGGCACGTCGCACAGGCCAAACACGGGCCGGCCGTCAGCGTCGGTCAGGCGGGTCACGAGGCGAGCTAGCGCCAAGCTGACGTCGGGCACCATGTTGCCCCACAGACCCGAATGCACGTCGCTCTCGAGCGCCTCACAGGTGAGCTCGACCTCCCACAGGCCGCGCAGAGAGGTCGTCAGGCCGGGTAGATCGATGGCCGGATTCTCGCAATCGGTGAGGACCATGACGTCGGCCTCGAAGTCGGCCGGGAACGCGTCCATGTAGCGCTCGAGGTTGGGCGAACCGATTTCCTCCTCGCCCTCGATGACGAGCTTGAGCGACAGGGGCAAATCCTGCGCGACGTCGAGCCAGGCAGAAATGGCTGCGAGGTGGGACACCCAGCCGCCCATGTCGTCGGCCGCTCCGCGCGCATACAGGCGCTCGCCGTCGGCCGCCACACGGCGCGTCGCGACGTGCGGCGGCGTCCGCCAGTCTTCACCCCGGACCGGTTGCAGATCGAGGTGACCGTAGACGAGCAGCGTGGGCGCAGCTGGCGAGGTCGACCTCCGCTCGGCGTGCACCAGGGGCAGCGCGCCCGGCAGCTGGCGCACCGTGGCATCGAAACCGAGCTCTCGCAGGTCACCCGCCACGCGTTCGGCGAGCGCCCGCACGTCGCCCGCGTGCTCCGGCTCGCAGCTGATGGCCGGAATGGCGAGGTATTCGCCGAGACGCGACACGGCCCGCTCGAACTGATCTCGCGCTCGGGCTGCGACTCGATCGACCACCGTTTGCTCACTGTCCGTCATGCTTCGTCTCGCCTCGCTGCCGCATCCAACGTGTGAAGAGCGGCCCAACAAAACACCAACCACACCGAGTTCGCGAGCGCCAAATGCACAATCTGCATCCACCCTGGGGCCGACAGCACGACGTTTGCCAGGCCCGCCAGGACCTGCACGCCGACCGTCCACGGCAGGAGCGTCCGCGCGAGGCCCGGTCGCAAGCGATCGCTCGTCCAGAGCAAGAGCAGCGCGACGAAGACCGCCACGACCGGATGAACACCCCGGAGTCGATCGAGGAAGTGCGCCCCCTCCTGGGCCGCTGCCTCGACCACACCACGTTCGGCGAGCGGCCTGACCGTGTCACCAAGAGCCGTCACCGCGCCACTGCCGAGCACGACCACGATGCCCACTGCGCCCGCCCACAGGACGGCTCGCTCCGCCCGATTTCCCCCGCCGAGCTCGGGCGCCTCCCGACCGAACGCCCAGGCTGCGATCAGCATGGAGAGCGTGAGCAGCGAGGTGTTCGCCAGGTGAAAGGCCATCACCACGGCCCGGGCCCACGAAGCGTCGTCCCCGACGAGCTCGAGCAGGACCAGCGCTGCACCCACCAACGCCTCGACGACGAGGAACACGAGCGACCAGATGCCCGCCCGTGTCGACAAGTGCCGTCGGCCATGCCGGCGCCAGGTCAGGACCAACGCTCCGAATGCCACCACGAGCGAAAGGCCCGACGTGACGCGATGCGTGAGCTCGATGACCGTCTCGACGGTCCGCGGCAAATGCGCGACCTCACCGTGGCACGTCGGCCAGTGCTGTCCGCAGCCAGCGCCCGAACCCGTGACCCGGACCACGGCACCGAACAAGATCACGAAGAGCGTGTAGGCCAGAGTAGGGAGCCAGGGCACAATTCGCTCGCGCACCGGCCCTAGGTAGTGGGATCTGCGCAGCGTCGCCAGCCGGGCGGACACTGCCGTTTGTGGGCCCGGCCGCAGCGGACGAGTGACCATTTTCGTCAGTTATGTCTCGCACCTCTCCACAGGGTTTCCCGCAGCGGCTGACAGCGCCGCACCAGCGCAAGTAGGCGTTTTCTTTCGGCTGCTCCGGAAAAGTCCGTTCTGGCAAAAGTTGGCCCAGAACCTGCTTTGGGTCGAGACGACTCGGCGAGGCGCCACGTGTGCGCGGCGCCATCCTCCCTAGAAAGGTCCATATGGCAATTATCAAGAACCTCCGTAAGCGCGGCTTCACGCTCGTCGAGCTCATGATCGTGGTGGTCATCATCGGCATCCTCGCCGCTCTCGCCATCTACGGCGTGCAGAAATACGTCACCAACTCCAAGTCGGCCGAAGCTCGTATGGCGGTCGGTCGCATGAGCAAGGACGCCGCGGCCTACTTCGAAGCCGAGAAGATGGCGGGCGCGGTGCTCGCAGTCGATACGTCGGTGGGCGTTTCTCGTCAGCTCTGTGTGAGCGCGAGCGGCCCCATTCCGAGTACTGCGGTCGGCGAGGGCGAAAAGTACCAGGCGTCCTCGGCCGCTTGGAACGACAACGCCGGTTGGTCCTGCCTGAAGTTCTCGATGACCCAGCCGATCTACTTCCAGTACATGTACGTCTCGGACGGCACGGCAACGGCTGCGGCTTCCTCCGGCAACGGCTACACCGCGTACGCGCAGGCTACGCTGGGCGGCGCCGCCAAGCGCATCTACCAGAACGCCGCCATCACCGGCGCGAATTCGACCTTGCAGCTCTTGGTTGCCCCGGCACTGTGCGACGAGGAGAAGGCCACCGCGAGCCCCCCGACGGGCTCCACCAAGTACTCCGGCTGCACCAACTAAGCGCAGACGAAACGACATACCTAGAGAAAGGAGCGCCTCTTGCGCTCCTTTCTCGCTTTGTAGGACCATCTCTCGCTTGCCCAGGTCGCCCTTCTCGCGCACTGAAGTGTGGGTCACGCTGCTGGCCTTCGCCGCTTTCTTGCCGAGCCTGAGTGGCGCCTTCGTCTTCGACGACCCATTGCTCATCACGGACAACGCGTACGTCCATGACTTTGGTCAGTGGAGACGCGCGTTTGCTACCCACTTCTGGGATGTATCCGGGGGCCCGCCGGGGACCGACCCAATCCACTACTACAGGCCCCTCGTTACCCTTTCTTACCTGTTGAACTGGGTTACGGCACCGAACCAGGCGTGGTGGTTCCACCTGACCAACGTGATGATCCATGCGGTCAACACCTGGCTCGTGCTCCTGGTCGGGCGACGCTGGCTGCAGAGTCCACGCCTCGGCGTAGCCTGCGCCCTGCTGTTCGCCCTACATCCCACGCGGACCGAGGCAGTGGTCTGGATTTCTGGTCGTCCCGACCCGCTGATGACGACCTTCGTCCTACTGACGCTTCAGCTCGGCTATGTCGGTCGCCAGCAAGGGTGGCGCCTGCCGGCCGCCCTGGGCGCGCTCGTGTGTTTCGTGCTCGCCCTTTTGTCCAAAGAGCCTGCGCTCGCTACGCCTCTCTTGCTCTGCGTGGATGCCGCGCAGGCACGTCGGCAGGACCGCCGGTGGCACGTCCTCGTGGTCGGCCTCACGGCAGCCCTTTCCGCAACCTACTTGGCCCTCAGGCATTGGTTCCTGCCTCTCGCTGGTCCACCGCTCAGCTGGACGCCAGGGCACGCGGCGGTCACGATCACTCACTACGTCGAGCGTGTGATCTGGCCCTGGCCGCTCACGTTCTTCTACGAACTCGAGCGGCTGGGACCGTCTGGCCCCGTTCACTCGCCGCTGGACCTCACGGCCGGTAGCCTGCTGCTCCTCGGAGCGTTCTGTCTGCTCGCCTACGCAGCGCGACGCGACCGCTCGGCCTTCTTCCTCCTTCTCGGCTCCGCTGCTTTCCTCGGACCGCTCTTGAACTTCACCTACACGGGCTCGAAGTTCACGACGTCCGATCGCTTTCTCTATCTGCCGCTGTGGCTGTTCGCCCTCGGCCTGTGCCGCATGTTCTCTGCCCCGCTCGCTGGCCTACTCGAGACCAAGGGCGCTCGGCTGGTTGGCGCTGGGGTACTGTCAATCTACGCTGCCCTCACTGGGCTGCGGACCGTGGATTTCAGCTCCAGTCTGGCGCTCTGGGCATCGGAACTCGCCCTCGATCCCCAGAACCCAATGGCCCTGCGGGCCCGCTCGCGCGTCTGGGCGGGCCAAGGGCAGCGGGGGCGCGCGATTCGGGACCTCGAGCTCTCTCTACGGAACGAGAGCCTTCGCTATCACACCATCATCACGCCCGACTACGACACGGACTCGTACGGCCATCTGATCGCACTACGCGGGCAGCAGCTCCCGGATGGCGCGGTAGGGGAGCTGGCAAAGCTAGCGGCGGACGGGGTCGATCGACTGGCCGGCAGGCCGCGACCGGCGCGATCGCCCGACCTCGGCATCGACTGGCCGCTCAACGCGGCTTCCGCGCACTGGGTAGCGGTTCGAGGTGAGGAGATCCTGGCCAGAAACTTGGTGCTGATTACGACACGCCTGGAGCTCCACGAGATCTCCTCCGCGCTGCTGGACGCAATCCCGGACGAGCGCCTGCACCTGGCACCGAACCCGCCACTGGTCGCTCTCGGCGAAGCCCGTGAAGAGCGTTTCGAGCGTGCACGCCGCCGCGTCGAGACCATGAAAGGGCGGGCCACCCTCATGCCCAAAGTGGTCACACGAGAAGCCCTCGTGGACGTGGAGCTGAGAATCAGCTCTGCAGAGCGCGAATTCGAGCTGGCGTCGACCGCGACGGAGAGCGGGCGCCACCTGGCCAGGGCGAAGGCCTTCGCCACGCTCGGCGCGTATGCCCGCGCTCTCGCCGAGGTGCGACTCGCGGACCAAGGTCACCCGGACTTCTTGCCCCTGTACGTCCAGCTCCTCGTATTCGCGCGGCTGGAAGCACCCGCGCTCGACGCAGCCGCGCGCAGCCTCGGCCCGGAGCGTGCTCGTCTCACCCTGGAAGCCATTCGGAGCCAGCTGCCCCCGGAGCTGCTTGCAATTCCGCCGCTGTAGCCTGCCTCCAGACGAATGGATGGAGCCCCCGCTTGACCATGACAGAGCCCCCCGACACGACATTTTCACGGTCTCGAACGGTCCTCCTGGCTGCACTGGCCTTCCTGCTCGCGCTCGTCGCATACGTTCCCGCCTTCAGTGGTCCGTTCGTGTGGGACGACCAGACGCTCTTATTGCGCAAGGAGATCGCCCAACTACAGCCCTTGCAAGTCTATCTGTCTCGGCCTTTCTGGCTCTCGGCCGATTGGGCGGGCGGGGCGGCCTACTACCGCCCGCTCTCGATTCTATCCTTGGCGCTGGATCAAGCCGTCCACGGAGCCAACCCGGCAGGCTTCCACTTCACGAATCTGCTGCTCCACGGCGTGAACGCGATGCTGGTGCTCGGGCTCGGGAGACGTCTCGGCGCGCGCCCGGAGCTGGCACTGCTCGGAGCGCTGGCCTTCGCTTGGTTCCCCCGGCTTACGGAGGCAGTGGCTTGGATCTCGGGTCGCACGGACCTGCTCGCCACGTCCTTCGCCCTCGGAGCGCTCCTGGTCACATTGGGCTCGGGGCGCGGACGAACGTACACCGCAGCGGTCCTCTTGCTGCTCGGCCTGCTCAGCAAGGAGGTCGCCCTTGCCGCAGCCGTGGCGATTCTCGGCTACGAAGGGCTGAACCGGAGCGGGCTCAGTCTCCGCGCGCGTGCCCTGTCGCTATTGCCGACGACCACGGCGCTGTTGATCTACTTCGCCCTGCGCTTCCGGGTTCTCGGGCATGGCTTCGATCCAGGAGATGTCGGCCTCGGGCAACGGGCGCTGGCAGCGCTGGAGTCGCTCGGGCGCTACGGGTTCATGCTCGTGGTTGGCTGGCAGCCACAGCTGAACATCGGATCGCTCGCTGAGAGCAATTTCACGTTCGTGGCCCTGGGCGCTACCCTGCTCGTGGCCTCGATTCCCCTCGCGCTGCGCTTGCGGCTCCGGCTGTCGGAGACGCTCCTCCTGGCATGCGGAGGCCTGGCCATTGGCCTCGTCATCCACGTTCTGCCCATCTTCAGTACCGTCCTCGCCGCCGATCGTTTCCTGTACGTCCCGGTCGCGACGCTAGTGCCGGTCCTGGCGGGCAGGATCTCGACGCGCGCGCTCGGTGCAGCAGGCTCGCGCTGGTTGCTCGGAACCGGCCTCGTCGTGCTGAGTTATCTTCCCGTGACTTGGCTGCGCGCCGGCGTGTGGGGAGACTCGATCGCCTTCTGGGGCACCGCCGTACGTGAGCAGGGACCGCGGCCGAACGCGGTTTCCCTGTCCGGGCTGGCCAGTCTGCTGGCGGAGCACGGCATGTGGGAGGAAGCGATGGCGGTCTACGAACGCGTTCAGCCCGGCGATGCGAAGAGCTTTCTCTTGGCGCGTCACAATCAAGCACAGCTTCTGGCCATGAACGGCGAGACCGAAAGAGCGCTCGTCGTCCTCGAGGAAGCTGCGCGGCTGCAGCCGCTGCCTCGGTTCTACTCGACCATTGCCATGCTGCACACCGTCGCAGGGCGAGCAGAAGACGCCGAACGCGCAGTATCCACCTACGCGCAGCTGATTGGCGATGAGGCAGAGGCCCGGAAGCTCCGCGAGCAGGTAGCATCCGCCGCCAATGCCAAACCGAGGCCACTCGAACCTTCGGCCTCGCTCGCTGAACGCATCCAGCACGCCCAGGGCCTGTCGAAGCGTTTGATGTTTCGCGTGGCGATGTCGGAACTCGCTCTGCTGATCGACGATCCGGCCATGTCGACCAACGACCTGCGCAGCATCCTCGTCTTCGCTCTCGGCTACGGCACGCCGGGGCAGGTCGATGCCATCTACCGGCGACTGCTCGCGCTCGACCCGGCCACGCCGGAAGAGTTCTCGCTCCTCGTCTCCGAGCGAGCCCAAGAGGTCCGACGACTGCGGCGCTTGTGCGAGGAGCTCGGGGTCGAGGTTCGC